>UMHO01013132.1_pt1 | contig 112518 bp, 104 predicted proteins | sample 1965561 | NCBI WGS metagenome assembly UMHO01 (sample SAMEA4836102, study PRJEB28245) | human gut metagenome | biome: gut microbiome; material: fecal sample | place: Denmark | collected 2008 | reverse complement strand
CTTGGCAAGGTTATGCTCTACCAACTGAGCTATTTCCGCGTTTGCGGTTGCAAAGGTAGATATTTTCCTTAAACCTGCAAACATTCTACGCACTTTTTTCACACATAAAATTGAACATTCCACCCAAAGCGAAAGCAGACTTTTGATTATCAACTCATTCGGTCACGATAATCTTCGTAAGAAAATAGCTTGAATATATCAGCCTTCCCCTCTTTTGTCCACATGGCAATGGCGGGATGATGAATTCCGTTGAACATATTCGTCTTCACCGTGGTGTAATGTATCATATCTTCAAAAACGATTCTTTCGCCGATATGAAGTTCGTGGTCAAAGCTCCACAAGCCCATATAGTCACCGCTCAAACAAGAATTACCTCCCAAACGGTAGACATATGCACCTCCATCACCCGTTTCAGCACCCCGAACGGCAGGCTGATAGGGCATTTCCAGACAATCAGGCATATGGCAGGTGAAACTGACATTCAGAATAGCGGTACGAATACCGCGGTTCTCTACGATATCCACCACTTCGGAAGTCAACACCCCCGTCTGCCAGGTAAACGCAGAACCAGGTTCCAAGATAATATTCAAATGAGGATAACGCTCTTTCAATCCGCGGAGCAGACGAATCAGATGCTCTACATCGTAGTCCTTACGGGTCATCAAATGTCCGCCACCCAGATTCAACCATTTTATTTGCGGGAACCAACGGGAGAACTTCGCTTCCAGATGCTCCAACGTGCGTTCCAGTTCGTATGAGGACGACTCGCAATGGCAGTGGCAGTGGAATCCGTCAATACCCTGCGGCAAAACGTCGGGAAGCTGTCCGGCCATTACACCGAAACGAGTACCGGGAGCGCAAGGATTATACAGCTCCGTTTCCACTTCGGAATACTCCGGGTTGACGCGTATGCCGCAGGATATACTCTGTCCGTCCGCCTGAATCATGGGATAGAAACGTTTGAACTGCACCAACGAATTGAATGTAATATGGCTGCTGCATCGCATGATTTCTGAAAAGTCGGCTTCCGTATACGCCGGAGAATACGTATGCGCCTTGCTGCCGAATTCTTCCAACGCCAAGCGTGCCTCATATACGGAGCTTGCCGTAGAATGCTCTACATATTCACGGAATATGGGAAATGAACGCCACATGGCAAAGGATTTGAAAGCAAGAATAATCTCTACTCCCGCCCGGTCGGCAACGCTCTTTATCAATGTGAGGTTCTTCCTCAGCAGTTCTTCTTCCATAATATAACAAGGAGAAGGAAAAAGGTCGAAATCTTTGTCTGTCATTTTTATCGTTGTATAAACTTTTCTTATTAATATCACCCTATCACTTTAAAACGCGCGAAACGCAAAAGAAGTTGCTTGTCACCCGCATTCTTAAAACGAATGGTGGCTTTTGCATTATCACCCTCGCCTTCCACTTTCATCACTTCGCCCAGGCCGAAACGTTCATGCTCGATAAGTTGCCCCGGCTGCACCATGTTTCCGCCTGCGACTGCCGATGAATGAGATGCGGCAGAAGCTGTTCCCATAGAAGGCGTCACCCGCTTTAAATTACGTGGAACGGTGGGGGCAATGATTTCCTGCCGGGGACGAACTCTTTCCTCACGTTTTCCATACATGCCGGAAGAGATATTTTCTCTGTTCTCCCGACGGAAAGACATGGCATTCTCATCTATTCTGCGGCTCAATCCCGCATCCTGCGGCAATTTAAGGAAACGTACATCTATATCTTTCAGAAAACGGCTGGGATTTCCAAACTCCATTTTTCCATAACGGTAGCGACTCTTGGCGTAAGTAAGGAAACAATGATCTTCCGCACGGGTTATGGCTACATAGAACAGACGGCGTTCTTCTTCCAGCGCCTTCGGAGAGTCTCCCGCCATACCGCTGGGGAACAACTCTTCTTCCATCCCTACCACAAAGACATTCTTAAATTCCAACCCTTTGGCGGAATGTACGGTCATCAGGGTTATCTTTGCATCGTCTCCGTCCTTGTCCGAATCTTGGTCGGTAAGCAAGGAGACTTCCGAAAGGAAATCACTCAGTGTGATATTGGCGTTACCCTCTTCCTGCCGTTGGGCGCAGAAGTCGCCCATACCGTTTGCAAGTTCTTCGATATTCTCCTTGCGACTGAGGTTTTCTGGAGAATTGTCTTGGCAAACATCATTGATGATACCGGACTGACGGATTATCTCCGTACCGAGTTCGTAGGCATTCTTTTCGGTAACGCCCTCTATAAATCCGGCTATTAAGTCGCGAAAGCCTTGCAGCTTGCCCGCTGTCCCTTTGTTGATATTCACTCCATAAGTCAGCGGTTCGCAGAGTACGGTCCACAGGCTTACATTGTTGTCAGTGGCGGCGGCAGTGATTTTGTTTACCGTCGTATCGCCTATTCCGCGTGCCGGATAGTTGATGATACGTTTGAAGGCTTCTTCATCATTCGGATTGACTGCCAGACGGAAATAGGCGATTACATCTTTTATTTCCTTACGCTGATAGAAAGACAGTCCGCCGTAAATGCGATACGGCATGCTGCGTTTGCGCATGGCTTCCTCGAAGACGCGGCTCTGCGCGTTGGTACGATAGAGTATGGCAAAGTCGGAATAAGCGTAATTCTCCTGCCGGCGCAATTCGGCTATCTTGTTGATTACAATATCGCCCTCTTCCACATCACTGTATGCCTGATACACCCCGATAGCCTCTCCCCTCTCCTTTTCCGAAAAGACTTCCTTGCGAATTTGCCGCTGATTCTTTTCTATCAAACTGTTGGCTGCAGAAACAATCGTTTGGGTGGAACGGTAATTTTGTTCCAACTTAAAAACTTTCGTACCCGGATATACCTTTGTAAAATACAGAATGTTATCAATATCCGCCCCCCGGAAAGAATAAATACTTTGCGCATCATCACCCACCACACAGACGTGCTGATGCTCTTTCGCCAACTGAAGCACAATACTGTGTTGGGCAAAGTTGGTGTCCTGATACTCATCCACCAAAATATAGCGAAACTGCGACTGATAGCGGGCAAGCACATCCGGATGGTCGCGGAAAAGCAGGAAAGTATAAAACAGCAAATCATCGAAATCCATAGCATCCGCCTGTCGGCAACGTTCCCAATAGCGGCGGTAAATATCGCGCAGGGCGGGCATCTTGACGGCGCAATCACCTTCGTAGGCTTCTTTGTTGTTGGCATAGCCCACAGGAGACACCAAGTGGTTCTTAGCGTTAGAGATACGAGACTGCACCATACCCGGCTTGTACACCTTTTCATCCAGTCCCATTTCCTTGATGATAGAACGCAACAGGCTTTTGCTATCCGCCGTATCATAAATGGTGAACTTCGAGGTAAATCCTATCCGTGCAGCTTCCGCATGCAGAATGCGCAAAAATATGGAATGGAATGTCCCCATCCAAAGATGGCGCGCACGTTCTATACCTACTTGCCGGGCAATGCGCTCTTTCATCTCACGGGCTGCCTTATTGGTAAAGGTAAGCGCAAGAATGTTCCAGGGCTGATAACCGTTCTCCAACAGATAAGCTATTTTGTAGGTTAGCACACGGGTTTTTCCCGAACCCGCACCGGCTATCACCAGTGACGGGCCGTCATTATAGAGCACCGCGGCTCGCTGTCCCTCATTCAATTCTTGTATATAATCGGACATATTCCTAATCATCTAATGGGTAAAGTTCGGGCACAAAGATAAAAAAAGGTTCGGACACCAGCGAACAATTCCATAGGTTATCACGTTAGTATAGTAAAGTTTCAAAACTAAATAATTGAACTTATGAATACGTTATTAATGTCTTTAATGATAATGATTATGACACATGAAATGCCAAAACTTCCTTACGCAAACAACGCGCTGGAACCTGTAATCAGTCAGCAAACAATAGATTACCATTACGGTAAACACCTGCAAACGTACGTGAACAATCTGAACAATCTTGTTCCGGGTACGGAGTATGAAAACAAAGATTTGGTTACTATCGTAGCTACCGCACCCGACGGCGCTATTTTTAATAATGCCGGACAAGTGCTGAACCACACATTATACTTCCTGCAATTCTCTCCGAAACCGTCTCAAAGCGAACCCACCGGGAAGCTGGCGGAAGCTATCAAACGTGATTTCGGTAGTTTCGAGAACTTCAAGAAAGAGTTTAATGCAGCGGCAGTCGGATTATTCGGTTCGGGCTGGGCATGGCTGTCGGTAGACAAGAACGGTAAACTGCATATCACCAAAGAAGCCAACGGAAGCAATCCCGTACGTTCGGGACTGACCCCGCTGCTGGGCTTCGACGTTTGGGAACATGCTTACTACCTGGATTATCAGAATAAACGCGCCGACCATGTCAACGCTCTTTGGAGCATCGTGGACTGGGATACAGTAGGAAAACGAATGAAATAGGCAACCCCTTATAAAACCCTGTTGCAACGCATCTGTAAGCTGTAAAAAGCCACAGATGCGTTTTTTATTGCTTATTCCGTGCAATGTACAGAAATAGAAGCCGGAACAGACCACACCCGTGCTTTACAAATAAATCAGGCCGTAATCCCATGCAAATGAGAGTTACGGCCTGATTGCCCTATCCAGTTCGCCTTACGGCGTTCTTGTCATTTCTTAATCTTCTATGGCTGCTTGGGCCTCTCCAATACATATCTGTATCTCAACAAGATGCAATCTTTGTGTATGTAATCTGTATGCATCTTGATATAATCACATACAATGCTTAGAGCAGTTGCAATAGATATTAAGGATGAATGATTTGACCTCTCTCTGTAACGAGATGACGCATTCATTTAAATTTCAGTATTGTTTATTTCCTATCTTTCAATAGCTCAATAATCACGTCCTTATCCTTCAGGTTTGAATCAAGACGTAAAATCTGTGAGTTCAGACTCTCTATCTGCTCTTTCAGAAGCTTGATTGTTTCCCTCAGGTTCTCTGTTTCTTTCTTTTCGCTGGATAACTGCACGGCCAGTTCAGCATCACCTATCAGATTATTTGCATTTCCATCCAATGAAACGGCTGCAAGGTGTGCCGATATATGATGCTGTCTCGGACAGAAAAGGGAAAAGAAATTGAAGTCCAATGCTTCGCTGACTTTAATAAGCCTGCTCGTTTCCATTGTCTCCCTTTCCAGTATGCGGTTTATGTGCTGCTGCGGTACACCTATTTTGCGCCCAAGCTCAGATTTGCTCAATCCAAGCTCGTTGCGTCTTTTGTCGATAGCCTGACCTACATGCACGTGTTTTATGTCATTATCCATGCGATTCCTTCAATAAATATATCTTAAACAATAAATCATCAAACAAATATTTGGTTATATAAACCATTTTATGTTACTTTGTAGTGTAACCTATTCATTTGGTGAATACAAAGTTAAACATTAAATATTAAACATCCAACAATTATGTCTGAAAACTTAGAAAAAATCCGTCCGGCACTTGTTGCCCTTGAAGTAGGTGAATCCGTTTCATTTCCCATTTCACGTTTGAAAAGCGTCCGTACACAGGCTTCAGAGCTTGGTGCCATCTATAACCGTCAGTTTAAGACCAGGACTGACAGAGAAAACCAAACCATCACGGTAAAACGAACAGTATAGAAACCAAATCAGGTTTATATGAAGATATTACAGTTTCTGGACCATCTTATACCATACGAAACATTCCTCAATGACCTCTCCTCCAGAATTGTCAGGCAATTGAAAGCCGATAAGGATGATCCTGAATTCATCAGCCAAAGGAAGGCATACGAGCTGTTTGGCCGCAGGAATGTAGAAAGGTGGAAACGTCAGGGAAAGGTGGTTTCCTATAAAAGGCCGGGTAAGGTGGAATACCGCACAGCAGACCTCAGGCTTCTGCAGCGTACCACCCAGGACTATTTTGATGAAAGTCAGTCGAAACAGACTGAAAGACCAGTCAAAAAAGACAAATGATAAACATATTATGGCTAATATTTTAATAGTGGTAAACTATATATGTTTAATTTAGCCGTGATACTCTATGAAATATAAAGAAAACAATTATAGTAGGTACAGGAATGTGCGTCAGTAACCTTTGTTCACCAGCTTAGTTATCACCGATGATAAAGCCTGACAGGTCTTTTGTATCGCACATTCATAATGATTTTATAATAATGAAGGAAATCAGACCAGCGTGTGATCCAAACGGTGTCTATTCAGTCAAGCGCACCTGTGCTGAACTCGGTATCAGCAACAAGACACTCAGGAAATACAGGGAAAACGGATATATCAAACAGCTCAATCCCGGTAATGTTAGCCGTCCTAAATACTCCGGCCAGTCAATAATAGATTGTTGGAATTTACTGAGGACGATATGATAAGCGAAACAACCATACGGAAAGTAAGGGAACTTGCCATAGAAGATGTACTCAGGCCTTATGTCAGTCTCTCCAGAAAAGGTTCAACCCTGATGGGGCTCTGTCCGTTCCATACGGAGCGGACTGGATCCTTTGCCGTCACTCCAAGTAAGAATCTCTTCCACTGCTTCAGCTGTAACCGTGGCGGTGACTCCATTACATTTATAATGGAAAAGGAAAATCTTTCCTTCAGTGCTGCCGTGGAGTTTATAGCCAGAAACCATAATATTCTGGTAGAATACATCAGTGAAGAGCGCAGTGAGGAACAGATGGCCGAAGCCAGGCACCGGGAATCACTTCTGACAGTTCTCGATACAGTCCAGACCTTCTTCCTTCAATGTCTCAGGTCAACAGACAAGGAAGAGAGCCTTGATGCCAGGGCCTATGCATACGGCCGGTGGCATGAGGAGTTCTGTGCCTTTGCCGGAATAGGCTATGCACCGAAAGACGGCCAGACCTTTATGGATTTCTGCCGAAACAAAGCTTTGAGTGAAGAACTATTGTACGAACTCGGCATGTTCAAGCGTGGCGAGGACGGAAATACATATGCTATGTTCCGCCAGCGTATCATGATTCCCGTGAGAAACAGATGGGGACGCATCATTGCCTATACGGCCAGATATATCGGAGATAACAGGAAGGCTCCCAAGTACATCAACTCGGCAACAAGCATGATTTACTCCAAGGGAGAAACAGTATTCGGCATTGACCGTGCCGCAAGACTGCGTGATGCGGATTATTATATTATTGTGGAAGGTGCTCCGGATGTACTGAGAATGCAGTCGATAGGATTCGACAATACGGTAGCATCCCTTGGAACTGCCTGGAGTGACAACCAGTTCGAGCAACTAAAGAAATATGTTTCATCACTGTGCTTTATCCCTGATTCGGATATTGCGGAAGGCAAACCATTCGGACCGGGATTTGAGGCGGTGATGACCAACGGGGCTGCAGCCATAAGAAAAGGATTCCATGTGACAGTAAGAGAACTTCCTTTCGCTGAAATACCGTCAGAAACAGTAGGAGAAGTACAATATGCCAAGAATGATGCCGACAGCTATATCCGTAGCAGGGAGGATTATACCTCACTGCCTGAAAAGCATTTCATCATCTGGCTGGCACAGAAACGTTTCCTGGTAGCTGGTTCCATGGTAGAGGAAAGAAAGTGTGTAGCGGAAATAGCAGACCTGCTGCGTTATATAAAGGACCAATTGGTGTATGACCAGTGCATAGAACAGCTTTCCAGACTGCACGGCAAGGTAAAGCTATGGCGTGATGCTGTTACACAGGCACGTGGTGAAGCCAGGAGAAGGAACGACAGGTCAGCGGCCATGAACGAGATGCAGCGTGAAGCTGAACTGCTTCGCCAGTTCGGACTTTTCGTCAGGGAAAACTGTTACTACTCCATCGGTGAAGATGATGATGAACCGTCAAGAATCTCCAACTTCATAATGGAACCTCTGTTTCATATCGAGGATGAGATAAACGGAACCAGAATCTTCCGTATGAGGAATATGTACAATGTATGCAGGGTAATAGAACTGAAGGAGTCGGAACTCTGCTCGTTAAGCAACTTCCAGCAGAAGGTAGGCTCACTGGGTAACTATGTATGGCTCGCCAAGATAGACAAGCTCAACCGTGTAAAGGAATACCTGTACTCAAAGACCGATACGGCAGAACGCATCAGAAAACTCGGCTGGAATGCTGCTGAAGGATTCTTCGCTTTCGGAAACGGAATATTCTTTACCAACGCATTCAATTCCGTTGACGAATTGGGTATAGTCCGTGGAATCAACGGCAAGGCATTCTATATACCGGCCACTTCAAAAATCTATCTCAACAATCCGGAGATATTCCAGTTTGAGAGACTTATGGTACATGAGAACCGCAACGGAATAAAGCTGTATGATTACGTAAAAAGACTGATGGAAGTGTTCGGCGAGAATGCAAGCGTAGCCTTTTGCTATCTGCTTGCCACCCTCTTCCGTGACATAATATTCAGACGCACCCGTCACTTTCCCATCCTGAATCTTTTCGGTGAAAAGGGAACCGGTAAGACAACTCTGGCTACTTCCCTCCAGTCCTTCTTCCTGCACGGAGTGGATCCGCCCAATCTCGGAGTAACTTCCGTCCCGGCCATGAACGACCGTGTATCACAAGCCGTTAACACCCTTGCCGTGCTTGATGAATACAAGAATGACCTCGACATCCGCAAGATAGCCTATCTCAAAGGACTCTGGGGCGGTGGTGGCCAGACCAAGAAGAATACGAATACGGACGGTATGGCAGCACAGACCATTGTCACTACAGGTGTAGCCCTTTGCGGTCAGGACAAGCCGACACAGGATATGGCACTCTATACCCGTGTCATCTTCCTTGCCTTTTCAAAGACATCATTCAACCAGAATGAGAAAAGGGCTTACGAAGACCTTGTATCAGTCTGCAACATGGGACTAACCCACCTCACCATGGAGATACTTGGACACCGGGAACTGTTTGAGAAGAACTTCCCGGAAATATATTCCATTACCAAGCGTGAGCTGGCTGCAAAGCTGGAGAATGAAACCATCCATGACCGTATCTTCGGCAACTGGGTTATTCCATTGGCCACCTTCAGAACACTGGAGACAGTAATTGACGTGCCTTTCAGCTATGCAAAATTGTTTGATACGGCAGTCAGGGGAATACGCAATCAGAATGAACTGGCTCAGGAAAGTTCAGAGATAGCGGACTTCTGGAGTATGCTTCAGGGATTCCAGACTTCAGGGAAATGTATTGAGAAGGCACATTACCGTATAAGGTATATGAAATCCTTCCGTCCGTTGTCTGTCAAGGAAGATATAGAATTTAAGGAGGCACGTCCGATTCTCTATCTGAACACAGCAGCCGTAGCATCACTGTTCAACAGCCGGAATGCAGGTTCCACCTCCAACCGCTCGAACTGGTCCACCATCATGTCGTACCTGAAATCCCATGCTTCATATCTGGGCCTGAAACAGGACAGATTCACCATACTTCTGCCAAGCGGACTTCCTGACTATACCATTGAAATTGTGAATGGAGAGCAAGTTAAGAAGGTAAAAGTAAACCGACCGAAGGCTTTATGCTTTGATTACCTGCAGCTGAAGGAGACTTTCGGACTGGATCTTGAAACGGAGGTAGTAGCAGAAAATCAGGAGGAAATTCCAGCGGAAAGCAATGTCATAGACCTGCAACAGCCCAAACAGAATGAACTGCCTTTTGAATAAAACTCATCTTAAAAGATAGTCAATTAAATCATATGGAAAATAATTTAAAAGTGAAATTACGAAGAAAAAACGCAAAAAACGAAGAAAAAACTTTGAATAGAAAAATTAAAACTCTATTTTTGTGGAAAAGAAGCAAAAATATGATATTAAACTTAGAAATTAAGAATTACCGTTCATTTAAGGATGTATGTTCCTTTACGACAGAGCCGACCTCTTCAAAGGCTAAGGTTGATAATATATGTGAAGTTGAGACCAATGCAGAAGGATTAAAGAAGGCTTTGAAAATTTCTTTGATTTATGGAGCAAATGCTTCAGGTAAGACTAATATCATAAAGTTTTTATACAGGTTCAGACGATGGGTCCACAATCTTGACAACAGGGTTGGTGATGATATTCCATTGTATCAGCCGTTCAAATTTGACAATACTACGGCTGATGCACCGATAGCTTTTTCAATGGAGTTTATAACTCAGAAGATCAGATATAAATATGAAGTCAGTTTTACCAGATTGCAGATAGAGTCAGAGTCGCTGATTTATTATCCAAACGGTAAACAGACACAACTTTATGAACGCACTTTGCTTTCAGAAGATAAAGAATCAGATACTATTAAATTCGGATCAAGCCTTTCTTCTTCAAAGCCTTTCAATGTGTTCAAGAACCAGTTGCTGATTTCCAAGTTCCTTAAGGATACACCATGCGAACCGATAACAAATGCCGCAAAATATCTGGCAGATATGATTGTTTCCAACGGTTATCATGAAGATACCATGTTGGGTGAAGATAAGGAAATGGTCAGATGGCTTTATTCACGTCCTGAAAACAAGAAACTGCTTGCTGAATTTCTGGCATTTGCGGATACCGGTATGGCCGGTTTCCAACTGGAAAAGCGCAGTGACGGCGTTGAAGTTACAAGCCAGCATGGTCTATATAATGATGGTGAGGATTTGGGCAAAACAGCAGACTTGCCTTTAAAAGAAGAATCTTTTGGTACAAGATCACTTTTCCTTATAGGCTGTTATATATTACAGGCACTGCAGAATGGAAGTCCGTTTTTTATAGATGAAATGGATTCCGGGCTACATTCCTACATAACACAGCTTATTGTGGACATTTTCAGAAATGAAAGAATAAACAGGAATAATGCCCAATTGATTTTTACAACCCATGATGTGAATCTGCTTGACCAGAATACTATCCGTAAAGACCAGGTATGGTTTACGGAAAAGAATGGGCAGGGAGTATCAGAGATATTCTCTCTTTCCGATTTTGAGGACGTAAGAGAGGATACATTGTTTGCCAAATGGTATTTGAATAATAAATTTGGAGGTGTTCCTTCATTAAAACCACTGGAGAAACTGTTTGTAGACTATGGCAAGAACGAGTGAAAATAAACGTCATAGTAAGTATGTCATAAGAATAGTGTGTGAAGGCGATAAGACCGAACCATTATTCTTTACAGACTTGTGTGACCAGTTTTATGGTGACAGCAAGGATTTTGATGTACGTACAATTCCTCAGCCTAATATACCGGTTGAAGATGCTGAAGCGGATTCTTCCAGAGGAAACTATAAAGGGAAGAAACGTAAAGTTAAGTCCGGTGGACAGAAAAATGTTGCTGAAGATGAAGTTATAGCCGGTGTTCCACCATTAAAATGGGTTCTGTATGCCAGAAAAATCATGTCTGAAGGAGTGGATGAATCCTGGGCTGTATACGATAAGGATGAGCATCCTAAACATGAGGAAGCCATGGCCGAAGCCAATAAGATAATAGACGGGAAAAAGGTAAATATTGCTTTTTCAAGCCGTAGTTTTGAATATTATCTGCTGCTTCATTTTGAGTATCTGTATTACAGTTTCGATGCAACGGAATGCGGCGAGAGAATAAAAGGCAAAAAGCAGATATACGAATGTGGTACTGGTAAGAATCCTGATAAGGATTGTAACGGGAAGAAATGTATCAACGGATATGCGAGGAAACATGGGTACTGGATGGAAAGCAAATCATCTGTTTCTACCTTTCCGCTGGTTAAGGACAAATTACTGAAAGGCATGATCAATGCATGCCGGTTGAGAACGGAAAGTGACTCAAAAACAGATGAACCGATTTATAAACGTAATCCTTATACGAATGTAGATATTCTTGTTGGTAGACTGATAGGAAAAGAAACGGTAAGCTATGGTACTACATATACCTTCAGAGGCCATGGCTCTGACTGGTCTGTAAAGCTTGATGATAAAGGCTTAAACCTGACAAACAACAAGAATGGCTCTGAGATATTTCAAAGAGGGATGTTTATAATATATGATTTGGAGAAAAATACCAGAAAGGAATTGAATGAAAAGGCATTGATTTTGAATTGCAGAGAAATGCAATTACTACCTTGTGTACTTACTGACAAGCAGATCTTATCGATAGTTACTACAGAAAAGGAAGTGCTGATGTTACCTGATTTTCTTATATAAGAATTTAATATCTGATTTTTACGGAAATTCCGCAAGAATCAGATATTAAATAAACAGTAAGGTTGTTTATGATAGAAATAGATTCTTCTTGCAAATCTTGAATACAAAGTCAGATTTTAGAAGAGTTTATACTGTAGAACATTTGAAATCTTTAAATCATATAGTCTTACTAAAGACACCTTTTCTAAAGGGATATTTAGAATTTTAACCCTTTCTATAAAATATTTTTTTTCTGCTTCATTATAATAACTAATTTCCCATTTACATTCTGGGGATACTTTGGTAATCAAATGTTCAATATAAGGGAGATCAACATCTGATAATGATAAACCATAAATATGTATTGTATTAACTTTTGAAAAAGATTCAAACAATTGCTCGTGTTCTGATATAATAAGTGATGTGTTTTTTTGAAGACTTAAATATTCACGTATTGCAGTTTGGCGAGTTTGGTCTGTGATATAATCTCCTTGAGAATAGTACCATTCTTCTAATTCTTCTGGAGTAATACAATCAGAAGGAGGCTCAGGTGTGTTATCTGCCATTTCTTCTAAATCTTCCCATGATTTATTATGACCTATAATTAGTTCTTCATCATTTTCTGCTTTACCATGAATGTAACATATAGAGTTAGATGGAATGTCATATAAAGTTTCTAAAGTATTAGTATAATTAAATGTAATGAAAAAAGCAGTTTTAGTGTCTCCTATAAGAATTTTATTGCTTCTATCTGGAGTATTTAAAGAAGCTACCCACTCTTCAAAGGTAGCTTTTATATCTGTAACCAGTTTGCTTAATTGTAATTCTACTGCTATCTCAGCAGCATGATAATCTCTGTCTCTAAATTCTTCTGAACTAAAATCAGGATAATTGGTAAATACACAGTTGTCTACAATTTCTGACAGACTTATGTTGCCCAAATTATTCTCAAAATCTTTCCACCAAGGATGTTGCCTTTCTTCAAGTTTAATTTTATAATCTTCGGATTCATCATCAACCTCAAAAGTATTTACAATTTCCCAATATATATCTTCATAATGTTTTTTAAGCCATATTCTATATTCAAAATAAGAGCTATTAATGCCATGGTGTAAATCAAATCCATTACCAATTATGTACAAATCTGTTATTGAAGTATTCATAGTATTCATGTTTTTTACACATATATAAATTATTATTTTCAAATATAGAGATTATTATTGTAGACAACAATAAATTCGATGGGAATAACAATTCCATTGTAGTTTGAAATACCTTCAGAAAGACTGGAATTCTAATAAGTTGAAAGTTGTTGCCACTGAGGTGAAAATTTTATACAGTCAAATTTCTGATTATCAGAATATTTTTGTATATTAGTATAGTGAAAAAGATTATAAACAAAGGTATAACAAATAAATCCTATGATTATGGCAAGAACATTTACTGTTACCAGTTATGGCAAGACTAAGGAATATCCAGAGAGCCAGCGTAAGAAAATGATTAAGGAGTTTGAGACGGCTATGCTTTGCTGTGATGGCAGTGAGGCTGAACGTTACAGGAATATATATGGTGACCTGGTTGCCGGTGAGAAGGAGTGTATGGACACAGAACGTCCATTGAGTCCTGATCTTGAAGCAATGATTGAGCGAATGTTTACTACTCAAAAGTAATATTCTACAATTGCAGATTTTTATGTTGCATACCTGTTTCTGATACGCCCAATCTTCTGAAGCAATTTCATTCTCAACTTTTCCGGGAAAGTAATCTCCACCTTATCACCGAGAGCCAGTATTTCATCTACCAGTTCGTCAGTCACAAGAAGCATGTAATCAAAAGACGTGAAAGTCCCCATATCATTCCTTTCCACCTGCGAATGGTGGAAAGGATGCTTTCTCAGATAATCTGCAAATGAACCATAAGCCCTTAGAGTAACCTCTTCTGGCTGCTGTCCGGTCGGAGCCACAACACCAATAGAGTCTGAAAGACGATTAGCCAGCGAAAATCTGCAGTCAGTCTGAAACCTGTTTCCGCTGAGATGGATTCTTGTCAGTGCATCAAGAGGAACGGCACAGAACTCTGATCCGTTCCTGTACCCGAGCAGATACCAGCGGTTATGAAACAGTTTGAAACCTTCCGGTCGGAAACGGCCTTCCACTTCATTGCCCTTGTCATTGGTGTAGAATATGTACAGCTCATGTCCATCGCTGATACATTCCGATATATCAGGAAGGTATTCAATACCGCCAGACATGTCAGGCAGTACGACACGATGGAACAGACACGGACTACTTTTCAGAGCCACATCAATGATACGGCTGTTGAACAGCCAGTTGCGGCAACTGTCACCGAGTATTTCATCCAGATTCTGAATATAGTATGTATAGTCCTTTCTGTTGCACGCAATGACTATGTCGAAGTTCTCCTCAATCATCTTTCTGTGATGATGGAATGTGCGCAGACTCAGCGGTTTTCCATTGTATAGGAAATGGTGCTTCCAAATATCACAAAGCCTTTCAAAAGTGACCTTTCTTTCCTGATAGACCGTATGCAGCAGCCAAATGTAGCGGTTGTAGATATTGTTCATAAAACTACCTCTTATAACTTGTTTAACTATCTAAATATAAGCATTATAAATGAGATATGCAAAAAATTTGCATATCAGTTTTGTACAATATTTTCAGTATAATCCGGACTGGTTTTCAGTACAGATTTAGTATGTCCAAACCTTTCCTTACAGCCTCCCTGCAGGTGTAGAATGTCCCACCATAAGACTTGCCGTCATAAAAGGCTATCACGCCACATGAATGCTCCAGCATGAAGTCATTGCGCCTTAGAAGACACCTGTGAAAATAGTGTTCACTCAATACGATAACCTGGTCAGCCCTGGAAATTATATTCTGATAACGTTCCTTTTCCATTGACGGCCACCGGTAACTTTGTCTTCTGAAAGGTATAACGGCAATTAGCCGTATATCTGGATACTTTCCCTTCAGTGACAATACAATTTCAGCGGCCATCAGGTCGAATCCCATGGCCATTCCTGAATAGAAGCAGGTAATGCCTGATTTGCATGCAAGCGACACGGCTTCAACAAGCCGTGCCCTTATTTCATCCTGCCTTTCTACGGGAACAGCTCTGTGTCCCGTGAAAGCCAGTGACTTTGATTTGTCTGATAATATTCCGTTCATAGTTCTATACTTTATAATGGGTTCTTGCAAGGAAGATGCCTTCAATGACATTTGCCCCGAAACTCTCCAGCTGATTCGCATACATACAGAAACTGATTCCGCGTGTTATTACATCATCGAAGACTATGACTGCCTTACCTCTGAACCACTCTTCATCAAACTCGATGATGCTCACCTTTCTGATTTCCTTTTCAGCCTTACGGTTTTCATGAATAGCAAGTCTTTCTCCGCATACCCTTACATGGTCATATCCGTTTATCGCTCCGGTGAGTTCACATACCCTTTTGCAGAAGTCCATATACCGGATTTCATCCTTTCTTACTGATGATGCCGGAACCGGAATGAATACCAACTTTGAGCATCCGCTGCCGTGTTCCTCAATCATTCTTGCTGCCGTCATCTGTGCCACCGCTTCATGAGACCTTCCGTCCTTGAAGTCATAAACCAACTGTCTGTCGGCAATTTCCTTCTCGCCCACATTCTGAATACGTTTGGGAAAATACTTGCAGAACCATGTCTGTGGCTTTTCCAACTGCTTTCTGATGCTTTCGTCCATCTGTACCATACGCTCTGATTTTTTTCCCTTCTGTCTGCAAGTTTTTCAGCTTGCCCGAAGGATATTTTTTGCAGTTCTCAGAAGCGCAGGCATTCAATAAGGCAAACTACAAGGGAAGCTGAAAATACGCTCAACCCCGTTTGAGGAAGATTTTCAGCCCTGTGTTTGACGTTTGCAATGCCGGAGATACCTTTGCAAAAAAATATCTGCAGAGGCATGCTGAACAAACCTGTGGCTGTAATGGTACATTGGGATAACCATGTATCCCTTTCGCATCAGATGTTTTCAGATAATAAAATGCACCCGTTTCAATGGTGACAGTGTTGACAGAGAGTATCTGTCAGTGTATCAGATACTTCACATAGAAATCATGCGTTGACAAACGTTGACAACTGTAGCCACAATTTTCAGTCCGCTAAAAATCCATAGCCAAACGTTGACACATTATAATACTCTATTCTTTATAAGAAATATCAGAAAGAATATAATATGTTGTATTACAGCAATTTCCAAGACTGATTTTATGCCGGATTTTCATTGGATTTGCTGTCAACGCTGTCAACCATCAAATATATGCCTTCCTGATTTCCGTAAAACAGATTCGTTATCAACCGCCTTAGCCTTGCTGTATTGAATATGACAGGTAACACATAATCCATACAAATCCCACAATCTCCGGAATAATCCCATATTTGACGTATTGACAGCTAATAATCAGTTGTTTACCTTTACGGCATCCAATAAACGAAAAGATTAACCAGCATGAGAAATAATGAAAGTTGTTCCGGAAAAGACATATTCAGTAAAGGAGGCAGCACGCTACCTGGGTGTTCACCGCTGCACCATCTATGCCTATATCCGTTATCTGGAAAAGCCGCTGGCTTTCCTGAAGATACCTGATAAGGCAAAAAGGGTGTTCAGAGGAACTGACCTGATAGCCTACAAGGAAACCGGCCTGCCCAAACGTGGCCGCAAGCGTAAGAAACACCTTTAGTTCAGTCTGTCCCATGGAATGGTATCCAGAACATTATATTTGGCATTCATAGCAGCAAGTTCAAGAGCCAGCAGCCTTGCCCTTAGCCTGACATCCTCCATGTCGGATACGGCTTGAAGGAACTCGGACGGCTCCATTGCTCCTGACTGAATCATCCATTCCCTTGCACATTTCTCAGGAACAACGGCACTGACGAAAGAGAGTATTTCTTTTGCTATGCAGCCGGCTGTACCGTTACCGGCTTCAATGGTAAAACAGAACGGCACACCGCTCGAAGTCTTCCTCCTGAAATTGAGAAACCGGATTCCATCCATGTTTTCCATTGAAACGCTCCACCCATGCCGGGCAGAGAGATTAAAAATATTACGACAATTTTCCATTTACCATACAATTATAGTTTTGTTTTCATTTACCTGCTATAATAAGCAGCCGGTCTTGTCCGTGACGGATAGGACCGGCCACTTCTGTTTTCATACAGCCTATTCAAACCTTTCAAGAAATTCCTGAAGCCTGCTGTCCTGAATCTGTTTCAGCGGAACCGGATTAAAGTCTTGCTGCTGTCTTACCTGAAGCTTGCCAAGCCCCTGAGCACTCAGGTCAAGCTCCACATCCGAAAGCTCATTGAGGGAAATATACCCGTATTCATCCTCCATGAGTCCGATTACGATACCGAATAGAATCACATCGTCATCCTCCCTGTTTCCTTCAAGGATAAACCACCTTACAGAACCAAGGGCAAAAACCGCACGGCAAACAGCCTCTTTTCCCTTGCCGTCCTGGGAGTAGAGCGGATAACCCTCCAGAGCTTCCGCCAGTTGTGTTGTCATCAATCTGCACATATCAGTAAAAAATTAAAAGATTGTTTGATACCCATTCTTCTTGCTCGCATAACACTTGAATTTTGAAGTTCCAGTTCTTTTCCCTTTGGTAAAGCTCATTGAGCTTCATGGCCGGGATAAACCGTTTTATGTGCATTTGTGACTGCGGACCAGAGGGAGAAAAAGACAAGTGTGAAGTCAGAGAATGCAGACGGAATACCCAAATTTTTGAGGCATGAGAAAATTTGCGGAAGGCTGCCGTCAAGTCCTCCGACTGAAAGCGTAAGCGTCACTTGGCGTTTCTCCAGTCCACAGTACCTTTGCACATAAGAAACGGTTCCGGCTATGATGCTCCAATGATTTCCTGATATTCAGTATTCAAAGATTTCTGAAGAGCATAGTATCCGTTTTCAGACAAACCACCGGTAACCGGTTGCCAATGTCAGAGCCTTTGAAGTGAAGAGCAGCGTAACCTTAAAGGCTCTGTCTTTGACAACTGTCCTGATTTATCTGCATGACTGTATGAACCTGTCGGCTGAAACTTGCCTGGTATTGTAGATACGAAGCAAGTCAGCCGATAAGTTTCCGCTGTATAAGGCAATTTGTTCCGGCATCGCATGAAATACGAACAGTCGGAACAGCTTGCCTGTATTTTAAGATAGGTATTCAAGGATATAGGACGTTCCGTCAGTGCAAGCTTTAGCCTGCATCATCGGGACGGCCTTCTTGTTTTCGTTTTCAGACGAGCCACCGGTAACCAGTTGTCAATGTCAGAGCCTTTGAAGTGAAGAGTAGCGTAACCTTAAAGGCTCTGTCTTTGGCAACAGCCCTGATTTATCTGCATGGTTGTATGAACCTGTCGGCTGAAACTTGCCTGGTATCACAGATACGAAGCAAGTCTGCCGGTAGTTTTCACATTGAATAAATAAAGAACTTTGGTAATATTAAATTCAAGCAGAAGTTAGAAGATTTATAGTATTAAATTTTTTATTATTGGCAGAATTATATAAGTTTGCGTGTTAGTTTAATAAATAAAAGATATATGAGCAACCTTAATAGAATTAAAGTAGTTCTGGTAGAACAAAAAAAAACAGGTAAATGGTTGGCAGATCAGTTAGGAAAGTCTACGTGCACAGTAAGTAAGTGGTGTCAGAATACTACTCAACCAGATTTACTGACATTGGAACAAATTGCACAACTTTTAGAGGTTGATATTAGAGACCTGCTTGTTGGTACAAAACTAACAACCACATCAAAATATTGATATGTTATGGCAAATACATTCATTATAACTTGTTATGGCAAGACAAATACATATCCTGAAAGTCTGCAAAAAAAAGGGTCTTCTGGAATTTGGAGTGATGGGTATTGCGAATGGTATATTGACAATCTATACGCCCTATGTGTAACAATCTGTATTTTAGCTTGTTCTTACGCTTCTACACATTTAAACACAATTGAGCCATTTGTAGGGGCGAATTATAGCTTTTAGATATCAGTCTTATTGATTATCAACAATATACAAAATTGTATATGTTCCATATACGCTGATATTCAGTCATATAGGGTTATCACTCCAAATGTCGGATGAACCAAAAAAAAATGACCAAAGAGTTCAAAATGGATATGTTTTGCTGTGATGGTAGTTAGGCTAGAGATATAGTATATTTATCAAGATTAGACAGTTGGCGAGAAGGTGTGTATGGATACAGATCACTCGTTGATTCATGAACTTGAAACTATGCTTGCAAAAATGTTTGCTACTACGCAATATTAATGAACTATACAATGTATAAGTTGGCGTTTATGCCATAATTTTTTAGTATGTAAAATAAAGAAATAAATGAATCAAAATAAGAATTATAAGTTTATAGATTTATTTGCTGGAGCTGGTGGCTTGTCTGAAGGTTTTATTAGAGCTGGCTTTGAACCGATAGCTCATATAGAAATGGATCATTATGCATGTGATACCTTAAAAACACGTGCTGCGTACCATTACTTAAAAGCAAATAATAAACTATCAATATATGAACAATATTTAAGGACAAAGAAAGAAAAAACTGATGGCGCTTGGTTGTGGAATCAAGTGCCAAAAGAAGTTATTGACACAGTTATTCAAGAAGCAATAGGTAAAGAAACTATTGATGGGATTTTTAAAAAAGTTGATAGACTGTGCAAAGGTCAAAAGGTCGATATTATAATTGGAGGTCCCCCTTGTCAAGCATATTCGATTGCCGGACGAGCTAGACTAGGAAAAAAAATTGAAGATGATCCACGAAATGATTTATATAAATTTTATGTGGAATTTCTGAAGCGATACAGTCCGGAAATGTTTGTTTTTGAAAATGTTCTTGGAATTAAAACAGCCAAAAAAGGTGAACCGTTCAGAGACTTACAGAGACTGGTCAATGACCTCGGATATAAAATGGAACCGGTTGAACAAATTGCGTCTGAGCATGGTGTCTTACAAAAAAGACATAGGATTATCATTGTTGGTTGGAAAATAAATCGTTCAGGAAGTGATATTCCTACAACTTATAACTATCCAACCCTTGAAAAAGAAGATATGCCATATTCTATAATGAAGGATTTGTTTTGTGATCTTCCTGAAAGAAAAGCTGGAGAAGGTGAATTATGTGGTATTGTTGAATATACAAAACCCTTGGAGGAAATGGAGTATCTTAGGAAAACAGCAATAAGAGGTGTTCTTAATTTTACGACTCAACATATTGCAAGACCAACAAATGATAATGATAGGGAAATATATAGACAAGCTGTATTGATGTGGAAAACAGGTAAAAGGCTTAATTATGCAAAACTCGATCCAGCCTTACAAAAACATAAAAATAAAGAATCTTTTTGTAATCGTTTTTGTGTCGTTGATCCCAATGGAGTTTGTCATACCGTTGTGGCTCACATTGCGATGGATGGACATTACTATATATATCCCAACGAAACTCCTACTTTAGAGAATGTTCGTTCAATAACAATAAGAGAAGCAGCTAGAATACAATCGTTTCCTGATGATTTCTTCTTTGAGGGAAGCCGAAGTGCAGCTTTTAAGCAAATAGGAAATGCTGTACCTGTTATATTAGCAGAAAAAATTGGCCTGAAAATAAAAAAGTTATTGAAAAATGAGGATGGATTACGATAGTCTTAGAACTGCGAATGCAATACCATGTGCCGCTTCAATGATTGAAACATTTAGAGCAATAGGGTACAATATCGAAACTGCAGTAGCAGATATTATAGATAATTCAATATCTGCAAATGCGAAAAATGTGTGGGTCACAAGACATTGGCATGGAGATAAATCTTTCATAACAATTAAAGATGATGGATGCGGCATGAATAGTCAAGAAATAATTGATGCAATGCGTCCTGGAAGCCATAGCCCATTAGAAGAACGCTCTAAAACAGATCTTGGTAGATTTGGATTAGGTCTGAAAACAGCATCATTTTCACAATGTAGAAAATTAACTGTCCTTAGTAAAAAATCCGGATACCATAGTGCATACTGGACTTGGGACTTGGATTATGTAGCACAAACCAATGAATGGACTCTTTTACAATGGATTCCTGAATATTTGGACGAATCTGTAGATGATATTGAACATGGAACTCTTGTAATATGGTCAGATTTAGATAAAGTCGTTAGAAAAGGAACTTCCGAAAATGATATAAATGCAAAGGAAAAGTTTTCCAATTCTTTAGACCGTGTCCGTCAACATATTGCAATGACCTTTCACAGATTTCTTGAAGAAAAATCTTTAAAGATATTTTGGTGTGGTCATGAAATAAATCCTTGGAATCCCTTTTGTATAAGTGAATCTAAAACTCAGTCAAGACCTACAGAAGGAATCGTTGGAGGTATTAAATTGAAGGGATATGTATTGCCACATAAAAGTGCCTTTTCTTCAGAGAAGGCTTATAATGTGGCAGAAGGCATTAACGGCTGGCCAGCTCAACAAGGATTTTATGTATATAGAGGGAAACGTTTATTGTTAGCTGGGGATTGGCTTGGACTATTCAGAAAAGAAGAGCATTATAAATTAGTCCGCATTCAGGTAGATATTCCTAATACATTAGATAGTGAATGGCAGATTGATATTAAAAAATCAAAGGCGTATCCTCCTATACAATGCCAGAATCAACTTGAAGCATATGCAAAGGATGTGAGGAAAATAGGATGTGAGGTTTATCGTCATAGAGGAAAGATACTGAAACAACGTGCAGGTCAAAGTTTTCAGCCGCTGTGGAATGAGAAAAGGAAAGACAATAAATGGTCTTTTGTTATAAATCGAGATAATGCTATGATTCAGCAATTAAAAGATATGGCTCACACAGATTCCGATAAAGCCTTTAATTATTTATTACGTCTTATAGAGGAAACTATACCTGTTAAGACAATTTATATCAACGAAGCAAAAGGTGAAGAATCTCATAAAGAACCATTTGAAGGTTCAGATACTTCTGTAGTAAAAGATATGATTACAAGAATGTATCAGAATCTAATGGCTTCCAATATGACTTCAGAACAAGCTAAAGCATATATAATGACTATTGAGCCATTAAATTCATTTGAAGAACTTATTGAACAATTGTGATATGGAAGAATTATATAATAAAGCCTTAAATATTTGCCGTTTATTCATTGGTGCAATACCTGTTGTAACTGATGAACAGATTAATACCGCTATAGAGCAAGTCTCTTTTATGCCAGATTTTAAAATGTTGGATAAACACATATTAAAAAAGAAACTACTTGCCCATTATGGTGTAAGAATTCAAGATTTTCAAATATTGGAAGGAAACGACAGACGTTTACCTTGGCTTAAAGAATTTAAAGCAAATAAAATATCTAATTGGAACTTTTGGACAAGATACAAGTTATATCTTTCAGAGCAGAAAGGGTATGCTCCGGCAGTTATAAATCAATTAGATGAAATCACTGATAGAATATTAGATAACTTGTTTAATCCTCAACAAGTTAATATCTCAATAGATAAAAAAGGGCTTGTTGTAGGGCAAGTGCAGTCAGGGAAGACAGCAAATTATACAGGTTTGATTTGTAAAGCTGCTGATGCAGGTTTTAATTTTATCATCGTATTAGCAGGTATTCATAATAATCTAAGAAGTCAGACACAAAGTCGAATTGATGAAGGATTTTTAGGTTTTGATACACAATACGAGCGAGCATACTCAATAAACTCAACAACTAAAATAGGTGTTGGTCTTATTCCTGGATTTGATTCAGCAATTGCAAATTCATATACGACAAGTATTGATAAAGGAGACTTTAATAGTAGGGCTGCAAATACGGCTGGATTTAATTTTAATGCACCACAGCCTATTATCTTGGTTGTGAAAAAAAATGCATCTGTACTTAAACGTCTTTATAAATGGCTTTGTGCACAAACTTCTGGTAAGAAACAAATATCAAATAAATCTCTTTTGTTAATTGATGATGAAGCTGATAATGCGTCCATTAATACAAAAAAAGATAAGGATACAGATCCAACTGCCATAAATGATAATATTCGTAAGATTATACAACTGTTCAATCGCTCTGCATATGTAGGATATACAGCAACTCCATTTGCGAATATATTTATAGCACAGGACGAAACAGACTTATTTCCAAGGGACTTTATAATAAATTTGCCAGCTCCAGATAATTATATTGGGCCAAATAAGGTTTTTGGCACATCTTCTGAAACTTCTGAAGAAGAGGATGATGTATTGCCTATTGTCATTCCTATTGATGATTATAAGGCTTTTATACCTGATGGACATAAAAAGGATGATAAAAAACCAACAAAAAGTGATATTCCTGGGTCTTTGAAGCTTGCTATTAAATGTTTTATTTTAACATGCGCAATTAGAAGAGCCAGAGGACAGGAGAACAAGCATAATTCCATGCTAATACATGTGTCAAGATATCAGGTTTGGCAAAATGAAATTCGGGATATTGTGAACGAACAGTTCAGGTACTATAAACAAGAAATAGAAGCTAATGATCCCGCTGTTTTAGCCGAGTTTCGGGCTTTATTAGAAGGAAATGTAAACGGGTGTCCATCGTATAAACAGATAACAGAAAAAATTAAGGGGTCTCCTTCTCTTTCAAAGATTGATCAGGACTTAACAGTTCATAAATGGGATGAAATAAAGCCATTATTATACCAAGCAGTTCAAAAAATTGAAGTAAAATCTATTAATGGTTCCTCTGGTGATGTTGTTGACTACCAATTAAATTCTAAAACCGGTATTTCAGTTATTGCAATTGGTGGAGATAAGTTATCTCGAGGCTTAACGTTAGAAGGTTTATCGGTAAGTTATTTTCTAAGAGCTTCGAAGATGTATGATACTCTTATGCAGATGGGAAGATGGTTTGGTTATCGTCCTGGCTATGTTGATTTGTGCCGTTTGTTTACTAGTAGCGAACTTAATGAATGGTATAGGCATATTGCTGTAGCTTCATCTGAGCTACTTGATGAATTTGATTATTTAGCGGAATCAAGAAGTACTCCAGAAACTTATGGTTTAAGAGTTCGTACCCATCCAGGTTGTCTTCAAATTACTGCTCTAAATAAAATGCGTAATTCACATGAAATTCAGGTATCATGGGCTGAAAGACTTATTGAAACATATCAGTTACCACTGAATGAGGATTTAAAGAATAAGAATCTTGTTGAAACAGATAATTTTCTCAGTAAGTTAGGTAAGCCTTTAACAAAAAACGAGAATTATCTGTGGACTAATGTTTCTCCGGTTGATGTCTGTGAGTATTTCAGTAATTTCAGTGTAGCTGAGGGACTCAGAAAAGTCAACATGGAGTTAATTTGTGAATATATTCAAGAATTAGTATCTAAAGGAGAACTCACAAAGTGGAGTGTTGTATTAATGAATAAGACAACACGGTCGAATGCTAGAGAAACTATAAAGAAGCATACTTTTTGTGGCTCTTATTCTGTATCATGTTTTAATCGTAGCCGCGCTATAGATTCCAGCAATTATAAAACATACTTTATAAGAAAGAATCATATTGTCGGAAATCCTAGCGATGAATTAATAGATCTTGATGATGATTTATTAAATGAAGCTTTAAAAGAAACAATCGAACTTAATAAAAAGAAAGGGATTGAATGGAAACACACATATCCACAGCCAATAGTTGTTAGGTCGAAGTTTAGACCGATAAATCAACCGTTACTAATTATTTACCCACTTAATCCTGAATATGCAAATGTTAAGGATGAAAATGGTAATATTGTGCCAGGTACAACTATCTTTACAGCAGAAGATGATCCTTTTGTCGGATTTGCCATTTCATTCCCTCACACCAATACAAATTGTGCAGTTTCATACAAGGTAAATATGGTGGCAGAGTATGCTGACATTGAAGATAATTTTGATAATGAAAACGACAACACATATGGCGACTAATATACCAATACAAGTAATATGGAATAGCCTGAAGTCAAATAAGACTTATGGTTTGGTCAAGCAATTGTATAACAGTAATTTAAGTGCAAATATATATGCAATATATAAGTATCCTGAAAATCTTCATGGTATAAGTGTGTCATTTAATCGTAATATAAAATTAGATATATCTTCATTTTCAGGACTAAAGGAGTTGGATATTTCAATAATAAATGATGCCTCATTACCACAGAATCAGATGTTATGCATACAGTTAATAGATTCAGGTAATTTGTTTGTTTTTGCTACCTTGTGCGAAGATCTGATCTCATCTATTGGTAATATATCTGACGAAAAAATCTTAGTTAGGTCAATTCTTTGTCAATTAGAAAAATGGCGAAATCTTTTTGAATGTTCAAGAAAGAAAGAATTGTCAGAGAGTGAACAATTAGGACTTTTTGGAGAATTGACATTCTTGCAATATATGTTACAGGTATTACCCACAAGACAGTTAGATGTATTGCATACATGGATGGGAGTTGAGAAATCAAATAAAGATTTTCAGGGAAATGAGTGGGCAGTAGAAGTAAAGTCATCCATAGGCAGGAAAAATAAGGTGACGATAAATGGGGAAACTCAGTTGGATAGTAATATTTTTAAACATCTGATATTGTGCCATTATTCTATTGAGAGAAATAATGCTAATGGCTTAACATTACCTCAATTAATTGATGCAATTGAGAACTTGCTAAAATATGATCAAATGATTCTTAACTATTTTCGGGCAAGATTAATGTTGGCCGGGTATATGCCGGAAGACAGAACTAAATACGAATTAAGACACTATAATATAAAGAAAAGGGATTTGTATAGTGTGACATCAGATTTCCCAAGAATTGTTCAAGATGATTTAAGAAAAGGAGTACATGATGTAACATATACAATAATGCTTGATGTGTGTGGGTCTTTTTTAATATCTGAAAATAAATTATTACAAATAATAAAGCAACTATGAATTTGTTAGATAAATTTTATTCATCATTTATGCAGGAGATTGTTTCCAGACAGCTTGCAAATGAAGATGGAGAAACTCAGGAACAGGCATTTACACGTTATGTCTTAGACCTATTATCAGAAGCTGGGGAGACAGAGAATGCAGCTGTAGCCTTTGATGAGAAAGCTTTGGGAACCTCGAAGCAACACAAAATCAATGGTTTTGCAATATCTGACAATTATGAAACCATTGATTTGTTCATATCTCTCTATGAAGTCGAAGAGCAAGTATATACAGTTCAGAAAAGTGAAGTTACAAGAGCCGCAACTCGTATTACAAATTTTTTTAGAAAAGCTGTTTATGATGATTATGTTAATGAAGTAGCTGAATCTTCTGAAATATTTGAGTTTGCACATACTCTGGCTAATTATGGAGAATTAAAAGACAACTTAATTCGTGTAAATGTAAGTATATTAACTAATGGTGAATATAAAGGAGATATACCGGATAATGCGGAAATATGTGGATATAAAATCTTTTATAGAGTTGTTGATATTAAATACATTTACCAGATTTCTGAAGAATCTCATGTTCCAATTGAAATTGATTTTAAGGAAGAAGGTTTTCTTGTTCCTTGTTTGCCGGCATCATCTGATAATGAAGATTATCAGTCTTTTATCGCCATTATTCCTGGTATTTGTTTAGCTAATTTATATGAGCGCTATGGTGCTAGATTACTAGAACAGAATGTGCGTTCATTCTTACAATTTTCAGGAAAAATAAATAAAGGTATAAGAGATACTATAAAAAAAGAGCCACATATGTTTCTGGCATTCAACAATGGTCTGGCTGCTACTGCTGACCATATTGAATTGGATGAAGATAATAGATATATAACAAAAATCTCTAATCTTCAGATTGTTAATGGTGGACAGACAACAGCGTCTATTTATCATACATTCAAGAAAGATAAAGCAGATATATCTAAAATTTTTGTTCAGGCAAAAGTTTCTGTTATTAAACGGATTGAAGAGTATAGTAATATAGTATCTCGCATATCCCGGTATGCCAATACTCAGAATAAGGTAAATGATGCTGACTTTACTGCGAATAATCCGTATTTAGTTGCACTTGAGAAACTGTCCCGTTGTGTTTTGACTCCGAGAACCGAGAACTCGGTCAATCAAACATATTGGTTTTTTGAGCGTGCAAGAGGTCAGTATAAGAATCTTCGTATGAAAGAAGGATTTACAAAAGTACGTCAAAAAGCTTTTGACCTTAAATATCCTAAAAATCAAATGTTTACGAAAGTTGAATTAGCTAAATATATTAATGCCTATGCTGAAGTGTATGAAGGTAAAAAGCTTGTTATTGGACCACATATTGTTGTAAAAGGTAATGAGAAAAACTTCGCAAAGTTTATAAATAATAATTTACCAAGTGCACTTAGTAAAATTAATAATATATACTACGAGGATACTATTGCTAAAGCTATATTGTTTAGAGCTATGGATAAACTTTATGGTACAAAGAAATCTGAAACAAATATAGGCGAGTTAAAACAGGTTGTAGTACCATATACAATATCATTGCTTACTATTCTGACAAATAATCGTTTAAATCTTTATAAGATTTGGAAAGAGCAGTCAATTTCAGAGCAACTATCTTCTTTTTTATATGATTTAATGAAACAAGTAAATAATTTCATATTAAAGGAATCGCCTGTTTCTCATTATATAGAATGGTCTAAGAAAGAAGAATGTTGGGAAAAGATTAAGCAGCATACTTGGGCCTATAATATATTAGACATAGAAAAAGATTTAGTTGATGATTCTCAACCGATAATTCGTAAAGAAATTTTTTTCGGAGACAAACAAGATAATACTGTAGAACATGATATGGAGATAATTACATCCATACCTCATCAGTTATGGTCTAAAATTTCAGAATGGGGGCGGGATACAGATAGTTTATCCATTAACTATCAATCTACAGCGATGGATATTGCACATAAACTTAAATTTAATCGTAAGTTTAGTGATAATGATCGGCAAAGAGCAATGGCTATTTATGATATAGTATGTGAAAAAAATATTGAATTATTATTAGAAGCAGACGAACTGGCAAATGTTGAAGCTCCACAGAAAACGCCAACAACTGAAGAAAGTCAAATACTTGAGCTCATAACTATTGAATTAGTTCAAAAGATGGTAGATTGGGATAGACGTAAACGGGTATTAAAGGATTGGCAATGGAAGGTTATGGATGATGTTGTCAAAGGAAAAAGGCAGCTTGATGACCGGATGAAATATGGCTTTTATTCCAATTTAAAGCGATTGCGTAGTAAAGGGTTTCCAGAATAAAAGTCTATGCAGAAATAATATAGTGCAACTAATAATATTTTTTATTGTATTATTATCAAATAATAATACAATAAAGTTAGTGAGATTTTAATGGAGGATATTTAAAAAACAAATTAATGATGTCAGATAGATTAACTAAAGAACAGCGTCATAAAAATATGTCTGCAATACGTGGCAAGAATACTAAACCAGAATTACTAGTCCGTAAGTTCTTGTTCAGCCGTGGCTTCCGCTACCGTCTGAATCATCCTCGTCTACCTGGGCATCCTGATCTTGTATTGCGGAAATACAGAACTGTAATATTTGTAAACGGTTGTTTTTGGCATGGCCATGACGGATGCAAATATTTTGTATTACCGAAAACAAATTCAGAGTTTTGGAAGGACAAAATCCAGAAAAATAAAGGTCGTGACATTAAAGAACAAAAAGAACTGGCTTCTATGGGATGGCACTGTATTACTGTATGGGAATGTCAATTAAAGCCTGCAATACGTGAACAGACTTTGAAATCACTAGAATATACGCTTAATCATATCTTTTTGAGTGACAGGAGGATAAAACCTTATGATAACTATGAAAGTGATCAGATGTTTGTTGCAGAATCAGAAAATAACGGCTATTAACTCAAAACTAAAATAAATAAAAATATAATAGAATTATGGACAATCAAACAACTATTGGACGCTTGTTTGGCGAAGATATGATAAGCTTTATTATACCAAGCTATCAAAGGGCTTATTCTTGGAGAGTTGGAAAAGAAGGACGTATTGGTCAGGTGGATATGTATTTAAATGACATAATTGACCAACCAGATGGTTCTAACTACTTTCTGGGACATTATCTTTTTGAGAAAACTCAAGGGAATAGGTATGAGTTGATTGATGGGCAGCAAAGACTGACAACAACAGTTATTTTTATGAGCTGTTTGGTTAAAGAGTTACGTAAACGTGACATCGTAAGATTCGAGTATAATAATATGCAATATGCTACTGAGCAAATATATGAGCGTTACCTGCAACCACGGTATGGGAACCAAAAGTTTGAGACTGTTCCTGAAGATTCTTCTTTTTTTAACCGATTAATTATTAAATGTGGAAATGACTATAGGGTAGAAACCGGAAGAAAGTCAGAGCAACGTATTCGTGAGGCTACAAGATTCTTTGAAGAAAAAATGGCTACACAAGTAAACGAAGAAGCTCTTTTCAGATGGTTTTATGTAATTGACAATGCCATAATTACAACATTTTTATTGAGCGGTGAATCAGCAAAGCTTACAGCTACACAAATATTTGCTTTTCAGAATGATAGAGGTTTAGGGTTGACTACATTAGAGAAACTGAAAGCCTTTCTTATGCATCAGATATATAGGAACAATACCACTAATGTAATTAGCAACATCCATTCAATAGAAGCTAAGTTTGCTTCAATTTATAATTATATAGAAAAACTTGAAACCAAAGAAGACACAGTTTTAGGTTATCATTGTTCAGCATTCCTTTCAAGTTATGATTCTCCATTAGATGCAATAAGGGATAGTTTGTTGCGTGCAAATGATAAAACTAAGTGGATTAACGATTTTACAAGTGAATTATGCCGATCCTATTCTTTGATGTGTGAAATCGAGAGTACTTGGCACCTATTTAATAGTCCTATATCAGACGTATGCATCCTTGACAAAGCTAATTCTATGCCATTGGTACTTAAATTATGTCATTATAATAGTAACGGAACAAATGTGAAAAACATTCCGGCAATTGATAATGCGCTGAAATTGGTAGAGAAAATATTATTCAAAATGACTTATACACTGGGGAGTTATCGTACCAATAATTTAATAACCATAGCCAAGAATTATAAATCTGATGGATATGAAAATCTCATATCAGAACTCACAGACAAGAGTCTCCACGGATTTAAGTGGTACTGGAATTTTAATGGAGATTGTTTGCGATACTTTACTGTAAATAAGTATCATTATCATAGAGATTTGAGATATGTTCTATATAAATATGAAAACAATTTACGTGTAAAAGCACGTCAGCCTCTACTGTCACCTGATGAATGCACTAATGTTTTTCGTGATGTTTCTGTATCAAATACATTAGACCATATTACCCCACAAACGCCTGATTTTACAGAATATTCTGATGAATTTTGTAATGACTATCTTAACAATATAGGTAATTTGTCTCTTCTTACATGGGGAAATAACTCTTCCAAGAAAAATCATAATCCTGCAGATAATGATGTAATGGAAATGTATAATAGTATTTTCTATTCACATAAAGAAATATATGAAACACTTAAAAGAGACAAACAATGGAATGAAACACAGATAGAAGAACGTAGAGATAAGATAGTCAGATTTATTAAAGAAAATTGGTTGAACTGATTTATATGTTATAGGATGAGATCCATAGAAGAGAAGTGAGCATTTATTTGTAGTATAATTTGATTGATGTAATCTCAGTAAAGTTGAAAGTCTAAATATAGTATCTGAACTTCGATAGATAACTATATTTAGACTTTTAATCTATTTTGTCTTATATAAAGAAATGACAGGCCTGAACTTATGCTCTTGAATCTTCGGTGTCTCCTGAATAGTACTTGACTGCATGGAATAAAGCCAAGCCTTATTCTTCTTTTGCCCTTCCACTTCAGTAGAAGACCATAACCAGCATTCACCCGGATTCAGATTAATCGGAGTTCCACCGACTTCAGTTATACATTCATTAATCTGATGCCGGACAGCGAACAGATAAGAGAGCTGCCGGACAGAAGGAATATAGGCTGATTGTCCATAACTCCACAAATCAAAAGACTTGATAGCCATTGGTGATTGGACTTCATCATTATTGAACAAAGAATAGGTATTCTCATTCCCGTCCTCATCAGTCAATGATGCAGAAGTACCCTGATCAATACCAAGACTGTCGGCAAAAGCCAGCGGTTCCATATCATGAATGTAAACTGCATAACCGAGATTGTCAGCATCAGGACTACGGTTTACATGGAAAACTATGGCAACAGCTTTCTTGTCAGATTGCTTGAATTTGTCCATGGACAATATATTTCCGTCCGAACAAACCACATTGCCAACCTGAAGGGAAGATAACAGTTCGGTAACATCTTCATGTTCACAATGACAGGAAGTGAGCAACAGCCCACTCCATGCCAGAATCGGTAATAAAAATCTTTTCAGCTTCATAACAGTGGGATTTCAAATGACCTGATAACACATTGTGCTTCCTTATCCATAATGAACCAGTATTCAGAGCGGTATGGTTGTCCGTCAGAATCAGTAGCTTCGTACTCTATCTTTACCTTCCAACCGCTGAACGGCTTACGTTCCTGACTTGTTTCATCACCTACAGGTTTCAGCTCGCCGGAAATCATCAGAGAGCGCAGTACCGTCATGACATCCATCTGACGTTTCATCTGTCCGGACATTCCGTGACTTTCTGAATCCGGATTATCAAAATCCGTATCCTCCATAAACCTGCGGCTGATTTTCATCATGGCCACAGAAAGAGCCATCTTCTCCTTCATGGTAACATACTCACGGCCAAATACAGAATCCGGTTTGCTGATACCGACAATCTTTACGGATTCCGGATTGTCCACCGAAGCCATCAGTGCCTTTTTGGCCATATCTTGTGCCTTATTCCCGCTGTTGTCGGAACAGCTGGTTCCCATTCCGAGCAGAACTGCCACTGCAGGCAGTATCAGTAGTTTCTTTCCCTGTTTCATATCTTTACGATTTGAAGTTTGTCCGGAGCCAGACCAAGACGCTTGCGGTAAATGGAACCGTCCTCCCGGTACATCTCCAGTTCGGATGAAGTAATGTTCTTCTCACAAAGTTCTTTCGCCTCTTCCAGTGTCAGCTGATGGCCGCCTATATTCCTCCAGATAGCGAATGAACACGGTGCCTGCTGATTACTGTAGTTGGAACAGTTGAAAGCCCTTGTTCCCACACGCACCTCACCGCCGCAGTGCGGACACCTGCCGATAACAGACTGCATATTGACTGCACCGTCATCAGCAAGTTCCAGCATTGTCGGGAAAGTCTTTCCTTCCTTGGTGGAAAAGCCGTCCAGAAGGATACGGCGTTTCACCAGAAACTCGGTAATCTCCCCGTCATTCATTTTCCGGTTGCCGATGATGGCATTGATGTTGAGCACACAAGAAGGATGCTCACCTGTGTTGTTTTCGCAGCGATACCCCTTGCAGGTCTTCACCACGTTGCCGCCGCAGAACGGACAGCGTCCTATAATCTTCTTTTCTGAATCCATATTCCTGATAAGTTACATTGTTTGAATTAATTGAATGAGAATCTACGGTTCCAGTCCGCAACGATTCCGCCTATGATGTTCTTGCCGGACATCACGCTTGCCCATCCTTCCGGGTCAAGAGAGAACCAGAGGTCGTTCCATGAGAGTGTGCGTACCTGCCATGCCAGGATAAAGAGGTCGGTATTGACAGCCTCCAGTCTGGTCAGCACTTCATTTGCTATGTAGTACCGCTCGGAAGAACTGAGCAGGTTTACCTTGTGCTTCTCCTTACCTCCGTCAGAACCGCCTGTATCATAGCTTCCGGAAGTCACCAGCTGCTTCATGAACGGATAAAGCGCAGCCATCTGGGTTGCGGCATCAGCCAGCTCGTCCGAGACGATTGCAGCAATGGCCGTTCCTTTCAGGTTACTGCCGACCGATTTGAGCAGCAGGCTGCAGTTCTGAGGTATCTCCGTGGCCACCAGTTCCCCGGCACGCTTAATCTGATAGAGATTCTGCATGGCACCCTGTGCATTGGAAAGATATTCCAGCATCTTGTCCTCCACACTGTGTACCCTGTCGAGAGCAACCGTTACGGCAGTCTCGGCAGCAATGATTTTCTCGTGTGCCTTCTGACGTTTGTCATAGATATTCTTCAGTGTGGATGTCTGTGCAAAGACAGCACCCGTCAGAGTCGGGTCTGTCTGTTGTGCAAAAGTATCCGTACCTTTCAGCAGAAAAACCGCCAAAGCAGCCACTACCGTTATTCTTATCTTGATTCTGTCCATATCATTCAGATTTTACGTCCTTTATTCCTTTGTTCGCTCAGATTCTGTTCACGTTCCTCCTTATGAGGTGAAATCACCGGCTCCATCGGCCTGTTCAGCAGACAGTCGTTCCAGTCCTTGAAAGCCTTTGGAGGAAGCCACTGTCCCATACGGTACCGGATGTTCAGCTGCCTGGCAACCTGAGCCAGTAGGGGACGCTCCATGTCAGGCTCGAATACCTTTCCCTTCGCTTCAATCCGGATGCCGCCGTCAGTCCTGCTTATCTTCATCTGAATACCTTCCTGCAGAGCCATCATGCGCAGTCCGTATATCCTCCCGGCCAGGTCGTTGTCAAAACAGTCGAAGGCACGTGCATTGGGAAACCGTTCTATGACTCCGGTTATCTGCCTGTCAGAGAATGTGCCGCCCAGTGAAACCAGAGCCGCACTGTCCCCAATCTGTATCCGGTTCATCTGGTAGAAGGCCATGGCATCAAATGCAGATTCACAGAAGAACACGCTTCTTACATTGTCCGGACTGATACCCGAAGGAACAGCCACCCATGCCGAGGATGACGAATCCGTACCGGCAGCCTTCGACTTGTAACCGCCATGTCCTCTGATTTCATACCCCCTGACTTCATTTCCCTTTCCGTCTGTATATGGGAATCCGATATTGTAACCTTCAAACTTCCCGTTGTTCCTGTCCCTTATAAGGGAAATAAAAGGCGAAAGAGCAGTTACGGTTGCTTTGGACAGTCCGCGCCGGAAAAACAGTCCCGGTATTTTCCCGGTGTCAACCGGCTTCACCTCATATCTGGAAGGTTCAAACACGCCTGATGATTTTCCTGCCGATTTAACATACTCCCTGTCCTCCCTGTATTCAGGTTCAGGCATGTTGGCGAAACGTGCCATGACCTTGGCTATCTTCTGCCATTCATCCTTTCCTGATACCGTAAAGGAAGAAAGATTCTCACGGATGAGTGTCACCACATCACCCTTGGAACCGTCACGCCGGAAGAACGTCTGTGCTGCCTTGTCGTTGGGATGGCTGACAATCAGCGTATCCCTCCTGTTACCGCCTTCACCGAGTACCAGCTCGATGTAACGTCCGACACCGGCCTTCCTGTCCAGACGGTATCCCAGGGCGTATGCAATATCGTCAATCCCCACACGGGATTTCATTTCCCTGAAATTAACCTTGTAGTCACTCATGCTTTCCGATTTAAGATGTTATACAGAATTTCATATACCAAGTCCTGTACCGGCATTCCGGTTCCTGCCCATCATAGTAATCTCCGGTTCGTATGTCTTCCGTGCCGTCATGTTCAGGAAAGTCTCCTTGTCCTTCCAGTCCGTAAGCTGGAAGAATGTTTTGGCCGTTTCCTTGGAAACCTTTTTCAGCCCCAGTTCTACACCATCGTATGACGCACGGATGGCATAGTCTCCGGAACGGGTCTTGACAATGGCCGCATTCCTGAAAGGCATCTCCTCGTCCGCACTGACAGGAGCCAGCGGGTCATTCTTTGCCAGATAAGGCTGCTCACCGAGAGCCAGGCGCTGTCTGTCCACATGGTCAAGAATCAGGTCCGAAGCCTTGTTCACGTCAGCCATGACCGATACTATAAACTTCGGTTCCTGTTTCAGTACACCAATCCACGAGTCCAGATAGGCAGCCGAGTTGTCCGTTATCCTGGAATCAAATCCCATGGAATGACTGATCATGGCAGCCGTAAGTTCCGCCACCAGCTCCTCCTTGGCATATTTCGGGTCACCGAACCTGCCGCCCATCTCCCTGTTCAGACGCTCCGGTGTCATGGTGGAGTGTGTCATTTCATGCAGCATAGTAGAATAATACTCCATTCCGCCACGGTAAGTTTCTTCCGGAGAATCACCGATATTGAACTGCGCCTTCATGGGCAGCACCACTATATCCTTCGAGGGAGAATAATAGGCACCGTTCTCACGCTTGTCGGCACGTATCGGACATAGCCACTGCTGCGTCTCCACCATACGGTCGAGTGCGGCATGGGTGTACATACCTTCCGTATCCCGAAGTTCCGGAACCTTGAATCTGTCCATGAGCTTCTGCATCCTCTCCGGCTGCACTTCTGCCAGATTGGTCTGTGCCACATTGTACACCGGGAATGACTTGATGAAAGGAATGACATCCATATCCTTCTTCTCTTCCTTGCTCATTGCACGGTATTCCTCCGTGCTTATCCTCTTGCCGTGACTGTCCTTTATCATCATATCCCAGTACACCACCGGAAAGGCCTTTTCACCTTTCAGTACATGAGCCTTCAGGTTATGTGCCTGCTTGAAGGTCAGATATACCGGAAGCTGGTAGTTCATGGCTGCAGTATGCATCTGAAGAAAGAAGGAATTGGAACCGGAATAGTTTCTGCCACCCACATTCTGCGGCAGTCCGGCATAACCTGATGCGCCGCCAATCCATCCCTGTTTCCATCCGGTATCCTTCATATGCTGCATACGCTCAATCATCATTGCAGCGAAGCGGTCTATGGCCGCATGTCCGCTGTTTCCCTGAGAGTCAGTTCCAGATGCCATAGCTGTCGTCATCCATTACCTGACGGTCCATCTGCTCGATGTCCGTCTGTTCCACATAGAACTCGGCCGATTCATCCGAAGGGTCAGTACCGTGTGAACGGCACCACTCCAGATAATCATCTGCATTCTCACTGTCCATAACAAAGCGGAGGAAACCGATTTTACCCTCCTGCAGAAGCTCCACAAGCTCCTCATGATTCATTTTAGCTGACATATAACTTGTATTTTAGTTTTCTGATTATGTTACATTTTCATAGAAGCCGTTTTCTCCACCTTTGCGGTATTGGCGGCAAGCATACCGGTTATTTCCGTATTCAGATATTTGGCCGCAATCTGTTCCCTTGTGGCTGTCTTGGTCTTGAAAAGCGAATAGCCGTCATCAAAGGAGATTTCATGCCGGGAAGTCTGTCCCTTCTCTCCGAGGTCAACCGACACCTTCCATTTGTTGTCGTTCCTGTCCTTGGCCACACGCACACCTTTGGGGTCAACACCTTCAGGAAGCTGATACTTCTCGTATGCGGATTTCAGATGCAGACGTTCCCCGAAGTTCTTTTCAATAAGCTGGTTTGGAGTGGCCACCCTGTCAAAGTAGGCATTCAGGTCCTGACGTGAAGCCACGGCAGACATGTTGGTATCCCCAACCTGAACATAGAACTTGTATTTCCCAAAGTCAGGACGCTGCTCGTCCTTCTCCTTATAGACATTGAACTTGTTTACGGTTATAGAGCCGTCCGGTCCTGCAATCTCCATTGGCATACGGAAGGCTTCCTCAGATACCTTCGGCATCAGCTTTGTCGGATAGTAGCGTTCCATGAGTTGCGGTACCGTCATTTCCTTGTTCTGATAGGCAGCAAGGTCTGCTGCATCCATCTTCTGCGGCTTGAGCTGCTGTCCGTCAATCTTTGCGGTAAAGTACCAGTCGGCAGGATTGGTGGTACTCTGGTAGGCATGGCCATGAGTTACCTTTTCACCATTGGCAGTCACCATCTGCGGCTCACGGAGCTTTCGTTCCTGGGCTGTTTCCGTTTTCTGTCCGTCCTTCTTTTCGGTCTTTACTTCATTATCCGTCCCGGTCTCAGCTTTGGTTTCGGCTTTGGCCTTCGACTTCTTTTCCCTTGCAGGTTTTACATCAACAGTGTTTTTCACTGTTCTGTCAGGGGCTTCCTGCACACCCTGTTCATTTTTCTTCTTTCCCATATCTGTATTGTTTTTGAATGGTTCTGTCATTATTCTCAGCCTTGTCCTGTCCGGCCTTCTTCTTCAAAGGACTGTCCAGTGCATCACAGATTGCAACCCTTATTCCGGAACGTATCAGTCTGGGCAGATAAACGTCAAGTGCTGATTGAGGGAATGATGCAACCTTTACAGGTCTCTTGTAGTCAGGCAGCATCCTATCTGTAATCTCGATGGCAAGCACTGCGGCAGCCTTGACGGCATCCTGCTTATAGAGTTCATAGAAACTGTTCCGTCTGAACAGCAGCATGGCATCCGGATGCTTCTTATTCAGTTCGTTGAACTGCCGGATGATACCGTTATCATTATCTGAATCTGTCTTTTTGGCCATAAGAATCAGTATTAGAGTTTAAGGCTGTTTGCTTTTGTTTCCTTTTGGGATGGAGAGAATGAAATAGCACGTTCTACGGACTGTCTGTTCACCACCTTCTGATACTCCCAACGGTTCTTGTCAGTCATGACAAGGCCGAGATATTCAGGATGAATCTCGTCATAGCGGAGCTTCTGCTGCCTTTCCCATTCCTTCATGTCTCCCTTGACAAGCTTGAATCCCTGCTGCTCCTTCAGGTCAATGCCGACTGAAACCTTCTCGCCGCCCACATTCAGTTCAACCGGTTTTCCCTCTCGTACCTGCTGCTTCTGCTGCGTACCTAGTTCAATGTCGTTCACCTTCTCCATGTCCTTCAGACGCTGCTCCAGCTTGATGTCTGTGACACGTCTGTGAATGACGGATTTTGTTTCCGGATCAAGCTGAAGATACTGCTGAGTCTTTTCACCGTTTACGTTGACCGCCTTCTGTATTACCTCACCTCTGGCCAGGCGTTCAGCCTCCTGCTGAGTGAGATTGAGAATCTTGTTGCGTTCCCGGTCCAGTTCGGCACGTACCGGATAAGCAATCAGAGCCGGAGCACCGTTTTTGTCTGTAGTCATCTGAAGCTTCATCGGCATGGTGATGATGCTGCCGTTCCTTGCATTGATGGATACCTGCATGATGGGAGTCACTTCACCTGCCATCAGCTTCTCTTTCACTTCCATGGGTAAGCTGTCCGCCTTTTCACGGTCGATACCCAGTATTGCCAGTTTTTCGTATGGCAACAAATCGGACTGATTTCTGTTGTGCATTTCCATATTACTGTAATTAAGCTGTTATATTTGCGGTTCTAACCGCCTGAATGCCACAAATGTATTCACGGCAAGAGCCTGAAAAAGAAATGCGCAACACTATTCTGATTTCACTGCTGTTAATGCTGCTGCCGGTAAGCGTATCGGCACAGTTCTATACGATAACCAGAGATTCGGCACTTCTGCCAACAGAAAGACAAAAAGAGTCTTACAACCGTGCAGGAAAGGATGTTACAGAAGGGAAAAAGAATAAGATGATGGTAAAGGATACCCTGACTGTCGGATCGGACAATCAGAAGAAATTGGATGATAACAGCCGGAATAGTGACAGGAAAGCATCCCTGAAAACAGAACTGCAAAAGAAAACAGATTATATTACTAAATCAGAAAACAATCTTCCTGAACTTACTATTCCCAATCTTTATAAAGAAATCATAAGAAACGGAATCCTATACCCAAAAATAGTTTTGGCTCAGGCTATCTTGGAGACCGGATGGTTCCGTTCATCAGTATGCCGGAACAAGCATAATCTTTTCGGACTTACCAATCCACGTACAGGGAAATACTATGAATTCAATCATTGGACAGAAAGTGTCCAGGCTTACTATACTAAAGTTCAATACAAATATAATGGTGGTAATTATTTGCTTTGGCTTGAAGATATTGGGTATGCGGAGGATTCAAGGTATATTATTTGCCTATGTAATGTCTTGAAATATTTGTAAATGATAATATTTTTATGCTCTAATAGCCATAATGATAAATTAAAAGTCTATAATACAATTAATAAGTAGTTTATTAGCTGAAAAAATAGTATCTTTGACAAGTTAAAATAAGAATGGTTATGAAATTAGCATCAAAGATTAAAGACGGAAGAATAAATGCAACTAATGTTCTTTTAGATATGTCTATTAAAGAATATTTAAGTGTAGCAAGAGATATTATTAAGAATAACGAGTTTCAAAGGAAACGAGTAAAAAGTTCATCTACTGTATATGCGTTATTAAAAAAAGATTTACGTAGTAACTGTACTATGCCTCCGATTGTATTAGCTGTAAAGGCTGAAAAAATGAATCATCTTTTAAACCATAATGATATAAATGAGGAACAAATTAAGGATTTATTTAAACCTGATAATTTGATAATATTAGATGGCTTACAAAGGACTTATACAATTCTTGATTTAGAATCAGAATTAGTAAAGGAACATGATGATGAGACTTTAGATAGGGTTCTTAATAATAGTATTAGAGTTGAAATTTATCTTGGGATAAATAAAATAGGTATTTTATATAGAATGTTAACACTGAATACTGGTCAAACTCCAATGTCAATTAGACATCAAATAGAAATATTGTATTCTGACTATCTTGATAAAAGTATAAATGACATAACCCTTTTAAGGGAAACAGATTCTCGTCCGATAAAAAACATTGGAGATTATCAGTTTAGAGATGTAATTGAAGGTTTTAATTCATATCTTGATAGAGATGAATTAGGTATAAATCGAAATGAATTATTAGAGAATATTCAAAATTTAGAGAAACTAGCCTTAGAAAATAGTTCTTCCGATTTATTCAAAGATTACATTATAACATACAATAAATTTTTATCGAAAATTAATTCATTTGATGAAGATTGGGCTGTAAACAAGGAAAATCTAAATATTTCGAGTGTTTTCGGTAAGGATACTTTACATATATTTACCAAATCTCAGGTTTTATCTGGATTCGGTGCTGCAATCGGTAAGTTGAAAGATAATGAAGTTATTAAGGACTTCGGAACCATAAGCGAAGATATTGATAAACTAATTTTATCTAAAGATAATACATCATTTGATGCGGTTATGAATATATTGTTATGTAAATTAGATGTAATAAAAAATAAGGCAAAAAAAATAGGTCTTGAGCAGAGAATGTTTTTTACATATTTCTTCCGAGAACTATTTAATCCCAATAGTGATTCATATTTAAACATAAAACAAGCAATAGAAACAGGTTTTTATAAATATAGCAGTTTGATTTAATTGTGGAACCAGCAATAGAATACAAAAGTGATATTCATTCTTTTTTAATATTAAATGCGGAATATGATGAAATAATTGAGATACCATATATCTTGAGGGACAATGATCAAAATGGTAATGTGTTTAATGAGAAAATTAAGAATTATGGTTACAAGATATTTCATAAACAAAATTTTCAAGAGAATGATATTTTTCAAATACATGAAAGTTCTATAGATAGAAGGATTGGATGGTTAATGCCTATTTCTTCAATAATCTCAAAATCACATGATTTTGCGGATAATCCGCACTATTGCCGATATGCTTTTATTGCCTATCAGCTATTAATATCTTATGAAATTTCAGATGAAGAGTTATATACAAAGGAGTTTGACACATTAATAAATGAGAAGTTTATTGAAGATGATGCAGTAATATTTATTTACGATTATACATTAACTAAAGATGTCGGTGATTTTAAAGTTGAAAATTATTACGCATCTTTTTATATGTATGGATACTATTTAAAATCCGGATATTTGAATCCATACTGTCTTTCATCTCCACAAAATGGAAAGATAAAAATAAAAAGGACTTCAGATATTATTGTTAATAAGGATTATTTAGATAAATATTTTAATCAGTTGTGTTTTGAAGAAAATCCTTTTGTTAAGTTTCATTTATTATATCAGATAATAGAATTATTGATTGAAGATATTTTAATTTATTCTTTAGAATATACAATCTATAAATTTAAGAATAAGAAAATATACACTAGAAGCTTAAGAGAACAGATTAGTAAGGTAGAAGCAGAAAAGGATAGGATTATTTTGCTTTCCAATTGGTGTAATGTAGCATCTGATAAATATTCAGATTTACATAATTTATGTAATACATTTCTTCAAAATAAAGGAAGAGACCCTATAGATTTTCCCCAATCTTTATATGCATTTAGAAATTTTATTGTTCATGATTTTAGATATATGACAGAAGATAAGAATATTGTATCTGATGTTAATTATTTATTTGAGCAATATATTTTATATTTGCTTCTTGGCTATAAACATATGGATATATAGAATTTATATTTATAAGATAAACAAATGTACAGGGTAAAAAGCATAGAATCCATATTTTGCTATGCTTCCCTGTACAAACCCTCTTGTTCCGTTATATATGTAAATAATCATGCAGGCCATTACAGCACCAATAACCCCATAGTGCATCATTAAAGTAAATGTGCAAAAAAATTGCATATCTCTACTATATGGGAAAGAGTGACTATATCCATTAAAAAGGTAAAATATAACAATAATAAGAATCCCCCTCCACTCATAGTCCACTCCAAGCCATGAAGCGAGTCCGGCCATGCCAAGTGTCCAAAGGAATCCCAGTACCATACTACGTTGCAGAAGATTTTCAAGAACCATAAGCGTGGCCACACCCAAAGCCAGTGTAAACATCACATTATGTGTCCCATCAACACCATTCAGCAGATACCAGGGTATTTCACTGATTACGGCAAAGCCCAGCAGGGTAAAGAAATACCTGTACCTGCTTCTTGTATGAATAAACCCTTCAGCAATCAGGAAGGCAAACACAGGAAAAGCGATGCGCCCGATACAGCGCATCGTTTCGTATAATACGGTACCGTACTCCATCAGATAGAGAGCAATGTGGTCTATTACCATAGAAATCATGGCAATGACTTTCAGGGCACTGCCGCTAAGTCCAAATGCCGGTTTTAAGGTCATATTCATAAATTACATATTTAACTGATGCCGAGAAGTTCCTTTACCATATCCTCCACTTCCTGGTTCACACGCTTGAAGTTACGGTTCAGCAGGATTTCCTTCTCTTTGTCGTTTTTGAACTCATAGATTTTAGGAAGAGAAACATAGTGCTTTTCTTCGTCTTTAATCTTCTTCATGTCAAAGTGCGTCTTGCAGAAATACTTGGTAGTCCTGAACTCTTCCGACTGTTCGATGTCAAAATGGTCAAGCATACTGTCATCGGTAGCCGTAAAGTCACGTGCCGCCTGTCCGGCCAGCCAGCCTGTTGCCATATCCGCAATCTTGGCAGCAGGAACCAGAAAGTCCATCTTCTCAGAGATTGTGGTTGATACCTTGTGGTCATTGATGGAAATGGAACGTGAGGTCTGCTTTGCTTTTCCGAACACATCATTCTGTGCCCACTCCAGCGTCTCCTTGTTACGTGCTGCACCCATGAAGATATTACCGCAGGTGGTGATAATCTTCTGCATACCGACCTTGCCGTAGTCAGCTTCCAGCTGTGGAAGCTCCTGGAAACCTAAAGTTACTGCTACCTTGTTGGAACGAGCCGTACCAATAAGACGGTCTATCTTGTGAAAGTACAGTGTCGGAAGCTCGTCCACGATGATGCTCACCGGGATGTTACCCTTTGAGTTCACCCTTGTAATCAGTCGGTTCAGAACCAGGGCATTAAGAGAACCGATAACCTGTTCCTTTTCCGGGTCATTGGCAATCACCAGATAGCTCGGATTTGCCTTGTCAGAAATCTTCAGGTCGAAATCATCCCCGGTGAATACCCAGTATGCTTCCGGAGATACAAGACGTGCGGCATTCACACGTAGCGTACCGACCATACCTTCCAGCTGGTCATTCGCCTTGTTTTCATAAGCACTCTTGAAAGGAGCCATCAGTGAAGCAATCCTGTCATCCTGCATCAGGATATTGAATACCTGGTCGTATGGTCTTCCCAAGAATGAAAGCACATGCGGCATGTCCGAGTACTCTCCGGTTACGGTATCCGGTTCCACCTCATTGCCATGCTCGTCCTCATACCAGCACCTTTGAATCAGAATCTTCCTGCCGGTCCGGTCCTTATAGCTGTATCCGTTCAGGTCAACAAACATACGGTCCTCGTCAGTCGATACGTCATTGCCGTTCTCATCCACGAAATCAAGCACCACATTGCCGTCCTTGTCGATGGCATTGAAGTCATCCCAGTTGCGTATGACAATCTCCAGTTTCTTTCCCTCCAGTGATATGAAACGTCTGAGTTTCTTTCCGTTCCTGAACCCGACCGGATGGAAGTTTACAAAGAAATAGATGATGGCAGCCAGGAAGTTTTCCGCAGAGTTGGTGAAGAAGGCTTCAGAGCCGCCCTTCTTCTCTCCACCTCCCTTGTTGAGTGAGGCCAAAAGAGTAGCCGCCGTTTCAGAAGCGGCAGCCAGATCCGGAATATATTTCCGCTGAATCGGATTGATACGGTTGGAGTATTCCACATCGGTAAAGTTGATGGTACGGAATCCGCAGTTCTGAGGCAGCTTTCCTGCCTTACGGTTCTTGCAGTACTGGTAGAAAAGCGTCTTGGCCAGTGTCGGGTACTTGAAATCATATACCATCATGGCAAAACCCTTTGCTGAATGCTGCCTGATGAACGGGTCAATGATACCGAAAGACTTACCCGAACCCGGCGTACCCAGTACAATCGTGCCACGGAACGGATTGATGATATTGATCCATCCTTTGTGCATTTTTTTCTTCCAGTAGTATATCATCGGAATGTTCACCGAGTAATCGTTGCTGACCAGCGTTTCCGACTGCTGGAACGATTCGTTTTCAAAGTTGAAACGGTCCTCACCAACCTTGTAGTTATAATATTTGGCAATTCCGTCCAGTCCCTGATGTACCAGCATGGTACCCACCACCGAACATACCGCATACAGAAGACGGTTGGCAGGAAATCCCAGCCAGCTGAATCCGAAACTCATGCCGTGGAATACAAAACAAAGCCCTACAAGTGTCAGACCGGCCAGTACCGGATAAATGACCATTGTCCTTACATTGAACTTCAGTGACTTTTCTGCTTTTGTACCGATACAGACAATACAGATGCATATCAGTTCGGCCACCTTGCATCCCGATACGGAATTGAATACCCTGAACCGTGCCAGCAGGTCGAGTACGAACTGAGTAACCCTGTTGTCAGCCGTAACAGGCAGGTTCATGATGATTTCAATAATCAGAAAGATATAGATGCAGCTCCTGAAGTAATTGTACATCTGCTTCTGTTCCCTTGTCTCCTCAAATGCCATACGCCGTAAGATTTATATTGTCAGAAAGGAACCTTTATACCCAACAGCAGACCGTTGCGGAAGGTATCCCCATGCAGGAAGTTCACATTGTTCTTCTGTATGACAGAGAACTCCAGTCCGCTGCGGAACACATAGCTGTATTCAAATCCGGCCTCCAGTCCGAAGAAGAATTTTTTCTGTACCGCACCGAACTGAGGCCCCAGACGAAGGCGCATCATGCCGTTCTTGTACCGTGCCAGACGGTGCTTGTAAACCATACTGCCATCCCAGAAATATCCTTTCCAGAAATTGTGACATACCGGTTTCTGCCAGTGATTCCCGACCTCACCGTATACTTCTACCGCATTTCCGTATGAAAGCGGATACTCATAACCCAAAGTGGCATTCAGCGTACTTGGAAAAAGGAATCCGGCATTGACGGAAACCTTTCCGGTCTGTGCCGATGCACCGATGAATGCAACCAGGCAAAACAGAATGAACAGAATCTTTTTCATGGCCTATCTTTTTATGGAATGATCAATATAATAGTAGGGGTAATAGTCTGCACCGTCTAGAATATCCGAGTCGAAACCGTCCGCATTGAGAATGTCCTCATACTCGATGGTGAGTACCACTACACGTCCGCTTATCTGGTTTTCGGAAATCTCCAGACGGAGTACCTTCTCTTCAGGGAAAGTCAGCTTCGGGAGTACGAGCACGTTCCTGTAGTCTTTCTTGAACTTACGGGTGTTGTTCATGGAGAATACCGGAGTAAGCTCTATGGTCTGTGAGTTAGTGGCCTTGGTTTCCTTTTTGTCAGTAAGTTTTACCCTTATTTCCTCAATGTCGTATGCAATCCTGGTCCTGTTTTTCAGCGTATAGTCCAGAAAGAAATAGTCACCGATGGAATAGATATTGTTGATGTATGCCCTGATTCCGTTTTTATTTGATACAATCTGGTTGAACTTTCTCCTGCTTCCATAGACAGCCCAGGCATATCGTGCAATCTCGGCCATCGGCATGGAAACCTCCGGATTGATATAGGACTGTGTCGCATTGTAGGATACATTGTAGATGGTAGAAGCATATTTGGGTGATTCGGTATAGAGGATGTCATACTGGGTGATATGACGCTCACCGATGATGGTGAGTGTACCCAGCAGTTCGTTTTCGCTGTAACCCTCAGATGATATGGAATCATTCTCCAGATAAGGCTTGATGCGGACGATATTGTCTGTACACTGATTGCCTATAATTTTAGTAGTGGAAATATCCACCATTTTGATGTTCTCCGGCATTACAATGTGCGTGGTCACTTCCCGGTTGATGTATATCTTCTCGTTGGCCGACAGATGTACGGCTATGCCTGTGATAAGGCATATTATCAGAATAATTCTGGTTTTCATATTGAGTAATCTTTATAATTTATGAATGGTACTGTTATAATCGGATATAAACGCAATTTAAGTAGCGGTATCTTAGCGTGCATCCTCCGAGTTTATCAGATAAACGATGGTATTGTACTTGATTTTCGCCTTGTTCTTTCTGATATTGGAAGATATGGCAGACGTAGCAGAGTTATACATATTTTGCAGTGACTGGAGTGCAATGGCCTCCGTGGAAATACCTGTACCGTAACCGTCACTGGATTCAAAACTGATATTCTGCTGTACCGTATTGGAACCAGCATCCTTCATGAAATCCCTGAAAGCCGATTCAGGAACATAGAAACCTTCCATACCGTCATTGTCAAAAACCGAAAGTTTAACCTTTATGAATCTGTCGCCGACAAGAATACTGGTTATGGAAGCCCTGACACGCTGCTGTCCGAAACCTGTCACTGTACCATAGAGGTAAGTACCCTTTTTCAGTCTTGTACCGCTTACCGTCACATCGTCCAGAAGTTTGAACCGCAGACGTGTACCTTCATGCGCCTTTGTGGTCTGGTCAATCATGGCACGTATCAGCTTGTTCTCGGCAAATTCATCCGGAGCAGTAACCGTATTGAATCTTTCGGCATTGGTGTCATTGGACTTGATTACCAGACTCGGACGGTTGCGTTCCCTTTCCTCCTGACGTACTTTAGCTATGGAATCAGCCCTGTGCTTTCTTTCAGCTTCCTCTGCTTCCGGGTCTTTGATACCCAGTCCGCTTTCAATGGCCTTCTGCCGTTCATAGCTCCTCCGCTGAATCTCTTCAAGGTCACGTGCGAACTCGTCCTGTGAGGAATAGCCCATACCTCCGTAACCCGTTTCACTGTTTTCCGAAGGACCGTTTCCGTAAGCATATGCATTGATATGCTTTCTTGATTCTGCAAGGGAACGCTCCAGTTCTTCAAGTTCTCTCTGCTGTCGCTGTCTTTCAGCTTCAGCTGCATCCAGTCTGTTCAGTTCCTCTTCGCTGTAGCCGTGTTCCAGTTCCTCCTTCTTCTGTTCTTCCTCCCCGATACCGCTGACGGCTGTGAAGGCATCCTCGTCACCGAAACGTCTGGACATCTCATACATTTTGTCTCCGGCTTCCTCGGCATTGGCCTGGGGAAGTTCCATGTTGATACGGTCTGTAGCTACCGTTCCGGCAGTTTCCTCACTACCGGAGAAGGTCTGCATCACGAAGTATACCAGTGCGCACAGCGGAACGAATATGACCAGCGGAAAGATATACTTGGGCTGTTTGAAATTAATCTTAATCATGGGTTATCATTGTTTTTAATGGATTTGACTATATTTTCCAGCTGCCGGTATTTGAGGATGATCCGCAAGGAATCCTCACGACTCTTTACTGGTATGGCAATCATGGAGTCCAGTTCATGACGCAGTAACTGTCCCTTTACCGTCATGTCCGTCAATACACTGCGGTGAATGTCCTTGTTTGCCTGGATGGTACGGAATCCCTGAAACACCGGTTCCATTGCGGCTATCGAACTGACATCCGGCTCACTCTGTTTCCCGTTGCCGGAATCTATGGCTACGGTACTTACAAGTAGCAGAAGCAGCGTTCCCGCTACACCTGCGAATGTCGTTTTCGGATGTTTAGCCGCACATCTGTTGGCCAGTCTGATTCTTGCGGCCAGACGGTATCTTGTTCCGATGACACCCAGTTTGGGCTGCAACCACGACCTGACAAGCAGATGCGTTTTCAGACGGCTTTCCTGTATCTTTTTTCTGAATGATTTCATAATATCATAATATCAATAGTCCAAATCCCTGTTTTCAAGAGTCCTCCAGCCGGTAATGATCAGACCGTGCGGATTGTTCCTTGTCCTCGGTACGGACTCGATGTAACCTGTTGTCACCATCGAGCGTCTGATGTCCCTGGTCCTGCGCTTGATAAGCTGCGTACCGTAATAGGTAAACTTCCGTTCATGTTCGTCAAACTGAATGGAGTCACACATGATGGTGCAGACAGCCGAAGAGGAAATGATGTCAGAGTAGAAACCGTTCTCGTCCATGGCCTGTTTCTGTTTCAGCGCAGTCCCGTCAGCCATATACATTGCTTTCCCTACCGTCCATTTGATATAGTCGTTGTCGGGCGGCAGGTTGAAGAAATACTGGTGGAACAGCTGTATGTGCGCCTTGGCCTCCATGGTGAAGTTGGCTTCCAGCCGTGCACGCTCGGCAAGAAACGGAATATCTCCGTCAAGTACATAAATCTGCTGCCTTTCCTCATTGACCAGAGAAATGCAGCACCAGACCGTAAAGGCACAGATGACGGTGCAGCCTCCGATTACCGCAAATACCGTCATCATGGCCAGTCTGGTTTTCTGTGCAAGGGATTCAATAAGCATATTGTAAAAAGATTTAAAGTTATTTGACTAATGACCTGACAGCCGAACCTGTTCCTCTCATGGCAGAACCTGCCGCACCTCCGGCCATGGCACCTGCAGTAGTGGTGATACCCATTGCAGCCGAACCGGCAACGGAACCTGTACCCGAACTTACCCCTCCCGGAATCAGCCATGAAGCCACTTCAGGAACGAAGCGTATGATATAGGCCCCCACGAGCATACCCATGGCATACATACAGTTGGAGCCTATTCCCTGCAGTCCCAGTGCGCCAATCTGTTCCCAAGAGTTTACCGAGCCATGAAGCAGATGGTCGTATGCCACCAGATCCTGCTGCAGGTTATAAAGAAGGATGAAGTCTATATAATAGATGCACATATAGGTCACGAATCCCCATAACGAGAGGGAAAGGAACTTGGACATCCACTGGCTCCAGGCCGAGTTCCATGGCGGTGCCAGCGAGAGGGCAAACATGATCGGACAGAATATCATCATGATGGCCATGAAAATCCTCTGTGCCACGAGCATCCCGTAATACGACATCTGGAAAATCAGTTCCCCGACAAAACGTATGACATCGTTTATCCATTCACTGACCTTCGTCTCAGCCGCCACAGCAGCCCTCTGGGCGTAGTTGTTGATGGTCGAGCCCAGATTCTCCACATTATATATCAGCTTGTCCCACCATGCAGCATCCTGACCGATTTCGGCCACCTGCTTTGCCGTGGCTATGGAGTCCTGTACGGTTCTCAGCCTGTCGAGATATTCACTCTGTTTCTGTGCTACCTTCAGCTCGAAGGTCGCCACTTCCTTGTTCTTTGCCTTGGCCATAGCCCATGTAGCGGACTCCAGACTCTTTCCCGGAACCTGCAGAGCCGAGCATATCCATGAAGAGGATGAAATACACAGGGAAATGCCAATGATACGCAACAGCTTCATGACATCCATACCACGCCTTCCGAGCATCATCATCCAGCATTCGTATGAACCGACACACAGGGCCAGGCACAGACCGAGAGCCTTTGCCATTGAAACGGCATCACCGAGAACGGCCACATTGGGAAATGTCTCCATGGCCGTCAGCAGCTTTTCCAGACTTTCGTCAATAGCCGGAAGGCCTATTGTCAGCGGAATAAACAATAAATCCATATCTTAAAATGTTATTTGTTTTTACTTGTTTTTCAATAATGTGTAGCAGCAACGGCACAAAGATGTGCAGTCCTGTTGACCAGTTCTGCCATCCTGGATTTGGCTTCCTCGTATGCCTTCTGCCGCTTGGCGTTCTCCAGCCCATAACCGACACCGGTTTTGTGTATATAGGCTATATCCGCACAGAGTATTTCATTCTGGCGGCTCAGCTCGTCCACCTGATAGCGGAGCTTGCCGTTACTCTTCTGCATACAGTAGAGCAGTCCGTCCGTGATACAGTCCTGCATACGGTTGAACTCGTCCTTGTAGGTGGCATACATCAGGTCAACATTTCTGTCAGCCTCCCTTGCCAGTTCTTCCTTATACAGTTCCTCGATATATTTGCGCTCACTCTCCACTTTTTTGATTTTCTGCCTCTGCGTCTCTTCGGCAGTCACACGCACCGGCATGATACGTTTCACATCAGACTTGGGTTCCTTGAAACGGACACGGAATCCGGAGTTGAACCAGTCCCATTTCCAGTACATTTCCGCACCGGAATATTTCTTATGCAGGAAAAAGTAATACCAGTCCGGAGCAAAATCCCACGGACCGTTTTCCATTGACTTCCACTGCTTCTGCTTTTCACTGTCGCTGACTATGCTTTGGGCATTGGATGTAAATATGATACATGATACGGCCAGACACATGATTATTGTAAATATTCTTCTAACCTGCATAACCCTGATTCCATTTATTGATTACACGCTCAGCTATCTCATTCTTCACATTGGAGTTCAGTATCTCCCAGATATAGTCCGGCTTCCATCCGCAGTCCGTAACAAGGAAACAGTACAGGTTGGCATTGTCTATGATGTACCTTGCCCTGTCGATGGAAGCCTTCAGTGTCATTACCAGATTCAGCTTTTCATCCATTGAAGCCTTCATCAGGTTTATACCCGAAGCGGCCACGGATGCATACAGTCTGTAGCAGTGCTGTATCTCCCTTGATATTGCCACGTTGGCATCGGCATAATACCATGCTAAGAAAGGCTTCTTTGATACATGACTGAAGGTATTGCCGGTAAAGTCCTTGTATTCCGTTACCAGCTGATACAGTGAGTTGGCCGTTGAAGAGATTGCACCAGCCAGTACCAGGTACGAATAGGCATTGTTCAGCCTTGTATCCAGAGTGGTCCGGACATCATTGAACTTTTCCGCACCCTTCTCAATGAGCGACTGCTCGCCATAGCTTGTGGCCACTCTTGTAAGAGCCTTGTCCTCGTCCTTCTTTATGGCCTTGTGCAGGGCAATGAGTGCCTCGATGGTCGGCAGGTCTTTGGGTATTATGAAAGCGGAAGCCTTTACAGGCAGCAACAGCATTATAATACCGGCTGATATGATACTTATATTCCTGATTTTCATGACAAATTCATACATATGAAAGGTTAATAATTTGAAGCAACCAGTCCGTTCCAGTCCTGTACAAGATTTCCCACATGATTCTTCATGGTCACCACATTCGCCCATCCTTCCGGGTCAATGGCAAAGAAGAGGTCGTTTGCAGTGGCATACTGTGCCATCAGAACCATCCCTTCCACCTTGTAGCGTATCCTGTTCAGGTCAGTATAGATACTGTTGGCCAGTGTCAGCCTTTCATACCTGTCCAGCAGGTTGTAGCCGTCATCCTTTTTCTCGGCAGTGGCCTGTCCCCGCAGCGGATTGGGAATCCTGGCATTGTTCACGATATTGACGAAGTTGCCGACCAGCTGCTGGGTTTCCGTTACAAGGTTGCCGAGTTCGTTCAGACAGAGCAGCTTGTTTGAAAATTTGGCCTTATTTACCGTGCTGACAAGTACCGGAACATTTCGCAGAATATCCAAAGCGCACAGGCCTATTTCCTTGTAATAAAGGCTTTCAGTCCCGAAACCGGATATGTTCTCCATGCTCAGTTTGTAGAGTTCCTTCATGGTAGCCATGCTTACCGTATAGAGTTCCACCTTCTGTTTCTTGGCGGCGATGGTATCCACACGCTGGTTGTGCTGTTCCTCGATAAGCTTCTGTGAAGCGGTATTGACCATAACAATCTTCAGGCAGTTGCGGTCGAATACGATTCTCCAGGCAGCAGACATATTGGCTGATGCCAATACCAGCAGTATCGCAATCAGCATAAATCTGAATTTTACCATAGTGACATAACTTTTTGATGTTGATTGACTTTTCTTGCAAACTCCAGATACAGAAGCCCTCCATCTGCCTTGCGGTCTTCCTCGATACGGGTGATGGCCTCCTGCAGCGTACCGTACCGGGCAAGATAAATCTTCAGTGCCTCCTTCTCGGTACGTTCTGTAGTATATGCCCAGTAGCATTCAGGTGCTTCCTCCACACCGTACACATCCGAGTGCTGTCCCCGGCAAATCCACACCTCCTTGAAGTAGCTTCTTCCCTCATGGTTGTTCAGCGCATTGATGGTGAAAATCTGCTGACGCTGTATGTCAGTGAGTCCCAGAATGGCTGCAATATCCTCGTACCTGTCCTTGAACTTGGTCTGGTCAAGCAGAATCTTCACATCCGAGTTGTTGATGATGGCCTCCTTCACAATAGGGGAATCAATCACGTCATTAAGCTCCTGTGTGACCACACCGGCTATTCCGTGGAACTTCCGGACGGTCTTATACAAATACTTTATATATTCTGCCATGGTAGGTGAAGCAATTGCCTTCCATGCCTCTTCAATGATAAGAGCCTTCCGTCCCTTTTTGATACGCATTTTCTGCAGGAACACGTCCATGATAATCAGTACCACAATCGGGAAAAGCACCGGATCATCTTTTATCTTGTCAATCTCGAATACAATGAAACGCTCGTCAAACAGGTTAATATCCAGGTCAGAGTTCAGCGTCATCTCCAGCTCGCCGCCACGGTAGAACTGTTTCAGTATAGCCGCAAAGTCATGTATATTGAAACTGATTTTCTCCAGCTGTGTAATCTGCGGTATGCGTTCCAGGGCAAACTCATAATAGGAATTGAACGATAGTTCCTGAACCTTCAGCCTGCGCTTCTGTTCCTCCATGTGGTCAATCTGCCTGTCTATCTTAATCAGCATGGAATTGTTATAAAGTTCTCTTTTATATTTTTCGATAATGGCAAGGGCACGTTTTTTTTCCGGTTTGGTTGCCGCTTCATCATTGATTAGGGCAGTCAGTGAACGGCACTGTCGGATAAGCTTCAGACGGCGTACTTCGGAAGGCAGCAGCAGGGCACGGCTTTCAGCCTTCTCCTGAACCTCTTCCGTATTTATCTGCCTGTCAATGTCCTCCATGCTGTGCGTGTACTGTTCATAGTCATCCTCCATCTTGGCGGCAACCAGCAGTTTCTGTCTCAATGCCTCACGCTCACTGTCGCTGAACCTTTCAAACGGATTGAAATAGGCATCATAGTATTCCACGATGGTCTGGTTTATCAGCATGTCCTCAATCTTTGTTGGAAATGCGTTCCCCTTGAATATCAGGAATATCAGCGATTTGAGGAAGTTCTTCTTCTCACCGAAATTAAGTTCGTACTCCTCCTTAGTAACCTTGAACGGATTCATGGAAATGGGCTTCTCCTTCGAGTAGGCTATGTATGTACCCTTGTAATATCCGCATATACCTTCGTAGGAATCACCCGTATCCACCATGACCACATCCGTATTCTGTTCCAAGAGCTGACGTACCACACTGTTCATGTGGAAGGACTTGCCGGAACCTGAAGGACCGATACAGAAGAAGTTGGCATTGTCTGTCATTTTCTTCTTGCCTTCCTTGCCGGTAATGTCAATGCATACAGGCAGTCCCTGACGGTCGGTGTAGTATGTAGTCAGTGGTGTATCCTCAGACTCCTTCAGATGCTCTTTGAAGAAAAAGCAAAGTGCAGCATCCGAAAGCGTCAGAAACAGGTCATAGTCCGGATTGAAGGCATAGCCGTTACCGGGAAAACTGTCCGTGAAAAGCTCCAGCTGGTTGTAGGCCGTCCTTGACGGCATGATGCCGCACTCGTACAGTTTGGTCTCCAGAAAGGAGGTTACCGGAGTAACCTTGTCAGGCGGACAGCTCACCAGAATGTTGAAGTTGCAGTACACAAGCATGGTACTGTCAACGGCCAGCCTGTCCAGTACTTCCTCAATGTCAGCCTTGGCAATACGGTTGCTCGGGTCCGGCATAGAACCGTGACGCTTCGCCTTGGCCTGAAGCTTGCGCAGCAGTTTCCTCTGTCCCGGTATCTGAATGACCTGGTTGAACACCACACAGTCCGAGTAGGGGACGCCGGTCAGGAAAGAAAGCAGGTCGGTTGCGATACTGTATCCGTTGATGTTCATCTGCGTGTACGGCCTTACCATGGAAGGCAGGTTTATCTCGTCAATGTCTACCAGCGGATATGAACGTATGATACGGTCACCTGTCCTGAGGTATTCATCCGAAGCCTTGAAGTTGGTCATCGAGAACGGGCCGTGTCTGAACTGGAATGCCATGAAACGGTGGCAGTACTCGTTGACTTCCTCCTTGCCGAGCTTTCTGTGTCGGATATGCTTCTCCGTCAGAATATCATCCGTCTTTGACACCTTGGTATGGAAATCGAGCCATCTCTTCGGGTCATACTGGATGAACTGGTTCTTCTGTGCTTCCTGGGTGAGGATAAGAAAAGTCCTTATCTCTGTGAACTCCCTTCCCTCGAAGTACCTGAAATAGCTTCTTGTCAGGAATTCCGCATCATCCGGCACGTCATGATGATATGCCTGTCTGCACAGAATATCCTGCTTCTGCAGTGCATATCCCTCACCGATGGTCTGAAGGATATTTGATAGCACGTCATGAAACAGCATGTACTGCTGCGCATCCGTACAGAGCTGCTGGACCGGATTGGTTATCTCGAAGATAACGGACGGCTCGCCTCTGGCCGAGAACAGCACGACATTGCCGTCCGTCTCCTCCAGCTGCGCATAGAGTCCGTCAAAAATTCTTTTCCTTTTGTGTGCCATACTGTATAAAGTGATTTACTGTTCTTTTCTCAGACTTCTGTAGATATAGATACCTCTTGCCCTTTTCTTGTTGTGGAGTCCTCCACGCTGCTTGATGTAGATGGTTATCAGTCCCACCAGTGCCATGACCATCATGGCTATGAATCCTGCAATCTTTCCCAATGCGATTGAGAAACCGATGAAGCCTACGAATGATACGCCTATGGCTGCCGCTGCCAGAGTGAGGAAACGGCCACGTATGCCCATAAACTCCAGCGGTTTCTGCAATCCCTTGAACACAGGGTAACCTTCCTGATTCATTGTCATGCCGGGATAGGATTACTGGAAGAACAGCGGAAGAGCTTCCGAAAGTGCGATGAATGCGATACAGCCTCCGATGGTAAGCATGATGGTCTTCTTCACGTCCTGGTCTCCGTTCTGCATCTTGAAATAGACGTTGAATGCACCGACCAGAACGATAACGGCAGCAATGGCCTTCATCAGGTTCGATACCGGAGTCTGGTAGGAACTGACTTCCTGAGTGGCCTTGGTAAAACCTGCGGCACCCTTGCTTCCTGCCATTGCATTGGATGTGGAAATAATCAGTGCAATTGCCGCCACCACACACTTCTGTCCAAAACTTGAACCGATGAATCGCTCCGTAAGATTCTGGGCACTTTTCTTTATTATCTGCATTTCTGAATAATGTTAAAGGATTTCATCGCCAAAGAAACAGATGTCACTAAAGGAACGGTATATATATATCAGGCATTCTCACAGCTGAAGATAACGGCACCGAGGTCACTGGTACCGGTCTCTGCCAGCCTGTTTATTTCCTGAATGATATTCTCTACCAGAATGCCGTCAGTCATGATGGCCTCCCGATAAACGTGTCTGGAAGATTCTGATTTGGATGCAGATTTCTCTGTACCGTCAGAATTATTACTTTCATTATTTGATTCGGGATTTTCCGTATTACTCTGTTCTGAACTTTGTTCTTTGGATTCAGGTTCATCCCGGTTTATTCTTATCGGCCTGAAGCTTCGTGCCTCTTCCGATATGTCTATGTCCTCTTCTTTATGGCTGTCCTGCTCGGCATTCTGTGCAGCCTTTGCCCTCTGAAAGTCCATGAAAATCATTGCCGCATAGTAGAATACCATTGCCACGAAAAGAAGGAATACTATCTGTCCGTACTGCATGGCTGTTGTAATATGATGTTGGATGAAATAGCAGAACTGTCCTCCGGAAGCGGAAGGATATGCAGTCCGAGTCTGATACCCCGGCTTTCCAGACGTTCCCTGCGTTCCGTAGTGCCGGTATAATAAATCACGTTGTGTTCCTCACTGATGATGTATCCGTTTGACTTCATGTTTGAGCGTACCCTTACCTTTGCCCTGTTTGAAATGACACGGATACCGGTTATGGGTTCCAGTCCGAAGACGATACGCCGTCTTTCCCTCTTTACCATCTGAGTACGGATACGTGATGAAATGAGGTGTTTCTCTTCACCAGTGCGTTTGAGTCCGATTGCAGCGGCTATGCGTCCGACACTCATCCGGGTAATGCCGAGAGCTTTCCCTATCTCAGAAAAGGAACACTCCTGGAAATGGTTTCTGATATAGTCTGCACGCTCCATCCATTTGGATTTGGCCATTTTTACAAGTCCAAGCTCACGGGCTTTCAGCTTGACGGTCGATTCGCTCAGATTGAGAACGGCAGCGGTATAGGCTGTGGTCTCTACCGGATACAGTTCGACAAGAGCGGCCAGCATCCTGTCGGTCCAGTCAGTCTTTTTCATATCCTACAGATTATAACTGTTAAACAAAGATTTCTTTTCCCTTCTGTATTCTGCCAGACGTGGCAGGTATGACTTGAAGAATGCCCTTACAATGGCATTCACCAGGTCAGAGCGGCATCTGCCATGTATATCGCAGTCATCAAGTGAATCCGCAAGGTCACGGTCGAGTTTGCAGACAAGCCTTTCTGTTTTATCCGTTACTGAACCGTCAGATGTCAGAAATTCCATGAAGTCACTCCAGCATCCTGTATCCGAAAGGGAAACAGCAGTATCCTTTTCCTGTGTTGCATTATTATTTTCTTTTTGCTCAACCTGCGTTCCTGCGGTATCTTCCGTCAATATAAGTTCTGAATCATTGATGCCTTTTGTCAGGTCATCTATTTTCGGTATATCCTTACTCATAGTGCTATGGTTATTGAAGTTTACTGATTATTCTGGTTCTTTATTCTGATTTTCGTTACTGACCTGTGAAGCTTCATCAGACGGCTGTGCCTTCTTTTTCTTCTTAGGTTTGGGATTCAGATTTTCTGTCAGCTGTATGCCTTTGAGTTCTTTTTCCCTTATCGGTTGAAGTGTATCGAAGATACTCTGATAGACCTTGTCAAAGACTGGTGTAACGATAGCGGCCTGCATATCCAGTGCTGCCATGGTACTGAAACGTTCCATATCCGCACGTTTGGGAATCTTTGCTGTAACATACCCATAGTTGGAGAAGGTATCCCTTGCATTGTCCCAGATAAGCAGTTCGGAACGCTTGCCGATTCTTCCGTCATTCAGATTGGGAATGATGAAGAGTCTGGCCTTCATCCTTTCACCGACAGCTTTTTTCAGCCGGTCAACAAACATGAGGAAGCTGGCTGTGGACGGAACGGTTACCAGGTCATAGTGAAATGGAATAATAATGATATCTGAGTTGACGAACATGGGTATCAGCCCTTCCGCTTTCAGACTGCCGGGAGAGTCCATAAGCACAACGTCAATTTCAGGATCATTGTGCAGCTTCTCCATAAGGGAAGTCATCATTGCCTTGTCATTGGCTTCATATGCCCATACCTCGTAGGGCATTTCCTGTTCGCCGTATTTCCTGATGTCGGCCTTTCGGCACTTCATAATGGAGTGCTGGAAGTCGCAGTCTATGACCACAACTCTCACACCCTTTGTCACCAGATAGTTAGCAAAAGTTACGCAAAGGGTAGTTTTTCCTACACCCCCTTTCTGATTGGCAAATGTCACTATAACCGGAGTCTGTATCATTTCAAGTATTGATTGATTTTGTGACAAATGTATTAACCAAGTTTTTTTGGTAAGAAATGTGCAACACATTTGTGATTTGGGATGGATAAACCGGAATATTCAGATAGATGAAATCTGAATCGCATATTTTATTTAACTATAAAAGTTACAATAGTACATTACATTGTACAATAATTGTTTATGTCATATGATTTCGTGTAACAATACTCATACATTGCACAAATATAAACTTGTCACTTTTTGGACATTTAATTAACTTTGTACCAAAAACAAATAACAATGGATAAATTCATTAAAAATCTCATAGAAGGCAATAATTTCCCACCAAAAGGTTCTGTTACTTTCACCTCTTCAGATCACGTAAGATTTCAAAATAATCAAGATATATCTGGCCATAACTATGGAGCAAATAGAAGATTAGTTATAGAAAAAAATATTGAAGATGGAGAAGGATATACCGTCACTATGTTTAACTTGGACGGTATGCACCCTTTGTGGCAGAACAATATACAGATGTCTCCAAAACGTATGCGCATTACTAATGTTAGCGACAATATAGTTCAACTTCGTGGTTATGGGTATGATAACATGGGGGCTTCATTCGCGGATTATGGTGTAGTTTTACTTATTGAAAATGAGGAAATTATACGTGTTCAATTAAATATGTACGACCGAAACATAAGTATAGTTTATCTAAAATAAAATAATATGGCTGAATTAGATAGAACATTCACGGAAGAATTATTTACAGAGGTACTGGAGTCAACGCCATGTATTATTGTATACTCTCAACAAGCCTTTGAGTGTAGCAAGAATTATCTTAAATCTACAACTCAGACAGCAAAAGAAATTTTCGAATCTATTCTTGGTGTCCATCAATGCAAAATTATTTATAAAGGAAAGACCAAGAAAGACTTTCGAAAATATCAATTTATTATCGAAGAATTGAAGTTATCTATATATGTTACGCCAAGACAAAATCTAACTGAATTCTCGTTAAGCTATATCTCAGACGAAGAATTTGTTGTCCCAACTGATCCCTCTGAATATAAGAGCATGAATCTGAAATTCATGGCTGAAGAATACATAAACCACAATTTTATGGATTTCCTCGATCGCAATGACCTTATGACATCATATCGTGAAATCAAGGATTTCTGTACAAGTCTTCTTTCCTTGAAAGAACCAGTAAGAGAGATAAATAGAGAACAATCTCGAAAAATGTGGAAAGCATATATTGATGGTGAAAGAGCTTTAAATACAGATAAGAAGGAATTATTTATTGTAGAAGAAGTCGGAACCATAGAGAAAGAGCACTATAATAACCGCACGTATAATACATTAACATTAAAAGTTAAAGCTCCAACTCTTCAGGAAAGATTGACTTCAGCTATAAAAAGTGTTCAAGCTACAAAATACCGTAATCCTAATATAGATTTTGTAACAAATAAAAAAGGAGAAATATCATTTGTCGGTTACGTTGATATAACAGAAGAAATTCTTGAAGAGTTATCAAATGTAGCAGCTGATAACTGCTATAAAGTAGCTGAAGATGTAAAGCATATTCTTTCTGGTAGTTTAACACTTAAGTCATCAGAAAATCTTGATGATTTGTTGGAGAGTATAAATTCAAACCTAAATGATTATGATCCGAACTATAGCTATGCAGATGGGGTATATACCTTTAACGATGATAGTCAAGCGTTATATATAGAAGAATTAATAAAATCTGATTATCCTGAAACATTGACAACTGAACGCAGGACTGTTATAGTCGCATCGTTTAAAAGCAACCAAAATATAGCTTCAATTATATCTGAGATTAAAGAAATGCCAGGAGTGATAGATGTACTTGATTCTGTTAGTGGTCAACTACTTATAAAAACTCAGGGAAAAAGTTATCTTAACTTTAACTCTCAAGCAATACAAAGTATAAGAATTGCTGCTTGCAGAGCTATCTTTACACCTACAGATTTTAGACCAGATGTGCAAATTGAAGGTCTTTCTGTAAGTGGGAATTCATATATTTTTACTTCTAATGATTCTTATTCTTTTTTCAACACTGCATACGAGATGCACCAGAAGGTTATTGCTGCATATGATAATAAGACCTTCATAAAAAAAGAATACGACTATGGCTGTTTTGTAATTCCGAATAAGGGATTGTTGCGTGAAATACAGTTAAAATTTGTTTCTAACAAACGGATTAGAGTTAAAGCAGCATCAGGATTGGTTGAATTTTATCCAGCTGATTATAACAACTATATAGAATTACTTTCTCAAGTTCGCCAACATTGTGGTGAATCTTTAAGTATTCAAGAACCGGAATATCATCCTTCTGTTGCTATCAAATTATTAAGTGATGATATTAGCTATTGTAAGAAAGTTTATAAGGAGGTAGCGGAAAAAATAACTGAGATTGCTCCTTCTTTTACAGCCTCTTTTGAAAATGATGAAACATGTCAGGTTCTCAATTACACTATTGAGTATACTGAGTTGGAAGAATTAGCTTCATTTCATGATGCTATCAACTCTAGTATAACTTTATACCCATCTTTGCTTACAAATGAATATGATTTAAATGATGAAGGTAAAACTATATTGTCTTTTGAGTTTGACCATCAATTAAATATAAAATTTGAAAAGAATCTTAGAAATGGTTATATAAATGAGAACGTAAATCTCATCAAGGCTAATGAATATGATGCTATTAATGAAGCGATAGATTTGGCATATGAGGAAGAGTATCAGGATTATGATGAAATTAAAGAACTGAGAAATAACAGAACTCAAATGCTGAAAAATGCTTTGAAGCTAGGAAAATGCATTGGAAGAAAACTCAATAGTATTAAATTTGAAATTAGCTCAGAATTTATTGAATACATGGAGGATCGCAATGCCCAAGGACGAGTTGAGAGATTTATACATGTTGGAGACTACTTGCAATTTCCGATGGTTGGCAAATCTTCTGAGTTACAAAGATTGGCCGATTCAATGTTGCGAATTACCAATCCAAACCAGTTCTATCCACATTCAAAAACTAAAAGGATTCCTGCACCTGCTAATCCAAGATTATGTGACTTCCTATTTGATCCTAGATATGCAGGTGAATTTGATGAGAATCTTGAAGAGGTTAAGAAACGAATAACAGAAACAAAAATTGAAAAGTTCCTTAATGATAAGCAATTGGAGGCTGTAGCAAAAGCTGTTTCTGCTCCTGATATTGCAATTATTCAAGGCCCTCCTGGTACAGGTAAGACAACTGTTATTGCAGAGATTATATGGCAACAAATACTTAAGAAACCTGATTCGAAGATTCTTCTAACTTCACAAACTAACCTTGCAGTTGACAATGCTCTTGAAAGATTGCAGGGGCGTAGAGGTATTAGACCTGTACGAATCCAGAATGCATCAACGGAGAAAGAAATCGGAATAGAAGCAAAAAGGTACATGTTGGACTTTATGGAAGATTGGTGTATTAAACCAAGTGCTGAGAATGAAGACAATGGTACAAACATTTGGATAGACTCCATTCTTAAAGGCATGACAGATGATACTAAGTATGCATCTGTTATAAATCAATGGAAGAGGGATCTTACTGTCAGAGATCGCAATACAAGAGAGTATTTCTATGAAGCATATAAGAGTAATGTAAATCTTGTTGCTGCCACTTGTAGTATATGTGGCTCCAAACAACTTCAAGAAATATATAAATATTTGTTTGGTAACAATGAGAATGCTTTTGATGTTGTTATTATGGATGAAGCAAGTAAGGCTACACCATTGGAGATGTCTGTACCTATGGTATGGGGAAAGAAAATCATCATCATAGGTGACCATAAACAGCTTCCACCGATGATGAATGAAAATAACATCATAACATCCTTGAAAAAGGCAAATCAAAAAGTATTGGCAGAAACCATCGAAAGCTTCAAGGAGTCGCAATTTGAAATATTATTTAGAACAGCATTCAAACTCAAACCATCAATAGTCGCAACTTTGGATACACAATACCGAATGCATAAAAAGATTATGGATACGATTGGTCATTTCTATAGTGAAGAACTTGAAGAAGGTCTGAAATGTGGACTTGCTGATGAAGACATGGATAATGAACAATATAATGCTAGAGGAAGTCGTTATCATGGACTTACTATTCCTGGGTTTATTGAACCACAAACACATGCTATTTGGGTTAATGTAAATACATATGAAAGCCAGCCGAGTGGCTCTACATCATATGTAAATTACGGTGAACTAGATGCTATTAAAACAGTCATTAAAGCCTTGCAAAAAGCAGACGGTTTCCAAAAGTTTATGGATTCTCAAGAAAAACCAGAAGATAAAGAAATAGGTATAATAACTTTCTATGGAGCACAATATGGTAAAATTAAAGAAATGTACAAGGATGGAAAAATTGACAAGTCACTTCCTTGTAGAATTAATGTAGTGGACAAGTTCCAAGGTATGGAGCGTAACATAATCATAATTTCAACTGTGAGAAGCAATAAAGAGAAACATTACGGATTTGCTGAAGATATTAGACGTATAAATGTCGGTTTCTCTCGTGCAAGAAGACTTCTAATTGTCATTGGGAATAGAGACTTCTTTAGAGAAAATGCTCATTATAAAAAATCAATTGATGAGATGGACCATTTTGATATTAAACAACTTCAACATTTGGTAAGATGAAACAAAATACATATAACAAGGGACGAAACAAAAATTTTACCCCAAAGTCTAAGAAGTTTAAGTCACAACCTCTAAAAGAGGATTTTGACAAAAAGGAAACTATTGAAGAGACGTTGGATCAACGCCTCAATAATGTCATTGATAAAAATAAAGCAATATCTGAACTCATTATCGGATATATACCATATACTATTAAGTTTGTAGCTCAGTTATATAAAGGAGTTACAAACAAACCGGAAAAAATTTCAGCATTTGAGAAAGCCATTGTTGGAATAATTAGTATTGACGGACAAACATCACTTTCCAATATTGGCAAAATATTAGGATTGGATATAGAGCATGACATTGCTGAACAAAAGATGATTCGTAATGCTATTGACTCTATGATTCGATACAATCTTGTGACGGGTGACGAGTCCGCATATTTTATCACGGAACAGGGACAAGAATTTGCCGCTCATGGTGAGAGAATGAAATCATTTAGTTCCGATTTTGAACTTTGGTATTTAAATAATAATCATTCTTTTGCCGGTTTACGTGACTGTATCTCATCTGATGATATTCAACTTATCAATGAATCAGATTTTTTAAAAGAGGAAGAATCTTTAACCCCTCTAAGCTTTGAAGAAATAAAAGCGCTTTCTGAAATACAAGCATCAAATATGCAGAGTTCAAAGGAAAGATTTATTCTTCAGAATGCAACCCCACAAAATCATAATTTTTATAAGTACGAATTGATAGTTTGTTTTGTTCAGAGCATTAGAACAAAACAAGTCAGGGCTATTGTTTATGACGATGTAACACAAAGTGTTTTGCCTCAGTTATCTCAATTAATTGAAGATGATGAAGATTTAAAACAGACTTTGTTTTCCCAAATGCTTCAAGCTGCAAGTGAGAGTGAAGACCTTACGATTTACAATGATTTAGACCTTGCCAAGTCTGATCCTTTGGTAAAGGAAGATGTAGCAAATATTATTACAGCAGAAAAGAAACTTATTGAGCAAGAGGATAAGCAATCTATAGCAAATGAAGAAAATAAAAAGGCAGAGGAAATTAATTCTAATGATCTTTCAGAAAGGCTTCATAAACGTGCATTATATGATACTATTGCATTTGAATCCGAATTGCATAATATTTTCCAAACTGACAAACCTGATGAAATATGGTTATCCAGTCCATGGGTAGCAGATGGTACATTTATGCGCAACAGACTTCCTTTAATCAAGAATTATCTTAAACAAGGAGGTAAAGTGTTCATATCTTACTCTGCTCCAGACGAAGGGCTTGACAGCCACAAGGATAAGATGGTAGGAAGCCAATCCCAAAAAGCACTTGAAACTTTAGAAACTGAATACAGTAAACAGTTCTTTCATGTTGAGCTTCCTGCATTCCATAAGAAGAATGTTATTGAAGTAAAAAATGGTCAATGTGTATTGTTTACAGGAAGTTTTAACGTTCTATCATTTTCTGTGACATCTAAAAATATCACTCATGTTAGAACAGAAGAGATGTGTCTTGCTCATTATCAAGCTGCAATTAATCAATATCTTTTATCAAAGAAACAATTTGCAGAAAAGTACATTGAAAAAGCATTGCAAGAGATTTCCATATTGCCTTCTGCCGATGTACAAAACTACAAAAATGAGAGGATTGAGTATTTTAGAAAAGATGCTAACCTTGAGGAATTATTTATTGATTACGACAATATTCTTGAGGAACGTAGAACTATGGCAAAATCAGACCTGCTTACAAAAGAGATAGAGGCATTAAGGAATGAAATTGAAAGCAAAATGTCAAATGGCCTATCTCAAAAAGAAGTTGGTTTTTATAGGGCAAAATTGTTTAAATTATCATCTGCAGGCAATGGCTCTATCATAAGTGATGATATTCAAAATGTAATTATTCACTTGCAGAAGCTAATTAATTCATCCACAATGAAGTCAAAGGTGAATAATGCAAGTGATTCATATAAACCCAAAAAGAAAAATGATGCAGGTAATACAGAATCCTATGATAAGATTTTATCTTTAACAATGTCCTTCTATGAATTAGAGCCTACAGATTCAATATCTATTATAAAACATCTCACAGCTCTCTTTTACTTGTCGTTATCCGATAATGCTATAAAAGCAAATATTGGGGACAAGTGGAAGGATAAGTTGATTGCTTTATTGAGCAGCTCAGAATTAAGGAAACTATTCAAATACAATATATTAAAAGATAAACAAGAAGGAGCTTCTCGTGTATTTATAGCTATAGATGAAAAGTTGTATGCTTTTTATAATATCAGATTGGGTAATAAATTGGTAAAGCAATTGTTTCCAGATAAAATCTTTTTGAATAAAGATGATTACCATGATCCATTAAAAAATATTGAAGAATTGTTATTTTCGTTATAATTATGTCAAGATTTGAATCATCTAGGTTTGTACGAAACCCTCAAATAATGAATGCTAATGTTTTAATGGCTGCATGTGAGACGTTAGGATGGAAGTATTCTTTGCAAAACAATATATTATTGGTTACTGAAGTTGGAAATGATTCTAACTTCAATGGTGAGTTTGCCTTGAGATTAGATGTGTCAACTAACGAGGTTACTTACAATACTTATTATATGCCAAATGTACATGTAAAAGTAGAAGAATTAAAGGAAAAGTTTCAAGAGCTCAATGCTGAATACTCGAAAAATGCTTTAATCTCTGAATTTGAAAAAAACGGATTTACCTATAGATCGAATTATACTTTTACACCTACAGAAGAAGAAAGGTTTAGTTTTTATATGGAGGCAAAATCGTATGACCCACTAGAAGATGAACCTTTTGCCTCTATTAAATTTACTATACTAAAAGACGGGACCATTATAACAGATTCTGACTATTTACCAAATGATGTAAACGAAAAGGCTCATGAAGCTATGGATATATTGGAGCAACATTTAGGTAACAAACGTGTAATGACAAAAAAGCCTGTTCCTGCCAAATATTTAAGTAAAATGAAGCCTCGTAGAACAATTAATTTAAATCAAAATTCATAATAGTATGGAAGATGTTTTTCAGAAACTTATCCTAATGATTAGGGCATACTACCCTGTATTATATCTTCATAGTTACGAATACTACAGAACGAAACAAAAGATTAAGGGTATTGTAGAGCTGTTGCGTAGAGAAGGTAAGAAAGTAAATTACTATCAATGGGATTGTGTATATGGACTTGTTCAGATATTACCTGATAAAACAGAGAAAAGAATTGAGCGTATGCAAAACCCTCTTGAAGTGTTAGCTTATATTCTTAACTCAAAAAAGTCTGGGGAGAAAAATATATTTGTTCTTGATGATATAAATAATCATATTGATAGGGATGAAGTTAAATTGATGTTCCGTAAAATTGCAGAAGCAACAAATAACAATACCCATGCAATTATTCTATCGTCAATTTACAGACTTCCTGCTGAATTGGAAAAGTATATTACTGTATTACAAATACCACTTCCTAAACGTAATGAATTGGGAGAAGTTTTGGATATAGTGGCGAAGCAGTCAAAAGTTGAACTCAAAACAAACCTAAGAAATAGACTGATAGATGCTGCGTTAGGAATGACATCAATGGAGGCAGATTTAGCTTACTGCCTTGCCTCTGTTAAGGATGGCTTTGACGATAAGTCTCCTTTTACTGTATCTTCTGAAAAGGAACAGATTATTAGGAAATCTGGCATTTTGGATTACTTTCCAAAAAATGAAAGTCTAAAAGATGTCGGAGGTATGGAAAATTTAAAGGAGTGGCTTAAAAAAAGGCAGTTAGCATATGACAAGGAAGCTCGCGATTGGGGGTTAAAAGAGCCTAAGGGCTTACTTTTGTTAGGTGTCCCAGGATGCGGAAAGAGCTTAATAGCTAAAAGTATTGCTTCTAGTTGGAATATGCCTTTACTTCGGTTAGATGTAGGAAAAGTCTTTCAGGGCATTGTAGGGTCGAGTGAAGATAATATTCGAAAAGCAATTGCAACAGCCGAAGCTGTTGCTCCATGTGTATTATGGATTGACGAGATAGAAAAAGGTCTTAGCGGTGTACAATCAAGTGGAGCTACAGATGGTGGTGTGACCTCTAGAATATTTTCTACAATATTAACATGGATGCAGGAAAAGACAGCACCTGTATTCGTTGTGGCAACTGCTAATAATATTAATCAACTGCCTCCAGAACTACTTAGAAAAGGCAGATTTGACGAAATCTTTTTTGTGGATCTTCCAAGTCAGAAAGAAAAAGAGAATATTTTTTCCATACATTTGCAAAAAAATCGTCAAAATGTATCTTCATTTGCTTTAGATATTTTAGCCCAAAAAGCTGAAGGATTTAATGGAGCAGAAATTGAAGAATGTGTAAAGGAAGCTATGTTTACTGCATATGTAGAATCACAAGAATCTAATATTGCTCCCAAATTACAGATGATACATATTTTGGATGCTATCAAAAATACTGTACCTCTTTCTAAGACTATGGAGAAACAGATAACTGATCTTAGAAAATTTGCTGTTTCAAGAGCTAAAAATGCTTCTAAAGAGATTGTCTTAGAAAATAGAATGGAAATGCCAATTCTGCTAACTCGTCCAGAATTGGAACTGGAACGCTCATTCGATTCGGTGTTATCTGAGAAAGATAGTAATAGTAACAATATATAATTAGGCGTTAACAAAACGTTGCTCCACCTCTAACCATTCCGAACAGAGAAGTGAAATGCGTTTATGCTGATGGTACTGCAAATGCGGGAGAGTAAGTGAATGCCAGCCCGGAAGCAAACAGGGATGATAACATGTGATGCAATAACTATCAAATTTTACAGAATTATGTTCGATAAATTTTATTTTTTGAACAATGGTGATGTATAGTTTGAGCAGTCTCGCAATAAAGGGGCTGCTCCTAAAAAGACATCTCCTTTTTGGGAAGAGTTTTAGAAACAATTGGGTAAGCGATTCGCTGATTTAATTTGGGTATCAATTATGATACTTCTGATATCTCTTCTCTAAGCAGACCTCCTGAGCATGAGGGTAAAAGGCTCATTTATAATATATATGCTTGAATTAGAACTAAAATAATACAGTAGTGATATTTGTGTATTATACCAATGGAAGTTGCTTTATACTTGGCCTTCTATAGAAGGCTCTTGCCACGTATGGACATCAGCATCACTATCGCAATGAATATTTTTGCGAACCATGGTCAACTTCAATATGATTGACATAATGAGGGAGATCAGATAAGTAACGTCTCTATGCTTTTGTTTGATTTGTTTAAAGAAATGAAATTAAATAAACTAATCAAAACAGATGGACGGATTTAATTCCTCAAATGATATTCCGTCTGAATTAGACGAAACTAACGAGTAGTAAATCAATATAATATCGAAACTTAAACATAACATTATGTTATTTGGAAATAGGATTAGAGAACTCAGAGATAAGCAGGGTGTGTTACAACGACAATTGGCAGCACTACTGGAGATAGACACACCTATGTTCAGTAAGATTGAACGAGGTGATAGACGAGCAAAGCGTGAACATGTGATTAAGCTTGCAGAATACTTGCATCAAGACGTGAAAGAGATGTTGACGTTGTGGTTAGCAGATAAAGTTCTTGATGCAGTAGGTGCTGAAGAGGAAATAAGTTATGATGCAATAACTGTTGCACAAAAACATGTTCAATCTTCTATAAAAGACTATAGTACGTTTTAAGCCTCCCAAAAATAAAAACAGCATTCAATATAATTAGAACTGTATCAATCTTTGATTTAGATACTATTTAAATTAAACTTGTTCTCAGATACTTATCCATAAAATAATTTAACCTAATAACTCATGGATTGATACAGTTCAAACTATGGTCTCTACTTTGACCAAAAATTATGTGCTTTATTAATCATATCATATTCAAACATTTTCCCATTTTTTAATTTTTTCCAATTTCCAAAACCTAATTCCTCTGCTAATTTAAAGAAACCGTCACCTTGTTCCATGCTTCTAGAAACAACAACTGAAGATATAAGTGGACGTCCATTTTCATGTTCATATCTTGAAATGTGACCTAAAATTTCACCTATTTTACCTCTGTCAGCAGGGATTGACATATCAAGTCTTAGATTTGCCGTTTTGCACAAATCTGAATAATATATTAGCTGTTTTTTTGATGCAACATTTATAAGTATGTTGCGTACTGTTTTTTCTTCTTTTGTTAAGTTCATAATGATAAGTTAATAACGAGCTAAATTAAACTAATCAAATTTTTATGTATGAAACAGCCGTGCAAATTGTTGAAACGTAGTAAGTCAAATTAAGACAACTGTTAATATACGCTTTTTATGCACAGACGATATGCAATATTCGTGAAATTTTTGGATAAAAGCAAAAAGTAGCACGTAATTTAATCAGAGTTATAAGATATAAATATACAATGAATAGTATTTACAATAAACTGTATCATACTCAGATAATAATGAGTGATGAAAATTAATAACGGCATAATTAAAATCATCTTCTTATTGAATTGCCATCATCAACATCATCATAACTACCTTTCTGTCCAACTTCCCACTCACGTTTCTCGCTATGGCTGCCACCACCTGCATCACGCAGCTTGCCCTTGCCTGAGAAACGTGAAGTAGGCTTTGTTTGTTGCTGGTATTTTTGCCGTTCAATTTGCTTCACAAACTGTTTTCTTGGCCGGTCAAGATTGAAGTTTTCTTCAGTAAGATTTATAATGATGTGTTGCTTGAAATTGATGGCGTAAGTTACATCTTCATCCTGACGGACAATAAAGCCCTCTTCATGAAGTTGGCTTCTGACCGAGGTTACAGTATCATCATTGAATATCTCACGCAAACGGTTTACAGCATCAATATGATAGTGTGTTCTTTCCGGAGATATATCCACTAAATCAGTGCGGGATACTTTGAAGATTTTGCAGAGCAGATCACGTTCGGCTTCATTAGCCGGGCTGAACATTTCAACCATGGCTATACGGTTATTACGATCAATAGCTTCTGCCATAAAAGGTTTTAACGGACGGCTTTGGCCATCAAAATAAATGATGCCTTTCTTGATATAGGCACGCTGCTTCCTTATTTTACTGTATATTTCACTCTGGGTAATCTTAGGATTAAGTGTCAGTAATCGGTCAATATAGTCCTCAATCCGATTAAACCGCTCTTCAGGAGTAGTAAAGTCCAGAAGTTCCTCTACAGACAATACTCTTGCACCATGAATGACGGTCTTGTTTGCATGATCAACGAACATATACCCGTATGGCGCATCCTTCTTGCCGAAGAATACAATGTCAATGCCGAACTTCGTTTTCAGTTCCTTTTGTAGTTCATCCTTGTTGGAACTTACATCACGGTATTTCTTTAATAAACTTCTGAGCTGGCGGTAACGTGTTCTTTCCCGATAACCGCTCTTGAAAAGACTTTCTATTTCAGAAAAAGGGATTTCCTTCTGAACCTTTCCACCATGCTTGACGAATACATTCTTATCTTTCTGATATACTTCATATCCCATGGAAACCATGATTGCCTTAAACTGGGCAAAGGAAGAGAATGTATACTGTTTGGCTGCATCAATATCATTTTCCGTTTTCTTTTTCCTATCATTCCCAAGAATACGGTCAATGACCTCCTGGGAACGTCTGCGTTCATGGCTGTGCTGAATCTTTCCTCCATCAGGTGCCACCCTTGAAGTAATAATATGAAGATGGGTATTCTCCGTGTCATAATGGGAATAAACAAGCAACGGCTGACCGGATTCTCCGTATCCCATTTCCTTGAGATACTTGTGTGCGAAATCCAGCAGCTCATCTTCCGACATTTCATGACCTTTACATGATATGGCCACATGGAACTGTGGTTTCCTGATTCTGCTGTTCTGTGAACTGTATTTTTGGAGATAACCCACCAGCTCACTTGGGGTTGGTTTGTGAAATGTCCCGAGTGAACCGAAATTCTGAATCTCGATAAGCCGTGCAACACCTTTCGAGACTTTATGTTCATTGTAACCGACAGCATGGAAGTTCGTACTTCCAGGTAATATGGTTGCTATCATATTGAATCTTTATTTATCAAGGTTTAAGTGACTGAGCAACCGAAATACTTTAAGCTCATTAATCTACGGTTACACAATAATAATATCTGAAATGATTGAATACCGTGTAGTCTGCAATTCAGATTCTAACAGCTTTCTGTGTCAGAGAATCAAGGTCTTTCTTTATTCTGTTCAATGTTTCCTGAGTTTCAAGGATAACAGGTAACAGAACTTCCTGAATATAGCTGGGTGCGAGTAATCCGGCTACCGCAAGCTCATTGGCACGTTTAACCGACTGATTAAGGTTTCCTCCAGCCCAGGAAAGTTCATTCTGATATTTGCGGTAAAACAGACCGAGATCATTCATCAGTTCGAGTTGCCTTTTGGTTCCGATATTAGAATACTCTGCCAGTGCCGAGCGTATATAATGGCTCACAGATGAATAGGAGGCGGATTTTTTCTTAAACTGTTGTACTTCCTCCGGTGTCATTCTTACCTTGATGTACTTGGTTCTCTGATTCTTCATACTTGGATACATTGGTGGTTAGGTTTTCCGGACCTTCTTTCGCCATGCGAAACAGCGGCCAGCCGCTCCGATGCACCAGCATTCGGCAAGTTACTTTTGTGAGTGCGAAACGGAAGTTTTGTGGCCACAAAAGTACAACTTGCTTGGAAAACTCTGCACGGCAGAACGATACTTTCCGGAAATGATTATTACACCCAAATTTACCGGAGAAAGCCGTTGCAAACCGAAATCAACAACACAATTCTTTGGAGGCATATTCCTGTTAACCATGTGCTGTTGCATCTGGTTGTCTTGGAATATCTATATAGCGGAATACTGTTGTATAGAGTCCTTAAACTTATCAAATCAATTTTCGTGTATTCAGAAATAGATGCTATAAGTATTATTCAATTTTAGAACAATACGAATTTCAGAAACCAGAAAATAATGTTGCGATATATATGGTTTGATAAACCAAAGTTTCAAAAACACAGAAAATGTAGTTATCTGGGATAAATAGCTATTGTTCTCATAAAACCTGTATCCAATATAATATGTAATCCCGATACCATGATAGCATGGTAAAAGTGACCTGATTATCTAAGTTATTGGAATCCCAATAAAAGGGAAAATATAATCTTGTAGCTGATTCAGTTGATGAAATGGCTATCGGGAAATCTTATTTTATCTGAACTGTATTGCAAAAACATTTAGGTAGAATAACCCTATAATCAGAGTCTGAAGAGACCTCGTTATCATGGTGATATAGCACTGATAATCAGTAGAAAATCTACTCGAATAATAAGAAAATAGTGTTGAGTAAATTTCTGTATCTCATTGATTTTTAGTATATTTATATAATTAATAAGCTCTTATACTCATAAATATTACACATTATGTTTGAACTGCTGTTGATTATATATCTGTTGCCGGTACTTATTATCGGTATACTGCTCCTGAAGTTGATATTCTGGCTTTTGAGGATTGCTATACGTCTGGCTGTATGGCTGGTTAAGAAAGTCTTCATACTTATATGGAAGCTTATCGTTTTTGTCTTTGCTATAATTATAGGCTGTGAAATTATGCCCTGGAATCAACCGGACAAATAGAAAGAACCGCACCAATATGATAAATGGTACGGTTCTGATAAAGATAAGTAGAATCCTCCCTTTGCGTTAATGGCTTGTTCAGATTTGCCTATTACATGAATCCTTTTCCCTTGCTTCTTTCATATACAACTTCCTTCTTGGAATCACAATTCATAAGACGGAACTGAACCATACATCCGGTAGGGATATCCTTGGGTAACTGTTCAACCAGTCTGTCGATAACCTGGTCTACATTACTGAAACCAATGTCTGTTATTTCACCGATTACGTCACCTTTGAAATATGCACGGCCATAGATCATCATCTTCTTTGTGATGCGGAACATCTTGTCTGCCGGTGTCTCGAAGTCACGTGCCTTGCCTTGTTTGCTCTTCTTGCTGCTGAAGAAAATGAAGTCAATTACTTTGGCATTGAGTTCCCAGGCAGGAGTGAAGTCTATCTTGACATAGCCTCTTGTTATATTCAGTCCATGGCTATGGTTCATACCGAAGGCAACCTCATACAGATTGGCATCGCAATCGTTTTGGGCAATTGTAGCCCATGTATGACGGAAAGTATAATAACAGTAGTAATCTTCCTTCTTCATTCCCATATCGGCACATATCTTTCTGATTCCAATGTTTACATTGGCATTGAAACTGTCAGGGTTACTGTAACGCTTATGGAATTTGAAAAGATATTCGTCATTCTCGTCTGAAAGATACTTGTCAAATGTGGCCTGAATGAACGGTTCCACGCGCATTTCAATATAGGCTTCGTCTTTCCGGCTGTGCTTTGTCTTAGCTCTTTTATATCCGATAATACCATCCTTGTAGTTTTCTTTTTTAAGCTCAAAAATATCTACGGTGTTTATTCCACCCAGACACAAGGATAGGAGTGCTACGTCTCTGCCCAGTTCCGGAAGAGAGGAAATCATTTTGGTTTCCGGTAGGGGACGATTGAAGAATTCCCGACATGCCTCTGCACTGATGGCTCTTTGAACTGTACTGTCAGATTTTGGAATGAAAACCTTTAACCAAGGATTGTATTTGATTCGCACGATACCACGTTCTTCATCGTTCAGCTCAATAAGTGCCCTTTTGAATATCTGTCTTAAACAGGTTGGGTACATTTCTTTCGCCCTGTTCGTCAACGAAAGGCTATTAATCCATCTTGTCAAAACAGAAGATGACAAGTGAGTAAACATCACTCTGGTTGTTCCCAAATATCTTTCGAGGTGGTTTACAGCCAGGCGATAGTTCTTAGCATTACGTTCATGTCCTTCAGAGGCCATACGGTTAATGAACTTTGTTGCATAGTCACTAAAACATATTTCTTCATCTGAATGGATAAGAAATTCAATTAGTTCAGCAACAGAATAATTTGAGACATCCTTACGGTTTATCATATCGCTATAACGTAGGATTTCTCGTGAACAATATTCGTTGACTACAATATCCTTGATTTCTCCATTTTTGGTGATTTGTTTGTCCGTAATGAGTTTATCGGTTTTAATATAACCCATTCTTGAACGGTGGACAACACGAATGTACACTGGATAAAATCCGTCAGCTCTCTTTTTTCTTACGACTACTTTAAATGTTGCCATATCAGATTGATTTATAAGTTATTAAATGGTGTATGCGTTGGTGTATGCGCCACTGTTCAAAAGTGTATGCGTGGTGTATGCAAGTTCCGTTTATTTGGCTCATTTTTTGCGGACAAATGCACGAACCGCCTAAAAACAACTTAGGCTGTAACGCCTGATAAACAGTTCGTTACAGCCTAAATCAAATATTATCCTAATATAGCTTATGCTTCTTCAATAGCAGCCTGCGCCACTTTCAGATACGATTATTCCCCAATAGGTTACATTGCCGGTGTATGTGAAGTGTATGCGCTTTGGTATGACTTTTTTCTAAAGCTGCTACTTTCTTAGCATTATTATTCTATTGCAGCTTGGGCGGCTGCAAGTCTTGCGATAGGCACGCGGAACGGAGAACAGCTGACATAGTTCAAACCTACCTTGTGGCAGAATTTCACGGAAGAAGGCTCACCACCATGCTCACCGCAAATACCGCACTTCAAGTCCGGACGAATGGCACGGCCTTTTTCGGTAGCCATACGTACCAACTGTCCTACTCCATTCTGGTCGAGCACTTGGAACGGGTCTACCTTCAGAATCTTCTTCTCCAGATAGATAGGCAAGAAAGAAGCGATATCATCACGTGAATAGCCGAAAGTCATCTGCGTCAAGTCATTCGTACCGAATGAGAAGAATTCCGCAGAAGAAGCGATACGGTCTGCAGTAAGAGCCGCACGCGGAATTTCAATCATCGTACCTACTTTGAAATCGATGCTGTCGCCAACTTCGGCAAACAACTTGGCCGCTTCGGCGCGGATAACCTCTTCCTGCTGCTTGAACTCGTACAAGATACCCGTCAGCGGAACCATGATTTCAGGATGTGTCTCAACGCCCTCTTTTTTCAATTCCAAAGCGGCGCCGAGGATAGCCCGTGTCTGCATCTGCGTGATTTCGGGATAAGTATTACCCAAACGGCAACCGCGGTGACCCAACATCGGGTTATGTTCGCAAAGCGCTTCCACACGCTGCTGGATATACTGCAAGCTTACGCCCATGGTATCCGCCATTTCCTGCTGTCCCTTCAAATCGTGGGGAACGAATTCGTGCAAAGGCGGGTCAAGCAAACGAACGGTTACCGGACAACCGGCCATCGCCTTGAAGATACCCTTAAAGTCAGCCTGCTGGTACGGCAGAATCTTAGCCAGTGCCTTGCGGCGTCCTTCCGCGTCTTCCGCCAGAATCATCTCGCGCATAGCCTTGATTTTCTCACCTTCGAAGAACATGTGTTCCGTACGGCAAAGACCGATACCCACCGCTCCGAAATTACGTGCGACCTCTGCATCGTGCGGAGTATCGGCATTGGTACGTACCTGCAATTTCGTATATTTATCAGCCAACTGCATCAATTCGGCAAAATCACCGGACAATTCGGCTGCTTTTGTTTCTACCTTTCCTTTGTAAACCTCACCGGTGCTACCGTTCAAAGAAATGAAGTCGCCTTCTTTCAACACAACGCCATCTACCTCTACCGTACGGGCTTTGTAGTCGATATTCAATGCGCCTGCACCGGATACGCAACATTTACCCATACCGCGGGCCACAACGGCAGCGTGTGAAGTCATACCGCCACGTGCCGTCAGGATGCCTTCGGCAACGGCCATACCGGCCAAATCTTCCGGAGAAGTCTCGATACGCACCATCACCACACGCTTACCGCCGGCATGCCATTCGGCAGCGTCTTCGGCAAAGAACACAATCTGACCGCAAGCCGCACCCGGAGAAGCCGGAAGACCGCGGGTAAGCACTTTAGCCTGCTTCAAAGCCGTCTTATCGAATACGGGGTGAAGCAATTCGTCCAACTTATTGGGTTCACAACGCAACAAGGCCGTTTTTTCGTCAATCATGCCTTGATGCAGCAAGTCAGTGGCAATCTTTACCATAGCGGCACCGGTACGCTTACCGTTGCGTGTCTGAAGGAACCAGAGCTTACCTTCCTGTACGGTGAACTCCATATCCTGCATATCTCTATAGTGATTTTCCAATTTGGTTTGCAAAGCATCCAGTTCCTTATAGATTTCGGGCATCGCCTCTTCCATGGAAGGATATTTGGCGGCACGCTCTTCTTCGCTCACGCCGGCAAGTTCAGCCCAACGCTTGGAACCGACGATGGTAATCTGCTGCGGAGTACGGATACCCGCCACAACGTCTTCACCTTGCGCGTTAATCAGATATTCGCCGTTGAAAAGGTCTTCGCCCGTAGCGGCGTCACGGCTAAAGCAAACTCCCGTAGCGGAAGTGTCGCCCATATTACCGAATACCATTGCCTGAACGCTTACGGCAGTACCCCACTCGTCGGGAATTCCTTCCATTTTACGATAAAGGATAGCGCGTTCGTTCATCCATGAGTTGAACACGGCGCAGACAGCTCCCCACAACTGTTCGTAAGCACAAGTCGGGAAATCTTTTCCGGTCTGTTCCTTAACGGCGGCCTTGAATCTCTTTACGAGTTCCTTGAGGTCTTCCACTTCCAGTTCATTATCCAGTTTCACGCCTTTGGCATGTTTCACATCTTCTATAATAGCTTCGAAGGGGTCTACATCTTCTTTGTTTACCGGCTTCATTCCCAATACAACATCACCGTACATCTGTACAAAACGGCGGTAAGAGTCCCATGCAAAGCGAGCGTTGCCCGTCTTGCGAATCAGGCCTTCCACCACTTCATCGTTCAAACCGAGGTTAAGAATCGTATCCATCATACCCGGCATGGAAGCGCGCGCGCCCGAACGTACGGAAACCAACAACGGGTTCTCCACATCGCCGAATTTAGAACGCATCAGCGTTTCTACGTGTGCGATGGCGTTTTCCACTTCCTGTTTCAACAGAGCAACAACCTTGTCCTGCCCCATTTCATAATATTCTGTACAAACTTCTGTCGTAATTGTAAAGCCCGGAGGAACCGGAACTCCGATAAGGTTCATCTCTGCCAAGTTAGCTCCCTTACCTCCCAAAAGGTTTCTCATGCCGGCTTTTCCTTCCGCCTGGCCGTTACCAAAGGTATAAACTCTTTTTTTGTCCATAATATAAATTTAAAGTTCTTGATTGTGATTTTTTTCATTTTTCTGTTCGCAAATCTAAGTATATTTCGCAGACTAGAAAACTTTTTAAGAAAAAACTTTAAGGCAAAATGCAATTTCGACATTGCAAAATTTAATATTCCGATTCATAGAGAGAAATCCCGAAAAAATACCTATTTTTGCCACTGAATTTATTATACTGGTGTAAAAGTGGCAAGAAAGAGAAAAGAACTTCCCCTGTTAGAAAAGGTGGAGATTACGGATGTGGCTGCCGAAGGAAAAGCCATCGCAAAGGTCAATGATTTGGTAATTTTCGTACCATACGTCGTTCCGGGTGACGTGGTAGACCTGCAAATCAAGAGAAAAAAGCATCATTACGCAGAAGCGGAAGCGGTGAAGTTCCACCAATACTCACCGGTAAGAGCAGTCCCGTTTTGTCAACATTACGGTGTATGCGGCGGTTGCAAATGGCAGGTGCTCCCCTATTCAGAGCAAATAAAATACAAGCAAAAACAAGTAACGGACAACCTTACCCGCATCGGAAAAGTAGAGCTTCCGGAAATATCGCCGATACTCGGCTCCGAAAAAACGGAATTCTATCGGAATAAACTCGAATACACTTTTTCCAACAAACGCTGGCTGACTGCGGAAGAAGTCCGGCAAAACGTGGTGTACGAGCAAATGAACGCGGTAGGTTTTCACATTCCCAACGCCTTCGACAAGGTATTGGCCATAGAGAAATGCTGGCTGCAGGATGATATATCCAACCGTATCCGCAATGCGGTACGCGACTATGCCTACGAGCACGATTACTCGTTCATCAATCTGCGTACGCAGGAAGGGATGTTGCGCAATATGATTGTGCGCACGTCCAGTACCGGCGAGCTGATGGTAATCCTTATCTGCAAGATTGAGAAAGACGAGGAAATGGCTTTGTTCAAACAGCTGTTGCAGTATGTAGCGGATACTTTCCCCGAAATCACGTCGTTATTATACATTATTAATAATAAGTGCAACGATACCATTACAGACCTCGACGTGCATACATTCAAAGGCAAAGACCATATCTTTGAGGAAATGGAAGGCCTGCGTTTCAAGGTAGGCCCCAAATCGTTCTATCAGACGAACTCTGAACAGGCATACAATCTATATAAAGTAGCCCGCAATTTCGCAGGGCTCACCGGCAACGAACTGGTATACGACCTTTATACGGGCACGGGAACCATTGCCAACTTCGTATCCAAGCAGGCGCGTCAGGTTATCGGAATCGAATACGTGCCCGAAGCCATCGAAGACGCCAAGGTCAATGCGGAAATCAACGGCATCAAGAATACGCTGTTCTTTGCCGGCGATATGAAGGATATGCTGACGCAGGATTTCATCAACGAATACGGCCGTCCGGATGTAATCATCACCGATCCCCCCCGTGCCGGTATGCATCAGGATGTGGTGGATGTTATCTTGTTTGCCGAGCCGAAACGCATCGTGTATGTGAGTTGTAATCCTGCCACGCAGGCAAGGGACTTGCAGTTGCTCGATGTAAAATACAAAGTAAAAGCCGTACAGCCGGTAGACATGTTCCCGCATACGCACCATGTGGAGAACGTGGTACTGCTTGAACTGAAAGCAGAAGTTTAAGAGTTGAAAGGCTTGAGAATTGAAACGAATCATTAATTACAAATTATTATACTCGTGGCAAAAGAAAGAAACATGGCAAGAGCCCGCACGCAATATACGGACTACATGGTAAAAGAGCCGATGGAACTGATGGAATTCCTGGCTGCCAAAATGCCGGATGCCAGCCGTACCAAGTTGAAATCATTATTGAGCAAACGAATTGTATATGTGGACAGTGTTATCACAACGCAGTACAATTTCCCTTTGAAACCGGGCATGAAAGTGCAAATCAGCCGCGAGAAAGGACGTAAAGAGTTCAGCAACAAACTGCTGAAGATTGTATATGAGGATGCATATATCATTGTCGTCGAGAAGATGCAGGGTCTGTTGTCCGTCAATACGGAAAGACAGAAAGAACGCACTGCCTATACCATATTGAACGAATATGTTCAGCGGTCGGGCAGACAGCACCGTGTGTATATCGTCCATCGCCTGGACCGTGATACTTCGGGATTGATGATGTTTGCCAAAGACGAAAAGACGCAGAACACATTGCGCGACAACTGGCATGACATTGTGACCGACAGGCGTTATGTAGCCGTCGTTGCGGGCGAAATGGAAAACAATGCCGGCATGGTAAGGTCTTGGCTCACCGACCGCAAGCTGTACGTATATTCCAACCCGACAGACGATGGCGGAAAAGAAGCAATCACCCACTACCGCACCATTAAACGCGCCAACGGGTTCTCACTCGTAGAGTTGAATCTGGAGACGGGACGCAAGAATCAGATTCGTGTGCACATGCAGGATTTGGGACATCCCATCATAGGTGACGGACGGTATGGATTGGAAGAGGTAAATCCTATCGGACGATTGGCATTACACGCTTTCAAGCTCTGCTTCTATCATCCTGTGACCGGAGAGTTGATGCAGTTTGAAACGCCTTATCCGGGAGACTTCAAGAAATTATTCCTAAAGAAACAATAAGGTATATCCAAGTAAAAGGGTGTATATCAGAATGAAAGTTGGGATTCACTTTGATATGCACCCTTTTATTTATAGCCTCTGACCCGTTCTAAATAACCATAACGGGTTTGCGGACACTCTTAATACCGCCTTTCCAACATCACAGGACCATCCATATGCCCGTCCACGTACAGAACGCCGGACAGCCTGTTTCCTGAAACATATACATCATAGATTTCCAGCAGAGGATAGTCGTAACCATAATCCAGTCTTAAGATTCTGCCGTGCACATCCCAACGGAAAGGCAGGCTGAACATAACTTCTCCGTACGGATCATTGTAATATGCCTATTCATCTCTTCCCAGACCGTTACCTTCAAAATAAAGCCCGCTTTCCAATGCAGAGTTATAATTATCGGCGAACCCCAAGTCTCCTAACCAGATGCCTCCCACCAAAGTATCATAGATGTAGAAATCATCTCCATCGTCCGTTTCACATGAACTCAATCCCAAGACTAAAGTACACAGAAACAATATATTTAAATATTTTCTCATTATCTTTTATTTCTAATTCCGGTTAGTCATAGACTTGGAGGCGGTCAACATTATGATTTCTCCATCCAATTTTCCGGAGAGGTAATGGTCGCGTACCCAAACATTCTCAAAGTACTTTATGTCGCCGGCTCCGTAATTCAGAACAAGTCCCTCTTTCGAGTTATCTATCCACCGCCATGTGAAATCACTCTCCGTAGTCTTCATCTTACCGACTTCATAGACTATCAGCGTTTCTTTTCCGGAAAGAACTTCCTTGCCATTCTGCTTTCCCTTTGTGAATTCCAATATATGTCTGCATTCTCCCTCGTCGGTCGTATAATCTTCCATCCAAGCATCGCTGCATAACTTCTCATCGGTATTCTGTATGGTATAGTAGTTATCATCCCCGCAAGAAGCCAGCCCGATAGTCATTACGCATAACAACACTATCTTCACTAAGTTCAAAATCTTCATAATTATCAAGTTTAGTTAATATTTACGGGCAAACATACATAAAAATAATGAGATGCTTAATATTTAGACTGAAATTTCTTATAGAAGATAACGAATAAGATGAAACCTGTCAGCGCAAAAGGCACGCCTGCCAAAGCCGGATAACGGTATCCGCCACTAAGAGCCAGGCCTCCTACGTATGCTCCGATGGCATTGCCCAGATTGAATGCCATTTGCACACAGGCGCCGCCCAGCATTTCCCCGCCGGGAGCTACGCGGATAATCAATACCTGTTCGGGGCTCGACACCGCAAACAGCCCCGCCGTACAAAGAGCCATCAATATGGCGGAGCACCACGGATTGGGCGACAGGAAAAACAGCATCAACAGCACAATGCAAATCATGCCCTGCACCACCATGCCAACCTTGCCCGGAGTATATTTATCGGAAAGCCGTCCGCTCACCAGATTGCCGACCACCATACCAAATCCCGCCAGAACCATTAACGCCGTCACACTCTCGGGGCTGAAACCCGAAACATTCGTCAGCAACGGCGTGATATAGCTATACCAGCAGAATACGCCGCCATTGCCCAAAGCCGTCGCCCCCAATATCAACCAGGGAGCGGGTGTCTTCAGGAAACGGAATTGTCCCTTGAATCCGGTATCTTTCAGCCCCTCTACCACAGGCACCCAGCGCCATATATAATAAAGAACTATCAAGCCCCAGCAACCCACCAGCAAGAATGTAACGCGCCACGAGAGCATGTGGCTCAAGGAAGTGCCCAGCGGAACGCCAAACAGATTGGCGACCGTCATACCCGCTATCATAATGGATACGGCTTCGGAACTTCTACCCTCGTCAGCCAGCTTACCCGCCACAATGGAAGCAACTCCGAAGTATGCCCCATGCGGCAAGCCCGAAATGAAACGCGCCGCCAGCAACGACCAATAATCGGGAGCCACCGCAGCCCCCAGATTTCCTACCAGCATCAAAGCCATCAATGCCAGCAGGATATGTTTCAACGGACGTTTACGCGCCAAAATCAACATGGGAGCACCGGCGCATACGCCCAGCGCATAGGCGGAAATAAAATGTCCCGCAACGGGAATACTGATATTCAAATCAGCGGCAACATAGGGCAAAATGCCCATCATCGTAAATTCGGCGATACCCAATCCTAAGGTGCCGAACGCTAACGCAATAAGACTCTTCTTCATTTGAAAAAAATACAACCTGTAAAACAAACTTTTTACCGCTGCAAAAGTAATGCATTGTACCGTTCCCGATTCTTTATTTTATAAAAAAGTAACTAAAAATTTGTCTCATACGAATGTAACCTATACTTTTGCACCCCGAATAAAGAACATGTCAACAAGAACTTCAACCATTCTGCCGGTCGGAGTTCGGATATATTCTTATTCACGGTTCAATAACAATTTGTATAACTAAAAAGTAAGAAGAAAATGAAAAAGTTTGTAATCTTATTATTTGTCGCCATGGCTGCTTTATCAGCAAAAGCACAAGTGTATGTTGGCGGAACAGTATCTTTATGGCACAACGACGATGTCGACGCAACGACTTTCACGCTGAATCCGGAAGTAGGATACAACCTGAATGAAAAATGGGCTGTCGGCGGTATATTGACATTCTCGCACAGCAAACTGGACGAAGGAAAATACAATGCTTTCGGCCTTGCTCCATACGCACGTTACTCTTATTATGAAAACAAGGTTGTCCGCCTGTTCATCGATGGCGGTCTGGGCTTCTCCACTCAAAAGGTGAAAGGCGCCGATGCCGTAAACGGTTTTGAAATCGGTTTCAAACCGGGCATCGCCATCAAGCTGAACGATAAGTTCAGCGTACTTGCCAAATGCGGTTTCCTGGGTTACAGGGACGACTATATGAACGCCGGCAGCGGTTACGGTTTCAACCTCAAAAGCGAAGACCTCTCATTCGGTTTCCACTACGAATTCTAATCAATACAAACCGATGTATACGCAAAAGGGATGCTTTGGAAAGCGTCCCTTTTTTATTGTTCTCATAGAATAAGTACGGATTAGTTTCTAATTATTCAAACATTATAAATACTCACACTTAAATTATTCGTATTTTTGCACATCGTTTATAAAATATGCAATAATGAAGAAGTCCGTAAAAGGAGTCCGGTTTGCTCCTAAAAACTATTCCGACGAAGTAGAAGCCAAGATTCAACATTATAAAAGAGAAGGATATAAACTGCCGTCACGCCACTTGCTGCGCACGGAAGAGCAACTGGCCGGCATACGCGAAAGCGCAAAGATAAACACCGCATTGCTCGATTACATCTCTGAGAATATCCGTGAGGGAATGTCTACGGCAGAGATAGACCATCTGGTATACTGTTTCACGACCGACCACGATGCCATCCCCGCCCCTTTCCTGTACGAGGGCTTTCCCAAGAGCGTATGCGTCAGCATCAACGATGTGGTGTGTCATGGCATCCCCAGCACCAAAGAGTTCCTGCGCAGCGGAGATATTGTAAACGTGGATGTATCCACCATATATAAAGGATATTTCTCCGACGCATCGCGCATGTACATGATTGGTGACGTCCGTCCCGAGATGCAACGTCTGGTGCAGGTGACCAAAGAGTGCCGTGACATCGGCATACAGGCCGCACAGCCCTGGGCTCGATTGGGCGATGTGGGAGCCGCCATCCAGGAGCATGCCGAGAAGAACGGTTACAGCGTAGTGCGCGACCTTTGCGGACATGGCGTAGGCATCAAGTTCCACGAAGAACCGGACGTAGAGCACTTCGGCAAGCGCGGTACGGGCATGCTGATAGTACCGGGCATGACGTTCACCATCGAGCCGATGATTAACATGGGCACATACGAGGTCTTCATCGACGAAGCCGACGGCTGGACAGTATGCACCGACGACGGTCTGCCTTCCGCCCAATGGGAAAGCATGATTCTCATTACCGAAAACGGAAACGAGATACTGACGCAATAGGCATAAGCCCGCAGGCTGCAAGACGTTCCCCGGTGTGGTACTCTCCGTACCAACCGTTGGTATTCCTCGTACCACGCTTTGGTATTGCTTGTACCAACCGCTGGTATTATCGGTACCAACCGCTGGTACGGCGGATACCACCCTTTGATACCGAATGTTCAGCCCATTGAAACTTTATTTCCCCATACGCAATTATGAATATCATACTATTACTCGTTGGAATTATCGCAGGAGCCGTCATCGGCTATCTGATGGCCGGCAGAAAAGCCGCCGCCCTAAAAACACAAGTAGAGGCCGCCGAAGCGCGTGAAGCGTTACTGAACCGCACTGCCGAAGAGCGTATCGCCCGCGAGCGCTCCGTTGCCGAAGAACGCTTGCAGGAAGCCGGCCGCCAAGCAGCGGAACGCCTTAGCACACAAGAACGGCTGTTTGCCGAACGCATTTCCGAACAGGCACGCGGCTTCAACGAACGCCTCGCCGAGCAGGAACGTTCCTTTGGCGAGCGCATCACCCAGCAGCAACGGCAATGGGAACAACGCCTCGCCGAACAGAAAGAAGAAGCCGAAGCCTTGCACAAGCGTATGAACACCGAGTTTGAGAACCTTTCAAACCGCATTTTCCAAAGCAAGACGGAAGATTTCACCAAGCTGAACGCCGAGCATCTGGGCAATCTTCTGCGCCCGCTGGACGAGAAGATAAAAGACTTCAAGGAAAAGGTGGAGCAAGTATACAGTACCGAAGCCAAAGAACGTTTCTCTCTGGGAGAACGCATCAAGGAACTGGTGGAACTGAACAACCGCCTCAGTGAAGACGCCAACAACCTGACACGCGCCTTGAAAGGCGATTCCAAGATGCAAGGCAACTGGGGTGAAATGATTCTGGAACGTCTGTTGCAGGCGTCCGGCCTGATTGAAGGCGAGCACTATTTCCGTCAGGAGTTCCTGAAAGACGAACGTGGCGAAGTGATTGTCAGCGAAGAAAGCGGCCAAAAGATGCAACCCGACATCCTCATCAAGTACCCCGATGAGCGCGAGATGATAATAGACTCCAAAGTCTCCCTCACCGCCTACGCCGCCTATACATCCGCCGAAGACCGCGAAGAACAGGCGCGCTGGCTCAAAGCGCATCTGCAGTCCGTCCGCAACCACATCGACGAGCTCAGCCGGAAAGACTATTCGCACTACGACATCAAGTCGCCGGATTTCGTCATGATGTTTATCCCCACAGAGGGCGCTTACCTGCTTGCCATACAAAGCGACGCCAACCTTTGGGAGTACGCCTACAACAAGAAAGTCGTACTGATGAGCCCCACGAACCTCATCAGCGCCCTGCGTCTCTCGCTCGACCTGTGGAAGCGGGAAAACCAAGTGAAAAACGTGCAGGCCATCATCAAGCGCGGCACGGCCTTATACGAAAAGATTGTAGGTTTCACCGACACTTTCCTCACCCTCGGCGACCGCATGACAAGCCTGCAAAAAGACTATGACAAAGCGCTCAACCAACTGTCCGAAGGCAACGGCAGCGTAGTCCGCCAAGCGGAAATGCTGAAAGACATGAGCCTTACTCCGAAGAAACGCATCTCGGCAAGACTGCTGCCCAGAGAAGAGGCGCAAGAAGAAACAGAACAAGAAGACAAAGAATAAATCTAAAGACAAGACCTGTTATATTATGAGAATTTTAAAAGACCGTATTCTGAAAGACGGAAAATGCTATCCGGGAGGTATATTGAAAGTAGATAACTTCATCAATCATCAAATGGACCCGATTCTGATGAAATCCATCGGCGTGGAGTTCGTCAGACGCTTCGCTTCTACCAATATCAACAAGATTATCACCGTCGAGGCCAGCGGCATCGCCCCCGCCATTATGGTAGGCTATCTGCTGGAACTTCCCGTAGTGTTCGCCAAGAAAAAGAAGCCGAGCACCATGGACAATATGCTGATTACTTCCGTATACTCATTCACCAAACAACGTTCGTACGACGTATGCGTCAGTAAAGATTTCCTCACTCCCGGCGACCAGGTGCTTTTCATCGATGATTTCCTCGCCAACGGAAACGCCGCCAAAGGCATTATGGACTTGGTGAAGCAAGCCGGCGCGGAGCTGGTAGGTATGGGATTCATCATAGAGAAAGCCTTTCAGCACGGAGGCGACGAGCTGCGCAGCCAAGGTATTCATGTAGAATCTCTGGCCATCATCGAAAGCCTCGACAACTGCGAAATCAAAATCAGATAACCCGGAGCAATGGAAAAACAACAGGAAAACGGACTGATTTACGGCTTGAACGACAAGCCGCCCTTCAAGGAAGCCTTCTTTGCCGCGTTGCAACATCTGCTGGCCATATTCGTAGCCATCATCACCCCGCCGCTCATCATTGCGGGAGCGCTGAAGCTCGATACGGAAACAACCGGTTACCTGGTTTCCATGGCGCTGTTTGCATCCGGCATATCCACGTTTATCCAATGCCGCAGGTTCGGCGGGTTAGGCACCGGGCTGCTGTGCATTCAGGGAACCAGCTTCTCGTTCATCGGCCCCATCATTTCCGCCGGCATGGCGGGTGGGCTTCCGCTGATTTTCGGTTCCTGTATGGCGGCTTCAAGCGTGGAGATGCTGATAAGCCGGGTGCTGAAGTACACCAAGAAGATTATTACGCCGCTGATATCCGGCATTGTAGTTACCCTTATCGGCATGAGCCTGATAAAAGTGGGAATTACCGCCTGCGGCGGCGGAGCCATCGCACAAGCCGACGGCAGCTTCGGCAGTTTCCGCCATGTGGGGCTTGCCGCATTGGTTCTGTTGCTTATCATCGCCTTCAACCGGAGTTCCAACCGGTACCTGCGCATGAGCTCCATTGTCATCGGATTAGTGATAGGCTACATCGTGGCGTGGTGCATGGGGATTGTCGATTTCTCCTCAATACAAAGCTACGGCGGTTTCAATCTGCCGATGCCTTTCCGTTACGGGCTGGCCTTCGACTTATCCACCATTATCGCGTTGGGACTGATTTTTATGATTACCGCCATTGAGGCGTATGGCGACATTACGGCCAATTCCCTTATCTCCGGCGAACCGGTAGAAGGAGAAACATTCGTGAAACGCGCTTCGGGCGGCATCCTCGCCGACGGCTTCAACTCCATGCTGGCGGGTGCGCTCAATTCTTTCCCGAACTCCGTTTTTGCGCAAAACAACGGGATGATACAACTGACGGGAGTTGCCAGCCGGTATGTGGGATATTACATTGCGGCCTTTCTTGTACTGCTCGGCCTGTTTCCCGCCGTGGGACTGGTATTTTCGCTGATGCCCGAACCGGTATTGGGCGGCGCTACGCTGCTGATGTTCGGTACGGTAGCCGCAGCCGGTATCCGCATCATCGCGGCGCAAGAAATCAACCGAAAGGCTACTCTTGTCATGGCCGTCAGTTTCTCCCTCGGCTTGAGCGTGGAACTGGTTCCCGAGATACTGTGCCAACTGCCGGAAACGCTACGGAATATCTTCTCATCCGGCATCACGACGGGGGGAGTTACGGCAATTCTGGCAAATATGCTGATTCATATCAAGGAGTAAAGTCCGGGAGCGGGAACCCGCTCTTTCCGAAGCATATCTTCCTGAAATAAGCTACTTTGTTTTCGTGGTTTTCGGCAGCACCGTATTCAGCACCGCATATCCCAATACCCCGGCAAGCACCGTCCCTACAAGCACACCGAACTTCGCCTGATTCAGCAATTCCGGGTATTCGCCCGCAAAGGAAAGATTGGCGATGAACAAAGATACGGTAAAGCCGATACCGCCCAACAAGGAAACACCGGCTATATTCTTCCAGTTCATACCCGCAGGCATCAAGGCCAAACCGCTCTTTATCGCCAGCCACGTAAACAGATATATTCCCAGGAATTTGCCTGACAGCAGCCCTGCGGCCACAGCCACGCTCACATCTCCCACGATACTGCCGCTACCGCTGAACACTACACCCGCATTGGCAAAGGCAAACAACGGCAGAATCACGAAGTTTACAGCTCCATGCAGATTGTCTTCCAACGACTGCAACGGACTGATAACATAATCGGACGCCTGCTCCACCTGCTTCAGCGTAGCAATCTGCGCATTGGTCAGCACGATATTATCTGATTTGGAAACCGGAAACTCCCCTATGACGTCACGGATGCGCTTGATATATTTACCCGCGTCCAAACGGGGACGCGCCGGTATCACAAACGCCAGTATCACGCCCGAGATTGTACTATGTATGCCCGATTGCAGGAACAAATACCAGATTATTATACCGAAGAACAGAAAGAATATCTTCTGCGTCACCCCAAACTTGCCCATATAGTAGAGGAATACATACAGAACAGCCGCCACTATCAAGTACCCGTATGCCACGTCAACGCTATAAAACAGTGCGATAACCAATATCCCGCCAATATCGTCCACCACAGCGAACGCCGTCAAAAATACCTTCAGGCTCAACGGCACACGCTTACCCAGCAAGCTGAGCACTCCCAAAGAAAAAGCGATGTCCGTAGCCATAGGAATAGCCATGCCGCGCGTTTCGGGAGTACCGGAAACCACCAGAAGCGAGTAGATGACCACCGGAACCAGCATACCGCCGCATGCCGCGATAAAAGGCAAAGCCGCCTTTCGGACGGAAGACAGTTCGCCTACCAGCAATTCACGCTTTATCTCCAACCCCACTGCCAGAAAGAAAACAGTCATCAGGCAGTCGTTTATGAATTCTATCATCTTCAACGGATGCCCGCCGTGAGAGAGCAGATTGAAATTCCCGATGCGCAAATGAAGTTCCTGAAGCAGAAAGTCCTGGTATATCGGCGATAAAGACGAATTGGCCACGACGGCAGCCAGGATAGCGGTGAGAAATAAAAGAATACTCGCCACTATGTTCAGCGACGAAATGTTTTTCACGGTACGTAGAATAATCATAAGTATTTGATTGAAGGTTTCATCTTTCTTCGGGAAAGGAAGCGTAGCCGACATTTCATTCCGTCACACTTCCATAACTCAACAACGCCAGCTTCTTTACCCACAGAACAAAGATACCCGTTAAAATTAAATTAAGCACTATGGTTAATACGGAAATTATCAATGCCGGGCCGCCCAAACTATATCCAAGAGCGATAAAGATTACCCCCGCCCCTACTTCACCGCGGGTAAACATACCGATAGAGAGCGCCAGACGCTCGCTGAACTTACGGTCTTTGTAAAATAATACCGGAAACAGCTTACCGATATTAGACAATAACGACACTATCAGTACATGAAGCATAATCATTCCCCACGACATCATCTCCTGCGAACCCGTAACCGAGTGCTGTCCCAACGACGCCTCCGCAAAGTCCACACCCAGAAACCGGGGCATGCTCATTCCAACCAGAAACATAAAGAGGAAAGAAATCCCCGTAGAAACTTTACGTTCCGCCGGTGTGTCATGCTCCTTGTGCTTCATCACCATTCCCAAGACGAAAGCGGGCAGCAGCACCTCTATATGAATACTGCCTGCCTCACCATACAAATGCTTGCTGATGAGATATACAGCCTGCGTACACGCAAACACTACGGCCGAATATACCAGAATGGCTTTCCAATCCTGCCGCCAGTCGTATTTTCCCAGTTGTTTCCAACCGAAAGAGAGCAAAAGAAATACAATGAAAACAATCACCAGAAGCTGCCAGCGCAGGCCGATCATCATAATCTGAAGCGGAATCATCAGAAGGATAGTATCCAAATCATCAAAGATAGCCAGCACTTGAATTTTCTTGTAAACCCAGCTTGTCTTTAAACCGATGGCGGCCAGCATGGTAAACAAAATACCGGCGGAAGTGGGAGCCGCAAAACGGCTCAACAGGAGATTCTCTTTCCACGCTTCCCAACTATTCCAGTATTCGGGCGGAAGCAGGACAAAAACATAATAAATAGCAATCAGGAACCAAGGCATGGCGGCGGTAGCCATTGCAACGCCATAATCTTTCGCGTATGTCTGCCAACGTGATTTATCGACTTCAAACTCACGTCCCACATTAATCATTATAAAACTCAAGCAGACATAGAGCAATACATTCGATACGGCCTTTACCGCATTATAGTTTCCGCCCGCCCACACAGGGAGATATTGGGAAACGAGCAGGCCTGCCATCAGGAAGGCCGAAAACGATAGAACTTTTCTCATTCGGTTTAAATTTAAAAGGGGTTGTCAAGATAGCCCTACGGAAAGAGAACAACCCCTGTGTCATATGAATTGTTTAGCAACTAATCCAATTTCAGCACAGCCAAGAACGCTTTCTGCGGCACTTCCACATTACCAATCTGTTTCATTCTTTTCTTACCCCGCTTCTGCTTTTCAAGCAATTTACGCTTACGGCTCACGTCACCGCCATAACACTTGGCCGTAACGTCCTTACGGACTGCCTTGATTGTTTCGCGGGAAATAATCTTGGCGCCGATAGCCGCCTGAATGGCAATGTCAAACTGCTGTCTCGGAATCAGGTCTTTCAGCTTCTCGCACATACGGCGTCCCAGCTCGTACGCATTGTCAAAGTGCGTCAAGGTAGAGAGGGCATCCACCGGCTCGCCGTTCAGAAGAATATCCAGCTTCACCAGTTTGGACGGACGGAAACCGTTCGCGTGATAGTCGAAAGAGGCATATCCCTTGGAAATACTTTTCAGCTTGTCGTAAAAGTCGATAACGATTTCGCCCAACGGCATATCATAGTATATCTCCACACGGTTACCGGAAATATACTCCTGCTTCACCAGTTCGCCGCGCTTGCCCAGACAGAGTGTCATGATAGGGCCGATATAGTCCGTGGTGGTAATCACGGACGCACGGATATAGGGCTCTTCAATGCGGTCTATCAAAGTGGGATCGGGCATGCTGCCGGGGTTGTGCACCTCAGTCATGTGTCCTTGCTTATCGTAGATATTGTAAGATACGTTCGGCACGGTGGTAATCACATTCATATCGAATTCGCGGTCCAGACGTTCCTGTACAATCTCCATGTGAAGCAATCCCAGGAATCCGCAACGGAAACCGAAGCCCAGCGCCAATGAAGATTCGGGCTGGAAAGTCAGCGAAGCGTCATTCAGTTGCAACTTCTCCAATGATGAGCGCAAGTCCTCAAAGTCTTCCGCCTCAATGGGATATACACCGGCAAACACCATCGGCTTCACTTCCTCGAAACCGGCAATCGCTTCCTTGCACGGACGGGCTATGTGCGTAATCGTATCGCCCACCTTTACCTCTTTGGAAGTCTTGATGCCCGAGATAATATAGCCTACGTCGCCCGTACGCAATTCCTGACGGGCAACCATATCCATCTTCAGCACACCGATTTCATCCGCATCGTACTCCTTGCCCGTATTGAAGAATTTCACTTTGTCTCCTTTACGTATCACACCGTTCACAATCTTGAAATAAGCGATGATACCACGGAAAGAATTGAATACGGAGTCGAATATCAAAGCCTGCAGAGGCGCTTCTTCATCGCCTTCGGGATGAGGAATACGCTCGACGACTGCCGCAAGGATTTCCTCGACGCCCATTCCCGTCTTACCGGAAGCGCGGATTATCTCTTCACGCTTGCAACCGAGCAGTTCCACGATTTCATCCTCTACCTCTTCGGGCATAGCGCTCGCCATGTCGCATTTGTTGATAACCGGAATAATTTCCAAGTCATGCTCAATAGCCATATACAGGTTGGAGATGGTCTGCGCCTGCACGCCCTGTGAAGCGTCCACTATGAGCAACGCACCTTCGCAGGCGGCAATGGAGCGGGACACCTCGTAGGAAAAGTCCACGTGCCCCGGAGTGTCAATCAGGTTCAGAACATACTTCTCGCCTTTGTACATATACTCCATCTGGATAGCATGGCTTTTGATGGTGATACCTCTCTCCTTTTCCAAATCCATATCATCCAGCATCTGTCCTTCGGTTACTTGGATAGTATTGGTGAACTCCAACAGACGGTCGGCCAAAGTTGATTTACCGTGATCGATATGAGCGATGATACAAAAGTTACGTATATTCTTTTTCATTTGTTTCTAAAATTTTGGTGCGCAAAGATACAAAAAGGAGAAGACAAAAAAAAATGCGTTGATAACATATCAAATGTATCAACGCATTTTTTATAACATTCTAATCTCTTTCTTAGTTCAGCTTTACAAACAGTTCGCCTTCAACTTCTTGAGTAGAAATTTTGTCTTCTCTCAATAACCAGCCAAGACCCAAGAACAAATCCTTATCTACCAATTTTGTAGCTTTCTTGATTTGTTTAGCAGTTAAACCTTCAGTTTCATTCAGTGCGTTCCAAATTTTTCCTGCAGTTTCACCGGCTTTTTCTTTTAACATTTTCTCTTTGTTTTTAGTTAGACATGCTTAAAAATCCGCTTCCCAAAACGGAATAATCAGATTTTATTTCGGCGGCAAAGATAGTTATTTTTATGTTACATAACACATTAACTCTCTTTTTTTTCGCTTATCTGTCATAAAAAACGGCTGTTGCCGGCTTATTTCCGCTGTTTTTCCAAGTACTCAGCCCATATCGTCGCGGCTTCTTCCACCATTTTCGCGCAAGGACGTTTGGCATAGTATTGCTCCGTACGGGCTTCGGGAACGGAAGAGCCTTCGGGCTTCTTCAGTCCCAGCAACTCGGCGCAAATCATCGAGCCGTTACGTTTCTTGAATTCTTCCGCAAGTGCCTGCACCAGCGCATAATTAGCGGCTTTGCCCTCACGGTCTTTACCGTCGACGGCGCCTTTTTCCAGCCCCGCCAACAAAAACATGCCGCAGGCAGCGCCGCAAGTCTGACGCATCCGCCCTATACCGCCGCCAAAAGAGGCGGACATGCGCAAAGCCTGTTCTTCCGTAAAACCGTACATGTCGGCAAAGGCGGCTACCACCGATTGCGAACAGTTATAACCGCTCTTGAACAGCTCAACGGCTTTCTCTATTCTGTCTTTCATCATCGTCTTTTAATCTGCAATTTCCAACATCATAGGACAATGGTCCGAATGTACCACATCGTTCAGAATGCGCGCTTCTTTCAGCATCGGACGTACCGGCTCGTTCACCATGCAATAATCTATACGCCAGCCTTTGTTCTTCGCCCGCGAATTGAAACGGTAACTCCACCAAGTATATTCCTGCTTGTCGGGATGCAACAGACGGAAAGTATCTATGAAGCCCGTATTCAGAAAACGGGTCATCCACTCTCTTTCTTCCGGCAGGAAACCGCTGTTTGTAGCATTGCGGACAGGGTCGTGAATGTCTATCGCTTCATGACAGATATTATAATCTCCGCAAAGAATCAGCTTCGGACGGGTGCGCTGCAACTCCACCACATATTGCTGAAACTTTTCCAGCCATACCATTTTAAAAGCCTGGCGCTCATCACCGCTTGTTCCCGAAGGATGATAAACACTCACAATGGACAGGTCGCCGTAATCGGCGCGGATAAAACGGCCTTCATTATCGTACTCTTCAATACCCATACCATATTCCACATGATCCGGTTCGCGTTTCGTCAGAATGGCTACTCCGCTATACCCTTTCTTTCGGGCGGAATACAGGTAATGCTTGTATCCCGATGCATCCAACGCTTCCGCCGGATACTGCTCCGGCTGCAATTTGGTTTCTTGCAGACACAGCACGTCCGGTTGTTCATTTGCCAGCCATTCGGGAAAACCTTTGGTTACGGCAGCGCGCAAACCATTTACGTTGTAGGTTATAATCTTCATGTCTGTATGTTTTTAAGTTTATCTATTCGGCTTCCTTATGCTGTTTCTCCCACTCCAGCAGTCGGACTTTACGCTCCAGCCCCCAATGGTAACCGCCGAGAGCTCCGTCCGTACGCAGCACCCGGTGACAGGGAATCAATACCGAAACCGGATTCTCGCCGATGGCGGAGCCTACTGCCCGGAAAGCCTTGGGAGTTTGCAGCGCGGCGGCAATGTCCTTGTAGGTGGTTGTTTCGCCGAACGGGATGTTCAACAGCTCTTTCCACACGCGCAACTGAAATTCGGTTCCCTTCAAATGCAAAGGTACTGTTTCCACGTTTTCCTCATCCGCGGATAAAGCGGCCAATGCCTTGCGCTGGTACTCGTCCGTACGTTCCTCAAAGTGAGCTCCGGGAAACCTGCTGACCATTTCAATCAATGAAACATCTCTGTTTCCGGTTACAAATGCCATATAGCATACACCTTTGGGCGTAGATGCAACCAACATTTCTCCCAGAAATGTCTCTGCAAAAGAATATCCCACGGTCACTCCCGGGAGTTTATGGGCATATCCGCCATCGGCCAACTGTTCGATTGTCACGAACTTTTCATTTAATAAGTGACGTTTCATTATAAACTTGATATTAATAACATAATGTTTAATACTGTCACAATAGCAGCAATCGTATAGAGCACGAACGTACTCCATTTGCTGTTTACATATTGTCCCATTACTTTACGGGACGAGGTAAGGCTCACTTGCAGGAACACGGTAAACGGCAACTGGACACTCAATATCATCTGTGAAATCAGCAACCCTTTGAACGGGTCTCCGATAAAGCAAATCAATAGCAATGCGATACCCAAGGAAAGAATTACTCCCACCTGCGAATGGCTGTCCTTAATGTGATACGACTCGCCGAATATACCGGCAAAAATAGAGCCTGCCGCCATACCGCTCGTAATAGTCGAAGAGATACCCGCCATCAGCAATGCCAGCGCAAACACCACGCCGGCGCTGCTTCCCAACAGCGGGTCCAACAGTGATTTTGCCTGTTGCAATTCTTCCACCTGAATCCCGCTCTTAAAGAAAGTGGCGGCTGCCAGCAATATCATCGCGCTGTTAATGGCCCATCCCACAATCATGGAAAACAGCGTGTCGAACAGTTCATACTTCAATACCTTACGGATGGAAGCATCATCCTGCTTGTTGTACTCATGGCTCTGTATCACTTCCGAATGGAGAAACAGATTATGAGGCATCACCACAGCACCGAGCACACTCATGATAATAAGCATGCTTCCTTCGGGAAACGAAGGGGTCACCCAGCCTTGCGCGGCCACAGGCCAATCAATCCTGACAAGGAAAAGTTCGTAGATGAACGAAAGCCCTATAACGGACACGAACGCGATGATAGCCCTTTCAATCTTCTTATAGGAATTGGTGAAAAGCATTACCGATACAAAAACCGTAGTCAATACCGAGCCCCATATAATCGGAATATCCAGCAACATTTGCAGCGCAATGGCTCCGCCTAATATTTCGGCCAGCGAAGTAGATATGGATGCCAGCACAGCCGTCCCCAATATAGGGCGCGACACCCATTTGGGAGTGTATTGCGTGGCAGCTTCCGACAAGCACAATCCGGTTACGATGCCCAAGTGCGCCACATTATGCTGCAAAATTATCAGCATAACGGTGGAGAGCGTCACTACCCACAACAACGAATAACCGAATTCAGAACCCGCCGCAAAGTTCGACGCCCAGTTTCCCGGGTCGATAAAACCGACCGTAACCAATAGCCCCGGACCGATATATTTGAATACATCCAAACCACCCAGATAGCGTTTGTGGTCTTTCCGTTGTAAATCTTTAAAAATATTCTTCATTGTGTTGTTCTTATTTTGAGGGTGTAAAAGTACTCAAATAAAAAAAACAAATACACTATAACTTGGTTCAAAAGCAAAAAGGACGTGCCAAAACGAATTTCAGCTATCACAGTTTTGCACACTCTCTTCTTCACTCCGTTCAGACTATACATCAATGTAAAAATCAGAAGATGTTTTGAGCGAAGCTAATGACAAAACAATACCTGAAATCCGTTTTGACACACCCTCTTTTAAAATTCCCCCTTTTTAAATCAGAGCAGGGTTAATATCCCATTTCGTGCAATGCTTTACACAACTGGTCCGGACAAGAAGTCGGACGTCCGCCGCAGCGGATACCTTCCAGACGGGAAATCACCTCTTTTACCTGCATCCCGGCAACCAAACGGGACAAGCCTTGCAAATTGCCGTTACAGCCACCCCAGAACGCGATGTCCTTTACAATTCCGTCTTCTACCTCAAGCTCGATATTGCTACTGCACGTACCTTTCGTCTTGTAAGTATAAGTCATTATTCTTCGCTTTCTTCCGGCTTCATATTAGTATAAACCGTCTGTACGTCGTCAAACTCTTCCAGACGTTCCACCATTTTGTCGATAGTTTCACGATGTTCCGGCTCAACATCCTTCAGGTCATTCGCGATGTAGGTAAACTCACCGCCGACATCTTCAAAACCGCCTTCTTCCAAGTGTTTCTGGATAGCCGCATAACTTTTCGGATCACCGTAGATAGTGATTGTGCCTTCTTCTTCATCCTCTTCATAATCTTCGTCAATGTCGAAGTCAATCATATCGAGAATGAATTCTTCCATATCCATACCGTCTTTCTTCTTGAAAGTGAACACGCATTTATGGTCGAACAGGAAAGCCAATGAGCCCATTGTACCCAGGTTTCCGCCAAACTTGTTGAATACGCTGCGCACATCCGCTACCGTACGGGTAGGATTGTCGGTCAAAGTATCAACAAATACGGCTACGCCATGAGGACCGTATCCTTCATAAGTCATACTCTTGTAGTCGCTCTGGTCTTTACCCATCGCATTTTTGATAGCACGTTCAATGTTATCCTTCGGCATGTTTTCACGCTTGCAAGTAGCGATAACGGAACGCAATGTCGGATTGTTTTCCGGTTCGGGTCCGCCGGCTTTCACTGCAATAGCAATTTGTTTACCCAGTCTTGTAAAGGTCTTAGCCATGTGACCCCATCTTTTCAATTTGGCAGCTTTTCTATATTCAAACGCTCTTCCCATTGGAACTAAATATTTATGAGTTATAAGTTATGAGTTATATGAGAATGTGTAAAAACAGACTTATTTATTTTAGGCACGGATTTCACGGAATCACACGGATTTTCATGTATGTTTTCCGTAAAATCCGTGCCTAAAAAAGTTTTACACATCTTAATTCCCTTTTTTAACGAAGTTTCGCCCCCAGCTTGTCTTCCAGATTTCTCACCAGTTTGGACATGATTTTATCAATCATTTTATCGTTCAACGTCTGGTTTTCGTCCTGCAACAAGAAACTTACGGCGTAGGATTTCTTTCCGGCTTCCAAATTCTTGCCTTCATAGACATCAAAGAGAGACACTTCCTTCAACAATTTCTTCTCTGTTTCATAGGCAATCTTCTCGATTTCCGCAAACTGCACCTTCTTGTCGAGCAGCAGGGCGAGATCGCGTTTCACAGCCGGGAATTTGGAAATCTCGGTATAGTTTACTTTCACGTTTTTGACGGCTTTCATCAGCTCTTTCCAATTCAGGTCGGCATAGTACACCTCGTTGTCGATGTCAAACGCTTTCAGGAGCTTTCTTGTCACCACACCGAAGGTAGCCAAACGCTTACCGCCTCTTGTCTGTACGGACAAGGCCGCAGCATAAATGTCGTCCGTAAGATTGCCGACTACCAAATCGTGCATCTGCAATCCGAGACGGGCGAATATATTTTCAACATACGCCTTCAGTTCGTATACGGAGCTATCCTCGTCTTGGTGCGCCCATGAATTGGAAACTCTCTTGCCGGTAACCCACAAGCCCAGATGATAATCTTCCGAGTAAGGAGCAAGCGCCTTTTCAGGATTGCGCTTCTCTTCGTTGAAGTAATAGCAATTACCGAATTCAAAGAATCTCAAATCGGCGTTCTTGCGGTTGGCATTGTGAGAGATGCTCTCCAGTCCGCCAAAGAGCAAAGACTGGCGCATGGCGTTCAAGTCCGCGCTAAGCGGGTTCATCAGCATTACGAGGTTTTTAGCGGGATAAGATTCCAATCCGTCATAATATGCGGCGCGTGTCAGCGAGTTATTCAAAATCTCATTGAAACCGCAGCCTACCAATTGCTCGGCAATCAGATTCTGCAATCTGTTGGACTTGTCCCATTCGCCTTTCGTTGTCAGGCTGGACTTCAAAGCCGTAGGAATCTCCACATTATTATATCCGTAAATACGGAGAATATCTTCTATTACATCGCAGTCGCGCTGTACATCCACACGGTAAGGCGGAACGTCCAGCGTCAGTCCCTCGGCCGTTTCACCGACAATCTTCATTTCCAGACTTGTCACGATACTCTTTATGGTTTCTACCGGAATAACCTTGCCAATCAGCGAATGTACCTTCTCATAAGAAAGTTCCACTCTGAAATCTTGGGCAGGAGCAGCGCATACATCCTTTATATCGGAAGATATGGTACCGCCGGCAAGTTCCTTCACCATCAATGCCGCCAGTTTCAGGCAGTAAAGGGTGGCATTCGGGTCGATACCTCTTTCAAAGCGGAAAGAAGCATCCGTATTCAAGCCATGACGACGGGCGGTCTTGCGCACCCAAGTAGGATGAAAATAAGCACTTTCAAGGAATACATCTTTCGTAATTTCCGTAGAACCGGAATCCAATCCGCCGAATACTCCGGCAATACACATGGCCTCTTCCCGGTTGCAAATCATCAAGTCGCGTTCGCTCAATTTGCGTTCCACACCGTCCAAAGTAACAAAGAGAGTGCCTTCGGGCATAGTCTTTACAATCACCTCGCCGCCTTTAATCTTGTCGGCATCGAAGCAATGAAGCGGCTGACCGAACGCATGAACGATATAGTTCGTAATGTCCACCACATTATTAATAGGACGCAGGCCGATGATACGGAGCTTGTTTTGCAACCATTCCGGGCTCTCTTTTACGGTTACGCCTTTTACGGTTACTCCGGCATAACGCGGACAAGCCTCGCCGTTTTCCACCGTAACCTTGATGTCCAAGTCGTGGTTCTCAACGGCAAAAGCGTCCACAGACGGCTTCTTCAAAGAAGCCGGCAGGCCGTTCTGTACCAGATAAGCGTACAAATCGCGAGCCACGCCGTAGTGTGAACACGCATCAGCGCGGTTGGGAGTAATATCCACTTCCAGCACGTAATCACTCTTGATGTTATAATAATCTTTGGCAAGCGTGCCCGGCACAGCCGTTTCCGGCAATACGATGATACCCGCATGGTCTGTACCGATACCTATTTCATCTTCCGCGCAAATCATACCGTTGGACTCTACGCCGCGGAGCTTTGATTTCTTGATTGTAAAACATTCATCACCATCGTAAAGTTTCGCACCCAAAGTAGCTACTACCACTTTCTGTCCGGCAGCCACGTTAAGCGCACCGCATACAATCTGCACAGGCTCGCCCTGTCCCAGATTTACGGTAGTGATGTGCATGTGGTCTGAATTAGGATGAGCTTCGCATGTCAGCACTTCTCCGATGACCAGACCTTCCAGTCCGCCTTTAATGGTTTGCACCTCTTCTACGCTTCCTGTTTCCAATCCAATGGAAGTCAGCGCAGCGGCGACTTCATCCGGTGTCAAATCGAAATCGACATACTCTTTCAACCAATTATAAGAGATATTCATATCATTATTTTTTTATTGTTTCCAAAAGTGACCCGCAAAGTTAATAAGATTTTTTGGTTGGCAGGGAATTATCAGAGAAGAAAATAAAACAAAAACAGCCGGAACCGCTAAACAAAGCAATTCCGGCTGCGCCTAAAACAAAATAACCGCTGTTACCTGTCGTTTATCAAGCCTCTTTTTCTGCAAATGACGATGGGCGCTCCAAGCTCTTCCCGCTCCGCCACCTCGATATATCCGTCGTGTTCCAGCTCAAACAGTGCGGGATATACCCTCAACTTGTCGGCGCCGGAATTGCAGATAATATCATCCACAACCACCATCCCATCCGAGGCGTCTATATAATCTCTGATTTTTTGCGTGTCAAGTGCTTTGTAATCCATAGTCATAAATTTATCCTTTCATTTTTTACTGTAATGATACGATTTAAAGTTTATCCGCTATGCTGTGCAGCCGTCTCCGTAGCAACTCGCGTTCTTCATCGTCCAAAACCCGACACAACACCCCATATCAACGTATGAAAAGACTGATTTTCACATCACCCCCTTTTTAAGAATTGCTGAACAGTACTGTTGCTCATTCCCGAATCGCCGACAAGTATACTGAGAGTCACCTTGAGCACCTTCAGTACGTAACGAAACTCTTCATCTATCAAAGAATAAAGATGGAGTGCCCACCGCCACAGGTTCGGTTACCTCTCCTTCCAGTACATCTTATATTTTATTCTGAAATACAACTAACATCTCCAATATAAAACACAAAAGTACCCGCTACAAACCTAATTTACTCAAACATTCTTCATTTTTCAATTTTCTCTTTCTATCGAATATCCACCCCCACTTATTAAAATACTTAATAGTAGAGTAAATATGATATTTTAATAATTTCCAATTTTTATAAGAGCCTTTTTCATATTCATGGTATACAACGACCGTAGGATAAAACATTGTTTTAGATATTTCTCCTATCCTACGGCACAAATCTAAATCTTCTGCATACATAAAAAAACGTTCATCAAAGCCACTAACTTTTTTCAGGATATCTACTCTCATAAACATAAAGCAACCGGATAACGACGGAACCTCCATAACCTTATCATATCCTGTAAAATGTAATTCATATCTATCCGCACTTTTTTCCTGATATTTCCTTATTGGAATAAAACGTCTTCCAAACAAATCCATTGGAGTAGGCAGTAATTTGCATAAATACTGAATATTTCCATTGGGATAAAGAATCTGAGGCATTACCAAACCACAATCGGGATACGAGTCCATAAATCGGGATAATGCCTCTATAACGAAATCATTCCAATAAATATCCGGATTTAACACCACATGATAAGTCGCTCCTTTTTCCACAGCCTTTTTTATGCCTATGTTATGCCCGCTTCCATAACCCAGATTGTCACTATGTATATATACTATTTTTTCTGACACGTCTTTCAACTCTCGCAAACTGTCATTAGAAGAGTTGTCTATTATATAAAGAATTTCAATGGCAGAACGAACGGCACAGTTAATGACACGAAGTAATTCACGGGCCGCTGTGTGGTAAACGACAATAGATGCAGTAATCATAAAAAGAAATTTGTTATTTTTTCAGAAAGATGCAAAATCCGGATTCAGCATCCTGTTATACAAAGCCATATAATTCCCGGCCATTTTTCCACATACCAAATAATGCAAATAATAAGTATACACTTTCTCCGAAAGAACATCCGACCGTTTGTCTGTGCTGACAAGTGCATCACATAATGAATCAATATCGCCTAACCGAAAAAAACAAGAGCAATCTTCCGGAATGATACTCTTGAACACTGGTATATCCGAACATACAACCGGTAATTTGGCAGCAGCAGCCTCAATAAATGCCAACGGATACCCTTCTGTGTAGCTGCATAAAGCATACACATCAAAATATTTCATATATCGTCCGCCTTCTTTTCTATTTCCCAACCATAAACAACGTTCATTCACCCCATTCTGTCGTGCCAATTGCTGCAACTCACTAAGGTACGGACCATCACCTACCAATATCAGTGCATATCGGGGCAGTTTCTTCAAGGCATCAATCAATTGCGCATATCCTTTTCTTTTGGTTATGTAGGCTACTCCGCCGATTATCCGATACCTCTGCTTCATATGCATAATAGATTGTCTGTCGCAATCTTCAATATCGGTATCACAATTTATGTTACGCCCGTTGTAAATCACTTCCACATTGCGTAAACCACATTTCTCATAGTATGCCTTATGATACTCGCTGAGAGTTACCAAAACATCAAATCGCCGCAGAAAGAGCAGCCAAGTATGAATGACAAAATATGCCTTTTTTGCCGGAAAATCAAACGGCATCTGTTCTGCAATATGTTGATGCAAAGTTGTGACAAATTTAGTATGGCATTTTTTCAGTACCGGCTTATGGACAAAGACATAGGCATCCGAACGGTACATGTGTGAGTGTACAATATCAAAAGTATTCCAATCAATCGGTCTCCAAAATGAAATCCGCTTTGAGAGGCAAGGTAATTCCACTTCCACAATATCATCAAAATAAAAAACAAAACACTCATGCCCCATTTTCTTATATTCAATACACAAATCTCTCGCAACCAATATCGGACCTTTATTGGCAAGAGAGGGAAGAATCATGGCAATATTCATGCAAAATAAAATTGATAGGGAGTTATTTTATCCGGACCTATATTCAAGGTAAGCATAGTTAATGTCAATAAAACAAGAATTGCAACAAAAACCGGCCTTGATTTTTTAGAAAGCAACACTACCAAATACGAGATTAGTACCGGCTCTACACACAATAATATATTTGAAATACGAGCACCGATTATGGCAAAATCATTAAAAAGCATCATCCAGCACACGCCGATTATGTAGGCGTATAGCATAAATATGAAGTACTTACTCATTTGTTTTAATCTATTCGAAAAAAACAACAGAACTGTAGCTACTGCCAATGACTTCAATACATTTATATTAGTTAAGATTCCCAATTCTGCCGCATATCCACTATCTCCATAAGCAATGTACGCACTTAAACGTTCGTCAATACCTCCAGCAAATAACTTAACCAACTGACCTAAAGGGTAAGCCAATCCTATACACAGACAAGCCAACAACATCCATTGCAAGGCCTTCACTGTAATCTTCCGTTTGCTGAATATCCACACTCCAATCCAAATGACGGCAGACATGTGTATCGAAACCGCAATCAACAATATCCATAAAAACTTCTTATATCGCTGTTCTGCGAGGTAACGGACACTATACAGGCAAATGGCACTGGCTAATCCTGCCCTTATTTGTATCATCTCTTTCAATACATATAGATGAACAAAGTAATAAAGTACACATATAAGAAAATAAGGAGAATATTTTTTAAAAGATTCCAGATTAAAGGCTGTAGCGCTTCCTGCCACAACCAAGAACATAATTATCGGTGAAGTGCTGAAAAAAGATAATACTTTACACAGTAAATTGAAACCAACATCGGCAACCCCCATTCCACTGTCATCCGCTATTCCCTTATATATATCATAATAGGCTTCCCAATCAGGATTATCATATCTTAGCCCTGCAAATAAAGTCAAACAGGCCCAAAGAATAAACAACAAAAACAGCCTTTGCTTATATTTTACGGAAATAGCCTCCAAAAAAGAAAAGAAAGCTATAAAAACATATATAATATAATAAACAGCCACTGCCTTCCTTTTTTATAGTATTTAATTCCTTATTCCTTGCCAAAAACTCTCTACTTAATAAATCCAGGTATTTATCAGCAGAAGAATGACTATAACTGTATCAGAGGAAGCTATCTGCTTCAAAGATGAAACGTACTCTACTTCCTGACCATTTAAGACTAACGCTTTTTATTATTTCCACATAATAAAAGATTACCTCTCTCAAATCTCCGAATTGTAAATAGAACTTATGCATACATCAACTTTTTCACAATTCTACTACAAGCCAGCCCGTCACCATAAGGATTTACAGCCTGACTCATCTGGTCATAATATTCCTGATTATCCAATAAGCCAGATACTTCTGATACAATCTTATCATAATCGGTACCTACCAGTTTTACAGTACCTGCCTCCAATGCTTCCGGGCGCTCCGTCGTATCGCGCATAACTAAAACAGGCTTACCTAATCCCGGTGCTTCTTCCTGTATTCCACCGCTATCAGTCAATACAATTGTTGATTTTCTCATCAAAAAAACAAAGGAAAGATATTCTAAGGGTTCTATAAAAAACATATTATCAAGGTTCGACAAGTCCTCTCCAAACACTTCATGAATAGGCCTACGGACATTAGGATTTAAGTGCATAGGATAAACAAAATCAACTTTCGGATACTTCTTTGTCAATGTTCTAATAGCCTTACACATTGAAATAAAACCATCGCCAAAATTTTCCCGCCTATGACCGGTAATCAATACCAGTTTTCCGCCATCATCAAGGCGAGTGATATCATAACCGGAAGTTTTTAACTCAGTCTGCAAATTATTCTTCAGTTCTCCATCCTTTTCTATTTTGTCAACAACCATATATAAAGCATCAATCACTGTATTTCCGGTAACCACAATATTTTCTTCACTTATCCCCTCTTCCAAAAGGTTCTTTTCACTTAAGAAAGTCGGAGCAAAATGGTAAGCGGAAATGCGCCCGGTTATTTGACGATTCATTTCTTCGGGCCACGGGCTATATATATTGTGCGTACGCAAACCCGCTTCAATATGACCGACGGGAATTTGTTGGTAAAAAGTCGCCAATGCAGCAGCTGTGGAAGTAGTGGTATCTCCGTGAACCAAGACAATATCCGGCCGAACCTGTTTAAGCACATCACGCATTCCAAGTAAGACACGTGATGTAACATCATATAAATCTTGTCCTTGCTTCATAATATTTAAATCATAATCGGGCTTAATATCAAAAATATCCAGTACCTGATCCAGCATTTCACGATGTTGTCCTGTCACACAAACTATTGTTTGAAAGTTCGCACTGTCTTTTTGAAATTCCTTGACAAGTGGAGCCATTTTTATAGCTTCAGGACGAGTTCCGAAAACCAACATTACTTTTTTCATTTTTCACTCTTAATATTATTAACACTTTTTCACCCCAAACTTTAATATCCCATCACATTGCAGCAAACGGTTGCTATGGATGCTTTTATTTTCTTTCTATTCCTATTTCGTTTTCAACAATAAGAATTAAAAATCAAAAAATAAATATAGATAAGACTTATTTCTTTATTCTTTTATAAGTATTATTATATATATAAGCAGAAAAGCGGTTTGTTATGATAAACTTATAAATTTTCACCTTAATCTTGGCAGGCCAGGGAAGCCATGAACCTGCGAAATGATGTATGCAGTAAGTATTTTTGGTAATATCTATTTTGCCTGTATTATATTTGGGACAGAAATACTCTTTGGGATATATGTGGATTTTATCCTTGTGGTTTTGATAACCATTTTTCATTACAAATCCATCGCGTTCCATAATTGTCCCTATTATCTCAACATTCGTTGTTAAGTCCATAGTGCCGTCATTTTTAATAAAATGACGATCTGTATAATAGTCCAACTGTTCTTTAACCCATACACCTCCTTGTTCACTAGCCATTATTCCTGTTGGAATTCTATTTTCATCTTCAAAACCGGAAAATGCAGGTAACTCCAAAAAATCGTCTATACTACGCAAGATTTCAACATCTGTATCCAGATAAACACCTCCATAATTATACAATGCCCATAATCTAACATAATCTGTTACAAAAGCATATTTTTTAGCTTTATAAGCTTCTGCCACATATGGATTAATATCAAGATTAAAGTTCTCTTCATTCCAAAGTTTCAACTCATACTCAGGTAACTTTCTTTTCCAGCTTTCAATACAAATTAATGCTAATGGTGGCATAGGTCCACGTCCGAACCAACAGTAATGAATTATTTTAGGTATCATATTTATTTTTATTTTTTCATTTTCTACAGATTTTGAACAAGTTAATCCATCATCAAATGGATTACAACAGATGCTTTAACCATAACTTAGTATGAGTGTAAAGCCAGAATAGAGTAAAGGAATAGCGGGTATATCGTCTCTTGCAGGGAATCTTTTCTACTATCAAAAAAGAATATTTTGATAGTAAAGTATTCCATTCCCCGACAACTGATTTCGCTGATTTATAAGGTAAGAATGTAGAATACATATAATATTCATTAGCTATTATCTGATTAAGGAAGTTATCTAAATATTCTATTTGTAGTGTGGACAATGTATTACGTATGGAATTATAGCTTTCAAATAGTTTTATAAACTCATGCTTTCTATGAGACATTTTTAATTCTGTTATAGCTCCTATAGACTGTCCCGGTCTTCCAATAAAATAATGATAGACATATAAATCCAGACAATAAAGCGTTTGTATGGTTCTAAATGGCTCCAAATACAAAGGAGTATCGTCGAACATTGCTTTCTCCGTAAAATGTATATGGGCGGCTCTCAGTATATCAGTCTTAAAAGTGGAATTACTCAGTGTGATGAAATACCTGAATGGAGTAAAGTCAAAATCCGAAACCTGCCATAACACATCGCTACAATGAGAAAAAAGTTCTTCTCTCTTTTGAGTTCCTTTATACATGTATTCAATGATTGAATTAGTTTGAATCAAATCAGCATCTATATTTTTGATTACAGAAAGGAATTCCGGAAAGCCCTTTTCATCAAACCAATCATCAGAATCCAAAAAACGGATATATTTGCCTTTCGCCTCTTTCAAACCAACGTTGCAACATGAACCATGTCCCCCATTTTCTTTATTTATCACACGAAACGCTTGGGGATATTTCAACTCATATTCTCGAGCTATTTTCAATGAATTATCAGGTGAACCATCTATAATCACTAAGATATCCAACTCGCTGATAAACTCTGGAACAACCAGCGACTCAAAACACTTAACAAGATACTTTTCAGTATTATAAACGGGAATAACAATAGTCAATAATTTATTCATTGCTATCTTTTGCTTAATTAATTTGCTCAGCCAAAGCTTTAGCTTCTTTTATATTATCTTCAATGGAACAGTAAGTCCAGCTGCCATAACGTCCGATAGAATAAATATCATCCCTGCCTAACAGTCTTTTCTTCTCATCCACATCTGACAAACATGATGAATTTATATGCACATAGGCTGGGTTCATTACTATGCCCTCGCAATCCGACAATACTTGTTTTTCATCTACTATTCCTGCTTTTTTCAAATCTTTGAGTACAATAGGCAGCCAATCTTCAGCGCATATCACATCATCTTTCTTAAATCCGATTTCCACATACAAAGACATTTTATCCGTTGAAAGAATATTACTATAAAATCCTACGCGATAAAAACAATAGCCAACTTCCGGGAAATATATCCAATGAGATTTTATATCTTTTCCCCTTGTATCAAAACCGAGATTGAATACCAGTACTTGATTCCAATTATATATACTCTCATCATACTTTATATCACTTTTTTGTAAAAGCAAAGGAAAAGGCATAGTCGAAATTAATCTGTCATAATGAATAATCTCACCATTCACAGTGGTCACATTATGTTTTTTGATATCTATGCTTATTACCTCACAGTTAGTCTTTATCTTGGAAGTATCTATATGAGTCAGTATGGAATTCACATAGGAAATGGCTCCCGATTTCGGATAAACGAATGTTGCATTGTAGGAGTTGTTTTCTCCGCATTTGAAATTTTTTATAATATCTTCTTTTTCCGCATAAGGAAAGAAACGCCCCATTGCATCCTTGTCCAATGTATTCAAGTCGCAAGCATATAATTTTGAATTATAGGGTATGAGGAACTTTTCTGCTATTGATTTCCCGAATTTCACATAAAGCATTTCTTTGAAATTGGTGTATGCCTGCTTATCCACAGTGAATAAATCGTACAGACAATCTATCAGTTCTTCTTTGGACAATTGATGAATATTTTTTTGAAAAGGATAATCTACCATCCCATCTTTGTATTTTATATATGTCGCCTTTACAACTTCAAGCAAGTCTTTTGTATTCATGAAAGCCATTACGAAACTCTTAATTCCTGCATCCATAAAATGAAAGAAATGCCCCGAATAGTCCCATACATAACCATTACGGCATGTAGTTTTACAATATCCCCCAACTTTATCTTCTTTTTCCAAGATAAGATAATCCGTATGACCGCAGAAAGCAGCATAAGAAAGACCGGTTACTCCCGAACCTATTATTAAATCCATAATTATTTAGAGTTTGTTTTAATTTCTTTATTATTTCTACTCCGTGTATAAATTTCGTTTCTGCCCTGAGAAATAAATCCTGTCTTTTATCCAATAAAGAACATTTAATATAGGTAACATGTGCATTGCTACAAGCAATGACAAGAAAAGCCTCTTATTTGATGGACTATACTTTAAAATATCTTTCAAACTAATATTGTTATACAAACTGTTCCACTCTTTTTGCAGTTTTCCTCTGCTATGAGTCACAAGTAGCATTCTATGTCGCATCCGCATGTTGCACAACTCTCCGTACAACTCGATATAACAACCTGCTTTTGTATAGTAATCAATCAAGTATTTTTCCATCAAAAGATGATCACATAAAGACTTTTTTGATATATTACCCCAATAAGAGGTTGAATTGTAATGCACATAATGATAAAAAGCTTCTGACAGATGGATAACCTTAAAATCTAAAAAAAACAAACGATGGATAAGCAGTACATCCTCCCCCATATTTATGCCTTCAATACTATCTAATTTATTATTCACAAGCACATTACGGCGTATCATTTTATTCCAAACAGATGTAGATATCTTGCCTTGAAATAAATATTTAGCATAGTTTTCATTTATACCAGGCATTTGTTGCACCATATAAATTTCTTTTTTGGGCCAAGTATCCCAATAGTCAGCTATCACAACATCTGCATTCCCTTCCATAGCCTTTGCATACATCTTCTCCAACATGTCAGGTTCGCAGTAATCATCACTGTCGATATATAGTATATAGTCTCCCGATGCAGCATACAGCCCTGTATTCCGAACAGCAGCTATTCCCTTGTTATGCTCATGATGAAACAGTTTAAACTGTATGGTTCCTTTATAGTCTGCCACTAACCGCTCTACAATCTTCATGCTGTTATCAGGCGTGCAATCGTTCACCACAATACATTCCACACTTTCTGTATAAGTCTGGTTCATGATAGAAAGGATACAACGTTCTACATACTTTTCGACATTGTAAATAGGGATAATAACGGAGATATTCATCTGAATTTATTTTTAATGAACAATGATTTCAATCGTATTGCATAAGAACGCGCTGCCTCGTCCACAATAAGAAACAAGACAAAGCTGAATACAGAGTACAGCGTAAGAATCCTCAGAGCATACAGACACCATTCTCCGTAGGAGCGGACGGAGGCCAAGAATAAATAATCATCTAACCAAGAAATACAGATGCACGAAATGGCTATCAAAACGGAATACTGAAAAAATCGGATAACGTATTCGCCTACACTCTCTTTGAATCCACATTTATATAGAAAGAATGGTTTCCAGCCACATACAATGACAAGCAAGCTTATCAAGACACCGGACAGGATACCCACCAGTCCATAATAATAGCCTAATAAAATGGAAAGCCCCAAATTAAGGAAAGCTTCTACCGCTGGTGCCCAAATATCCTGATACAAGCCGTAGGCAGACAGAAATGTGTCGTTGGTACGGGAAAGGCTAATAAAAGTAATGGTTATCAAGACGATAAAGGCAGGCTGTTCCAATACAAATCCACTGCCTACCCAAAGGATTATAAAGGAATGTCCCAGCTTATACATGCAGAAGCAGATGACAGAAGCCAGCCATAACCGAAAACTGGTCAATTCCCAAAAGACTTTTTTAATTTGTTGCTTATTACCCTCAGCCACTAAATTACCTACACCGGCATTAAGGCTTCTTAAGAGCGCATCCATAAGGTAAGTGACCCCCATCACAATCAGCATATAATTGCCATAAACAGCCACCAGCGTCAAGGAAGAATAAGCGTAAATAACCAGCGGACTGGTTTGGACAAGAACAAAATTGGCTATCTGATGAAAAAACACCTGTTTTGTCTTGGTGATAATCTGCGGATACTTCTGGCTCAATTCTTTGCCATTGCTTACAGTTGTTTTCAGCCACGGATACTCCCGCTTCAGCAATTTGTCCAGTATAATGGCCGAAACACTAGACATTAGTAGTTCTAGAATCATCCAATACAAATAACCGTTACTTAAATAACTGATAGCAGCGATCTGTAGAAGTACTTTTATAATTTTAAAACCTTGTACATTCAGTGTTATCTTATACTCCTTTTGATCGGCAGTGAGTACTATCTGACGATAGTTAACGAAATATCCCAACAGCGTACTCACCAGCAACACGCTGAACGAACCGTATGTGTACCACATGGGTACTGCCGCTTTCTCGAAGATAAACGGAAAGAAGCACATCAGCACACAAGCACCGACTATGACAATATATGCCACTCGTCGATAAAGCCACCCTTGTACGGAAACAATCTCATTGATGGTCTGCGTGTCTTTCTCGAAAATCGGTTTGTAAAGGGTAAAAGCAATGGCTCCACCAATGCCCAACTCTGCCAAATTCAGAAAACCAATAAGGTTCTGTGCAGTAGTGTTCAATCCGAGCACCTCCGCTCCCAAATAGTCAAGAAAGACCTTACGGGAGAAGAACTGCAGAACTAAATTAATGAAATAAAAGATAAGAGCCACCTTAGCATTTTTGATGCTCTTGGCAGTCCGGGAAGATTCAGACACGGATAAACTTCGATATTAATTTTACAGATGCTTAATTTTTAGCAGATGCAAAACAATTTATTTATATTTCATCATAGTAGCATGAATCGCCACTATATAGAGGGTCGTTTTTGTAAAACGATAAATAATACGATATTTGGGATGAGACAGAAAACTGTAATATTTTGTTGTTGCTGTGCTACGATTGTGTTCCAAAGTGCCGATACCCGGGAAACGAGATAAGGTACTGATTGTATTCCGAATGTCATCTGTAAACTTTTGAGCCGCCTTTCTGCCCATTGTGCACTCGTACCAATGGGTAACTTCCTGCATAAAGTTCAAAGCATCATTCCGGACAATAACCTTTAATGTCCCCATCTCATAAAAAAAGCGTTTACTTCTTCTTCAGAAGCATTACCGCTGGCTTCCGAATGGCGAATTACCTCATCAAGTTCTTCTTCCGTAAAGCAGCAAGGCATTTCATCCTCATAAAGGAGTTCCAGACATTGCTGCAATTTCTCTTCATCTGTTGTAGCATCAATAGAGGCTATAATCCTGTTCTTCAAGCCTTGAAGGTAAGGATTGTTATATGCTACTGCGGGTTCGGATACTTTTGTTTTCATGACGATATGCCTTTGTTTATGTTACACAAAGAACGGGATTTAATTCGTAACAAACAAATGTTTTACTTTTTATCTCTCAAATAATCCCACCACAGATTCAGCCCTATCCAAATCACGATATCAGCTATCAGCATCATCGTATTATTTACATAAGGCACCAGTAAAATATTGGCTGCACTAAAAGCACAAGACATGAAAAGCAAGCTCAGCATTGCCTTTCTCGGCGACAATCCTACCGCCAGCAATTTATGGTGAATATGATTCTTATCCGGTTCAAAAGGGCTGTGTCCCTCACGAATACGGACTAAAACAACACGGACAACATCGAATGCGGGAATTATCATGGTGCTGAAAGCTATGATAAAAGCGCCTGCGGTATACGGCATTATATCCGTATTGTGCTGGCTGTACTTTATGGCAAGGAAACTGAGCGTATAACCTAAAGTAAGACTCCCCGTATCACCCATGAAAATCTTGCGGGCACGCTCCACGCTACCGAATACGTTGTAATAAAAGAACGGTACAAGCACGCCGAAAGTACCTGCGGCAAGCATGGCATAACTCCACAGTCCCTTATTTATAAACAAGAAAGTAAAAATCAATAACGCCACACTGCTTAAACCGGAAGCAAGACCGTCAATCCCGTCTATCAGATTGATGGCATTGGTAATGAATACTATAATCAGAACGGTGAAGGGCATACCGATATAAGCCGATAGCTCGTGTATACCGAACAAGCCGTATAAATCGTTTATCCAAATTCCCGATAAAGGGAAAAGGCAGGCACAGAAGATTTGGATAACAAATTTCTGGCGATAACGGACACCGACAAGGTCGTCGGCGATACCCGTCAGATAAAGCAAGGTCATACCGCAGGCAAATAACAATAATTCCGGCAGCAGATAGCTTGCATAGACTGTTGAAACACTGTCACCACCCAACAAACGGAAAGCATAGACAAGACAAAAAGAGAATAAGGTGGTTGGAAAGAAAGATACGCCACCCAGACGGGGTATAGCTCTTTTATGTATCTTACGATTATCCGGAATGTCAAAAAGTTTCTTGCGCAGGGATATCAACAAGATACGGGGTATCAGGATACGGGCGATAAACGCCGATATCAGAAAGGTCAGAATGATAAAAAAGAAGTTCACTATGATAATTGTTGTTTAGTGATTAGCGATTGATAGCTGAAAACTTAAACGCTTAGTGACCGAGAGAGGGGGGAAAGACTGTTAGGCGGAATTAATCTACAATCTCGAAAGGGTATTGATTTTCTTCCATATTCTTTAACTCACCGATGATTTCCGTCTGTTCCGGAGTTAAAGAAGACGCATCCCAAGTGTCAATAATGGAGTGTGCCTCGCTGGCGAGTTTCTCATCATACACTTCCCCATAGCAACAGGTAAGAAGACGAACTTTCAGAAGCGAAGCCGGAAGTTTGTCAAGAACATTCCAGCAACGGTCGAGAAGATGCTGAATGAATTGCTGCTTTCGGCCATTGTCATAAAAAGTTGCATTCAAGGCCAGAAGAATAGAAAGACAAAGCTCGGCTTCTTCTTCCGGTGTGTTACCTTCCGGAGCGTTGTACAGATTGAGCGCTTGTTCATAAACTTCGCGATTCAGACGGGCGAAGTGGTCGCTGTAAATAGGACTGCCGTCCATACCCAGATTCAGAAGCTCATGGGCAAGGGCATACAAGGATGAAACGTGATCGTTCATTTTATCTAAAATATAGAAGTTATTGAGTTACAAATATTTCAGTTTCTATCTATCGGTTCTATAAGTGAAGAGTGGATAAATGTAGTGGCAACTGCCATGACACCCTCTATATTCACCACTACACGGCGGTCATGACGCAAACGGACAAATTCGCCGACAGCTCCTTCAAACACTCCGCCTGTAATACGTACTTTGGTACCCCTTACTAATTTCAGTTCTTCCGGTTCCACATAGATAACAGCCTCGTCGTACGTACCTGCAACCAATATAAAACTACGCATCTGCGCATCCGGAATGATAACCGGCTGGCGAGTTTCGTGATTCATGATGTAGCGGACGGGGATATTCAGAGCCGGATTGTTTTTGATTTCATCAATACACGCACGGGTGGAACGGACAAATACCAAATTGTGTATGGCAGGAACGAGTTTGCGGACACGGCGTTCATTCCTGATGATATATTCGTAGTGCATAGGAATGAAATTCTCTATATTTTCCTTGTCGAGATAGTCCTTTAAAGACAATTCGCGACTGTACGTCACACGGACAGCATACCAATGTAATTGGCAATCTTTGTTCTGTTGACAAGCGGGGATGTGCTGCGATTCAGATTTAATTTTTTCCGATAAGCCGGGCATTACAAAGTATGAATTGTAAGAGTTCGAGGGAAACAAAACCTTGTGAAAAGGGTATTCTTTGGGGACACCGGGATAAGATAACTCTTTCCGGTCAATTCATGTAATGCAATTATAGTCAATAGTTTAGTCTGCATCCATATTATCCCAAAGCTCCCCACTATCACAGAAAGAGAACGTTGAAACAGTTATGTGATCAATAAGCTTTCAAAAAGCTGTA
>UMHO01009286.1_pt1 | contig 119297 bp, 110 predicted proteins | sample 1965561 | NCBI WGS metagenome assembly UMHO01 (sample SAMEA4836102, study PRJEB28245) | human gut metagenome | biome: gut microbiome; material: fecal sample | place: Denmark | collected 2008 | reverse complement strand
TACCTTGTAAGTAGGAGAAAAGACAAACAAATAGAACAAATATACAGCAAAATCATTCATTTTATCCACCAAAATAAATTGAATGACAGGACATTACAGAAGGTATGAGACAGGTTTTACGTTTCAACAGAATTATCAAATGCATCATCATCGCAGGCGATTTATGTATACTTAACGCTATTTTTATAGTGTTATATCATACATTGGACAGTAATACGCTTGGAGCTACATTCAGCAATTCTCTGCCTCAACTGCTGGTTCTCTTGAATTTAGTATACATTGTATGTAACTATTCCAAAGGCATCATCCTGCACCAGCGCATCGTACGTCCCGATCGTATTATCATGCGCGCCATCCGCAGTACTTTTTTCCATGCTTTTGTATATATCAGCTTAATCAGCCTTGCGGATTTCGGAACGCTCTCGGCCCGTTTTTTCACGCTATTCTATATATCGTTTTTAGCGTGTCTGATTATTTACAGGCTGGCATTCAGACATATCCTGAAATTATATCGCCGTTCCGGCGGAAACTCCCGTACAGCCATACTGGTAGGTGACGGCAGCAACATGGTGGAGCTCCACCATGAAATGACCGGCGATCCGACTTCCGGTTATCGGGTAGTCGGCTATTTCGCGGAAAGCCCTTCCTATCTTTATCCGGAGCATCTCCCGTATCTGGGTGTCCCGGAACAGGTAGTCCCCTACCTCAGCTCCAACAATATCGAACAAGTATATTGCGGACTGACTTCGGCTCATAGCAAGGAAATCCTGCCCATCATCAATTATTGCGAGAACCATTTTCTGCGTTTTTACAGCGTACCCAACGTACGTAAATATTTAAAACGACGCATGCATCTCGAAATGTTGGGAAACGTGCCCGTCCTGTACATACGCCAGGAACCGTTAGCGCAACCGGAGAACCGTATGCTCAAACGTCTGTTCGACATTGTGTTCTCCTTGCTTTTCTTGTGCACCCTATTCCCGATTATCTTTATAATTATAGGAGCCGCCATAAAAATCAGCTCTCCCGGACCTGTTTTCTTCAAACAGAAACGCAGCGGTGAAGAGGGTAAAGAATTCTGGTGCTATAAGTTCCGTTCCATGCGCGTCAATAAAGACAGTGATAAGCTGCAAGCCACTAAAAACGACCCGCGTAAAACACGCCTGGGCAATTTTATGCGCAAAAGCAATATCGACGAGCTCCCCCAGTTCATCAATGTGCTATTGGGTGACATGTCCGTAGTAGGTCCACGCCCGCACATGCTGAAACATACCGAAGAATACTCCAAACTGATTGATAAATATATGGTGCGCCACCTTGTCAAACCCGGTATTACCGGTTGGGCCCAAATCACCGGATTCCGCGGCGAGACCAAAGAATTGTGGCAGATGGAAGGACGCGTAGAACGAGATATCTGGTATCTGGAACACTGGACTTTCATGCTCGACCTGTATATCATCTACAAAACCGTAAAGAACGCGGTAAAAGGAGAAAAAGAAGCCTATTAAACAGTGAGTTGAAAATTGCGAGTCGAGAGTTAAAAATCATAAACACATGAAAAAAAAGAGTCTGATTATTTTATTATTTCCGCTAATACTTACCGGATGCCAAAGCTACAAGAAAGTACCTTACCTGCAGGATGCTTTACAGCAGACCGCAACAGCGGATACGAACGTTCCCGATATGAGTTTGTACGATGCGCGTATCATGCCGAAAGACTTACTGACAATTGTAGTGAGCTGTCCCGAAGAACCCGAATTGGCGGAACCTTTTAACCTGACAGTAGCCACTCCTGTAAGCAATACCGGCAGTAAATCCCTTACTTCCCAACCCGCATTGCAACAATATCTTGTAGACAACGATGGAAATGTAGAGTTCCCGGTATTAGGAACCATTCATTTGGGAGGGCTTACCAAAGGAGAGGCCGAACAATATATCAAAGACAAACTCAAACCCCAATTCCGCGAAACTCCCATCGTTACCGTACGTATGGTGAACTACAAGATTTCCGTTATCGGCGAAGTAGGTCGTCCGGGAACTTTCACCATATCCAACGAGAAAGTTAATATCCTCGAAGCTCTTGCCATGGCGGGTGACATGACTATCTACGGCATCCGGGACAATGTAAAACTGATTCGCGAAGACAATAACGGAAAACGGGAGATTATCACACTCAACCTGAACGACCAAGACATACTGCAATCACCTTACTACTACCTGCAACAAAATGACATTCTGTATGTCACTCCCAATAAAACGAAGGCAAAGACATCCAATATCAGTACCAGTACCACAATCTGGTTCTCGGTTGTCGGTTCATTGGTATCACTGGCGAGTCTTATCATCGCAATTACAAAATAAGGAGAATTGAAAAACCAAAACAGAAAATTAAAAAATACGGACGTGAAAGAAGAAATATACGACGATTTATTCGAAGAAAAAGAAGAAAAGACCAACTGGCAGGCTATACTTTTCAAATATGTCATCCGCTGGCCGTGGTTTATCGCCTCAGTCATCCTTTGTCTGGTATGCGCCTGGTTCTATCTGAAAACCACCACTCCTGTATACAACATCAATGCATCCATTATCATTAAGGATGACAAGAAAGGCGGGAACGCAAGCGACCTTAGCGCTTTCGAGGATATCGGCATCATATCTTCTTCTAAAAACATTGACAATGAAATCGAAATTCTTCACAGTAAATCGCTCATCAAAGATGTAGTCAGCGAACTGGGCTTATATATCAACTATTCCGGTGAAAGCGGATTTAACAAGACCGATTTATATGGTTCATCTCCGGTACTCGTACACTTCCTGCCGGAAGATGCCGAACGCCTTACTGCCCCTATATTTCTGAGTATCAGCTATAATTCCGACCGTCAGATAGATGTAACGGCAACTGTTAACGGAAATACCGTCAACAAACATTTCACGGAGCTGCCTGCCGTTCTGTCCGGTGAAGCGGGTACACTCACTTTTATGTCCAATCCTTCCGTAGCCCTCACGGGCAGCGGTAACATAGAGGTAAGCATCGTCAATCCCCTATCCGTAGCCAAAGGTTACCGGACAGCCCTGTCTATCGAACCGACCAGCAAAACCACTTCCGTCGTTACCGTATCGGTGAAAAACACCAGTAAGAAACGCGGTGAGGATTTTATCAACAAACTGATAGAAATATATAACAAGAACGCCAACAACGACAAAAACGAAGTTGCGCAGAATACCGCCCGGTTCATCGATGAGCGCATCTCCGTCATCAATCAGGAGTTAGGTACCACGGAGCAGGAGTTGGAAAGCTTCAAGCGCGAAGCGGGGCTTACCGACCTCAGCAGCGATGCCCAGCTTGCCATCAGCGAACAGTCCGCCTATGAAAAACTTTGTGTGGAAAACGGCACGCAACTCAACCTGATTCAATATCTCTCCGAATACATCCGGAAGCCGGAAAACGTAACCGCCACTCTCCCCGCCAATGTAGGGCTGAACGACGAAACCCTGTCCGGACTCATAGCCCAATACAACGCCTTGATTTTGGAACGCAACCGCCTGTTGCGCACCTCTTCGGAAACCAATCCGGTTGTACGCCGTCTCGACAGCAACATAGAGGACATGCGCGCCGGTATCATTACAACCATTGCCAGCGTGCGCAAGGGATTGCTCATCACCAAAGCCGACCTCGACCGCCAGGCAGGCAAATACGCCGGACGCATCAGTAACGCCCCCGCCCAGGAACGCCGCTTTGTCAGCATCCAGCGCCAACAGGAAATCAAAGCAGGACTTTATCTCATGCTGTTGCAGAAACGCGAGGAAAACAACATCGCGCTGGCCGCCACCGCCAATAACGCCAAAATCATTGACGATGCGATAGCGGATGATTTCCCTATATCTCCCCAAAGCAAAAAAATCTACATGATAGCCCTCGTGCTCGGACTCGGTATTCCGGTAGGAGTCATTTATCTCCTGAACCTGCTCAGTTTCCGTATCGAAGGACGTGCCGATGTCGAGAAGCTCACCGATGTACCCATTATCGGTGATGTTCCCCTCACAGAACCGGAAGCCGGACACACCCATACCATTGTCGTCCGTGAAAACGACAATGACATCATGGCGGAAACATTCCGCAGTCTACGTACCAATCTGCTTTTCATATTGGGCGACCCGGATAAAAAAGTAATCCTTGTTACTTCCACCATGAGCGGTGAAGGAAAAACGTTCATTGCTTCCAACCTTGCCGTCAGTCTGGCGCTCTTGGGTAAAAAGGTAATCATCGTCGGACTGGATATCCGCAAACCGGGGTTGAACAAGGTATTCCACATTCCTCATAAGGAACGGGGCATTACCCAGTATCTGTCCGCTCCCCAAAGCACAGACCTGCGTTCCATGGTACTCCCTACCGATATATCCGCCAATCTCAGCGTACTGCCGGGCGGAGCCGTACCGCCGAACCCGACGGAACTGCTGGCGCGTCAGTCTCTGGCAGATGCCATCGATATATTGAAAAAAGAATACGATTACATTGTGCTCGACACGGCTCCCATCGGTATGGTAACAGACACGCAACTCATCGCCCGTGTAGCCGACGCGAGTATTTATGTCTGCCGGGCCGACTATACGCACAAGAACGATTACCGGCTAATCAATGAGTTGTACAACAATAAACGCCTGCCTAACTTATGTACCGTCATTAACGGACTGGACATGACAAAGAAAAAATACGGCTATTACTACGGTTACGGCAAGTATGGCAAGTATTATGGCTATGGTAAGAAATACGGATATGGCTACGGGTATGGCTATGGTGACACCCCCGATACCAAATAAAATATATACCCCATAAGTCCGGGGCTTGCACGCGCGACACCGTTCTCGTTTCCGGGCTTATTTTTTGTTTGTTTGCTGGTATGCTGCGGCGGTAGAGCGCTGCTGCCGGGCATACCTTTTACACTAACCGATCACAAAAACAATGCAGAATACGAATCACATAGAAATAAAAAGCAGCACAGCTCACCGCCAATGGCTGGTGGCCTATGTACAGTCGTGCCTCGAGAAAAAAACCGCGCAACGGCTTGCCGCCATGGGTATCGAGTGCTATCTGCCTGTTCAGAGCGAAATCCGCCAATGGAGCGACCGCCGCAAACGGGTCGACCGGCTGGTGATTCCCATGATGATATTCGTACACGTCACTCCGCAGGAGCGGCCGCTTCCCCTAAGCCTGCAAGCTGTCAGCCGCTATATGGTGCTGCGCGGTGAAAGTACTCCCGCCGTCATTCCCGACGAACAGATGGCGCAGTTCCGCTTCATGCTCGACTACAGCCCCGAAGCAGTGGAAATGTGCAGCGTCCCGCTGGCTCCCGGCGATGCCGTAAAAGTCATAAAAGGCCCCCTTGCCGGCCTTGAAGGAGAGCTCATCACCGTCAACGGGAAAAGCAAAGTAGCTGTGCGACTGGATATGCTGGGATGCGCGCATGTAGACATCCCCATAGGGTTTGTCGAGAAAAAGGATAAAAAAGAAAAGGCTGTACGATGATTTCACTTTATCACCTTACAGCCTTTTCCGCATCATGTCAATTACACGTATTCCCGTCGCTTAAAGCGTCATCGCATTTGCTCCAAACACGCCCAGCACAGCCGAAGCCACCGCAATCACCACCTTCAAAATCGTATCCCAGATTCCTCTACTTTTACTCATTTTCTTGCAATTAATTTATAATTCATAACTCATAACCCATTCTCATCCCAGCGGATTCTCTTCCTCTCCACCGGTATTTCCACCGCCGCCATTACCGCCCGGTGCCGTGCTGCCATCGGCAGATACCAGCTCGAAAGAGACATTGTTGGCAGCTCCTTTCGTAGTGGCAACCGAATCGTTCACCAGCCTCAAAGTCGTAGCGACCTTGAAGTTAATCCGCACCTTATCGATGTTTTTCACCGTACAATCCTTGGGATGTTCCGTGGCCACACAGTGAAACGAAGTGCGGAAAATACCGAAATCATCCAAACGGACACTGTTGCCGTCGGTCAGTTTCTCGCGCATGTTTCTCACGATAGCCTTACCTACATGCAGCACATCCTCTGCCGACATGCCACCCAAAGCCTCGATTTCTTCCGCGATGCGTTTCAAGTCATACATCTTCGCGTCACGCGGTTTTCTTTTCAAGGTATACACCAGCGGAGAAGTCTTGTCCCCGATCTTTTTGTAGCGCTGTGTACGCACTACCAATGCTGTCGCCATAATTCTTCAGTTTTTAATTGTTAATTGTAAAACATTCATCATTCAGTCCCGAGGGGCCCTTTCTCCTGACTGACCATGCAAAGATAACGCTTCGCCCACCCGTATCCGCCCCTTCGCGCATCATCACACGCCATAAGGCGTTTTTCAGCGGTTTTTGACACCTTACGACGCGATAAACCACGCTCTTTTCTTCCACAACCCACTAATTATCATTAACTTTACATCATACAACAAGTCATAAAAGCCATGGAAAAATCCTCTTTCACTCCCCGCAGTTACAGCAAAAGCGAACTGGCAATGCTATACAGTCCCTATATCACACCCAAAGCCGCCGTCCGCAAACTCAACCGCTGGATAGCTTTCAACCCCGGACTCCGGCAACAGCTCGCAGCCACCGGCATACTCCCCAACGCCAAATGCTACACCCCTATCCAAGTGCACGCCATCGTAGAAGCGTTGGGAGAACCGTAACATAAAAACTCCAAGCGTTTAAAAGCCGAACGCCCGGTGTTTCAGAGGCAAACACCGGGCATTTCAGCCTGAAACACAAGGCATTCCGGAAGTAAACTCCCGGCCTTTCGGGAGCAAACTCACGGAGTTGTCAGCCCCACCCACGGCAGCCTGTCCTTATCCAGCACTTTCCCTTGCATCTCGGTCATTATCTGTTCCTCGGATTCCCGTTCGTCATATCGCCCGCACGGTTGCCTCACGAACAGCACACTCCCTGTCCGGCACAAATCCTGGTCGCGTACTTTCAACATATCCAGCCGGGTATAACTCCTGTCCGGCTGCTCGATGCGGCTGATGGAAAAGATGAAATCGGCCAGGTTCGCCCAGTTGGCACTGCCCGAAATGGTGTACATGTCTATTTCTTCCAGCTCGTTCTTCCCGTTCAGCTTTTTCAGGCTGCGGGGATGCGCCACGATAACCACCCAGATTCCGTTGGTACGTCCCCACGCCTGCATCTGCGTCAGCATGGCTTTGATGGCCTGCGTCTCCGTATTGTAACGTCCGGTTTCCACTTCCATGAAAAGATACGGGTCGATGATGAGATACTTCAACGGTACGGCGCGTTTCACCCGTTCCGCACGCTCTATGATGTTGGCGGGTGTGGGCGAAACCTCGTGCAAATCCAGGTGCGCCATGTGTCCGTCCAGAAAAGAGACGATGGGCTGCAACTGTTCGCGGGTGTATGCCGCCGTGTTCACCTTACCCAGCATCAGGCGGATAAGATTCGCCATGTGCTTGTTCTTGTCGGGCACCTCGAAGGAGAGATAGCACACATAGCGCCCCGTCTTGGCCATAAGGCGGCAAGTCAGGTCATTCAGGAAATCCGTCTTGCCGCTATTGGGCTTTCCGGTGGCGATTATCAGCCCGCCCTGGTCGGTGGGATGAAACACATGGTCGGTAAGCGGACCGTAACCCACATCGTAACCGTGGTCGTAATTGCCGCTCAACACATTCATAATCTCATCCGCACGCTCACTTACCGTGATGATGTCCGACGTATGATGCGGACACGCCGAGTCGATAATCTCACGTACCACACCGGCACCGTACATCACAAGCACGTCGGATATATCCTTACAACCGCCGGGCAGTACGGTGAACAGGCAACGCGTACCGAAATAGTCGGCAAGATGCTTCACAAGCGTTCTTCCGGGCAGGTCGCAGTCGCCGCAAATCACCAGTTCCCGCACCCTGTCCAGCCAGGGGCGGAAAGCCTCGAAGCCTTTGGAAAGGTCGCTCGCCGCGCCGTTGGGTACGCTGATGACATACGGATATCCCGCCTCATGCAGGGTCAGCACATCCCGTTCACCTTCGGTGACAATCAGGCGCGGAACGTTCTCTTCGGCAATCCGCAACGGATTGATGCAGTCGATATTGTAAGGCGGGCAAGGCGTGGTGGGCGACTCCTGGCTCCAGCACTTGGTATAACCGGAGGCGGAAACATCGCACGAGCGGTATTTCACATTGACGGGCTGCCCGTTGATGTAATTCACATAGGCGATACAGTGGTACATCATTCCCACAGCGTTCTTTTCATCCTTTTCACCCTTTCCGCTCTTACCGTCCTTGCCGCCGAAACAGCGGTGCATCAGGCAACCGATACGCGCATCAACAGCGGTTTTCAAGGAAATGCCCATATCGGCAAGGTAGCGGCGGGCCGCAAGCTGTTCAGGGTCTGAAGTCTCCGGTTCGTCAGTCAGCGGTTTGATTTTGGAGATTATCTCAGGCGACAGCCGCTTGTAGTCTTCGGGAATCATAGATACCTCGAACGCGGCATTTCCCCCGCCGACCGATGCCGACGCCACACCGCCCGGCTCTCCTTTTCCGAAACTCCGCTTTGCCGCCGGCGAAGCTCCCGCCGAATACGGATGTCCGGCATCCGACCGTACCGTGTCCCGCCGTTCTTCCCAAAAATCCTTCAACCTCCCGTGAAAGTCGCATCCCGCATAGAAGCAGTGATACAACCCCGTCTCACGTGAAATGGAAAGATGTTTCTTCCCGCACTTGGGGCACTCCGCCACAAAATTTTTCCCTACATTTCTACGCTCAGGAAAATCACTCAAATAATAAAAAGGTTTCATCATCCGATATTCATAATTTATAGTCTGTAACTCATAATTCAACACTCCCCCATTTTCCGCTCAGCACATTCCACTCCGCTCCCGCACCCGGGCGGGGAGGCGCTTCATCCGGTATATTCACCACTCCTTCCAGCGGGTCGTCGTAAAAGCGCAGGCCGCTTTCCTTATCCGTCCACTCAAACTCGCCAAGCGGATGATTATTGCGTTGCTCGCTCCGCATATCGGCAAGTTTTTGTATCCGCCTCTGTCTTCCGGCATGTGCGGCGTCTTTTTGCATTCGTTGTCCGCCGGCGGATTTCAGCAGGTTGTTCAGCCAGCATAGGCGTCCGGCATAGGTGGATTTCATGAAGCGTTCCTGTCCGGCGAAATAAGGTATCAGCAGTTCATTCACCAAGTACACCAGATTGAGGCATGCGTCTTCACGTGTCAGCCCCTCTTCCTGCTGGAAACGATTGATGAGCGGAGTAAAGACCTGCGCTTTCTGTATCGGATTCTCATTGATGAGATGAAAGAAATGCCGTGCAGTCTCCAGACTTTTTTCCGCGGAAGATATCTTTCCGGAGGATATATTATTCTTATTATCCTGTATAGTATATATATTATATATATCACCCTGCGGTAATTTTACCGGTAAAGTTTCCGCGGAATCATCCGTTTTTTCCTTCTCTTTCCAAAGGCAGGAATAGAATGAACTCATCCCGTACACATTATCGGCGGGTATGATGCCGAACGCCCCGCTTTGCCGGACTGCCTCGACCAGAAACCGTGCGTTCTTAAACTTCAGCGACTTACTGATATCATAGAAATTTTCTACGGGATAGACCGCATCCTCATTCATATAGGCGGGCATCCCCAAGAGCAACTCCAAAAGTTTCGCAACGGTGGAGTCTGTGATTTTCCGACTTTTCCATTGTCCGATGGTCTTTTGCAGCTCCCGTACGGAAAGTGTTGTTTTATGTGCTTTCATCGCATTTTATTTTAATTTATTAAAAAAGCTGTCGCAAAGATATACCTTTGCACCCACATTCTCCGTACCCATATAGTGGGTACGGATATCAAACATTTCTATTTAATTAACTAAAAACAATTTCATTATGAAATCAAACAGATTCATTTCCGACCATCCGGAATTCGGCGCGTTCCTCAAAAAAGAACTGAAACAACTTGGTATTCCCAGAGAGGCATTCCGTTCTACTTGTCACATGAAGCAAAGCTATCTTGAGGACATAAAAAAGGGCTCCATAATTATGAGGTAGACAGCTACGAGGTCATTCTGAGCGCATTTGAAGAGTTCACAACGCCTGAAAACGCACAACGCATCTATCGGGAAGGGGTAAAATTCTTGTTTCCTAAGCTGAAAGAATAAGGTTTTATGGGTTTATGAAGAAAAATGCCTTTCAAATTTCTCCATAAACTTTGGCGCATTGCGAGTTAATTCGTAATTTTGCTGCACATTTATCAATCACTATTGCTTTCGCCTGCTCAATGATTTGGGAGGGGCGAAAGCGTAGCGTACTTATCTGTATTAATCAGGGAAAACACATAATCACGTTTTTTCTAACAAAATTATCATCATTTCAATGTTCCTCTCTTTTTGTTTATTAATATTGTGCATAATAGCATTATTTACCAAAGATAATCATCGGCTCTACGAAAAGCGTAATTTGACAGACTTAGTAAAATGGATTGCTGCTATCGCCGTAGTCATATCTCATTTATATACTTTTTATATGCATAGCCCAACATTAGCTACAGAATGCAGGTTTGGAAGTCTATCGGTATCAATATTTTTCTTTCTTTCAGGCTATGGATTAATATGTAATTACAATTTGAAAGGAGAAAAATATCTTAAAGGTTTTCTTATACATCGCATAGGTAAAGTTATAATCCCATTATTAACAGCCTATGCAATATATATCCCATTATTAAAAATAATTAGCAATAGGGGGGGGGGGTAACAGAAGCCATTCAAAGTCTATTTTCTACAAATCCACTTTTACCCTATAGTTGGTACGTTACAGAAATAGTACTCCTTTATCTCCTCTTTTACATTACAATGCGTTTTGTTCCCAAATATAAAATCATAACATTAAGCCTTATCATAATTTGTATGATGTTAGGAATGTTATTAACTAAATTTCCACATTGGTGGATTAATACTACCCCTTGCTTTATTATAGGTATGTGGTATTGCCAATATGAATGTGCTATCATAAAACAAATAGGAAAAGTAAAAATCTGGAATCTATTATTATTAATAATACTATTTTTCTGTATATACCGTTTAGATATTATTCAAAATAATGTTCAATTTCTTGCACGTTGGCGCTACACGTATGCATCATACTATATTGTAAATTATTTATTCATCCTCCTTGCTGTGTATATACTTCAAGGAGTCCACAATATCAAAAAACTTAAAGTCAAACGAAATTGCTATTATGAAATTTATCTTATACAAGGAAGTGTTTTCTTATTACTTGGTACAACAGTAAACAATAGAACGTTATTTTTTACTTTGGCTATTATCAGTACTATTCTATTTTCGCTAGGAATGAGTTGGGTAAATCAAAAAATTGCGAGTCTTATAAAAATCTAAGAATTCATTGTTATATTATGAAACAAACTTATAATATTGTATGCGTAAGCGATGAAAATTACATACAGCATATGGCTGTGATGCTTTATTCGCTCTTTGAAAACAATAAAAACAATATTTTTTGTATATATCTTCTTACCCCAAACATATCCCAAGTGTCCAAACAAAGACTTACAAAGTTATGTAAACATTACAACTCAGAACTCATTATCTATGTCTGCCCTATTGATAACATGTCTCATCTTCCTACCGGACGATGGAACACCATCATGTACATGAAGCTTCTAATACCGCAATTACTGCCTAGTGACACGGAACGATGCCTTTTTTTAGATGTAGACATGATTATAAATGAAGATATTACAGAACTTTATCACATCAACTTAGCTAATAATATTATAGCAGCAGCAGAAGATATACCAGACTGTGTACACATAAAAAAGCGATTAGGATTACCACAGAATGAAGTGTATATCAATTCCGGAGTCATGGTATGTAATTTGAAAGCGTGGAGAAAACTAGAAACACAATTTCCAATATTCGATTTTGTTCATTCTATTACAGATAAAATTCAGAATGAACAAGATGTAATAGCCTTATACTTCCGTGGTAAACTAGAAATAATACCAATACGATGGAACATGGTAACATTTTATTTTAATCGAGTTCCTAAAATATTTCCTAAATATTTACCAGAACTGCAAGAAGCCAAACGTTATCCTGCTATTATCCATTTTGCAGCTCCTATCAAACCTTGGTTTCGCGACAGTCAACACCCATATGCGTATCTCTATAGAAAATATCTCTGCACATATGCCAAGTTGCTTAATATAGAACTAAACTTGCACTTCCCCTATGGAGAAAAACTTACTCAACGTAAGCGATTTAATAAAAATATCCGAAATCTACTCAATCGTATCGGAATAATTAAAGACGCTGGCTATACGCCATCTGTCCAATAATTTCATAATATATAAGAATTTACTTCTTATATTTGAAAACAAGTAATTATGAATTTCATTATTGTAGCTCTTAAACTTTTATAAATCATTAAGCTTTTCATTTTATTTAATCTAAGATGAAAAAACTATTTAGAAGTTTTATTAGCTGAACAATAGAATACAGTACAATAAACAAATCCTCCTCATATTACTAAATAAGCACCCAAGTATTAATATTTATCGACTCAAGTTTTCATGAAACATAAAACATCAAACAATAAATATCAGTACTCTTACATAAACAAGCTTATAACCAAAGCTAAAACATTGTTTATTGATATTTTCTATCACCCAATATGCATAAATGCTTGTTTACACTATTCTTGGGGAAAATTAGTACATAGAAATTGGGGAGATGATATAAACGTTTTCTTAATAGAAAAATTATTTAACAAAAAAGTATCTTATCTATACTCTTCTTCTATCTCTATGCGTCGGAACAAAATCAACTATATAATGATAGGTTCCACAGCTACCATGCTTGGCAATAACCATAGTGTAATATGGGGAGCTGGAATTATTGATGCAGCAATTCCTCTCACAGTTCAACCGTTAAAAATATTGGCAGTAAGAGGTCCTCTTACTAGAAAATATTTTATTGAAAACGGCGTAGAATGCCCTGAAATATACGGAGATCCAGCAATGCTTACCAAGCTAGTTTATACTCCTCCCATAAGCCCAATCTACAAACTTGGTATCATACCTCATTACAGCGATTTCAATCATCCATATTTAGATAATTTTAGGAACAAACCCGATATTATAATTATCCGCATGGAAAATTACAATAATTGGCAGGAAGTCGTTGATCAAATTTGCTGTTGTGAATACATTGCTTCTTCATCATTACATGGTCTTATAATGAGTGAAACTTATGGAATCCCCAATTTATGGATTGAACTATCGGGGAAATTATTGGGTGGTCATTTTAAATTCCATGACTTCTTTCTCTCAATACACGCAGATAGAAAGATGCCTTTCAAAATAAAAAAAGACACGTTAATTTCAGAAATCTTAGCTACAAAATCTCAATATATAAAAGGACATATAGATTTAGAACCATTAATAAATTCCGCTCCTTTTAAAATAAATCATAAATATATTTCAATAAAACATAAACATGAATACGCCTAAAATAATCATTAAGCAAATAGAGTTACAAGGGAATACTATTCAAACAAGTATCTCAATAGCAGGAGAAAATCAAACTATTGCTACAAGTCTAAACAATGAATGCTTGCCATATTTATGTTTGGATAGAATAGATGCTTATGTAATAGGTTTCTTATATTTTGCTCTAAAGCAGGGATATAATATTGAGTCCCACCTACCTATTTCAGAAGAATTATATTATAATCTTGAATATCATTTTATAGATGCTATATGTATGGGAAATCCTCATTTACATCGAATAAAAATTAAAGCCCCAACAATCAATGGTATTCAAGATCTTTCCCAAAAAACGCTTGTAGCAACAGGAATTTCATGTGGCATTGATTCATTATATACAATTGCAACGCATAGCACAGCAGATATTCCCAAAAGTTTCAAATTAAATACTCTATGTTTTTTTAATGCAGGAGCAGCTGCAAAAGGTGAGAAAGAAATACATACTCCACTTGTTCAAGGACGATTAGAACAAGCCATGAATTTTGCTAAAGAATATTGTTACAAATTTCTTTATATAGAATCTAATATACATCTAGTTATACAAAAATATATTCCCTATTCTCATATAGAAAACTCTACTTACACACTCTTACATTGCATTTTTCTACTTCAAAATGGAATCAAAAAATACTATATTTCGTCAAGTGATCCATATACAGATTTTAATTTAACACACACACAATCCAATAAAGAAAAATATGCTTCTGACTATGACTTGTTAACATGTATGATGTCTTCTATCAATGGTATTTCGATTTACTCAACAGGAGCAAATACAAAAAGAATTGAAAAGACAAGATATTTAGCTAATAATTATCCCCCAACTTACAAGTATCTTAATGTATGTGTTAACACAGTAGAAAATGATACAACTTGTTTTAAATGTATACGCACATTGTTGTCAATAGATGCAGTGGGTGATATAAATCGCTTCAACAAAGTTTTTAATTTAAATATCTACAAACAAAATAAATTACAATATATCCGCCGTATGTGGATTAACGCCAAATTAAAAAATGACGACAACTATTTTGACATTTTACCATATTATAAACACATTCTTACCCCCCCCTTAAAATGTAAAATATTATTATCAATAATTCTTAATAAGATAAAACGAAAAAAGCTGTAGCATAACACTTTTTTTAAGATTTGTATCATGGAAGAAAATAATAAACGTATCATCCAAAATACTCTATTTTTATATATACGCATGTTCATTACCATGTGTATTAGCTTTTTTACCACAAGAATCGTGCTTGAAAAATTAGGAGTCAGCGATTATGGTATATATAATATAGTAGGTGGATTTATTTCCATGTTTACATTATTAAATAGTATTCTGCAAACAGGAACTCGACGTTTTTTAGCGCTTAATTTAGGAAAAGGAGAAAAAATATTAATAAAGAATACATTTTCAACAGCATTTGTTATCCATCTATTAATTGCTTTTGCCGTATTGTTTCTTGCAGAAACATTCGGTTTATGGTTCTTAAATAACAATTTAAACATTGCAGCTAACAGACTAGAAGCAGCCAATTGGGTATATCAATTATCACTAGTCAGTGTTTTACTATCAATAACACAAACACCTTATACGGCAGCTGTTACAGCTCATGAAAAGTTTAATATATATGCCTATTTAAGCATATTTGATGTCATTGCAAAACTTATTGTCATATATCTTTTAGTTTTTATCAGCGGTGATAAATTGATTATCTATGCATCTCTTCAATTAGCAACAAACATTATCAATATTACTTTATATCGATTTTATTGTACTAAAAATTTCTATGAATGCAAATTTTCTCTAAGAATAGACAAGCCTCTTTTTAAATCAATGCTTCACTTCTCTGGATGGTCAACAATAGGGCACTTCAGTGCAATATTCAATTCTCAAGGAATATCAGTATTACTAAATATTTTCTTTAACACAACAATTAATGCAGCAAGAGGATTAGCAAACACTGTCATATTTACAATTGGACAATTTGTAGATGGCTTTATTACAGCATCAGTTCCACAACTTGTTAAGTATTACGGAACCGGAGAAAAAGAAAAATTTAAAGATCTTATTTTCAATATCTCACAATATACACTTTTTCTATTGTCAATCATTGCAATTCCTGTAATGATAGAAATCGACTTTGTATTAAAATTGTGGTTAACAGAAGTACCTGAATATACGGGAACATTTATAAAAATCAGCATCTTAATTAGCATAATAAGTTATTCAAACAAAATGATAGATCAAGGTATAGTAGCTATTGGAAAAATGAAACAATTAGCATTATGGACATCCTCAATATATCTTCTTGACTTTCCTCTCACATATTTAGTGCTTAAACTTGGATGTTCCCCAAGCTCTGCTTATATAGTGAGCATAATACCTGTTTTCATAGGTTTTTATACAAACTTGTACATATTGTCAAAATATGCTCAATTTCCCGCTAAAGAATATTTTTTCTCTGTCTTTCTTAAAAATTTAGTTTTGATGATATTGTCAGCTATTATACCCCTAACAGTTCATATTATCATCCCTAATAATGATTTTTTTAGTTTCTTCATTGTATGCTTCTTATCTGTTATTTGTTCAATAAGTATCATTTACACATGGGGATTAGGCAATAATGCCAAACAGATGGTAAATAAAAAACTGAAAGTTTTTTTAAAATCTAAACATTAAGTATATCCTCAATATCCATATAAAACATATAGTACTACAGTTAGACAAAATCAAAACATGAAAATCTCTGTTATCATTCCAATATATAATGCCGAAAAAACAATTTCCAACATTATAGAAACATTATTATCTCAAACTTTTAAAGATTTTGAGATATTACTCGTTGACGATGGCTCTACTGATAATACTGCAACTATTTGTGATGAATATGCAGCCACATACAAATACGATAATAGCAACCCTTCTCCCATAATACGAGTATTCCATAAAAAGAATGAGGGAGTAGCTATGGCGCGTCAATTAGGTGTAGATAATGCCAATGGAGAGTATTCCATACATGTTGATGCTGATGATTGGGTAGATCCAACAATGCTTGAAGACATGTATAATAAAGCAACAGATGAAAATGCAGATATTGTTATAACAGATTATTTCATCAATAAAAAAGCATTTAATTCAGATAAAGAAGAAATCCTCTGCATACAAAAACCTTCATCAACTAATAGCCAACAAATTTTAATCGATATTCTTGAAAATAAAATTTTTGGAGCTTTATGGAATAAATTACTGAGGACAAAGTTATATCAGAAATATAATGCCAAGTTCTTTTATGATATCAATTATTGTGAAGACGTATTAATATGGGCTCAAATTTTAAAACATGAAAATATAAAGATCTGTTATCTCAACAAATCATATTATCATTATTTTATAAATCCGAACTCAATAACACATAGATTTAATCGTAAAAGCTATGAGACAAGACAAGCATTTGCTATAAAATTAAATGAAATACTTACAGACTATAAATATAATCAAGCAAAACAAATCACTAACCTCAGTGTTTTTACAGAAGGATTTATAAATAATTGTTTGACCAAAACAGAAATAAAGGAAGAATTTAAAAAGAATGCACATACCGCTTTTCATGAAACTAAAAGTTTACGTTGGAAATTAGGATATTTAATGATAAAATTAAGGTTATATACAATAGCACACAAGCTTATTCAATATTAAAATGATCAAAATAACAAACAAAGAAGATTGTTGTGGATGTGCAGCATGTGAACAAAGTTGCCCTAAACATTGTATATCGCTAATTGAAGATGTAGAAGGTTTTTGGTATCCTCAGATAGATGTAACTACTTGTATAGAATGTGGATTATGCAAGAAGGTTTGTCCAATGCTAAACAACAAAGAGGAAAAGCTCCCCATTAGAGCATTAGTTGCATATAATGAATCAGAGGAAATACGTCTAGCTAGTAGTTCTGGAGGAATATTTACGTTATGTGCAAAAAAAGTTATCAATGCAGGTGGCGTTGTATTTGGAGCTGTATTTGATGAACATTTTGGAGTACGGCATGATTACGTGGAAACAATAAAAGAGTTATCATTATTTCAAGGTTCCAAATATGTACAAAGCCGTATAGAAGATAATTATTACAAAGTAAAACAATTCTTAAATGAAAAACGCTTAGTATTATTCTCAGGCACACCTTGCCAAATAAAAGGATTGAAAAACTATCTTCAAAAAGATTATAGTAATCTATTCACTATAGACTTTATATGTCACGGAGTACCAAGCCCTACTGTTTGGCAATATTATTTAAAACAAACATCTGAGACACTAATTAATCATTTTGCAAATCCAACTATCAAAAGTATAAATTTCAGAGATAAATCTAATGGATGGAGAAATTATCATTTTACCATTTCTTTTAAATTACTCAATAATGAGATAATGAATTTATCTTCACCTTTCTACAAAAACACATATATGAATCTCTTCTTAAATGATATAATCTTACGACCTTCATGTTATGCATGCAAATTCAAAGGCGGACGTTCAAATAGTGATTTGACAATAGCAGATTGTTGGGAAATAAAACAATTAGCTTCCGAAATGGATGATGATAAAGGAATCAGCTTAGTTATGATAAATACAAATACCGGAAATAATTTGATGCAAGAAATTGAAACAATAAAAAAGAAAGAAATCAATGTTATCGATGCTGTTTCATCTAATTTATCATGGAGAAATGTAGCACATTATCATGAATTGAGAAGATTATTTTTCAATAAATATAAAAAAAAGAATCTTTCAAGTTATACCCAATATCTTTTAAAACCATCAATCCTAATACGAATTATTCGCAAATGTTATCGTATATGCGGAATAAAACAAATACCAATATAATTATGAAAAAGATAGCTATCATATCACTTCCACTCATGTATAATTATGGTGGATTTCTTCAGGCTTATGCATTAATGGAAACTTTACGTCAAATGAATTATGACGTCACATTTTTGCAAAGAGAAAATTATAAAAAGAAAAGTCTAATTAAAGTTTTAATATTCAAAATTAAAACTTTAATTGAAAAAATTGGGTTAGGAAAGTTCGTATACATCATAGAAAAGCAAACCAATTCAGGTTTATTTTATAAGACCTTACCTTTCCGAAAATTTATCAAATTATACATAAAAAAACAATCTCCTGCAATACAAAGTACTACTGATTTAATAGCCTACTGCAAAAAAGAAGCTTTTGATATTTATATCGCTGGCTCAGATCAAATATGGCGTAAAGAATTTGCTCCTTCGATAGAGGACGCTTTTTTAAATTTTGTAGCCCAAACAGAAGGTATAAAAATAAGCTATGCAGCATCTCTTGGTACAGACAAATGGACCTTTTCGAAACTAGAATCACAATTAATTGAAAAATCTTTAAATAGTTTTCACGCTATTTCTGTACGAGAAGAATCAGGAAAAGAATTACTAGAAAAAAATTTAAATCTTAAAAAAGAGATTAAAGTCATGCTAGATCCTACTTTCTTACTCACAAGTGAAAATTATCTATCTATAGCTGACAAAAAGATACGTCGAAATGGAATTTTAACATATATTCTTAATATGGATGAAAGTAAAATATTGATATTAGAAAAAATGAAAAAAGAAACCGGATACTCTTCTTTCTCTGTTATTAATCCCGAAACTAATAAGAGTTGCAATATAAAAGTATCGCAAGGATATCCAGTAGAGCAATGGTTAGCAGGATTTAGAGATGCAAACTATGTACTTACAGATTCATTTCATGCAGTTGCTTTTTCAATTATTTTCAATCGTCCTTTTTGGGTATTAGAAAACTCTATGCGAGGTAACTCACGTATAATAAATATACTAAAAACATTTGAACTCACAGATCGTCTTTTATTATCAACTACTGATATATCCCAAATAAATTGGGAAAAAGCTATTGATTGGAGAAAAGTAAACGAAATTAAAAAAGCAAAAGTCACAGAATCGAAAATGTTTCTAAAAAATGCAATCGCATGAAAAACATTATAATCGAAAGATATTTATATTGGAAAAATATTATCCAAAAACGCCAAAATGCCTTAAAAGCTACTAAAAACCACCAAGTTCGTTTATATAATTGGTGCAATGTTTGGAAACAAGACTACTGGCTCATTAATTTTATAGAAAAACGTGGTTTACTTAAAAATAAACCTAAAATTAAAATTGGGCTTTATAGTATTTTTGCACCGATGTGGCTAAATTACTTAGATCATAATGATATACGCATTTTTATAGAGCGAGAAAATTTGCATAAAGAAAATATGCAAAAATGGCAACATCGCTTTCTTGATAACAGTCGTATTGATCTTTCATTAGGATTTGATTTCATTAATCATCAACAATATATGCGTTTTCCTTTTTGGATAATGTGGAATACCTTTTCACCAACTGCTACACATGATGAAATAAAGCAACAGATAGTAAAAATGAACTCTCCAGAAAATCATTCTTACGAAAATAGAAAATTTTGTGCTTTTTTATGTAGTCATAATGATATAGGTCGTGAAAAAATTTTCGATCAACTTAATAACATTGACAAAGTTGATTGTGATGGCCGGCTATTTCATAATAATGATGAATTAAAACTTATATATAACGATGACAAACTGGAATACCTCAAACATTATCGATTTAATCTAACACCTGAAAATTCAAATCATGATAATTATGTAACAGAGAAGCTTTTTGAAGCTATATATTCTGGATGTATACCTATTTATAATGGTTCAAACAATCACCCTGAACCTAATATTCTAAATCAAAATGCAATTATCTTTATCGAAATGGGAAAAGAAAATAGCAATTCAATAAAACTAATAACAGAATTAAATTCTAATCCTTCAAAATACATGGAATTCGCATGTCAAAAACGATTCATTGACGGTGCAGATGAAGCCATTTGGGAATATTATGAAGGCTTAGAAAATAAGATAAAAGAAATCGTTAATAATATATAATAAAAAATGTCTGCTGTTCGTTCTTCTTGGATGGATTTATTAAAAGCATTTGCTATTTATCTTGTAATATTAGGACATATTATAAATAATTGCATAAAAGGTGGCTACTACCACCCATTAATAGGGGTTATATATACTATTCACATTCCTTTATTTCTAATGATTAGTGGTTATTTTGTAAAAGATAAAACAATTAATATGTCTTTTATACTGTCTATTACACGAAAATTCATCATCCCATACACTACTTGGACTATCATTTTATCATTATTCTATTTAGGTATAAATAAAATAATAGACTTACCAATACACGACATCTTTTATACCTTTGTTAATGGTTGGCTAACTAATTTTCTTTGGTTCATAAAAGCTTATCTCATTACCTACTTATTATGGCAGTTTTTACAAAAAATGTCTAATTGGATACGTTTGTATATAGGTTGCATTATACTCATATGCTTTAATCTCATTTTTATAGGTAACAAAATTATATCTGAACTTATGTCACTATCTTTATATACCTATTCTATTTTCGCCTTCAGTGCATGTATCTCCCCCCCCCCTTAAAAGCCATGAAAATTATATAAATTTACACAAAGTCATCAGTATCATATGCGTATTTCTATTTATTATATTTATTCCTTATTATACTACAAATAACAATTATTTTGAATCATCGTTCAATGTTCTATTTTATTCTAATAATTGGCATATTTTCATCATTAGATTTATAGGCGGAGTCAGTATTTCCATATTTCTCATGTCTTTAGGACATATAGCTAAATGTAATACGGTCACTAATTGTTTAAAATTATTTCAAAACATAGGACAAAATACACTATCTATTTATATGTTACAATCTTTACTTGTAGAAGCTGCCTTAAATAGATTTGTACAATTACCTAATAACCATACAGGATATATAACATCTATATTCATAGCCATATTTATGACATTTATATCATGGTATATAATAAAATGTACCACAAAGATAAAACTACTTGGAGTATTACTTTTTGGTAAATAATACATAATAATTATGAAATATAAAGTTGCACAGATTATACCTTATTTTGGCAAATGGCCAGAGTGGGTCGAATTATATTTTTATTCATGTGGACAAAATCCTAACATAGATTTTATCATCTATACAGATTGTAAAATCCCCCAATACAGTTATCCCAATATAAAGTTTATTACAATAAGTTTTAAGAACTATTGCAAACTAGTCGAATGTAACCTCGGTGTAAACTACTCTATTGAAAGTAGCTATAAACTTACAGACCTAAAACCTTTTATAGGATATATACATCAAGAAGAATTAAGGAAATACGATTTTTGGGGATTTGGAGATTTAGACCTTGTATATGGAGACCTGTCCATGATAGTAAATGACAAGATATTAGAAAGATACGAATTAGTAACAACCCACAATTATCATATAGCCGGCCATTTTACTATTTGTAAAAACAATGAATATTGGCGTACATTATGCTTCAAAATAAAAAATTGGCAAAAACTACTGACAGATAAGCAGCATTATTCATTAGATGAAAATGCATGGTCTGGATTAGTAAATCCATATATTAAATACATTCATCGTATTTATCAGTTACTCTTAAGACCATTTGGTATACATTATTTCACTGCACTTGATTTACTAAATCCTATTTTTGCAAGAAAATGCCTATTCAGAGAATACTGGACAAGTCCGCATGCAGATCCAGAAAATGGTACTGCAAAAGAATGGGTTTATGACCTAAAATATCACAAAATTTTTGATTATCGAAGTAGAGAGCTTCCTTATCTTCATTTTCTTTTCTTTAAGAAAACAGATTGGTTAGATACTCAATACTATTGGAAAGAAGGATATTGGAAAATTAATATGGATGTACAAAATAATCTCCCCAATTATAGTTATAAAAAAATTATATTTAATCACAAAGAAGTGAAAGGTGAAAATTGATGTTATATCACACTATCTACTTTACCAATAAATAAAAATATATAAAATAAGAAACATCATGATACCTAAAATTATTCATTATTGTTGGTTCGGTAGAAATCAAATACCTGCCGAATACCAAAATTATGTAGATAGTTGGCAAAAATACATGCCAGATTTTAAAATCATTAAATGGGATGAAAATAATTTTAATCCTTATTGCACTAATTTTACAGCCGAAGCTTATGAAAAGAAAAAATATGCTTATGTCAGTGACTATGCCCGTTTAAAGATTCTCTATGAAAATGGAGGAGTATATTTTGATACAGATGTGGAAATGATTCGTCCTATTTATGATATATTAGAAAAAGGAGCATGGATGGCTTTTGAGAAGAATATCAATTCGCCACACGCAGCTATCAATGTAAATCCTGGATTGGGCTTTGCATGTGAAGCAGGGAATCCTATTATACGCCAAATCATGGACTATTATGAACACAATCATTATATTTTACCAGATGGAACTTTACAACAAATTCCTATTGTCCCAATAACCACCAATGTACTAAAAAAGCATGGATTAAAAATTTCAGACTCGCCGTTACAACTCAACGATATGACCATTTATCCTTGGGAATATTTTTGTCCGATAGAATACCTTTCCAATAAATGCGAAATAAGTAATAATACAAGAACTATTCATCACTATACAGCTACTTGGATGAGTTGGTCTGATAAATTAAAAATGAAGAAAGGGTATTGGGTAACTAAGTTAAAACGCATATTAAAACATGGATAAAAAAAATATTCTACACTTATCAATTGTGTGGGTTATTTATGGTACTTTAATTAATCGATTTATATGGAACAATCAATTAATAACTCTAATACCAGACATTTTATTATTCACCCTTCTATTTCTAGATAAACCGCACAAAGGCCAATTTAACCTACAATCTTATGTAGGCAAAACAGTAGTATCAATTTTCTATTTTATATTAATATTAGGTATAATCTCTTCCTTCGTAAGTTCCACACCAATAGCTGCCACATTATGGGGAGCTAGGCAATTTTTTCGTTATGGTTTAATGGGCTATATGATTATGCTTTATTTTGGACCCAAAGATATAGTGTGGGGAAGAAAAATTCTTTATCAATCCATTTTATGGAATATGATTTTTGTAGTTATAGAATTAAGCTTAGGACAAACCGGAGATGCTATGGGAGGAACATTTAGTGGTAATGGAGAATTTGCGATCTATCTCATAGCTATTACTTTTATCTCTGAAATAGAATACTTTCAACATAGGTTATCTATACAAAAATTTATAATAATATTTGGTTTCTGTTTTATATCAGGTGTTTTGGCAGAAATCAAATTACTCTACATGTTATTACCTTTCACCCTATATAGTGGTTATGTACTATTCAAAAAATTCAATATAAAACAAGTTATAGTATTAATGGCAGCTTATTTTTTTCTAATACCAACTGTTAAATTTATACTTTCATTTTACTATGATGAAAATTATATAGAGTCTACATTTGACAGTGAAGAAGTAAATAAATACCTTGAAAATGACTATGCACTTCAATCTGGAAAGACCCAATTATTGAGTTTTAATCGAAATACTTGTATAGAAAGAAGTTCAACTATTCTTTTACAAGATCCCAAAGCTTTCTTAATAGGGAATGGTATAGGTTCATTAACACAATCACAACTATTTAAAACAACTTTGGCGGATGTATATCATCCAACTTATTATTTTTTCTTCACATTTTCGTATGTATTATTAGAGCTAGGATGGCTTGGTTTCATACTATTCATATCATTCTATGCTTGTATGGCTTATCGCTTTTATAGACACTATCGAAATGCCAAGGATGTTGTCATTAAATATTGGTCATCAATCGGATTATTTATGACTTGTGTATCCTATATTTTCATGTGGTATAACGCTATACCATATTCGAATTATTATTTCACATTTATTCTTTTCGGTCTATGTTTCACTGGTATAAAAAACCGTAAACAAAAGCTTTTTATTAACAAATATAAGAAAAATGACACCTAAAGTATCCATTATAGTTCCCATATATAACGTTGAAAAATTTCTTAATCGATGTATAGATTCTCTCTTAAATCAAACTTTAAGAGAAATAGAAATTATTTTAATAGATGACGAATCACCAGATAATTGTCCGCAAATATGTGATGAATATGCACAACGTGATAATCGCATTAAAGTTATACATAAAACAAATGCAGGTTTAGGAATGGCTTGTAACAGCGGTATAGAAGTGGCGACTGGCGATTATATTGCGTTTTGTGATTCTGATGATTATGTAGACGGAATTATGTATGAAACTATGTACAAGGCAGCAATAGAAGAACAATCAGATATAGTATTTACAGGTATTCAAACAGTTGATCAAGAAGGAGTGATAACCCCTATGTCACAACCCGCAGAGAAAAAAAGTATTCATGATACTAAACAAATCAGACAATATCTACTAAACATGATTGCGTCAGAACCTTCTGCCAACAAAGATCGTGAAATCCCAATGTCTGCCAAAATAGCTTTATACAAACGTGAAATAATTGTTAAGCATAATTTACGATTCGAATCCGAACGTATATTCATTAGTGAAGACCTTATCTGGCATATTGATATATTATGTAATGCTAAATGTATTTGTTTACTACCACAAACCTTTTATTACTATTATAACAATACAAATTCTTTATCCCAAAAAATACGAACAGATCGGTTTCCTTTCTTTCTAAAAATACGTGAAGAAATAATACAACGTACTAAAAAATATGGTTTAATTGATGAGGTTAATATACGTGTTGACCGTATGTTTATAGGTTATGTACGTTTCTATATCAGACAAATATGCTGTAGTAGTTTAACCTATGCAAAGAAAAAAAAGATAATCATGCTAATATGCAAAAATAATATTTGGAAAGATATATGGAATAATTATCCAATTTATCAAATGCCCAAAAGTCATTGTTTCATATTATATTTAATAAAATATAAAGCTGTTTTTTTTATGAACTTGATATTTAAGATAAAAAATATTTAAAATGGCTTTGCAACAACGTAAATCCAATATAGAACTATTACGAATCATTGCCATGGGAATGATTGTAATATATCATATCTTTATACATGGAATTGCTCCAACAGAAATATTACCTCAAACCATACTTTCAATATTATATATACCTGTGATATTTGGAGTAAACATATTTGTTATTATTTCCGGCTATTTTGGAATCCGGTTATCATGGAAATCTTTTTTATCGTTAATGTGGATTATAGCTTTCTATAAACTATTTCATTTATGTTGTGATACATTTTTTCTAAACATAGAACATCCAATATATGAATGGATACTCAAGCCATTCTGTGGCTTTGTATCAGGCGGAGGATGGTTTATTGATATTTATGTATTACTCATGCTTATTTCTCCTCTATTGAATAAATTATTATTTACCCTTAATCGGCACGACTATTGGGCTGGTTTAGGAATATTATTACTATTCGATATAGGTTATGGTTTTTTTCTCAATAGACACTTTAACGCTTCCGGATACAGTCTCTTACATTTCATTTTGCTCTATTATATTGGAAATTTATTGCAAAAAAAATATTTAATCAACCTATATAAATCAGGGGGGGGGGGGGTATTTAACAACTTTATATATCACATTGATACTGTTTTATTTTTTACAAGACACACAATGGGGAATAAAATTAGCCACATCTTATTCTTCACCTCTTGTTTTAATTGGCTCTATTTATATATTTATATTTTTTGCCAATCTCCATATCAGTTATTGTCCTATCATCAATTTTATAGCCAGTTCTACACTACCTATCTATCTTATACATGATGCAGGAAATATCGCCAACTGGTATTATCAACAGATAGGTACATGGTTTAAAGAGTTATCACTAATTAATTTTACTACTCATATAGCATTCTTTATAATACTCCTTTTCACCTTTGCTATATTAATAGACCAACCCCGTAAATGGATATGGAAATTATTACTAAATTATTTCAATACAATTTATAAAAAAGTATGAAAATATTATATATCGGTACACCTCATAATCACGATTTATGGAAAGAAGGTAAAAATCCCTCTCATTGGTTATATGGAGCATGTGAAATGGAAGAAGAAGGACATGAAGTAATATGGACACAAGAACGATACAACATATTTAATGATTTAAAATTAATCAAACAATATAATCCAGATATTATCTTTATTCCAAATCTCAATTTACAAGCCCATAAACTATTACTATTGCTTGTTGCTTTCAACAGAATACAAATACCAATTTTTGCTTATTTACATCATGCACCAAATACAAACAATAGGGTAAAACAAAGAGTTTATCAATTGCTACTAAAAGGAGTTAAACACTTATTTTTTTTATCAGAACTAACAATGCAAGAAAGCATTGAAGGTCGATATGTACAAAGAGAAAAATGCTCAGTACCTGGTTGGGGAGCTGATGAATCTTTTTTCTCTCAAATAAAGCCACATGACGGAAACACATTTATATCAACAGGAAAAGAGCAACGAGATTTCGAAATATTAATAGAAGCTTTCAAAAAAACAGGTGCATCATTAAAAATCATTACATGTAAAAGCCATGCAGGGAACAACTTTGAACAATTGCCCAAATTGTGTGAACAAATTCCTAATATTGAAGTAATAATAACAGAAAACAGTAGTGATATTTATCCACAAATATTATCTGCTATGGCTAATGCCAAAGCACTAGTCTGCCCATTACGCAAAGACAAACTTAATTATTGTGTGGGACTTTCAACCATAACAGATGCAGAAGGATTACATAAACCATTAATAATAACTTATAATCCTTATCATTCGAAAGAAAGAGTGCAAAAATTTCATGTTGTAAATACAATAGATGACTGGATAAAAGCTATAAATGCAATCCAATCATCCCCTTACCACGAGTCGACTTTAAATTTTAGTATGAAAAAATGCTATGAAAAAATGAGTGCTGTAATGTTTCACTAATAAACAACATAGGACAATATGAATAAAGTTCTTATTATAGCTACCTCACAAAAAACACGAGGTGGTATTACTGCTGTAATAAAAGCTCACGAAGTTGGTGAACAGTGGAAAAAGTTCCATTGCAAATGGATTGAAACACATATCGATAAAAATAGTATATACAAATTATGGTACTTTATAAAAGGATATGCTGTTTTTTTATGCTTTTTACCATTTTGCAATTTAGTGCATATACATACGAGTGAGCCTCCCTCTGCTTTAAGAAAATGTGCATTTATGTGGTGGGCTAAACTTTGGAGAAAAAAAGTAATAGTACATTTTCATGCCTTTTCACCAGAAACTACTATCAATAGTAAATATCAAAAGATTTATCACTATCTCTTCAATAAAGCAGATGTTGTCGTTGTTTTATCAGAAATGTGGAAAAACAATGTCAATCAAGTTTTTCAATTAGGAAATAAAGTACAAGTGATTTATAATCCATGTACCACTGAAATGCTTGACAACAAATATCAGAAAAAAAACCAAATACTTTACGCTGGAACCGTAAATGCTCGCAAGGGATATGCAGATATGATAAAAGCTTTTGCCCAAATATCTTCTTTATATCCAGATTGGCAAATAGTATTTGCCGGTAATGGAGAAATTGAAAAAGGAAAAACTTTAGCCCAAGAACTTGGCATTGAAAGACAAACAACTTTCCTCGGTTGGATAAATGGTTCTGCAAAAGATAAAGCCTTTAAAGAAGCCAGTATATTCTGTCTTCCTAGTTATGCAGAAGGGTTTCCTATGGCTGTATTAGATGCTTGGAGCTATGGACTTCCTGTTATTACAACCCCAGTAGGAGGAATACCCGATATAGCCAAAGAAGGAAGTAATTTATTACTCTTTTCTCCTGGAGATATTGACAGTTTAGCTACACAAATAGAAAAACTTATCCGTGATAAAGACCTACGTGATAGACTTTCGCAGGAATCTATTCATTTGGCTAATACTACATTTAATATAAAAACCATAAATAAAGAAATTGAAACTCTCTATACGAAGCTCATATAATAAGATGATAGGATAAGTTAATGAAAAAAAAGATTATTGATATCATTCCTATTTCCACCACACACGGTGTCGGTGAGAAACGGGTATTACTCAACAGCCAGGAAACATCCACTCCCCTCACCCAAATTGCCGTAACCCGACTAAAAGCCGGAGAAATGGCAAAAGAACACTTGCATCCTACCATGGAAGAATTCTTCCTGTTTCAAAAAGGAGATGCAATTATAACAGTTGGTGAAGAACAGATAACATGTAGCAGTGGAGACTTTATCAGCATACCTGCCAATACCCTGCACGCTTTAAAAGCAATTACGGATATTGAAATCATAACTATAGGTTGTGCTGTTCATTGATATAAAAGCCTAGGCAGGTAGGCTATGTTTAACTGCCCAATAACGTAGAAATAAAATAATCAATATATAGAATCGGTATTAGATATGTTAGAGAAAAACGCAAAGATTTATGTAGCCGGTCATCACGGGCTGGTGGGTTCGGCTATTTGGAATAACTTGTTGCAAAGAGGATATACAAACCTGGTGGGCCGTTCGCACAAGGAACTGGACTTACTGGACGGAGTGGCCGTAAAGAGATTCTTTGATGAGGAGCAACCGGATGCCGTAGTGCTTGCCGCTGCCCATGTAGGGGGAATCATGGCCAACCTACAATACCGGGCGGATTTTATTTACCGGAACTTGCAGATACAACAGAATGTTATAGGTGAAAGTTTCGGGCACGGTGTGAAGAAACTGCTCTTTCTGGGAAGTACCTGCATCTACCCGCGTGAAGCTCCGCAACCGATGAAAGAGGAAGTATTACTGACTTCTCCATTGGAATATACCAATGAACCGTATGCCATCGCCAAAATTGCCGGACTGAAGATGTGCGAAAGTTTCAACCTGCAATATGGAACGAATTACATAGCGGTGATGCCTACCAACCTATATGGGCCGAATGATAACTTCCACCTGGAGAACAGCCATGTGCTGCCTGCCATGATACGTAAGATTTATCTTGCGAAATGCCTGAACGAGGGTGACTGGGATGCCGTGAGGAAAGACATTGATTTGCGCCCAGTAGAAGGTGTGGACGGAAACCGCACCAACGAGGAGATACTGGCGAAACTGGCAAAATTCGGAATTACACAAGAAGCTGTAACGCTGTGGGGTACAGGAACTCCGCTGCGTGAATTCCTATGGAGTGAGGAAATGGCGGATGCCAGCGTACACGTATTACTGAATGTTGATTTCAAGGATACTTATAATCCGGAAACAAAAGAAATACGTAACTGCCACATCAACGTAGGAACCGGAAAGGAACTCAGCATCAAGGAAGTGGCCGAGAAGATTATGGTTGAAATAGAATTTAAGGGCGAATTAAGATGGGATACAAGCAAACCGGACGGTACGCTGCGCAAACTGACGGATGTAACCAAATTACACAATTTAGGCTGGCATCATAAAGTGGAAATAGACGAAGGTATTCACAGACTGTATCAATGGTATCTGAAAGGTATCTGTATCAACCATAAAACAAACTGAGCCGGATAATACGATTACCGATAAATATATACATTTTCACATTTTTTCTTGCTTATAATATACATTTGACTTAATTTTGCCGCATAAATCATACTTAAATATTAGTGTCTGTCCTATTTACCTTCTGTGTGACAGGCAATAGCGTAGCGTACTCCACGGTAAACACATTTTTCCAATATACATGTTGAAATTAAAAACAGTTTCGCTTCTGGGCTGCAGAAGTGAGCTTGATGCGTTGCCTAAAGGCAAATTGCTGATAAATACAATCAATGCTCACTCGTATAATACAGCTCAGAAAGATACGGCATTTGCCGAAGCATTACTGAAAGGTGACGCCTTGATTCCCGATGGTGCAAGCATTGTATTGGCCTTTAAGTTTTTAAGACATAAAAAGATAGAAAGAATTGCCGGCTGGGATTTATTTCTGCACGAAATGAATAAATTAAACCGGAAAGGCGGTACCTGTTTCTTCTTGGGCAGCAATGACGACACATTAAGGAAAATCAAAGTAAAAGCCGTCAGGCTATATCCTAACATTCAAGTCGAAACCTATTCCCCACCCTACAAAGCTGAATTCTCCGAAAAAGACAACCAACAGATGATAGAAGCCGTAAACCGTGTAAATCCGGATTTACTATGGGTAGGTATGACCGCTCCCAAGCAGGAAAAATGGGCATACACTCATCTGAAAGAGCTGAATGTAAACGGTACGATAGGTACCATAGGCGCCGTATTCGACTTCTTTGCTGAAAACATACAACGCGCTCCATTGTGGTGGCAGGAGCATAGTCTGGAATGGCTGTACCGCCTGATAAAGGAGCCCAAAAGAATGTGGAAAAGGTATATCATAGGCAATACCCTCTTTTTAGGATACTTATTAAAAGAAAAAATATCAAATTAATAAATACACAAAATGAAAAAAGTAGCACTGATTTCCGGTATCACCGGACAGGACGGTTCGTTCCTCGCCGAGTTTTTGATTGAAAAAGGTTATGAAGTTCACGGCATACTGCGCCGTTCGTCTTCTTTCAATACAGGACGTATAGAGCATCTGTATCTGGACGAATGGGTACGTGACATGAAGAAAGACCGTCTGGTAAATCTGCACTACGGAGATATGACGGACAGCAGTTCATTGATTCGCATCATCCAGCAGGTACAACCGGATGAAATATACAACCTCGCCGCGCAGAGCCATGTTAAAGTGTCTTTCGATGTACCCGAATATACGGCGGAAGCCGATGCGGTAGGTACACTGCGTATGCTGGAAGCCGTACGTATTCTGGGTATGGAGAAGAAGACAAGAATTTATCAGGCTTCTACCTCGGAACTGTTCGGTAAAGTGCAGGAAGTGCCGCAAAAAGAGACTACTCCTTTCTATCCGCGCAGCCCGTACGGTGTGGCCAAGCAGTACGGATTCTGGATTACGAAGAACTACCGCGAGAGTTACGACATGTATGCAGTAAACGGTATTCTCTTCAACCATGAGAGCGAACGCCGCGGCGAAACATTCGTAACCCGCAAAATTACACTGGCAGCCGCACGCATAGCGCAAGGATTCCAGGACAAGCTTTATTTAGGAAATCTGGATGCACGCCGTGACTGGGGTTACGCCAAAGATTATGTGGAATGTATGTGGCTTATCCTGCAACATGACAAACCGGAAGATTTCGTGATTGCCACCGGTGAAATGCATACAGTGCGCGAATTTGCCACCCTCGCTTTCAAAGAAGCCGGTATAGAACTGCGCTGGGAAGGTGAAGGCGTGAATGAAAAGGGTATCGATGTGAAAACCGGCAAAGCGTTGGTGGAAGTAGATCCGAAATATTTCCGTCCCTGTGAAGTGGAACAGTTATTGGGTGATCCGACCAAAGCAAAAACATTGCTGGGCTGGAATCCTACAAAAACGAGCTTCCCCGAACTTGTAAGAATCATGGTGGCTCATGATATGAAGTTCGCAAAGAAATTGTATCTGAAAGCACAAATGGAAGAATAAATACATTTTTCTCATTTTCCTTGTTTTGTACAAACAGAATGTATACATTTGTGTCGTTTTTCGTTTTCTTCAATTTGTCTGTCTGTGAAACCATTACCTCTGTGACAGGCAAAAGCGTAGCATACTCTCCCGAGGTATAATGCCTATAAAAAAATACTTATTACTATTTTTCCTGTTTTTCTGTTGCACAGTGATACGGGCGCAGTATTCCATGGGAAATACCGGCTTGTTGAACATACCCACGGCGGACATGCGGGAAACAGGTACTTTCATGGGCGGGGCTAATTACCTGCCGGACGGAATGACCCCTTTTAAATTCAATACGGGTAACTACTTCGTTAATATCACGTTTCTATCCATCTTAGAACTGAGTTACAGATGTACGTTATTGAAAACCACCCGGTATGACGGAAAAAGAGGATATTTCCAACAAGACCGTTCAATGACGGCGCGTGTGCGCCCGTTGAAAGAAGGAAAGTATCATCCTTCCATAGTGATAGGTACTAATGACCCGTTCAAAGATATGGGCACCAACTACTTCGCTACCGTTTACGGAGTGCTTACCAAGAGTTTCTCGATAGTGAAAGGCGACAGGCTGGCGCTGACTGCCGGATATTACTTCCCGCTGAACAAACACAGTGTGCAGGACGGACCGTTCGGCGGCGTCAGTTACTCTCCCGCCCGATGCAGAGAAATCAGTTTCATGGCGGAATACGACTCCGATGGGTTTAACGTAGGCAGCGCCGTCAGGTTATGGAAGCATTTGTCCGTACATGTTTTTACCAGAGAGTTCAACTGCATAGCAGGCGGAATCAGGTATGAATGTACGCTGATACATTAACGACAAGGCTACCGGTCAGAATGAAAAGAATATACATCGTTGCATTTCTGATGCTACTGTGCACCACGGCAGATGCCCAAATCATGGCGAAGCTGAAGGAAATCGGCATGGAGAATATCCGGTGCGTACAGACGCCGGAAACAACAACAGTGGCTTTTGAGAATAATGTATACCGGGGAACATACACCGGCATAGGAAAAGCCGTTACAGCCTGCCTTGACGGTATACCCGGCGGCAACTTGCAAATGGTGGTACTGGAAAATAGAATCCCCCGTTTATATATCGATATGCCGGACTCACTGGTACATGCCTACAAAAAAGGAGATATCGGCCTTGCGCAAGTATACCAACGGATGCGGATATCCGTTGATACAGACAACGCCATGAAGGTATTGGAGAAAAGCGAAAAACCGGAAAATAGCTCGGCATGGAAAGTGGACGTCGTTATTTATCCGGACCTTTTTCTCGAGAACAATACCTTTGATGAGCTTTATACCTATGCGATAAACCTGAATCCGGCAGTGGAGATGGCTCTATGGAAAGGAGCCAAAGCGACCGCACAGGTGATACTTCCCATAGCAACCAATCTGACCGGAGAAATGAAACGGGTACGGCCGGGGATAATCACCATATCGCAGGATGTACGGCTGAAGCATAACTTATTCGGACGTCTCACTGTGGGAAACTTCACCGATAACCGCATAGGCGCCCAACTGGCGATAAAATATCGTACCGACAACGGACGTGCAGAGGTCGGGGCCCAAATGGGAGTAACCGGGTTTTCTGCCGTAACAGCCGATGAGGGTTGGTACATCGGTACCAAAATGCGTGTGAACGCATCGGTCACGGCATCTTATTACGAACCGCATACCAACCTGCAGTTCGACCTGAGCGCCAACCGCTACGTATTTGGCGACTACGGCATAAGAGGTGATTGCACACGGCATTTCGGGGAATATGCAATCGGTCTTTTCGGAATATATACAAGCGGAGAGATAAACGGCGGCTTCCATTTTGCAATCCCTTTGCCCGGAAAGAAATGGAACCGAAAAGGATTCTTCCGGGTGAAACCCGCTGACTATTTTGCATGGACTTACAGCATGGTGGCGCATGGGAAATATATCGACGAACAAATGGGAAAAAGCTATTATACCCGCCCTGACGAAAACAGAAGCGGCGGATTCTACCAACCTGATTATATCCGTTATTTCCTGATTAAGGAAACGAAGAAAGCTCAATCAAAATCGATAAAATAAATAAATCAAATAAATTAGTTTTTAAAGACAAAATCATGAAACAGAAAAGTTTTTTATTCGGAAGCATTTTGTTATGCGCAATGGCTTTCAGTACAACCGGTTGTAGTATCGGCGGAGATGACAAAACAAATGAAATTGTAGACGATCCTCTAAAAGATAAAACCGAATACTACATTGTAGGACAAGTGAGCGACAGTAAAGGAGTAGTGGCAAACGCCAAAGTGGAAACCGGTAACGTTTCTGCGACAACAGACAGTAAAGGAGTATATAAACTGACTGTGAACGACGCCACCGCATACAAAGTGAAATTTACAGCAAGCGGCCTGCAGACTTTCGAAGCTGAGACAAGTATCGCATCTTCTGCCAAGAACCGTAGCCAGGTGACCTTGAATGTAAGAATGGCAAAAGAGATTGTATATGATGAGAATCATACCGAAACCGCAACACCTGCTGCTGATGCGGTAGTTACGGCACCGAACATTGTAGACACCAATGCCAATCCTGCCACTATCACTATTCCGGCAGGTACGGTAACACAAGATACAAAAGTTGCGGCGGTTGTATATGAAGAAGCTAAAATCGCAACAGGAAATGAGACTCAAGTACCGGTAAGCAATGTAGCCGTTAAAACAGAGCCGGCCGATATGGTGGCTAAACAAGCTGTTACCATCGCCGTGAATAACCTTGCTGATGATGCGACGGACGGTTATTTCGATACCGATTATATGTCTGCCGTTAAAAAAGACGAAGTTGCTACAAGAGCGGACAAATCTTTAGGTAAACCGGAATTCGACGCTGAGGACAACAGATATGAAATCACCATCCCTGCCGGAGAAAAAATAGCAGGAAAGTATGAGATGAATGTGAAATTCGACAAAAGCAGCAAAACATCGGGTACCGTAGAATACAATGCCGTGAACGGAAAAAGCGAAGTGTTGAAACTGGAAAACAGAGAATTCAATGCCATAATCGGTGTGAAACTGAATGTAACGGTGAAAAACGGCTGGACATACACCACTTCTCCGGCCACGGCATTGGCTGCCAAAGGAGCTTCTCAGAAACTGGCTGCCGCAATAGAGCGATACATAGAACTGCAGGAAGGTAAGGAAGGCGTATATGAAACAACAACCGAACTGACTACCAACATCAGTGGTAACCACGTATTGTATTACGGAAACAAAGCCAACATCCTGGCAAAGACTTACACATTCCATGTCATGATTAACGGCCAAAGCACTCCGGTGGAAGTTAACTTGAACAGCTACAACGGATACACGGAAGAGTATACCAATGGCCCCATCAGCCAACACTCCGGCGGTAGTACCGGTAAATAACCACATATATGAGAGTTAATCAAAACTATTATTTAAATAACACATACTTATGAGTTTACGTAATTTTTTATCAAGTAGAGCAGGAAAACGTTTTTACAACTTTTGCTATTGTTGGGGTGCTTGTCTGGTAATTCTAGGTGCCATCTCCAAAATCGGTGATTTCCCATACGGTAACATACTTTTGGGTATAGGTCTGTACACCGAAGTATTTATCTTCTTCATCTCAGGATTCGACGAACCCACCAGAGAATATAAATGGGAAAGAGTATTTCCTATCCTGAACGACAAACAGGCAAATACCGACCCGAAAGTTGCTTCCGTGAACTTCAAACTGTCCGGAAACGGTGAAAACTACAAACAGGAAATGGCTAAGCTGGAAGAGAACGTGAGAGCATTGAACGAAGCCCATGAAGCCCAGTTGAAACAAGTGAAGCAACAAATGGACCTGCTGAACAAACAATACAAACAAATGCAGGATACAATGAACGTAAAAACAACAAAGTAAAATAGCTGTTATGTCAAAATATGTAATGCCGCCAAGGCAAAAAATGATTAACCTGATATATATCATCTTAATCGCTATATTGGCCATCCATATATCTAAAGATGCCATAGAGGGTTATGATATTATCAGCAATGACTACCGCCCGCAAATAGCACAGCTCCAAACATACAACGAAGAATTAAGAGTACGTCTGGAGCAGGAAAAGCCGGAAGTCACGGGACAGGTACAATCTGTCAAAAAGAAAACCAATGCCATTCGGCAAGAGTTGAACGACCTGAAAGAAAACATCATACGGACAGCCGATAAAGACGAATATCAGAGCGGTATCCTCAAGAACCGCGATAACGAAAAGGCGACTCCTGATGTACTCCTCAGCAACAAACGGGGTAATAATCTTAAAAACAGTATCGCAACCTACAAACAGGAAATGGAAAGCATGCTTGCCGGTGACGCGCAGAAAAAACTCGTAAGCAGTTATATGAACATCACTCCTCAAACCGACAACGCTTCATGGGAAGAGGAAACGTTCTCGCATCTGACTGCCAATGCAGGTATCACCATGCTTGACAAAATGGAGATGGAATTGCTGAGCTGCGAAAAGGAAGTGTTGCTCGCCATGACAAACGGAACGGGAATACAGACTTCGGAAGCAACCCCGGAAGCCGGCAAACCTCAAAAGGAAGCCAAAAAAGAAGCTGAAAAGGAACCGGCAGAGCTTTCGGATAACCAAATCTTCGTAAACGGAGTACCTACCGACATCCTGGCCGACGGAACCCTGAAGAAGCCTTTTGTACAAATGGCTCCCGAAGCCGCCGTATTATACAAAGGATACGACAATAAACTGCAACTGACAAGCATCGGTATTCCTCAAGAGCAACTGAAAGTTTCCATGAAGAACGGTAAGGTAGTGATGCGCAACAACCGCTACATCGCCCTGCCCGACAACAACAGCCGTACCGCCGTCATTACCGTGAGCGATGGAGCCGATGTATTGGCACGTTATGAGTACGAGGTCAGAAATCTGCCCGCTCCGCAACCTTACCTTTCTTATTCCCATAACGGTAAAAACACGCTATACAAGGGTGATGTACCTCTTGGCAAAAGTCATTTGCTCGGCATGAGCGAACTGGTGGCGCAAGCCAATGAAAGTCCTCAGGTGAAATATAAAGTCGTATCTTTCGAAACGGTATTCATCGAAGCCGGAAGCAACAAGGTTATTACCCTTAAGAACAAAGGTAACAAATTCTCCGGCGAGCAGAAGAAAGCCATCGAACAGTTACAGGCAGGTGATAAATTCTACATCACATCCATTACCGTGTCCGGCGGACAAAAGACAGATGAGCAAATCGGCTCTATCAACGTAGTACTCTATTAAAAAAGTAAAGTTATGAAATTTGGATTTAAACACATTATATTGGCTGCTGCGCTGATGAGTGCCGGTAGTCTTACTGCACAGGAACAAAATGACAAAACATCGTTCCAAAAGTACAACTGGTTCGTAACCGGAGCCGTTAACGGAGAATGGCTGTCCAATACTACCGGAAACATGATTGTCGGCGGCAAAGTGGGAGCCGGTATCCAACTGACCCGCTACTCGGCATTCCGCATCAACGCGTTTGCCGGAAAGAACCGTGTAAAGACCATGCGTGCCCAGCAATACGGAGCCGAATTGGACTATATGCTGACCTTAGTGGGAAATAAAGGATACCAGCCTTTCAACCTGGCGGCTATCGTCGGAGCCAGCTACAACTACTTCAACGCGAACAAGCTCGACATCGATAACAAGAACGTCAGCTCCATCGGTGGAAAGATAGCGTTACAGGCGTCATACAACCTGAACAGAAAGCTCAGCCTATTCATTGAACCTTCGTTTACCATCCTGCCCAAATACTACAAGGGCAAAGACGCCGATGACGTATTTGTACAATCCGGCGTGAATATCGGTGTCACATACAGCTTCAAAGACAAGTACAAAACATCCCGGAAGGCTAAGAATGAGGCTTTCGCCGACAAAACCGACATACAGGAAATCAAAGACAAGATGAACCGTATGCTGGAAGAAATCAAGCAACTGAAACAGGAATCGCAGAACACTCAAAAGGTGGAAGCAGGAAAGAACATCGTTATCGAGCCTGCCCAACAGAAAGGTATCATTTCCGTAGATATCCACTTTGACGAGTTCAGTTCCTTCATCAGCGAAGAGCAAGCCGGCAAGCTGAACAATATCGGCGAATGGATGACCGAGAATCCTGCCGTTATCAAGATTGTAGCATTCAGCAATGACGTAAAGGACAAGAAAGCCGAAACCGAACTGCGCAACAAACGCACGGAAGCCATCAAGAAAATGTTGGTAGAGAAGTACAACATCGCTCCCGAAAGAATTGCATCCGCCGCTCCCGAATCCATGGGCTATGCAAACAAGACCGGAAACAACGCGATGATTATCTTCATTCCGAGCAACTTATAAACAGAAATTCACTTCTATGACTATCGCCATTGATTTTGACGGCACAATCGTAGAACACCGATACCCTAAAATCGGAAACGAAATACCTTTCGCCATCGATACGCTGAAAATGCTGATTAAGGCTCATCATCGGCTGATACTATGGACCGTACGTGAGGGGAAACTGCTGGACGAGGCTGTGGAATGGTGCAGGGAACGGGGCGTGGAATTTTATGCCATCAACCGTGACTACCCCGAAGAGGACACCGCCCATCACGGTTTCTCGCGCAAAGTAAAAGCGGACATCTTCATCGACGACCGCAACTTGGGCGGCCTGCCCGACTGGGGAGACATCTACCGCATGGTTCAGGAGAAGCTGACGTACGAGGAGCTGTATCGTGACAATGATAAAACTCCCCCCTCAAAAAAAGGCGGACTCTGGAGTTTCCTCAAAAAGTAACCGTTTTTTTGACTTATGTCAAATCGTACTCCGAAAAGACTCTTTAAATTTGCAGCGTCATTTAGAAAACGATAGAGTAAATTAGTTTTTATAAGAGAGAGATTAGTTTTTAGGGTACACTAAAAAAATTAGGCAACATCTGTTAACAGATGTTGCCTTTTTTGTTATATTTGTGCCTAATGAAAAACAACACCCATATCACGCCGTTTGCAATCAGCCTGTTCTCCCTGCTTTTCCTTAGCGCTTGCAAAGATAATCCTCCCAAGGAAAGCCTACACCTGCCCCAAGAATTATTCAGAGAAGGAGACATCGTATTCAGAAGAGGCACCGGATTCACCAGCCGCATAGTGCTGGCAGCCGACAGCGAGGGAAGATACTCGCATACCGGCATCCTGAAGAAAGAGCGCGGAGCATGGTACGTGATACACGCCGTTCCCGGCGAACCGGACTTTAAGGGAGATGCGGACAGGATAAAGATGGAACCCGTCGAGCGGTTCTTCGATGCGGGGAAAGCCTCGCGGGGTGCCGTGATGCATGTGCAAGCAGACTCCGCCCTTGCATGCAGAGCCGCCCGAAGCGCACTCGGACTTTTCCGCAAACACCTGTTGTTCGACCATGACTACGACTTGAACGATACCACCGAGATGTATTGCACGGAACTCATCGACTATGTGTACCGGAAAGAAGGGATAGACCTGTCCGAAGGCCGAACCACTTCCGTCAACATCCCCGGCATGAGCGGTGACTATCTGATGCCGAACGATATTGCGCAGAGCGGACGCCTCTGTTTGATATACTGTTTTTAAAACACACATTATTCACTTAAAACAAAAAACGTATGAAAAAAGTATTCTACTTCACCATGATGGTAATGGCAGTCTTCGTAATGGCGGCTTGCTCTTCTTCCCCAAGCACTCCGGGCGACGCGTTGAAAAAGTACAGCGGGTATCTGCAAAGCGGCGATTATGAGAATTTCGTAGAAGGACTGGCTTTCGACGACAGTCAGGATGCCGCCAAGGTAAAGGAACAAAAAGAAGCGCTGGTATCCATGCTCAAAGAAAAAGTATCGAAGGAATACGAGAAGAAAGGCGGCATAAAGGACATCGAAATCCTCTCGGAACAAGTGGCCGAGGACGGCAATACCGCTGTGGTAAAGACCAAATACACTTACGGCAACGGCGAGACCGAAGAGGGTGAGCAGCAAATGGTGAAGAAAGACGGCAAATGGCTGATGTCCATAGGAAAGTAAAGCCCGGACAGCCCTGAAAAGATACCGGACAGCATACGGAGTAAAGGAAGGAATTCCTCTGCCGCAGCTGTCCGGATTTTATTTAGCTGTCTGTCGTTTTATATAGAAATCTTATCTCAGTAAAGTTCGTGCCGCCCTACTTCCTCAAAGAGCGTCGCCAGTTTCTCAATGACCGGTTTCAGATACCGCCCGCCTTTCTCCGCGGACGCCTTTCCGGGATTGCCCACCCCGCTATCCACAGTGGCTTTGTCCCAATGGCGGGGCGCCCACGCCACCTTTTCATTCAGCGAGGCAATGGCAAACGGACGGGAGTCTCCGTTACCGGCCTCATCAAGATTCACCAGCTCGGGATGATAGTACATCATGGCCGAAGTCTCCGATTCACCGGCATGGTCGTCTATGGCGGCCTCGAAATAACCCTTGGTGGGAACGATGCCGAACCAGTCCGTCGCCAGAATCAGGAAATCGGGATAGACGAAGGCAAGGTCGCGAATCATTCCTTTGAAATTATTCCCGCCGTGACCGCTGATGATAATCAGCTTGCGGATGCCCTGCGCGTGAAGGGAAGCCACAATATCTTCCAAGATGGCCTGCTGGGTGGCATAACGGGTATGGATGCAGAAAGGAAGTTCCCGCTGTCCGGGATTGTGAGCGCCGAAAGGTACGGGCGGCATCACCATGCAGCGCACGCCGGAACGTTCCAACGCCAAAGCGGCGGCATCCACGGCAATGTCATGCGGCAGGATGCAGTCCGTGAGATACGGCAGATGCAGGTTATGCGGCTCGGTGGCTCCCCAGGGAAGAATCACAACGTCATACTTCACGTCTTTCACCTTTCCATAGCAGGAAACGGTAAGGTCTATTTCTCTTTTTTCCATAGCTGTTATCTTTAGAAATTACTGCTTCCGGTATTCCTTGGGCGAGAGGCCGGTATGATGCTTAAAGTATTTGCCGAAGAACGACTGATTGGCGAAGTGCAACTCGTCGGCTATCTCCTGAATGCTCTGCTCGGACGATTTCAGCATGGCTTTCGCTTCCAGAATCACCAGGCTGTCAATCCACTCGCCCGCCGTCTTTCCACTCACCTCTTTCACCACGGTGGAAAGATGCTTAGGGGTAAGGAACATCTTGTCGGCATAATAAGACACGCTCCTCTCCTCTTTATAGTGTTCGGAAACATACCGTATGAAGCGTTCAAACAAATCTTCCTTGCGGCTTTTCGGAGTGCGCTCCTTAGCGGTATGCCCCTGATAGATGTCGTATATCTCGTAGAACAGAGCCAGCAACAATCCCTGCGTAATCTCCTTGCGGTACGGATTGTCTTTCAGTTTCACCTTGCTCCACAGGAAAGAGTGATATTCCTCGAACGCCTGCAACTCGTTGGCGGTGATATCGATGCAAGGCCGCTCCTTTATCATGAAGAACATGGGAAACAACTGCTGCATGGTAGGTATCACCAAATCCATGAAATCTCTGGACACCGCTATAAAACTGCCGGAGAAATCATCGGAACGTTCGCCCTGCTGCACGATTTGCTCGGGCAGGATGATACAAAGCACTCCCTCTTTCATTTCATATTCCTGCAGGTTGATGTTCATCTTACACCGGCCTTTCCGGCAGACAGCAAGGCAGGCGGCGTTCAGGCGCGTAGGATATGGCGTAAAAGGAATATCCCTTATATCATCAAAAATAGCGAAATCATTGCCGATAAAGTCAATCATGGGCAGATGCTGTATTCCGGAGATATCAACGTTGCGTATCTGTTTTGTATTCATTGTTCTTGTGCTTTGCCGGCAAATATAGGATTATTCACGGAATTATTAATTTAAAAATCGTGAATGTTATCCTAATTCATTATTTTAAAGCCGATAAAGAACGTACGCGGCTGTGTAGGTCCGTAAAAATAACCGGCATCGCGAAACTCTCCCTTATCCAAATCCTTCTGGAAACTGTTGAAAATGTTTTGCACGCCCGTATTCAGCTGAAACTTGATATGGTTGTGCAGCACGAAGGTATAGTTCAGCTTCAGATTGAGGTCGAAGAAGTGGGGCGTATTCTCCATGCGGTCTTTCTCGATATACCCGGCATAGTGCGGCACAATCATCTTGCCCGTATACGTGCCCGACAGAGAGAAGTCGAAATTCTTCACCGGGGCGGACGAGAACGTAAAGTAGCCGTAATAGTCGGGCGTGCGGGGCATACGTTTGGTGGTCAGGTCTTCACCGTCCACCTGCGTCCAAACCTCTTCCCGGGTATAGCGGCTGCGCTGCGCGGTAAAGCCCAGCTGGAACTGCGCTTCCTTGCCATGGGCAATCTTGGCGTCGAGGTTGGCGCCGTACACACGGGCGCCGTTACCGTTACGGCGCTCCTTAATCACATCGCCCATATCGTTCTTGCCGATGTCCTCGAGCACGAATACATGGCGCAGGTCGGTATAGAAACCCTCTACGAGGATATTGGCCTGCCAGTGTCCCAGCCGGGTGGTCCAGTCCACCGAACCGCTGTAACTGTTGGAACGCTCCTCGCGCAGGTTGTCCGCCAGCTTGATTTGCACGCCTTCGCCGCCGACCGCGGTCACATGCAGGTCTTCGTCGTACGCTTGCGGCGCGCGGAAACCGGTGGAGTACGTCAGGCGCGCCTGAAAATCCTCGGCGGGCTTATAAAGCAGGTTGACGCGGGGACTGAATATCAGCTTGTCTATCAGGTTGTGTTTATCCAAACGGGCGCCTACGAGCATGGTCAGCACATTCATCTTCCACTCGTTCTGCACGAAGGCGCTGGCGATGCGTACATCCTGCCGCATGTCGCGGTGATAGCCCGTCATGACATCGTGCATGGAGTTGTTCTGATACTCCAGTCCGCCCGTAAAGGTGGCGGGGGCGAAGAGGCAGTTGTCCATATTGCCTACGTACATGCCGCCTGCCACCCAGGTCAGGTCGTTCGTCTTGCCGTAGGCGTTCATATCCTTCTGCGCGCCGTAGTAGCTGTTGCGGTCGGTGTGCTGGATAGAGCCGTACAACGATATTTTATGCTTATACTCGCGCCAGAAGAGGTCGTAGCTCAGTCCGCCGCTGTTGATGATGTGCCTGGTCTGCTCGGTGATGTCCGTTTCGTGCGGCTGAAGGTCGAACTTGTTGCCGCCGCGGCGGAATTCGTTGGTAGTGTGATACTCCAGGTTGATGCGGCTGAAATGCGTGGGACGGTAATAGGCGCGGAAGCCGAAAGTATTCATGTTCAGCTTGCCCAGTTCGGAGAAACCGTCACCGTCGCGGTCGTAAGGATTGCGGTTGCGGTAGCTTTCGTAAAGGGCGATTCCATAGGAATTGTCTTTGGCCACCAGAGAGACGTTCCCGCCCATGTACTGCTCCCAGGACTTACCATCCATATTGGAGAACATGCTCGATACCTGGAAGGAGTTGTTGATGGGGTCTTTGGTGATGATATTGATGGTTCCGCCCACGGCATTGGCGCCGAACAACGCCGAACCGCCGCCGCGCACTACCTCTACCCTTTCAATCATATTCACCGGTATCTGCTCCAAGCCGTACACCCCGCTCAGCGCGCTGATGATGGGACGGCTGTTAATCAGGATTTGCGAGTAAGGGCCTTCCAGACCGTTGATACGCACTTGGGGGAAACCGCAGTTCTGGCAGTTGTTTTCCACACGCAAGCCCGACTGGTAGTTGAGCGTCTTGGCAAGGTCGGTGGAGTTCACCATTTCGAAGAGCTTGGCGCTCATCACGTTCACCACCACAGGAGCCGCCTTCCGGCTTACCTCATTGCGATTGGCGGAAACCACAACTTCATCGGTCATGAAGCTTTCTTCCTGCAACTGGAAATGTACCACCGCCGTAAAGTCCTTGTTGACTTCAATCTCTTTTTCCTGCGTCTTATAGCCTACCGCAGAGACGCGCAACGTATACTTACCGGCCGGCAGGTTCTTGAACTCAAACTGGCCTTCTTCGTTGGATACCGTTCCCTGTCCGCTGCCCACAATCAAAACGGTGGCATACGGTATGTTCTCTTCCGAACCTTTCACAAGGACATGGCCGGAAATCATATTGCCTTCCCTAATCGGGTTTGCGGCAATAGCCGCGCCGATACTCACCACGGTAAGCATCAACGCCAATATATAATGTTTCATTTGAATAATCGCTTTTATTTCTGTTACAGATTCAGCTCATACGGGCTGACCTTCAACATTTACTCTTTAAAAAATCAGTTGTTTAACGGTACCATTCCGGTATCAACCGTAGGTACGGCAAATACCAAGCGTTGGTACGGCGAATACCAAGCATTGGTACGACAGATACCAAACGTCGGTACAACGAATACCAAGCGTTGGTACGGCAAATACCGGACGTTGGTACAGACAATATCAAAGGGTAACGGAATAAGGGGGAGCGCGGAGAGAAATCATCCGATACGCTTTTCCCTTGATGACGGACGTATCGGTTTCGTTTTCCACCACCCGCAGCAAAGAACGCATCGGGTGTTGTATTTCGCTGCAATCCGGTTTGTCCGAACTGAAGTGCGACAACAAACCGATAGCAATCAGCGAAGTAGCGGAGTGTGAATGCTGGTTATGAAAAGGGTGAGAGTGGGTAATCAATACCCCGTTGACGTAATGGACGTGAGTAAACGCCGTTACGCTTGCCTGGTACCCTACAAAGAGTACCAGCAAGCATAATGCGTATATGGTTCTTTTAATCCTTTTCACGTCTTATTATCCGCCTTTTGACTTTAAGGCCGCAAAGTTAGTAATTATTCCTGAACTTTACCAAACAAGAACTCATAATCACGTTTGGAAGCGGGAACAGCCCACTCCTCGGGAACAAATTTCCACTGGCCGAGCGCACGGGGTTCGATTACTTTCTTCCCCTCGATGTACTGCATCAGGTAGTAGCGCAAATCCTTGTCGGTAGAGCTGACGATGCGCTCTTTCAGTTCATCCTGCGGAATGCCGGCGCCTTTTGTCAGCAGCTCCCCGCCGCCGTTGCCGCGGTAAGAGTTCAGGGCTACCGTGTACATCTTATTCATATCGAACGGAGTACCGTCCGCCATGCTGAGAATGGTTACTTTCCGGCCGCTCGGCTTCGTAACGTCCACCGTGTAGATGATGCCTGCGGCGGAGTCGAAGTTGAAACTGAAATTCTTGAAAGCGGCTCTGTCCGCCGCACCTTCGCGGGGCTTGTCGCGGAACAGCAGGATATGGTCGTCGGGAGAAGTCATGCGGTTCGTCCAAAGGTCGTAGGACATCTCCAAAGCATCGTGCACTTCCTTACCCGAGAGCTTCATGGTGTAGAGCATGTTCTCGTACTTGTACAGGTTGAACATATCGTACACGTAAACGTCCCCTTCCTTTATCCGGGTGTCGTATGACAGAGGGGCGGCCAGCGAAATCTCGGCGCCGCTGATATTCAGCTGCAAGGTATGGATAAGGTCGATGAAAGCGGACGAACCGAAATAGGCGGGACGGGTGGAGATGGTTTCCGTGAAACGCCCTATCTTCTTCGATACGAAATCCTGAATGGTGGCGTACTGTGACGCGAAATGTTTCATAAACTCGTCGCTGACGCCGTATGCTCCGGTTTCGGTCAGCACGCCGTCAATCTTCTTGTCTGTGACCTTGCCGTCGCGCAGCGTCACAGTGATGTCTATGTCGCTCACCACCACACCGTTGCTGGCGGGGTCGATAACCAGTACGGAGTCGCCTGCGATGTTCCGCACTTTCTTACATTCGCGGGCGTGGTCGTGTCCCATCAGTACGATATCGAAGCCCGGAACATTGCGGGCTACGTCCAGCGAGGCGTTCTCCCGGTACTTGCCGCCCATCAGCAGGGCGTCCTGTCCGGCATGGAACATGCCGATTACGATGTCGGGACGCTCCTTTTCACGGATTATCTTCATCCACTTGCGCGCCGTTTCTTCCATGTCGTCAAAGCGGAGCCCTTTCCACAGGTTCTCGGACAGCCACACCGGAATGGCGGGGGTTATCATGCCGAGGACGACAATCCTCACTCCGTCGCGTTCGAGCGTCACGTACGGCGGGAAGTGGGTTTTGCCCGTAGCCGTTTCGATGATGTTGGCGCCCAGTACGGGAGCATGGCAGTCGCCCGCCCAACGGTCGAACACGGCGCGTCCCGTTTCCACGTCGTGGTTGCCCATGTTGCCGGCGTTATATCCCATGAAGTTCAGCATCTCGGCCGCTACGTGGGGAGATACCGTATCTATATAATTGTAATAATAGGCGGTGGGCTGCCCTTGCAGGATATCACCGTTATCCAGCAGAATCAGATTGTCCTTATACGTCTCACGCTCTTTCTGCACGAAAGCGTACACGCGTGCCAGACTTCCGACGGCATCCCGTTGGAGAATGAAATCACGGGGATAAAAGTTCCCGTGTATGTCACTGGTCTGCACTATTTTCAATTTCACTTCTTTATCCTGCGCGGCAACCGTGCCGATAAGCAGGAAAATACATACAAAACAACAAGTCAGCTTTTTCATATATCTTTGGTTTATCATATAGCTTATCTGTTTCATAAATCCAGCGGGTGGGTAAACACAAAACGGGCGCCGCGGGTGTACTGCGAATCTATCCATATCCTGCCGCCCCACTTCTCCACAATCAGTTTGCAGATGGACAGCCCCAGGCCTGTGCCTTGCGCGTATTCGTTCAGTTTCTCGAACCGTTCGAAGACCCGCTTCCGCTTCTCCGGCGGTATGCCGCAGCCGGTATCCGATACGGAGAACAGGGCGGTGCGGTTCCGCATGTCCGGTTCGAGTTTCAACGTTATCGTGCCGTTCTCCGTAAACTTGTCCGCATTGGACAGCAGGTTGATGACCACTTGCTGCAAACGCTGGATGTCCGTACGGATTTCCAGGCTGTCTGCGGCGCTTTCAAACACTATCCGGTTGGACGACCGGCGCGCCTGTGTCACGGAAGCCGTCACCTGCGTGCAGACCTGTACCACGTCGCACTTCTCCAGGGTGAGAGTAACGCGGTCGGCTTCCAGGCGGGACACATCCAGTATGTCGTTTATCAGCCGGAGCAGCAAGTCCGAGTTGGCTTTGATTATCTCGAAATATCCGCGCTGGTCGTCTATGGCGGTATCTCCGGCGGAAAGCACGTCCGAGAATCCCACAATGGCGTTCAGCGGCGTACGTATCTCATGGCTCATATTGGCGAGGAACGCGCTTTTCAGGCGGTTGGACTCTTCCGCCCTGTCCTTCGCCTCACGCAGGGCGGCTTCGGACACTTCCAGCTCGTCTTTCAGCCTCTTGGTGCGGTAGAAGAAATAGAGCGTGATGAGCAAGCCCGTCAGCAGGATGACCAGAACGGCAGCCACTCCCCATATATGGTACTTATATTGCTCATAGAAGCCCGGAGTGACATTCACCAGCCGGATAGGGCCGGGAATCGAAGCGATATCGAGCTTCCTCTCCTTCACCAGTTTGCCGTCCATGACGGTTTCGCAGGATATAATCTCTATCTCGGAGTTCTTCGGGTTTGCCAGCACACGGACAGCCTGCCGCGCCATATCCCTGCCCAGCGCACGGTAGACGGGCACTACTCCGCCCACAGCCCAGTAGCCGATGCCTACGGACGTAATGGAGAATGCGGGCAGGCCGGGAGCGGCTTCCATCATGGCATAAGTGGCATTGCGCATGAAGTAGCCGTCGTTCATGTCCACGCGCCATGTGCCCATCAGCAGAACGGTGCGCGGGGGCAGCGAGTGCAGTTTGTCACTAATGGTATAAATCGTGTTGACACGCCCGTCCAAGAGGATAAGGCTTAATTCGGGGAATTTCTTCATCTCTTTTACCACATGCGCCTGCAAGGTTACGCCACCGTAGCTGTTGTCGGAGATGAAGGCGATATGTTCCGTTTGGGGGTACAACCGTTTTATCATGCGGATATTGGCGGCCACATCGTACTGATAGACAAAGCCGCTCTTAATCGGGGAGCCGGCGAAGTCGGCGAAGAAGTCCAGCGACTCCGGCATCCATGTCTTCAAGTCCGCGCCCTGCTCCGGCAAAAGCACTACATTGCGGCTGGCAAGCGCCGTCATTACCGGAACGTCGCCCCGGACGGAGTCTTCCAGAGACAGATAGGCAGCCCACGCTTCCTGTCCTATCAGTATGACGAGCGAGGGTTCTTTGGTATCCCGGTACTTGGACAGGATGCCCGCCATTCTCGTCTTCCACAAGGGAGACTCGGAGAAACTCTTGCAGTTCATGTTCTCCAGCTCCACACCGCATGTACCGCCCAAACGCTGAAACTCTTCCATGAAGTTGGAAATGTTGTCCGAAGTTTGGCGCGAGTCCGGATTATAAGAACTGATAATCAGTACAGGATGGTCGCCCGTCGCAGAAAAGGCCGGGAACATGAGGGAGAAGAATGCCGTCAGGCAAAGCAGTGTTCTATAAAGTATTTTCTTGGATTGTCTCATTTAACGTCCTCCTGAACTGTCGCAAAGATACAATAAAACTCAAAAAAGGCGTAAAGAAAGATTGTTTTTCGTACTTTTGGCGCTCATTATTAAAAAGAAGCTGACATGACACAAATCTTTCACAGCATGATAGCTGCCATTCTCGGCATATCAGAAAAACAAATCGGGCAGACACTCGCCCTGCTCGATGACGGAGCGACCATCCCGTTTATCAGCCGCTACCGTAAGGAAATGACGGGCGGACTGGATGAAGTGCAGATAGAATCCATCCAAACCCACTACGAAAAGCTGAAGGAAACAGCCAGGCGGAAGGAGACCATCATCGGCACCATCCGCGAGCAGGGGAAAATGACTCCCGAACTGCAAAAACGTATCGATGAGACATGGGACGGCACCGTCCTCGAAGATATTTACCTGCCTTACAAGCCCAAACGCAAAACCCGCGCGGAAGCCGCCCGCCAAAAGGGGCTCGAACCGCTTGCCACCCTATTGATGCTCCAACGTGAGCCTCATCCCCGGCAGCGCGCCGCCGACTTTGTGAAAGGGGATGTGAAAAGCCCGGACGACGCCCTGAAAGGCGCACGCGACATCATCGCCGAACTGGTGAGCGAAAACGAGCGCGCCCGTAACGCATTGCGCAACACCTTCGCCCGCCAAGCCATACTGACCGCCAAGGTGATAAAAGGCAAAGAGGAAGAAGGAGCCAAATACAGGGATTATTTCGACTGTGCGGAACCCTTGAAGCGGTGCAGCTCGCACCGTCTGCTCGCCATTCGCCGCGCCGAAGCGGAAGGTTTGCTCAAAGTGAGTATCAGCCCCGACGATGAAGAGTGTGTGGAACGGTTGGAACGGCAGTTTGTACAGAGCGGCAACGCTTGCGGAAAGCAGGTGGCGGAAGCTGTGCAGGATGCTTACAAACGTCTGCTCAAACCGTCCATCGAGACCGAGTTTGCCGCGCAAAGCAAGGAACGCGCCGATGATGAAGCCATCCGGGTATTCGCGGAAAACCTGCGGCAGTTGCTGCTCGCGTCGCCGTTAGGACAGAAAAGGGTGATGGGAATAGACCCGGGATTCCGTACCGGCTGCAAGGTGGTGTGTCTGGATGCGCAGGGTAACCTGCTGCACAACGAGAACATCTACCCGCACCCTCCGGTAAACCAGGGCAAAGAGGCATTTGCCAAACTGCAGAAGATGATAGAAGCCTACAAAGTGGAAGCCATCGCCATCGGAAACGGTACCGCCAGCCGGGAAACGGAAGATTTTCTGAAACGGCATACGTTCAACCGGGAAGTGCAGATTTTCATTGTCAGCGAGCAGGGCGCTTCCATTTATTCCGCTTCCAAAATCGCCAGGGATGAGTTTCCCGAATACGACGTGACGGTGCGCGGCGCCGTATCCATCGCGCGCCGGCTGATGGACCCGCTGGCGGAGCTTGTCAAAATAGACCCGAAATCCATCGGCGTAGGGCAATATCAGCACGATGTAGACCAAAGCAAGCTGAAGAAGTCACTCGACCAGACCGTAGAGAACTGCGTAAACCTGGTCGGCGTCAATCTGAACACCGCCAGCAGTCATCTGCTTACATACATTTCGGGACTCGGCCCCCAACTGGCTCAAAACATCGTGAACTATCGTGCCGAGAACGGAGCATTCGCTTCCCGCAAGGAGTTGATGAAAGTTCCGCGTATGGGCGCAAAGGCCTTTGAGCAATGCGCCGGCTTCCTGCGCATACCGGATGCCAAGAACCCGCTGGACAATACGGCGGTGCACCCTGAGAGTTACCATATCGTAGAGCAGATGGCCGCCGATTTGGGATGCAGCGTAGCCGAACTGCTCGCCAACAAGGAACTGCGCCTGAAGATACAGCCCGAACGGTATCTCTCCCCCACCGTCGGAATGCCCACCTTGAAAGATATTCTGCAAGAGCTCGAAAAGCCGGGACGTGACCCTCGCGGCCCGATCAAAGTATTCGAGTTCGACAAGAATGTACGCACGATTGATGATTTGCGCATAGGTATGGAACTGCCGGGTATCGTGGGGAATATCACCAATTTCGGCGCTTTCGTCGACATCGGTATCAAAGAAAACGGCCTGATACACCTCTCGCAACTTGCGCAGAAGTATGTATCAGACCCTAATGAGATTGTGTCCATCCACCAGCAGGTACGCGTAAAGGTACTCAGCGTAGATACCGAACGGAAACGCATACAGTTGACGATGATCGGGGTGGAGCAAGGGAATGGATAAATGAGAATACCTCATTCTTCATTATTTTTTATAAGTCAGCTTGTCTTTGCCGTTACCGAAGAGGTTATCGCCTAAAGTTGTGATTTTATCGCCGGTGGCAAGGACGTAGCGAAGGTTGTCGCATCCCATGAATGCGCCGTATTCTATGGCTGTTACGCCGGGGGGAAGCTCCAATGTGCCGCATAACCGTCCGCATCCGCTAAATGCACGTTGGCCGATGCTCTTTAAGGCATGGGGCAGTGTGATGTTGAGCAGGTATTTCTTTTGAGTGAATGTATAGTCGGGAATGACCGTGGCGTTACATTTGGACAGGTCTACGCTTACCAGGTTGGGCATATAATTGCGTATCAATGTGAAGTCCGCTTCGTCCATTTTGCCCTCTACCGTAAGGAAGTTGACATCTTTGGGCTGTATGCCGGCGCGAATCAGTTCGCTGGCAAGGCTGCCCATCGTAGCTATCTGTACAGTGGCTCCCACCGGTTCGCCTTCTATGAAAGCAAATGTCTCCCACCGTTTGCCGCGGCGATACGAGTCGCTGCTGCCCAGAGGGACGAATATGGCTGTCACGCTGTCGGCCAGGGCTTCGGGCAGCAAGTTCGGGGGAGTTTTTTTGCGTATACGGCAAATCTTCAAATTGGTACATCCCTTGAATGCACCGTCTTCGATGTTCTTGGTCTTATCGGACAGGATGACCTGCGTCAAAGATGTCTTTCCGATAAAAGTACTGTCGTTAAGCTGCTTACAAAAGGCGTAGGACGGAATGCAATTGGCCGGATAGATATAGAAGCGGTCGGGATGCGTACCGTTCTTTCCGGCATACATGCTGATAGACGCATTGGATATATCCAGTATTTGCAGTTTCTTGAACTCATCCCGCAGATGGCGGAAATCAATCGCGTTCAGTTTGCCTTGCAGGACAAGGTGCGTAATCTCATTCGCCTCATCTTCGGTCAGCATTTCCACCAAAGTGCCGGGCTTGGCAACGGTATAGCGCTTGGAAGTCTGGGCAGAGGCATTCAGTATCATAATGCCCAATCCGGCGGCCGCTAAAAGTATTTTTCTCAGGTTCATGTTTTAAGTGTCAGATTGATTTGATTTTCCAAATATAAGAAGAAACCGTCAACCTTGAATAATGATTTCTCTTTTTATTGCTATTTTTGTCGGATATTAATTAACTGAAATTATTTTTTACGCATGGAAACCATTGGAAATGAGCACAAAGCCAAACGTTTTGGAAAAGTGGCAATCGATATCATATCTTTTGTCACGCTTGCTGTTATCATCATTACAATACTAGGTATACCTTTCTCGTCAGTATTGCAAAAGCTGGGTAAGGAAGGAGCCGATAAGATGTTCTATTTTGTCCTGAGCGAAACACTGATGCTGATAGGTATATTCCTCTCCGCTTGGATTGTATGGCATTTCCGAGGAGTTTCATTAGCCGGATTGGGACGCTCTTTGGCGATACGTAAGAAAGATTTGTTATCAGGAATATCACTGGCAATCGTTCTTTATGCGGTAGGATTCGGCGTATCCTTATTGGCAGGAGCGGTAGAGATTGCAGGAGTTGTATTCAATCCTTCTTCCTTATTGATTAGCTTTGTTTTCTTTTTGCTGGTAGCCATTACAGAAGAATTCGCATTGCGGGGGTTTGTATTGGAGCGTATGCTGCAAGGCGGGGTGAATAAGTTTTGGGCATTGTTTCTCTCCGCCACCCTGTTCTCACTGGTTCATATAGCCAATCCGAACTTCGACTTTCTGTCTTTTATCAACATCCTGCTGGCAGGCATTCTTTTAGGTTCTTCTTATATATACACGCGTAATCTCTGTTTCCCGATAGCTTTACACTGGTTCTGGAACTGGATACAAGGTCCGGTTTTGGGTTACGAAGTCAGTGGAAATAAATTTTGTGACGGTTTGCTGACGCTCTATCTGCCCGAGGCCAATCTGATAAACGGCGGAGCTTTCGGTTTTGAAGGTTCCATACTTTGTACGGTACTAATGGTAGCGGGAACAGCAGTGATTTTAAAAATGTTCAGAAAAAATTGATAGCAATTAGTGATTAGCGATTAATGGTTAGTGATTAGTGATTAGTATCTCACCATATATGGCGCAGCTTACTAATCACTAATCACTAACCACTAATCGCTAACCACTACTTATTATACATCTTCGCTCTCAATTCCTTGATATGGTCCGAAGTGATATATTCATCATACTCCATCATCTTGTCGATAATACCGTTCGGTGTCAGCTCGATGATACGGTTCGCCACGGTCTGGATGAACTCGTGGTCATGGGATGAGAACAGGATATTGCCTTTATACGTCTTCAGATTATTGTTGAATGCCTGGATAGACTCCAAGTCAAGATGATTGGTCGGAGTATCCAGAATCAAACAGTTGGCATTGCGCAACTGCATACGCGCAATCATACAACGCATCTTCTCACCGCCCGACAATACGCTTGCTTTCTTCAGCACCTCTTCGCCGGAGAAAAGCATACGGCCGAGGAAACTCTTCATGTATACCTCATTGCCCTCGCCGAACTGACTCAACCAATCTACCAGATTCAAGTCCGTATTGAAAAAGGCAGTGTTATCCAGCGGCAGGTAAGCGGTGGTAATCGTTACGCCCCAGTTGAAAGTTCCCGCATCCGGCTTCATATTCTCGTTGATAATCTCGAACAAGGCGGTCATAGCACGCGGATCATGTGAAAGGAATACGATTTTATCCCCTTTCTCCACATTGAAATTCACATCGCGGAACAATACCGTACCGTCTTCCAACGTTTTTGTCAGTCCCGAAACTTCAAGAATCTGATTGCCCGGTTCGCGTTCGGGAGTGAAGATGATACCCGGATATTTACGTGACGACGGTTTGATTTCTTCCACATTCAGTTTCTCCAGCATCTTCTTACGGCTGGTAGTCTGCTTACTCTTTGCCACATTGGCGCTGAAACGGCGGATAAACTCTTCCAGCTCTTTCTTCTTCTCCTCGGCTTTAGCCTTCTGGTTCTGTTGCTGACGGAGAGCCAACTGGCTGGATTCATACCAGAAACTATAATTACCGGCAAAAAGGTTAATCTTTCCGTAGTCGATATCCACCGTATGCGTACACACGGAGTCAAGGAAGTGGCGGTCGTGGCTCACTACCAAAACGGTATGTTCAAAATTGGCAAGGTACTCTTCCAACCAAGTTACGGTGTCCATGTCCAAGTCATTGGTAGGCTCGTCCAGCAACAAGTTATCGGGATTGCCATACAAAGCCTGCGCCAGCATGACACGTACTTTTTCCTTATTGTTCAGCTCGCCCATCAGCACGTAATGCTTGTCTTCCTTGATGCCCAACCCGCTCAATAAAGCGGCGGCGTCACTTTCCGCATTCCAGCCGTCGAGCTCGGCGAATTTCTCTTCCAGTTCGGAAACTTTCAAGCCGTCCTCATCCGTGAAGTCTTCCTTGGCATAGAGCGCCTCACGTTGTTTCATAATGTCCCATAACACCGTATGCCCCATCATTACGGTATCCATCACCGTATAGGCATCCCACTTAAAGTGGTCCTGACTCAATACAGACAGACGTTCGCCCGGTCCCAGCATGATAGAGCCGGTCGTCGGATCCAAATCTCCCGAAATGGTCCGCAAGAAAGTGGACTTTCCCGCACCGTTGGCACCGATTATACCATAACAATTACCACTTGTAAACTTCAAGTTTACATCATTAAACAACACTCTTTTACCAAACTGTACCGATACGTTCGAGACTGTAATCATCTTTATATTTACTGTTTTATTATGTACTACTTACTATTTAACACCTATAACTCTGCGAATTGCGGGCACAAAGATACGAAATAATACGGTAAAACAGCTTACAACAAGTTAACTTATTGCATGATATGAAGTTAAGTAAACATCTGCAATGAAGTTAACTTACTGCAACCTATCAAGTTAACTTACTCCCCGCACGATATTAACTTCCTATTTATGGAATATTTCGCTGTCAATCTGACATAAAAGTATTACCTTTGCAGCGTTTTTGGCAAAAGCCGTCAATTTGGCAAAGTTTTTGCTATCAAAACCGTATCATATTAACTTAAACCCTTGACAGCAATGAAAGCAAAATCATTTTATAAGAATAACAAGCATAACAATATGGACCCGAAAGAAAAAGAAAACATCAACGAAGAAGAGTTGAAAGAGCAAGCCGTCCAAGACGAGAACGGCGAGGAAACAACTGAAAAAGAAGAGGTTGCCCTGACTGAAGAAGAGAAACTCGCTCAGGAATTGGAAAAGGCCAATGCAGAGATTGAAGACCAGAAAGACAAGTATCTGCGTCTCTCCGCCGAGTTCGACAACTACCGTAAACGTACAATGAAAGAAAAAGCCGAACTTATCCTGAATGGTGGAGAAAAGAGCATCAGCAGCATTCTTCCTATCGTGGACGACTTTGAACGCGCCCTGAAAAACATGGAAACCGCCACCGATGTAGCTGCCGTAAAAGAAGGTGTGGAGCTTATCTACAACAAGTTTATGACAGTATTGGGTCAAAACGGTGTCAAAGTAATCGAAACCAAAGAACAGCCGCTTGACACAGACTACCACGAAGCCATTGCCGTAATCCCGGCTCCCGACGAAGCTTTGAAAGGTAAAATTCTGGACTGCGTACAAACCGGTTACACGCTAAACGACAAAGTAATCCGCCATGCCAAAGTAGTGGTTGGAGAATAACATACACAGTTATATGGAAAAAAGAGATTATTACGAAGTACTGGAAGTCGAAAAAACAGCATCGGTAGAAGAGATAAAGAAAGCCTATCGCAAGAAAGCCATCCAATATCACCCCGACAAAAACCCCGGCGACAAGGTAGCCGAGGAGAAGTTTAAGGAAGCGGCGGAAGCATACGATGTATTAAGCAATCCGGACAAGCGTGCCCGTTACGACCAATTCGGCCATGCCGGAATGGGTGGTGCCGCCGGTAACGGCGGACCGTTCGGCGGTTTCAGTGGCGGTATGTCCATGGACGACATATTCTCCATGTTCGGCGATATATTCGGCGGACACAGCGGTGGCTTTGGCGGCGGTTTCAGTGGTTTCGGCGGATTCGGCGGCGGTGGCGCGCAACAGCAACGCCGTTATCGCGGCTCGGACTTGCGCGTTAAGGTGAAGCTGAACCTCAAGGAGATTTCTACCGGAGTAGAGAAGAAATTCAAACTGAAAAAGTATGTACCCTGCAGCCACTGTCATGGAACCGGTGCAGAGGGAGACGGCGGCGCGGAAACCTGTCCTACCTGTAAAGGTAGCGGTACGGTAATCCGCAACCAGCAGACCATTCTCGGAACGATGCAGACACGCACCACCTGTCCTACCTGTGGCGGCGAAGGTAAAGTTATCAAGAATAAATGTAAGGAATGTGCCGGTGAAGGAATCGTCTACGGTGAAGAAGTTGTTACCGTAAACATCCCGAAAGGCGTAGCCGAAGGCATGCAGCTCTCCATGGGCGGCAAAGGTAATGCCGGCAAGCACAACGGCGTACCGGGCGACTTGCTGATTCTTGTAGAGGAAGAACAGGATAAGGAACTGATTCGTGACGAAAACGACTTGATTTATAACCTGTTGCTCAGCTTCCCGACAGCGGCATTGGGCGGTGCGGTAGAAATACCCACCATCGACGGTAAGGTGAAGGTGAAAATCGAATCGGGTACACAACCGGGAAAGGTTCTCCGCTTACGCGGCAAGGGTTTGCCTAATGTAAACGGATACGGAACCGGGGATTTACTGGTGAATGTCAGTGTATATGTACCTGAAACTCTGAATAAAGAGGAGAAAAAAGCCTTGGAAGAAATGGAAGGTTCGGATAATTTCAAGCCGAATACTTCTATTAAGGAGAAGATTTTCAAGAAGTTCAAGAGTTTGTTTGACTAATACAAAAGTCGCATTTCTATAAACGGAAATCCCTATAAAGAATAGTACTTTATAGGGATTTCCGTTTATAGAAATAGCGTTTATACTTTACTCTTTAATTGCAATGCGGGTAATTCCCGGAGTACGAACTCCCGGTTTTAATTCTCCATTGATACAAAAGATATTTTTTCCGCATATCACCAATGCTGCGCCCGCACGAGCGGTATCCGGCGTACAAGCTATTGTTTGCCACTCCTGTAAGCGCACATCATACACAAGAATCCGCTTATTAAAACGATACCATTCCACCGGATGAGTCAAATAATCGGCAGCCGGTTTTTGAAGCGCACGCAAAAAGATGTCTTTATCAACACCACCCATACAGATAATCAGATTCTTACCCCAAGCAGTCGCCACGCCACCGCCTAAAGAAACTGTTTCGCCCGCCTCATTCACCACCTCGGGTAATGGTGTCCAAGTATCGGCAGCCGGTGAATATACATATCCATCAACCGAGAGAGAAGCGGCACGTCCTTCCACCGGCGCTGCAAAGCCACTCCACAGGTAGAAACATAATTGCCCATCAGCATCCAGTTGTGCGGCACTTACCGGTTGTACCCGAGGAGCGCCCGGAAAGGCGGGCAGTTCCCGCCACCCTTGAGGCAGTTGCTCCAAATCGAGACAATAAAATGCATTGGATGCCTTGCCGTTCTTGTTTCCCCCGGCAACATAGAGTTTATTTCCCAATAACGCGCCTGTCATATTATCCAGCGTGCAAGGCAATGAAGGTAATGTTTCCACAACAGCTTTCTTATCTGCCACACGTATACGATAAGTTACAGACAAAGCTCCCCGCTCATTCATCCCCCCTACACAGATGATTCCATCGGTAGTAGACACAGATACACCATAGGCCATTGCTTGCGGCAGCTGCCCCACTCTCTGCCAAACCAATATGGAGTCCTTCGGTATTAGCGCCGTATAAATATCGCGATAATATTTCTTAGCACCACCGGCATAGGCCGGTATTTCAGGGAAATTACAGCCGCCGGCAATCAATAATTGCCCTGCCGCTATTCCTGCAAAGCAAGCCGAAACACCTTTGGCAAAATCCTTATCTTCCTGTGGAAAACCCTGCATCCGGCTGATTTTATCAATAGTGACATATGCGACAGGTGCGGCAGCACGGAAAGTCGAAGCCGGCAATCCCGCCTTATTCACCAGATTGGCACGGGTAAACGGTTGCCATCCATAGCGAATAAAACGGGGATTCTTAATATTGGTATTATACACTTTCAGACAGTCATCCTCAACTACGGCAGTAGCAGGTTCATAAACCCCGTCTTCCTCCGCCACTTCAAACGAACACAAAGGAGCCTCGTCAACACTACCCAAACCATCGCCATAGTCGAACGAAACATATACAGCTCCATTTCTGAATTCCGCACAGCGAAACAACGGACCGGAAGGGAGTACATCTTCATGTCCATAAGTACGGTTCAAAGCCCAATACGCCAATCGCTCGCCAATTGGTTTCTTATTGGCAGGGTGTACATCCAATGAATCTCCCTGATCACTGGATACAACCATTCCCGTATTGGAAACACATTTCATCAATCTTCGCTGACTATCGCGGAACCATGTCCACGACGGGCGGTCGATGCTTGACAGCTGCACATAATAAAAAGGCAGATCCGGTTCATCCCAGTTGGAACGCCAACTGTCAACCAGTAGTTTAAAAAGTTTTTCATGCGCTTCCTTATTATGGGCATTCGATTCTCCCTGATACCAGACAATCCCTTTCAACGGATATTTATCCAAGGGACGAATACCGGATTCAAACAGATAACAAGGTTCGTAAGGATGACGTTGCCGCTTATCGGTAGCATATTTTATGTTCAAAGCAGCCCTTTCACGCACCCAGTCTTGAATAAGGTCATTCTTTGTCCAATCATGTAAGATAGCCGGAAACTCAAACAATGTACGGCGGTCTATCCATGCTTCCGTAGGTGAACCGCCGACAGCATTGCATATCAAGCCCACCGGGACATTCAGACTATCACGAAGCATTTTACCGAAATGATAAGCAACAGCAGAAAAAGAAGCCGCCGTGCCAGAAGTACAAGATGTCCAGACAGTCGGTTTATAATATTGCAAATGATTCAGGGAGTCTAACACCGACGCATCCCACGCCACCGCATCCGTACGCCAGCGCGCTTTCATATCAAACAGACGAAGTTTGTCATCATTTGCTTCCGAAACATCAGTTTGCGCGGTAGCTGCCTGTTTCAACATAAACTCCATGTTGGATTGTCCGGAACATAACCAGACCTCACCAATCAATACATTTTTATAAGACAGGGTCTGTTTTCCAGTAGATATGGATAATGTATAAGGTCCGCCTGCCTGCAAAGGCATGAGTTGCACAGACCAGCAGCCGTTATCGTCTGCCCGGACAGTAATCTTCTGATGAGCGACACTTACTGAAACCGGTTCACCCGCATTCGCTTTCCCGTGTATTTTCAATGGAGTATCACGCTGCAACACCATATTGTCGGTATACAGGTCTGATACTTGCAAACAGACGGGATAAGACTCTTTCTCCCGATTTGCTATCTCGGCACCATAAGTAATACCATTTCCTATACCAGCCGCTTTCACTTTCTTTTGAGCCCAAAGACAAGTGCAGCAGAACAAGCTAAAGAATAAAAACAATACTTTCCTCATTTCTGTATGATATAAAGGTATAATTAACGATTTCAATTATTCTTTCAAGTGTTTTTTCAGCCAGGGAATGACTAACTCCGATTTAAAATAATGGTCAGGCGCATCTACATTCACCCTATTAAAATACTCATCCCTACTTAATCCTTCGGGCAGTTTATCAATCTTTTTGCGCTTTTGCGGGTCGGCAAATTTAGGATAATGGTACATCTCCACATTAGATGGATAACCGGATATTTCGTAAGCCTTACGAATTATATTGAAGTCGCGGTCTAATCCGCCTTCCGTCAGGATGACAGGACGCGGAGCCAACGAGGCTACAATATCCGGAAAGTTAAACTTGCGCCAGAAATTAGGAATCAAGTGCCGGATTGAGTTGGGAAAGATACGGGTTCCATTCTTATCGGGAGCGGTCATCACCAAAGCTCTTTCCTGGGTTTGACACAGAAAATCATTGTAGACAAAAGCGTATATAGAGGGATCCAGTACCCCCAAAACCATTAATGGTTCCGTACCCAAAGAAAATCCACTGACCACAATACGGTCTTTACGGATATAAGGCCGCGACTTCATCCACTCAAGTACCTGCATATCCAGATAAGCCGTATATCCCAAGTAACTCCATCCCATTTCCAGCAAGAAACGGGAAAACAAGTCATAGTTATAGTTTCTGCCTCGGACATACCGTTCCAGATCAGCCGCTTCACCTGCCGCCGGATTATCTACGGCCACCGCAATATATCCGGCTTTGGCAAAGTTTAGCGCCATAGTCACTTTTGGATTGCGGTAATCATCATCGAATTTAGCAGTTATCCCCGGTTCGCCGGCCAATCCTTCCTTAGAACCGCCCGAACCCGGAATACATAAAATGGCAGGTGACGGTTTCACCAAACTATCCGGTATTAGTACCAGAAATGTGGATACACATCCGGATAAAGGATAATATTCCCATTTTTCAAGTTGGTAACCGTCACGTTGTACAGTATGAATACACTTGGGAACCGAAGAGTTATCCTGTCGTTTCGGAAAGTTCATAATCTCTTGCATAGACTTACGGACTTTCTTCTGCCATTTGGAAAATTCCCTTTTACTCATGTCCGGACGAAAAGCACACTCCGGCTCTATATCGGATAACATGGTATGCACCACGCCATAAGAGCTGAGGAATCTTCCGTCGTCACGACCGGAGCGAATTACTTTGTGTTCATCCGGTGACCATCCCGTCACTTGGGCTGCAACCAATATGTACCAGCATAGAAGCAGACCAATCATTATATTTCTTTTTTTCATCTCTTCATGATTCAAAGCCTTGCAGCTATCTCTATCTTATTTCACAATATCCTTCAACTTCACTGCCTGAAAGGTCATCTGAGCAACACTGCTCTCATACAAAATACCGACGGTTTCTTTGTCAATCATTGTCAGGCATGAATATCCCCAGTTATTATCTTCATCCAGCAGTAACTGGTGCTGCGGCAGCCAGGTGACACCACCATCCAAACTGACTTTAATGGTAGTGCTATGACGCCCTTTCGTTGTATTAGGATTGGAAAAGATCAGTATGTCTTTATCCAAGATGTTATCTTTAGCTTTCACGCTGATGAGACTTGCCATGCAAACAGGTTCCTGAAGCGCACTACGTGAAGACACGTGCTCCGTCCAAGTCAGCCCCAAATCTTTTGTTGTTGCAACGGCACGGCTTCCTTTACGGTTGTCGCGCATGTTCAACATCAGTACTCCCGGTTCAACTTCGGCTACTTGCGCTTCCGTTGTATTGGTACGGGCATAATTATGCATTTTCCAAGTTTTTCCACCGTCTTTACTATACATAATTCCTGCATTGGGAATGCGGGTAGAATCTATGAACTGAGTAGGAAAGACCAATGTACCATCATCCATCGTAATACCTCTTCCGGGACCTTGCAACAAGAAATACCAGGAAGGATCTTTCACTTGGCCGGTTATATTGATTGGAGCAGACCACGTTTTACCATCGTCCGTACTTTTAGTCACCACCAATTGGGCGGTGCGGTTTAAATCCATTCCCGGATGCGAGCTCCACCATGCACGCTGATTCCCCATCCCATGAGTCCATGCAGCTACAATCCATACGGTATTAGTCTTGTTATCCACCAAAATAGAAGGGTCACCCACCCCATTCTGTGCGGCAGGTAAGCCGTCGTATTCACCAAAAGAGAGGGGTAAACGCATCTTCTCCCATGTTTGTCCGCCATCCGTACTGCGACTTAAACCTACATCCACATGTTCTTGCAAGTCTGCGCTATTATTATACCGGACATCATATACCCCCAGCAAAGTCCCTTTATTGGTAGTTACCAATCCCGGAATACGATAAGCGGTCGATTCATCATCACCGGCATGACGTACTCCAATACCGACACGATGCTCAACGCCTTTTGGTGATACTACTTGCAGAGGAGCTTTGTTATTATCCAAATTTACGGATACTACTTCCGCCGAAATCTTAGTAGCCAAAGAAGCTGAAGGTTTCACTTGCAAACTAATCCAAAAGTAATTTACACCGGGAAACAGTCTTTGATTTCCCACCAGTTTTATTTCTTTCTTTACAGGTTCAGTCACTTTCGATTTTAAAATGGAATAGGATGGATTCGCTGCCAATGTCTTTCCCGGTGAAGTGAAAGACAGATAAGATACAGGAGCAAAACGTTTTTTACCGTAATCTTGCAAAGCTTCCGTTCCACTATAATAGAGTTTTACAGACTGAATATTCTGCATCGAAGTGTTTTCCGTAAATTGTAGAACTACGTCGTTGAATATCTGTGCCGTATCAGTTTCCAAACGTATATAGAAAAGTATGTTATCCTGCCGTTCCAAAAGAACCGGAATTTGCGCTTCCTTTACGAATACGGTATCGGCAGCTCGCAGATTACCAAACGATATAATACTATAAAGCAGAAATAAGAATCGGAGTTTTTTCATGGTAAATATGTTCTTTTATTATTCGGCATAATACCGATACGCTTATGCTATAAAAATAAATACGATATTAATCCTTCTCTGTTTCTTAAGCTGAAACAGTCAGTTCCAACGGGGGAACCATTAGTTTCCCGACATGGAACAGTTTGTTTCCTCAGGAGAAACAGTTTGTTCCACACTGGGAAACAAACTGTTTCGCTAAGTGAAACTTTCTGTTTCATGCCAGGGAAACTCTTTTTTCTTCATAGGATAAAAGAAAAACTGCCTCAATACTCTTTTGCCATGTCTTATCCAAAAGCTATCGGCAAAGCTAATGAAAAGTTTTATTATAGCAATTTCCGAGTGTTGAGGCAGCCTCATCGTTCTAAAGAGCTAATAGCTATTTAGTATCTTTCATGCAACGAACACAATAACCATAAGCGCGAGGATTTCCAGCGGGAGTACTACATCCGCCATTATCAAAAAAGAATCGAGCTCCACGATTAGCTGCATTAGCTGCATTACTCCAATTATTAATACCCACATTCGCCAATCCTTTGGATAACCGTTGCAAGGCTGGTCCCGTTGCAAAAGAAGCCGTATAAGCTATAAAGCCAGTAGCCGGATAAACATAAGTACTACTGAAAGTCGCTCCAGTTGTATTTTGGAGAGTTTTAATACCACCGTCAATCGTAGTAGTAAATCCCGCTGTCTTATGCTTGCCACCACCAGGTTCCGAGGTAAAGGTACTCCATACATAAGGATGTGGTACACGATAACCAGGAGGACATGGATCATAAATAGATTTTTCTCCGGCACCTTTTCCTTCAGCTCCATCAACCGCATACATCACAGAACTACCCCACAAATCACAAGCATCTTCTGCGAACCAGTTCTCTGAAATACCAGAAGCACCTCCATAAATAGTCATAGGATATTTAGCTATATCATCTCTTGTAATCGGAGTAGTGGTAGTAGCCCAATCCGTTGGTTCTATTGTATTATTATCTTTATCATAAACGACAGCAATAGAAGTGGCATTCTCCGAACTTGGACCAATAAGAGGATCTTTACGCCCCCATTGATAAAATAATCCATGAGCATCTTTACTATCTGTATCAGAATTCCACAATTCAGCACTTGTAGCACCCAAATTACGATCCATCATAACAGGTGACTGATAGGTTGCAAAATTAGCATAATTTTGATGTACTGTATAAGTTTGTACCTTTGCATCCAAGTCTGCATCTGTCACCCAAATATGCCAACTCCAAATAACAGCACCTGTATCATCATATGCAGCAATGACTGCATTACCCGATACTAATGGAGTTTCATCAGAACCATTCAGCGTGAAATACACATAATTGTTTTTTAATTTCACACCTGAAACTAAACTCCTGGCACTCTGCCATAAGATTGCCACAGATGACGGGGCTAATATAGAAGGAGTTATGCCAGGAAAAGTTGTGGTATTTGTTCCTGCCGGAGTTACTGCTCCATTACCCATAACCGTAGCATTGAAACGATATTCTTGTCCGGCCTTTCCCGCTATGTAGCAGTTCGCGGTTTCATTTGCGCTCAAATCAACAGAATTATCACCCAGCACAGTTTCTGTAAGCGCATCCATATCTACTTCCAGAGTATTAAATTTGCCTGCGAGAATCTTCACAGAAGAAAGATTACCTTCCAAGCTTAAATCGTTATCTTCTCCTGCCTTTTCTATCACTACCGTTACTTTGCATTGCTTTGCCGACAAGTCCAAAGGATTTATAGACATATATCCGTGAAAGGCTTCATTCTGTACTAATTCCGGAGCATTATCCACTTTTACCTGTACTTTGGAAGAACCTTCGGCAATAGCAAACTGCCCTGTAGTCAAATCGAATTTATACTCACCCGCCAAAGGAACTCCGTCTTCCGTAGAGAATTCAATGGACTTTATCTTCCAGCCTGCATACTTCGCAGCTGTTTTACAACTGACATCCATATACCCTAACGCATGCTTGAAAGTCATGGGTACGGCGGTTTCTACTTCGGCAGAAGTAGCCGTGGCGTAAGTCAAAGCACTACTCATCAAATGAGTATTAGCCGTACCCGACTGCAACTGCGAATTACTTAATGTTCCGGCAATAGCTTTTGCGGAAGTATTATTCTTGTTATACGGTGCGTATACATAGAAAGTATGATCACCCGCCTCTTTATTCCATATTACCTGTGTGTAGAACAGACCTTCAGTCTGCCCTACGAAAGGAGCTGCAAGACCTACAGCCAGATTAACGGTTTCTGTCTGTTCGCAGAAGAAACCGATTTTACTGTCTGCCGCCCAAATTACCTTATTATTTTCATCCAGTTGTGACTGACAATTGAAGAAAATCTGATTCCCTCCTGCCGGCCGTGTAAAGTCATTTGTATAGTCGTCGTCACTGCATGCGGTAGTAAGAAGCCCTGCGCAGAGTCCTAAGACCAGAAATGTATATTGCTTTTTCATCTTCTTATGATTTAATTTTTCTAATGAATTATAATAAACTCACTTTCACCCGACCCACAGTTTAATAACCGGGTGTTTGTTCTACCTGAGGATCTTTAGACATTACGGTCGCATCAATAGGCCACAACAAATGTTTCTCTACCAAGTCGCCCGTAACGTTGATTTGAAGAGCCTTAGCCAAATCACCGTCTTTCATACGGCGAATGTCATACCAATGTTTACCCTCACCGACAAATTCTTTCGTGCGTTCTTCCAAAATGGCATCTTCAGCCGTTTCACCTGTCTGCGGATATTTATGAGTAACATAAGCATCACCATAAGCACGCTGGCGAATACTATTGATGTAAGTAGCAGGATCACCGCCTTGCATAGCCACTATTTCAGCTAACAGCAATTGTAAATCCGCATAGCGATAAATAGGCCAGTCATTAGTAAAACGACGGGTATTATTATCCATTTCACCCATAAACTTCGTCAAAAGAATAGCCGCATCGCCACCCACTATTTTATACACATCAAAAAATGTAGTGCTACGGCGAATATCATCTTCACCGAACTCATCAAAGAGAGCTTTGGTATATTGAAAATTAGAAGCGGTACCATTCAGATTCAAAGGATTCACATTATCTCCAGTGTACGCTTTACCGTCAGCATCTTGAAAACCTACCAGATTGGTATTTGTAGGGTATAAAAATTTACTGAAGAAATTTTCTTTTTCGTTCAAAAGATAACGGATTACAAATATCATTTCCTTATTATCCTTTTTGGCAACATCAAATACATCCGCAAAGCTTGTTGTAGAGGCAAAGCCATACTTCTCCGAATCTATAACGTCTTGTAATGCTTGCTTGGCGGCAGTCAAATCGGCAGACACATCCTTAGAGTAAACATTAGCACCGCCAATCGGTTTCACCTTACATCCCCACAGCAGAATCTCGGCTTTAAGCATTTTTGTTGCCGCTTTACTCCAATAAGAGCTTTTGTCCGTGGAATTAATTGTATATTCGTCTTTCTCAAAATAATCGTCCGACGCTTTTATATCCTTCACCAAGAAAGTGTAAATTTCCTCTTCTGTGGCACGAGGCTGATTCAAATCGGCGGGAGTAAAGCTACCATCCATCACACGTGCTGTCTCTATCAACGGTACCCCACCATAAGTACGGAACAGATGGAAGTAATAAAAACTTCTCAACCCATGCAGTATACCCATATAGTAATTCTTTTCGGTATCGTTCAAAGCACCGGTACCGGGAACCGACTGAATAGCATGGTTAATCTGCATAATATCCATATAGAAATTACCCCAGTTGGTAATAACGGAATTGGTTACCGTCAGGTTATTATTCACTGCCGCAACATCGCTGATAGATTGGTTGAAAAGAGAGGAACTCGCTCCCACAAATGTTCCCCCTCTGAGTTCGCCCATCTTGAAAAATACCTCCTGGCGTTCGCGAAGACGATAATGTAAGCCTCGAACATAACGTTCCACCTGGTCTTTTGTACTCCAATAATTACTGATACCATAGGAGTCTACCGGGCTTAATTCCAGGTAATCACATGACTGTATGGCTCCTATCAACAATATCAAGAATATGTATTTTATTTTTTTCATAATACTATCTTTCTTTATGATTTAAATATTAGTAAAGTTAGAACACAACCTTTATTCCCATCAAGACAGTCTTCGGCAAGGCATATCCGCCCTTACCGTCATCCTTGGTATTATTTGCGGAATCATACTCGGGAGTATAGAGATTGTTGCTCGTCACATAGAACAGATTCTGCCCGGTGAGCGTTACCGTTACCTTCTCCATCATTGCTTTCTTTGTCCACTGGGAAGGCAAATCATAACTCAAGGAGATTTCACGAGCACACAGGTAAGCAGCATTTTCCCAGAATAAAGAAGTACTACGAGTATAGTTTTTCTTAAAATTAGTATCATTAGTCATTAATACCGGCAATCCTGCAGTAGGATTATCCTCTGTCCATGTTTCTTTAGCGAGCTCCGGCACATTAAAGGAACCGGACGTAATTCCCATGAAATATTGATAACCGCTATTCCACTTCTTATATCCCAGCGCATAGTCGAAACGGGCAAAAAGTGTCAGTCCTTTCCAGGAAGCAGAAGTATTAAAACCACCCATCCACTTAGGTATGGAGTTACCAAGCTTTACCTGGTCGTGCGTATCGATGATACCGTCACCATTTACATCGTACCATACAGCATCACCGGGAGCAAGTTGCTGGGCATTTCTCTGCTGTTCAACAGTTAACTGGGCATAGGCCGCCGGACCGTATACAGGCTGAGAAGGAACTTTGTCTACGTAATAAGCATAGTTTGCAAGGTCTGCCTCATCACGAACAACATGTGTCATCTTAAAACCATAAATATCGCCATAAGATTGCCCTTCCTGTGTACCGCCTCTCCACACTGTTTCATTGCTTCCTTTACCTTTGTAGACCTCTGTACCGCCTTGACGGTTGTTTTCATTACCATTATCAGGCAATTTCAGCACTTTAGACTTAACAAACGTAATATTGGCACCTACATTCCACTTAAAATCTTTACGATCGAAAATACGATAATTCACTTCCAATTCCATACCCTGGCTGCGTACCGCACCGTTGTTGGTTTTCATAGAGCCCACACCGGATGAAGCGGACAAGGGTACATCAGCTATCAAATCGGTAGTTTTCTTATTGAAGTAACCTGCACTGAGATCTACCTTATTGAACAAACCTAACTCAATTGCCGCATCAAAAGAAGTTGTCTTTTCCCAACGTAATCCGGGGTAAGCGATGTCATTTATCAATAAACCATAAACACCATTATAATTACCGGCATTGGCGTAACTTCCCTGCAACTCATACAACCCGATACCATTTACATTACCATTCTGTCCATATCCCATACGTAACTTCATATTAGAGAATATATCCAGATATTTTTCCATAAATTCTTCACGATACACATTCCATGCAGCGCTTACACCCGGGAAGAATCCCCAACGGTTGTCCACCAACTTGGAATAACCGTCATAACGTCCGGAGAAAGAGAACAAATATTTGCTCTTATAGTCATAGGATGCATTGATGAAACCGGACATAATACGTTCTTGTGTGTGAGTAGTAGACATATTACGAGTGGATTTTCCATTAGCATCCAAAGGCTCCGTAAACTGCAGTCCGATAAAATCATCGGAAGTCGCTCCCTGACCGGACGCTTTAAGACCGAAATTATATTTATCTATCATTTCAAAACCACCTACGGCACTGATGTTATGATTGCCAAAAGAAGCATTATAGTTCAATATGGCATTATAGGTCTGATCCAAACGACGTGCATAATCGGCAGAAGCCTTTCGGTTGGAATCTACCTTACCCGGACCATTCGGAAGTTCCTTGTTGAAAGATTCTTTTTCAACCATGTGAAGATACCACATACCACTCATTTTCAAGCTCAGCCCTTTCATAAGGTCTATTTGGAATGAAGTTCCCAAGGTAGTCTTATAAGCCGTATTTCTACGATAGTAATAGTTCTTCATCTCATTCCAGTTGGCATTCTGAGTATTATTGATTAATTTAATAACCGTTCCATCCATGTTGGCACCTTTAAAAGTAGGTGGAACAGCAGGTACCACACTCCAGAAATTGGCATCGCTCATATAGTTGGGATTCGTTTCGGAACGAGAAAAGTTTACGAAGCCGGAAGCTTTCAACCAATTCTTAATTTTGTATTCACCATTCAAATTGAAAGATAAACGTTCATAACCGGATTCTAATGGGAAACCTGTTTCATCATAATATCCAATACTTGAATAATACTTTCCTTTTTCATTACCACCCGAGAAAGAAATATTGTAATCTTGCGTCCAAGCGTCCTGCATATTCAAATCACGCATATTGGTTTCCTTAAACAACAAATAGTTATCGGTAACAGGGTCTTTCATAGACTGCCAACCGTAATCCAACAAATATTTATTCTTATCGGTCAGAATTGTAGTACTGTAAATACCACTGGCTGTCTGATTGCCATCGGCCGTAATATCATTTCCCGTACCCCAACCGTTAACAAGATTCAGATCATCTCCACTACGATTTGCAGCCATACGTTCCCAATACAGATAATCACGGGCATTCAGGAAATTATAATTATCGCGGGCAAAACCTTTACCTACGTTTACATTCAAAGTGATGGTAGTTTTACCGACATGACCGCTCTTGGTGGTCACCAATACTACACCATTGTTGGCACGGGCACCATAAAGCGCCGTTGCAGCGGCATCTTTCAAAATTTCGATAGACGCAATATCATTACTATTAATATCGTTCATATCATCCTTTTGTACACCATCAATAATATATAGCGGACTACCTTTACCGTCCAAAGAAGCACCGGCACGAACTTGAATAGAAGGTCCCGTTCCCGGCTGACCGGAAGTCTGCGTAACACGTACACCTGTAACAGTACCGGCCAAAGCCGTCAACGGATTGGCACGTACCCCCCTCTCCAACACTTCAGAAGAAACTTTAGAAATAGCAGCCGTCAACTTATCTTTAGTTACGGTTTTTCCGTAACCCGTAACGATAACTTCTTGCAATCCTACAGCATCTTCTTTCATTACAACAATAATACTTTTACGCCCACTGACAGAAATCTCCTGTTTAGTATAGCCTATGTAAGAAAAAGCCAATACCGATTTGTTTTTTGTCAGAGTTAACGTATATTGTCCATCCAGATTAGTAATGGCACCATTGGATGTGCCAATTTCCAATACAGAAACGCCAATCAGCGGTTCTCCTTCAGTGTCCTTTACAACACCTGTCACCGTTTGTCCTACTTGCGCATACAAGCTGCTCAAGGAACAAAGCATTACCACTGCCATGAGAATTACTTTCTGACAGCTCTTTAAATGTATTTTTCTCATATCAAAAAAACAGGTTATTTAGAAGATAATATAAACAAATCCAATCTTATCCAGCCTTCCGGTCTGGTTGAAGTTTTTGTAAATCCGGGTAAATCGCCAAGTTCCGCAACAATAACCAAATCACCATCAGGCATCAATGCCATACAAGTATATCCCGCTGCTTTATCATAAAGCACCATATGATCTGCAGCATTAAATGTATGCGAATGTCCGTCAAAGAATTTTGCTTTGGCAAGATATAGGATACCACGGTCATCGTGTGAACTGGTAGCGGTGATTCCTTTTGCTCCACAATAGTACAGCCAGTTATCTTTCACTATCACACTTCCTGCACAACCTTTCTCCGGAGTTGGTAATTGTGATGCCGGATAATCCGAGAATCCCGGCCACTTGGCACCACCATCTGTACTATAATAGTTTTGCCGATATCCATTATATCGAATATTGCCAATCAATGCACCGTCAGGAGCCTCAGTAACCGTCCACTCACCCGATTTATTAGGTTGACCTGTTTGCCAGGTAACACCATGATCATCTGAATACATAGCGGTATTTCCACCATTAGAAACAGTTCCTTTATCCGCATCGACCTTAAATGAACGCATAGGAACAATCAAACGGTCCTTATACATCTCATTTGTCATTTGTACACCGGAACCGGGACCAAAGCTGCCAATCATTCTTGTAAAACCACTATATATACCAATCTGCACTTCATCCGTGAGATCTTTCCTTGTCCAGGTTACACCATCATCTTCAGAGGTATACATGATAGCTCTGTTATTATAGCCTTGTTGAGCAGAAGGTTTACCAACTGCATCCCATAAAGAAGTAAAAAGGAAAATCTTTCCGGTAGTCTGGTCAACCACAACTGTCGGGTCCATGTAAGAGAGTTTTGAAGAAACGGCTTGCTCTGTTATATTCTTTTCTGTCCAGGTAGCTCCCTTATCCGTACTACGCTTCATAAAAATATCCGTACGTCCCGATTTATCCATCCAAGTACCATAACGAGTTTCACAAAAAACAAGTATCGTACCGGCTTTTGTAACTGCCACCGCAGGCACACGATAAGAGACGTCAGTACTTACTTTAGAATTAAATACAGTAGTCGTTGAAGTTACTTTCCACACCGGATCCGCATCAGGAGCAGGTGTCGGATCGTCCGGGTCAGGTGTCGGATCGGGTGTCGGTTCTTCTTGTTCCATCTCATCCGGATAGGGCACAGGTGAAAAATCATTGACACTATCATCTGAACAAGCTGTAAAAACAAGCAAGCTCATAACGATACTCATAGTATAAAAAAAGTTTTTCATAAATATAAAATTAAAGATTAATAATAGGTAGTATAAGCAAGTCCAGTCTCATCCAACCGGCCGGACGCTTGAGAGGTTTGATACCGGGCAATGATTTACGAGTAAATCCAGGAGTATCTGCCGTTTCAAATATAATCGCCATTCTGCCGTCCGGCAAGAAGGACATACAACTATAGCCTGAAGCTTCATCATATAATTGCATTCCATCATTCCATGTCTTCCCGCCATCGCAGCTTTTATACAAAGCCAGACCTACGCGTTCATCATATTCCGGTGTTTCAGCTTTTCCTCTGATACCAGAAAAATAGAGTTGTCTTCCTTGTCCCAAAACGCTCGCCTGACATCCTTTAGAAACACCCGGTAGTGCCGGTTCTTTTACCGCTTTGCTCCAAGTACCCCCACCGTCAGCGCTATATGCCACCATACGCGCTCCCGGTATGCGAGCATTGTAAACCAATGTTCCGGCAGGAGATTCGGCTATTTGAAATTCATCACCGGTATCGCCTTTACCACCCATTGTCCATGTCCGGCCATGATTATCGGAATAGATTGCTACGTTATGAGCACTTTTTCTTTCGGAATCAACTACACGGGTCGGTAAAACCAATCGTTCCTTAAACTGTTTTCCCGACATCTGTAAACCTGCTCCCGGGCCAAAACCGACAATATGATAGCCTGCTGGAATAATCGTAGATGTAACATCCACAGGCGAAGACCAAGTTTTTCCATTATCATCCGAAGTGATAAGAATAGCACGATTCTTTGTTCCGGAATGGTCTTCCGACGGCCAAAAAGTTGTGAATAAAAAGATGCGTCCGGTAATTGAATCAAGAATCGGAGTAGGATCCATATAAGCACCGGTAATACCTTGTGTCAAATCTTGCATAACAGACCATGTTTTTCCTGTATCCTCGCTTCGCTTCACTACAATATCCGTACGGCTTTTATCCCGCCAACTATCTCTACGCGCCTCACAAAAAACAAGCAATGTACCATCTTTGGTTGTCAACAGTGAGGGAATACGATAGCTGTTCACATTATCATCCCCGGCAGAAAAGACAGTACACTTCTTCAGTCCGGAGAAATCTGATTGTTCTGTTGTTTGCGCTTCTCCTTTAATTGAGAAAAGAAAAGATAAAAAAACTACTATGAATAGATTCTTCAATATGTGCATATGATATTTTTATAAATGAAAATACAAACATCACTTACAGCAGTTCCTGACACAGCATATAACTACGAATCATCATTCGAGGTATATGGAAAGGACCCTTAAACAGATTACCTTTGGCAGGTTGGGCCACCGTGCCGTCACGGTGCAGATAACCATACCACTCACCATATTCCCTATCAGGAAAATGAGCATACGTCCAATCACTTATCTGCTTATGCATGGCAAGGTATTTTTCATCGTGAGTTGCCTGATAAGCATAAAGAGTGGCAATAACAGCTTCGGTCTGCGGCCACCAGAATTTCATATCCTGGGAATAATCCTGTGCGGGGAAATTACGACAGTCCCGGAAGTTTATTATACCGCCATATTCTTTATCCCATCCCCATTCCCAAGACCAATCGAGAATCTGAAGAGCCGTTCGTACCAAATCTTTATCCCAGTCGCGATAGCGGGCTTCTTCTAAAATGAACCAGGAAGTCTCGATACAATGCCCCGGATTAATGACACGCCCGTTACAGGTATCAATGAACTCTCCATCTTTTCCCACCATTTCAAGCAATGCTTTAAACTCGGGATGAATAAAGTACTTTCGGATAGCCGCAAGCGATTCATCAATTTGTGTGTCGAGTATCGGATCGGAAATAGCAGCACGGACACGAGAAGCCGTATTGATGAGAATCATCGTAATGGAATGTCCTCGAGCCTGTAGTGCAGGCAGATACTTAGGCTCCAGAAAACCGGGGGTGGAAAGAAACCTTTGTATACGTTTGAAAAGAGCTAAAGCCTTTTCTGCATAAGTTTTATCTCCTGATGCAATGGCGTATTCTGACATGGCAATAACGGCAAAACACTCGGAAAACACATAGCGACGTTTACGCAAAGGAGTACCGTTTTCAGTAACTTCAAAGTACATATGTCCGTCAGCATCAAAACAGTGCTTTTCTATAAAGTCTATACAACTCTTAGAAGCCGCAAGCCATTCCGGATTCTGTTCTATATTATTATAAGCATAAGCTGCAATAAACCCAAAACGTCCCTGAAACCATACAGATTTCGTAGTGTCCATTAAACGGCCATCACGATCAATACAAGTATATACTCCGCCATGCTTACGGTCAAGGCCGTAGCGCATCCAAAAAGGCATAATATTCTCAGTGAAATCATGTCGATAGGATGCTGACCATGAGGTTAAATAATCCGTTACATTCATAGTTTATCAGATTTTAGAATTTATTGCAACGTTCAAAGAAATGAATAGCCTCAAGCTCTGCTTTCATCTGGCATTCTTCCTCATCGGTCATATTTTGGAAAGGAGTACGATTCTTACCTAGGTCTAGACCGATAAGCTTCATTATACGCTTACCTCCCACAATATTTCCACGGAAATGGCAAATAACATTAATCACTTCTTGCGAGAAGTTCTGACGTTCACGCGCCAATTCAAGGTCACCGGCCTTCCAGGCATCAATGATACCTACCAGTTCCTTTCCATTATAATTGGTAGTACCGCCAATGCCACCCTGCGCACCTCCCATTGCCAAACAGGGAAGAATCGTTTCATCCTGACCGTGGAGCATATCGTACTTACCATTCTTATAAAGACGGCACTGATTGTATTCGTACATACTCTCGAAAGTATATTTAATGCCGGCGAAATTAGGTACTCGCCCATCAACCGCTTCCAATAACTTAACCATAGGCAGGAAAGCGCCGTTGAAAGCGGGAATATGATAATAATAGAACGGCAGTTCGGGAGCACCCGCTGCAATTTCTTCAATATACTTTACCAATTCTTCCACACGACCAATTTTAGGAAACGGTGGAGCCATTGCTCCAATAGCTGTAGCTCCGATTTTCTGCGCATGCTCCGCCAACATACGGCTCGCTTTGACGCAACAGCTCCCAACGTGAACAATTACCTTAAATCCGGCCGGCGCAACAGATACCCAACGCTCGGCAAGTTTCATACGCTCTTCTTCAGTCAACATATATCCTTCACCGGAAGAACCATTAATGAATACTCCTTGAAGGCCATTTTTCTGCAACATTTTTGCATAGGCTTCAATAGGTTCATAGTTTACTTCTCCATTTTCATAAAACGGAGTGAAAGGCGCATCAATCAAACCAATAATCTTTTCCATACTTTTTATTTCTTAATATCATTAATGTTATTATTATTCCATATTGTCTGTCTGAGGACGAAGAAAGTAAAGTTGCAAAGCCAACGCTACCAGTACTATAATACTGAGCATGGCAAATCCTTGTCCCAAGTTTCCTCCATCAGTCCATTTTCCTAATAACTCGGTAACGGCGGCACCGGCAAATACACCTGTCATATTCATAATACCATAGGCGGTACCACGATGTTTTGCCGAGACGAACTGACAAAGGATAGGCATATTATTAGCATCGAAAATACCAAAACCGATTCCGAAAAGCAGTCCGGCACCAATAACAGCTGCAAAGCTGTGTCCAAAACCCAGCAGCATTAACGCAGGAATCGTCAACCCTAATCCGATAGCCCCCGTATAAACACGCCCTCTGATATTTTTTTGTACCCACCGGTCAGATAAAATACCTCCTACGATAACCCCGATAAACGAAGAAAAAGCGATTGTTATAGTAGAGATCGGACCGGCTTCAGACATAGGAATATTCAAACTTTCGGAGAATAATGTCGGTAACCAGTTTTTAGTCGCCCAACCGGGAAGACTCGGAGCTGCAAAATAGAAAAGGATAATCCAGAAAGCCCAAGTAGAGAAAAGTACACTAAGCCCGCTAAATAAAGACGGTTTCTTTTCTCCCGATGCTATTGGTGTCTCTTTTACCAAAGCATGGGCCGGATTTTCACGCAATGTAACAACCAAAATCAATGAATACACAATACCTATGATACCGAACCAATGAAACGTGGAATGCCAAGAAAAGATAGCCGCCACCGTAGCGCCAAATCCACCGATAGCTTGCCCTACATAAAGTCCGGTCATATGTATCCCAATAGCCAATGAACGGGATTTACCTTGATGCCAATCAGCAATAAGAGATAAGGCAGAAGGTATATAAAGCGCTTCACTAATTCCCATCACTGCACGAAGCCAATATAATTCGTGAAAATTATCAGCATATCCCATCAAATAAGTGACAGCGGACCAAACAAACAAACTTCCGACAACCAACCACTTACGACTGAAACGGTCAGCAATCATACCGGCGACTGGGCTCATAAAACCGTAAATCCATAGAAAGATAGCCATTAGAGCTCCAAAGGCTTCCGCTTTATTCAATTCTACAATATCAACCTTCATAGCCTCCTGCATAGTAGAGAGCATTTGGCGATCCATGTAATTGAGTAGAGCAACCACCCATAATAAAGCAACTACTACCCAAGGATACAGATTTTTGTTTTTCATAATCTTTAGTTAAAGCTATATTAATTTATTTTGATGCAAATATATCAATCATTTTATTATATACAAAATATTTAATAAATTATTTTATTAAATGCAAGGCATTAATTAAAAACATATAGATAACAAATAAATATAAATAAAAATAGCGCAAGAGAATGAATTACATTCAACTTACGTCATACTTTTTACCCCACTAATCTAATACCAACTATTTTTCAAATCTTCACTTTAGCTATTAGCTTACGAATTTTCCCTTGACCAATTATAGGCGCATGAGGATCCTCCGGATATACAATCATAAACTGGCCTGGATATAAATCGACCCATGTAGTTGAACAGTCTGAATACAAGGCACAATCTCCTTCTTTCTCATAAGGCTTAACTTCCTGATTTACATCCTCAAAAGCCTTCCATCCAATTCTTTCTATACCTTGCAAAAGAATATGTACATCAATATAAGCACGATGGACTTCCAACACTTGTTTAGCTTGTGCAACACATTCAGGATTGATATTCATAATAAATAAATTATCACCGTCAATATCAATACGTCCTAATTCCGCATGAAGCAAATCATGGCTTTTTACATAGTCAAAAAGAGTTTTAAACAAAGGGTGGAGCACCTCTACCCTACTGCTATTCTGTAAATTCGATACAATCATTTTCGCTGTTTTTTAGTTATATATGAAAATTCCGAGGCAAATATAGAAATTAATTTAATTACACGGGAGATATTAATAAATTATTTTAGTATATATAAAATATAAAGCTAAATTTATTATCTTTGTAGAAATTCAATCAGTAGAAGACATGAGACAGCAACTTTTAAAGGAAATAGAGTTAGGAAGCAAAAGTGCTCTCGTAAAAAAGAGAATTATTACACATTATATATATAATGGCAGTTCTACCATTACCGACCTATCCAAAGAATTAGACCTAAGTATACCTACCGTTACCAAATTTATCAGCGAGATGTGCGAAGACGGATATATCAATGATTACGGTAAATTAGAAACCAGTGGTGGACGACATCCAAGTTTATATGGCCTTAATCCGGAATCCGGATACTTTATCGGCGTAGATATCAAAAAGTTTGCTGTCAACATCGGCTTGATTAATTTCAAAGGTGATATGATGGAATTGAAGATGAATATTCCCTACAAATTTGAAAATACACCGGAAGCCATGGAAGAGCTATGCAGACTTATCAGTTCTTTCATAAAGAAAACAAAAGTCAATACAGAGAAGATATTAAATATCAATATCAACATATCCGGACGAGTTAATCCTGAGTCAGGATATAGTTTCAGTCAGTTCAATTTCTCAGAGCGTCCGTTAGCAGAAGTCCTAACTGACAAAATAGGATGTCAAGTCTGTATTGATAATGATACCCGTGCCATGACCTATGGTGAATATTTGCAAGGTTGTGTAAAAGGAGAAAAGAACATTATATTCGTCAATATAAGCTGGGGACTTGGCATCGGAATTATCATAGACGGTAAAATATACACCGGAAAATCAGGTTTCTCCGGAGAATTCGGACATATCAATGTTTTTGATAACGAAATACTGTGTCACTGTGGCAAAAAAGGATGCCTGGAAACAGAAGCATCCGGTTCCGCGATATATAGAATCTTACAAGAACGCATTAAAAAAGGCGAGTGTTCCATACTGTCCGGTCGGGCAAACAACCAAGAGCTTCCGCTTACATTGGACGAAATTATTTCTGCCGTAAACAAAGAAGATTTGCTGTGTATCGAAATTGTAGAGGAAATCGGACAAAAGCTAGGTAAACAAATTGCAGGATTAATCAATATATTTAATCCTGAATTGGTTATTATTGGCGGAACCCTATCATTAACCGATGACTATATAGCCCAGCCTATTAAGACAGCAATAAGAAAATATTCGCTAAACCTCGTAAATCAGGATTCTGTTATTACAGTTTCAAAACTAAAAGACAGGGCAGGAATTGTAGGTGCTTGCATGCTGGCACGAAGCCGGATGTTCGAATATTAAAATATAACCTTCTACTCTTCCCTAGCGTAGAATAGAAGGTTATCTTTTTTCTTTAGTTTTCCCTTTAGCAATGGCGTAATGATTATTTCAGCAAATGCACAAACTTAGCTGGTAATTCAGCCTTATCGGCACAAACAAACAGATACTTCCCCTCAGCATCTACCAAAAGAGCCGCACACTGTGAAGCAACAAAGGATGCTACGCCGGTTGTTTCTTCAACAAAAACACAACCGGGGAAAAGAGGCGCAAACACTTCTTTGGTTTGTCCTTTCCACTTCTTGAATACAATCTGCATAGGACAAAATGCTGTATATCCTGCAGCATTCAAACGCTGCATCAATTTACGCTCCGATTTTGGTGCTGTATGCAGAACACACCAACGACTCATATTATTATTAGTCATCATATCGCCTTATTTGCTTTTCTCCAATCCTTAAATAAATCTTTCACAAATAATATCCAACCGACACAACCTACTCCCGCCAGGAATACAAAGCCTATAAGAATCATAATCTTATTAGGTTTGGCGGCACGTAACGGTACCGTAGCCGGTTGTACAACCGTATATACCGGAGTAATCTCCTGCACCTTGGCTCTTGCCATTTGCAATTGTCCGGAAACCTGCGTATAAACGGTATACGCCAACTCCACCTCATTCTTCAAACGCTCCTGCTCGGCACGATAGCTTAACAGAACCACATTCTGATTAGCATCCGCGAAAGTAGCATATTTTTTCTGAGCGTTCTGATAATCAGCTTTTGCTTCGTTATAAAGTTTTTCAGTAAAAGCTAAATCATGACGGGCTTTATTGGTACGGTAATCTGTGATATAATTCTGCAAACAACGCATGACGGTATCAGTCAGCGAAGCGGAAATCAAAGGATCCTGCATGGTAACCTCTAAGGTCGTAACTCCGGTTTTCTTATCAATCGTAACCAGAATACGTTTACTCAAAGCCTCCGCTACCCTTGTTTCGTCCAATGTCAAACGGAACGGATCAATTTTCCCTTCTTTTTTCTCCGGTTTATCCTTAAACAAAGACAATGTCCACCCCAAAGCCTTGAATGGCGCAGATACCACAGTACCCATCCATGATGAACGTTGGTATTTATCCAGATAAGCGTATAAAGTCGTGTCGATTTTTCCTTTTTGATCTTTGACCTTTACATCAAACAGCTCCAACAGAAAAGGAGTCGACTTGACAATATCAGGATACAATTCGGGTGACAGGGCATCCTCTCCGGCAGAAGCACCACCTAAGTTGATTCCGGCCATGGCAGCCAATGCTCCCATGCTTCCGGCATTCATTTTACTGGCGCTTTCAGGAGCTAACGTCACCTCCGTAGAATATTCTTTAGGAATACTGAACCCCACAATCAGTCCTATCACTGCGGCAATACCACATACCTTATAGAGCATTTTGCGTTCAGCCCATACTTTCTGAGCCAATTCTATCAAATCAATTTCCTGTTCCTCCGGTTTCTGCGGAGTTTCTTGTATTTTACCTTCGCTCATTGTCTTTATTACTTAAAGAGATTAACCAAAGTAGCAATCATAGTACCCAAAGTGGCAACAGAAGTACCCATACCTACCATTTCAGCCACACTCATACGCTTGCTCGGGTCTTTGCTCGGAACTATAATCTCACATCCCGGCTCGATTGCCGTTTTACTTCCGGAGCGTATGCGGGATACGGTACCATTCATATAAACCACAAAAGCGTCGCGCTTCTTGGCATTCGTTGCATATCCGCCGGCCTGATTGATATAGAAGCGGCTGTTTTCACCTTCTTTATACAGCACCGTGTTAGGATACATCACGGCGCCATTGATTTTTACAGTACTTACATATTCAGGGATAAACAGTATATCTCCCTCACGCAGTACCATATCATAATCCGACCCCGGATTCTTCAGAGCTTCATCCAAGTGAATACCTACCGTATATACATATAAAGTAGTTGAATCGGCACCAACCTTTACAGCCATACGGGTAGCATCTTCCTTTCTGCGAAGTTCTTCTTCTGACATTTTACGAATGAGACGGGCACCTCTTACATAAGCATCAGACGTAACCCCGCCGGCTTTAGCGACCAAGTCACTCAAACGTTCGTTCTTCTTGGACAAAGCGTAAGTACCGGTAAACAACGCCTCGCCTATTATCCCCACATTCTTCTGCTTGCGATAAGCGGGACTTTTACGGACATAAACTTCATCAAAAGGTTCCAAATAGAAGTTCTCGCTTCCCTCGCCTATCAGCAGGCCGTCTTTCAAATCAAATGTAAAAGTCTGACCGACCACGTTACTGTCATCCGTACTCTTAGGAGACTTGATGCGTCGTGAAACATCTATTTTAGTTGTCGAAGCTGCCTCAAGCAAACCGCCGGATTGCAGCACCAAGTCCTCAATGGTCATCTTATCCGCATAAAGATAAGTACCCGGATCTGCAACCTCACCGTGAATAGTCACCGTAGGATCTTCTCTCAAATCCTGAATACTGGGAATATAAAGTATATCATTCTTCTGCAAAGGAATATCCGCAACTACACCTTTCAACAAGCCTTTCAGGTCTATTGAAATCACCTCACGAGTCAAATCCTCATGCTCACGATTGATTACGGCGCGATTTAAGAAAGCGTCCCCACGTACGCCTTCCGCTTTCTTTATCAATTGCTTCACGGTATTTACCTCTCCGCTCAACTGATACAGACCTTCACGATAAACAGCACCGCGAATCTCCACACGATTTTCGAAACGATTGAGAACCGAATCCACGGTAAGTACATCGCCATCCTCAAGACGGAATACCGAATAATCCATTTCGTCCACATTGAAAATCTGATGTTCACGTCCGCTCTTACGTACAAGACGGATAGCCTTTTTATATGCATCACCCGTAAATCCACCGGCATATCTCAGCAAAGTGCCGATTGTTTCCGTAGGCTTCATCTCATAATACATGGGGCGTTTTACCTTACCCAATATCTGAACCAATGTCTGGTAGGGATTAACGAGAATCACATCACCGTCCTGCAAACGGATATCATCTTTCAACCGACCTTCCATGATAAAATCATAGATATCCAAATCGGCAACCGTCTTTCCGTCGCGTATCACCTTTATACTGCGAAGACTGCCGATTTTATTCACTCCGCCCGCCCAATACAAAGCATGGAAAACGGACGCGAATGAAGAAAGCGTATAAGTACCCGGCACGGCAACCTCACCCATAACGTTCACCTGAATGGAACGGATTTCACCCAATGTCAATTTTATTTGGGTATTGGGAGTTTCCCCCGTAACACCGGCATATATTTTAGCGAACTCACGCTTCAAATAATCATTGGCTTCCTTTACGGTCTTTCCACTCAAATAAACCGGGCCCAGATTCTCGATTTGCACAGTACCTTCAGGCGCGATTGTTTCACGAATCGTATTCTGGGAAGCTCCCCAAACGTCGATGATAACCTCATCGCCTGCACCCAGACGATAATTGCTCGGCGTCGCTACATTTATATTAGGTTCAAAAGTAAGATACTCGTTATCAAAGATATTATGCCCGAAAATCTGTTGGGTAGGATCGACTTCCATAGCGTCCAGGTTATTATACCCGGTTTGTTCACTGCCATTCAGCCCCATTCCGTAACCGCTGCCCTGCTGGCTGGCTTTTGTCCGCAAACCCTTAATGCTTTGTTTTTTAGAGTTGAGCTCATCCAAACCGGACTCATCCTGGGAGATATTCTTATTTTTATTTTCGTAAGTTTTCTGCGTACGCAAGCGGGAACTTGCCTCTCCCATGAAGTCAGCATCATCTCCGGCGCTACCGTCCGATTTACCTGAATATTTAGACTGTATTCGCTGGATTTGCTCTTTCGTGACTCCTTTCTTCATCAATTCAACCAACATTTGTTGCTGTGTCTTCCCCTGACTCTGAGCCTCTTGCACATACAGAATGACTTGTTCATCCGTCATTTGTTGGGCAAATACCACACTTGACACTGTAAACATCAACAAACACAATAGTATAAATTTGCGCATAAGTAAGATATTTGATTAATCTTTTAGTTATCTAGTAATGTTTTTTAATTGGGGACAAAGGTAATACTTTATTTTCATAATATACATTTATTTCATTCTGAAGTTTCGGAAAAAGAATTAATTCCTTTCCTCAATACAGCCGGGGTTTCCATATGGCTGTCACTTACCGGAGAAGCCGTTTATCCCATCATCCCAACGAGGTTAAATGTTTTTACTTCATGCGCTACAACCGTAACGTGTTCGGTAACTCCTCATATCAAAGAAAGGCAGCCCACCGGAAATATTTCTAAAAAATCGAGCAAATCTTTTTGCAAATTCAAATAAAGATGTACCTTTGCACCCCGTAAAGAAATGCTATTGCCGCTATAGCTCAGTTGGTAGAGCAACGCATTCGTAACGCGTAGGTCGCCAGTTCAAGTCTGGCTAGCGGCTCGACGAAAGACCGATATTAATCATATCGGTCTTTTTATTTTTCCCACGAAGCCCTGCTCTATCCCTCACGAATAAAACAATAGAAGCATTCTCTTTATTCCAAAATCTTGCTAACTTTGCCCAACTCAAAAAACAATCAAGATAATATGGACAAGAAGAAAAAAAGAATCCTTCTCGGAGCGCTGGCATTCGTTCTGCTCATAGGCATTGCAGGCGCAGGAACAGTGTATTACTATTTGTTCGCCCCGCAATTTCATCCGCAAAAGACAACTTATATCTACGTAGACCGTGACGATACGGCAGACTCCATATATAATAAGGTGAAAGCACAAGGAAATCCCAACAGTTTCATCGGCTTCAAATGGATGTCCCAATGGCGCGATTACCCTCTCAACATCCACACCGGACGCTACGCGATACGTCCCGGCGAAAACGTATATCATGTATTCAGCCGCTTCTACAGAGGTTACCAAGAGCCTATGAATCTGACAATAGGAAGCGTACGTACCCTGGACAAACTTGCACGCAGCGTAGGCAAACAACTGATGATTGACTCCGCCGAAATAGCCGCAGTAATGAACGACTCGCTGTTCCGGCAACGACTGGGATACGAAAAAGAGACGATAGCCTGCCTTTTTATTCCCGAAACCTACCAGGTATATTGGGATATGAGCGTAGACGACTTCTTTAAGCGGATGCAGAAAGAACACCAAAAATTCTGGAACCAAGAACGGCGTAACAAAGCCCAAGCCATCGGTATGACCCCGGAAGAAGTATGTACCCTTGCTTCCATCGTCGAAGAAGAAACCAATAATAACCCGGAGAAGCCCATGGTTGCAGGCCTGTACATCAACCGCCTGCACACCGGAATGCCGCTTCAAGCCGACCCTACCATAAAGTTTGCCCTGCAAGACTTCGGCCTGCGTCGGATCTCCAATGCGCATCTCGCTATCGATTCGCCCTACAACACTTACCGCAACCCCGGTTTGCCGCCCGGTCCCATCCGCATTCCCTCTCCCATAGGTCTGGATGCGGTATTGAACTACACCAGACACAACTATATTTACATGTGCGCCAAAGAAGATTTTTCCGGCACTCACAACTTTGCGTCCAACTATGCCGACCACATGAAAAATGCAAGAAAATACTGGAAAGCATTAAACGAAAGAAAGATTTTCAATTAATATTATAATAAAATAAAAGCAAAAAGCTATATTTGCGATTATTATTTAAACCGTGACTAACACTTAAACAATAAAAAATGAGCAAGCAACTCTTACTTGGCGATGAAGCCATTGCACAAGCTGCATTAGACGCCGGACTTTCCGGTGTATACGCCTATCCGGGCACTCCTTCGACGGAGATTACCGAATATATTCAAACAGCGCCGATTACTGCCGAAAAAGGTATCCACAACCGCTGGTGTTCCAACGAAAAGACCGCTATGGAAGCAGCCTTAGGAATGTCGTTCGCAGGAAAGCGTTCACTGGTCTGCATGAAACATGTAGGCATGAATGTGGCTGCCGACTGTTTTATCAACTCCGCCATTACCGGCGTTAAAGGCGGCACAATCGTCATTGCAGCCGACGACCCCAGCATGCATTCATCACAAAACGAACAAGATAGCCGATTCTACGGCGACTTCGCTTTAATTCCGATGTATGAACCGAGCAACCAGCAAGAAGCCTACGATATGGTTTACAACGGATTTGCCTTTTCCGAGCAAACCGGCGAACCGCTGCTGATGCGCATGGTAACCCGTTTGGCACACTCCCGTTCCGGCGTGGAGCGGAAAGCGCAACAGCCCCAGAACGAAATCTCTTTCAGCGATGACCCTCGCCAGTTCATCCTGCTTCCCGGCAATGCCCGCAAACGCTACAAACAGCTATTGCAGCGCCAGGACGAATTCATCAAAGCATCGGAGAATTCACCATACAATAAGTATATTGACGGCCCTAACAAAAAACTCGGCGTCATAGCTTGCGGTATCGGATACAATTACCTCATGGAGAACTACCCCGAAGGCTGCGAATATCCGGTATTAAAAATCGGTCAATACCCGCTTCCCAAGAAACAATTGACGCAACTTGTAGAAGCCTGTGATGAAATACTCGTACTGGAAGACGGACAGCCGTTTGTAGAAAGACAGCTGAAAGGCTATCTCGGTATCGGCGTAAAAGTCAAAGGACGCTTGGACGGCACACTGTCACAAGACGGAGAATTGAATCCGGACAGCGTAGCACGCGCCTTAGGCAAAGAAAACAAAGCCGAATTCGCAGTTCCGTCACTCGTGGAAATGCGCCCGCCCGCCTTGTGCGAAGGTTGCGGACACCGCGACATGTATACCGTACTCACCGAAGTTCTGCGTGCAGAATATCCCGATCATAAGGTATTCAGCGATATCGGCTGTTACACTTTAGGAGCCAATGCCCCTTTCAACGCCATCAATTCCTGCGTAGACATGGGAGCTTCCATTACAATGGCCAAAGGCGCCTCGGATGCGGGAGTACATCCTGCGGTTGCCGTTATCGGCGACTCCACATTCACCCACTCCGGCATGACAGGATTGCTGGACTGCATAAATGAAAACTCCAACGTCACCATCGTAATCTCCGACAACGAAACCACTGCCATGACCGGCGGACAAGATTCAGCCGGAACAGGCCGCCTCGAAGCTATCTGCGCAGGTATCGGCGTAGCGCCGGAACACATCCGCGTGGTAGTTCCATTGAAGAAGAACTACGAGGAAATGAGACAAATCATCCGGGAAGAAATCGAGTTCCGCGGAGTATCCGTCATTATTCCCCGAAGAGAATGTATTCAAACCTTAGCACGTAAGAAACGAAACAAGTAAAACCATGAAAAAAGACATTATACTTTCCGGCGTAGGTGGACAAGGTATCCTCTCTATCGCCACCGTAATCGGCCAGGCAGCCCTGAAAGACGGGTTATACATGAAACAAGCCGAAGTACACGGAATGAGCCAGCGAGGCGGCGACGTACAGTCCAACCTTCGCATCAGTGACCGCCCCATCGCTTCCGACCTCATCCCTACGGGCAAATGCGACCTTATCATATCCCTGGAACCGATGGAAGCGTTGCGTTATCTCCCCTACCTCAGTTCCGAAGGTTGGCTGGTAACCAACGAGGCTCCTTTCATCAATATTCCCCGCTATCCTGCCGAAGAAGCGCTCAAGGCCGAACTTGACAAGCTTCCTCACAAGATTGTGCTGAACGTAAACGAAGTAGCCAAAGAAACAGGTTCTCCCCGCGTAGCCAACATCGTGTTGCTGGGAGCTACCATTCCGTTCCTCGGCATTGATTACCAGAAAGTACAGGACAGCATTCGCGACATCTTCCAGCGTAAAGGCGAAGCTATTGTAGAATTGAACCTCAAAGCGCTGGCTGCCGGTAAGGAAATCGCAGAAAACCTGATGTAAATCCAAATTTCAATAACCATGAACGACAAATACTGGGAAGAAGAGATAGAAACCATGCCGCGTGAGAAGTTGCGTGAACTGCAACTTCAGCGGCTTAAAAAGACAATCGGTATTGCTGCAAATTCTCCCTATTACAAACAAGTATTTCAAGAACACGGTATTACGGCGGACAGTATCCGGTCGGTAGAAGATATCCGGAAAATCCCGTTCACCACCAAAGCGGACATGCGCGCCAACTATCCTTTCGGACTTGTGGCAGGTAATATGCACGAAGACGGCGTACGCATCCACTCTTCCAGCGGAACCACAGGCACCCCTACCGTCATTGTCCATTCCCGGCACGACCTGGACTCTTGGGCGAATCTCGTGGCACGCTGCCTGTACACAGTCGGCATCCGTAAAACCGATGTGTTCCAAAACAGCTCCGGATACGGTATGTTTACCGGCGGATTAGGTTTTCAATACGGAGCCGAACGCCTCGGGGCGCTGACCGTACCCGCAGCGGCCGGTAACAGCAAGCGGCAAATCAAATTCATCATGGATTTCAAAACCACCGCCCTGCATGCCATCCCCAGCTATGCCATACGTTTGGCGGAAGTATTTCAGGAAGAAGGCATCGACCCGGCATCGACCACACTGAAGACGCTTGTCATCGGAGCCGAACCGCATACGGACGAACAACGCAAGAAGATTGAACGGATGTTAGGCGTCAAAGCTTATAACAGTTTCGGAATGACCGAGATGAACGGCCCCGGCGTCGCCTTTGAGTGTGCCGAACAAAACGGCATGCACTTCTGGGAAGACTGCTATCTGGTTGAAATCATCAATCCCGAAACCGGCGAACCCGTTCCCGACGGCGAAATCGGGGAATTGGTACTGACCACCCTCGACCGTGAAATGATGCCGCTGATACGCTACCGCACACGCGATCTTACCCGCATACTTCCCGGCAAATGCCCTTGCGGACGTACACACCTTCGTATCGACCGTATCAAAGGCCGCAGTGACGATATGTTTATCATCAAGGGCGTCAACATCTTCCCCATGCAGGTGGAAAAGGTATTGGTACAGTTCCCCGAACTGGGCAGCAACTACCTCATTACTTTGGAAACCATCAACAATCAGGATGAAATGATTGTAGAAGTGGAACTCAGCGATTTATCTACAGACAACTATATAGAACTGGAGAAAATACGCAAAGCCATCTCCCGTCAGCTGAAAGATGAAATCCTTGTCACCCCTAAAGTGAAACTCGTCAAGAAAGGTTCCCTGCCCCAAAGCGAAGGAAAAGCCGTCAGAGTAAAAGACTTACGAGACAATAAATAACATTTTGCCAATACTTTCCGCGTTATTATACTACAATATTAACAACGCGGAAAGTACCGCGGCAAAAGCAAAAAAGAAAGAGGAACGGTAATCAACCAAGATTACCGTTCCTCTTTTATAGAAAGCCGCACCGATGATGTGATGAAACTCCGTATGACATGATTTGAGTGCTCCTCCTCTTTGTAATCCACCGACTCAAGAGTTACCCCGAAGGGCGTGGCCCGCCATTAAGAACTGAAGCTTGTCTCGGTATTTCATTAAAATTGATGAGTTTCCCGATCCAATCAATGCGGCTATTTTTTTCTACTTCAAAGGTAGTGAGTTTCTATGAAAGAAACAAGAAAAACAAGAAAATTGTTTGCCTGCATCCAATGTTTTCACACTTCCTCACTATCGCTAAAAGCAAAAAGCGCCGATTACGTAGTTGTAATCAGCGCCTTGCAGCTTTTTTATTCTTTACCTCAGCTTATGCAGCTTTTGCTTTAGCAACAATAGCCTTGAAAGCTTCCGGGTGATTCATTGCTAAATCAGCCAAAACTTTACGGTTGATTTCAATACCGGCTTTGTGCAGAGCGCCCATCAGTTTAGAATAAGACATACCTTCCAGACGTGCGGCAGCGTTGATACGTTGAATCCACAAAGCGCGGAAGTTTCTTTTCTTATTCTTACGGTCACGGAACGCATAAGTCAAACCTTTTTCCCAAGTATTCTTGGCAACGGTCCAAACGTTCTTTCTTGCACCAAAGTAACCTCTGGTCAATTTCAAAATTTTCTTTCTTCTTGCTTTAGAAGCAACATGATTTACTGATCTTGGCATAGTTTTACTTGTTTTTGAATGTTAGCGCCGTTACTTCACGCAGCGGACTTAAAGCTAATGCATTCGGTTAATAACTTTAATAATACTTCGTACGCTTTTGGTTACTTCATAGCTAAGAGTTCCTTAACCTGGCTTACATCTGTCGGGCTGACAAGTGTAGAGTAACACAGATTTCTCTTTTGCTTCTTGGTTTTCTTAGTCAGAATGTGACTGTGAAAAGCGTGCTTTCTTTTGATTTTACCTGTTCCGGTAAGAGTAAATCTCTTTTTAGAACCGGAGTTAGTCTTCATCTTTGGCATCTTACTTATTTTTAAATTATTTAATTATATGGCAACGCACTATACCTGCGGCGTTGCTCATTTCTTTAGTCTTCGCTTTGTTCTTCAGCCGGAGCGTTCTTCGGAGCCTCTGCGGGTTTCGGTGCGGCAGGCTTCTTGGGAGCGGCGCTCTTCTTCGGAGAAAGCTGAATAGTCATTCTCTTTCCTTCCAGAATCGGCATCTGATCTACTTTCGCATAGTCTTCCAAATCATTGGCGAAACGCAGCAATAAAACTTCGCCTTGTTCCTTGAATAAGATAGAACGGCCTTTAAAGAACACGTATGCCTTTACCTTGTCGCCATCTTCCAGAAATCCTTTGGCGTGTTTCAGTTTGAAGTTATAGTCATGGTCGTCTGTCTGAGGACCGAAACGTATTTCCTTCACATTGACTTTAACCTGCTTCGCCTTTTGTTCCTTCTGACGCTTCTTTAACTGATAAAGAAATTTAGAGTAATCAATAATACGACAAACAGGGGGTTGTGCATTTGGAGAAATCTCTACAAGATCCGCTTCCATTTCCTCGGCTATCTTCAAAGCCTGCGCTATCGGATATACTTTTGGTTCCACTTCGTCGCCCACAATGCGGACTTCTTTGGCACGGATTTGCTCATTAATCCGATGTTGCCCTTTTAAGCTGTCATTCTTCATTAAATAACGTTTACTTCCAGTTTGTTTCTTGTTTATTACTACCAAATTATTTTTTGTTAAGTAAAAGCTGTCTTTAGAACATCGTATGTATGCTATGCTTTTACAATTGGGCGCAAAGTTACCATTTATTTATCATATTTTGAACTTCTTCGTTCACTTTTTTAGCAAAATCTTCAAATTTCATGGTTCCTTGGTCGCCTTCGCCTTGTTTGCGGACGGAAACCTCTCTGTTTTCAGCCTCTTTCTCGCCTACAATCAGCATGTACGGAATACGTTTCATTTCGTTATCGCGAATCTTACGTCCGATTTTTTCGTTACGTTCATCCACGATGGCGCGAACATCGTATCTCTTCAGATAGTCTTTCACTTCCTGGGCATAGTCATTGAATTTCTCGCTGATAGGCAGGATGGCTACCTGGTCGGGTGTCAGCCACAACGGGAATTTACCGGCGGTATGCTCGATGAGTACGGCCACGAAGCGTTCCATAGAACCGAACGGAGCACGGTGAATCATTACCGGACGGTGCTTCTGGTTGTCAGCTCCCGTATATTCCAGCTGGAAGCGTTCGGGCAGGTTGTAATCCACCTGGATAGTACCCAACTGCCAACGGCGGCCGATAGCATCTTTCACCATAAAGTCCAGTTTGGGACCGTAGAAAGCGGCTTCACCGTATTCCACCTTGGCCTTCAATCCCTTTTCTTCGCAAGCCTCGATAATAGCCTGTTCCGCCTTTTCCCAGTTTTCATCGCTACCGATATACTTTTCGCGGTTCACCTTGTCGCGCAGAGAAATCTGCGCTTCAAAGTTCTCGAAGTGCATAGACTGGAATACGATTGAGATAATGTCCATTACACGCAGGAATTCGTCCTTCACCTGGTCGGGACGGCAGAAGATGTGCGCATCGTCTTGCGTAAAGCTGCGTACACGGGTCAGCCCGTGAAGCTCGCCGCTCTGCTCGTAACGGCAAACCGTACCGAACTCAGCCAGACGCAAAGGCAGGTCCTTATAAGAACGGGGCGAGTTCTTGTAAATCATACAGTGATGAGGACAGTTCATCGGTTTGAGGAAGTACTCCTCACCCTCTTCCGGCGTATGGATAGGCTGGAACGAATCCTTACCGTATTTGGCATAGTGTCCGGAAGTGATATAGAGCAATTTGTTGCCGATAGGCGGACACATTACTTCCTGATAGTCGTAACGAGCCTGAATGCGGCGCAAGAACTCCTGCAAACGGATACGCAGTGCGGCGCCCTTCGGCAGCCACATCGGCAGACCCTTACCTACCGTATCGGAGAACATGAACAAGTCCATTTCCTTGCCGATTTTACGGTGGTCGCGTTTCTTGGCCTCTTCCAGCAATACGAGATATTCATCCAGCATTTTCTTTTTCGGGAAAGTGATGCCGTAGATACGGGTCATCATTTTGCGGTCTTCCTGTCCGCGCCAGTATGCGCCGGCAACGGAAGTCAGTTTAATGGCTTTGATAGGTGCGGTAGTCATCAGGTGAGGACCACGGCACAGGTCGGTAAACGCGCCTTGCGTATAGGTGGTGATGTGACCGTCTTCCAGCTCCGAAATCAGCTCGCATTTATAAGTTTCGCCACGGTCGCCGAACATCTTCAAAGCGTCTGTCTTTGAGATGCTCTCTCTGACAACCGCCTCTTTTCTGGCAACCAGCTCGGCCATTTTCTTTTCGATGGCGGGCAGGTCGGCTTCCTTGATGGCAGCTTCTCCCGGGTCTACGTCATAATAGAAACCATTCTCGATGGCCGGACCGATACCGAACTGAATGCCCGGATACAGTTCTTGCAGGGCTTCCGCCAGCAAGTGGGCGCTGGTATGCCAGAAGGCATGCTTACCCTGCTCGTCTTCCCATTTGTAGAGAACCACCTCGGCGTCTTCATTGATAGGACGCCCCAAATCATAAATTTCTCCGTTCACGCCGCAAGCCAGCACATCCTGTGCCAAGCGCGAACTAATGCTTTCTGCTATTTGCAGTCCTGTTACTCCCTCGTTGTATTCGCGAACGGAGCCGTCTGGAAATGTTATCTTTATCATAATGTTATGTATAGTTCAAATTTTAGAACGCAAAAATAGCTAATTCTTTATTGATATTCTATTTTTTAGCAAAAAAATGTTATTGCTGCGTATTCGTAAATCGCTTGATAATGTTGTAAGCGGAAACGATACCCCGCTCTCCGGCCTTACTCAAGTCCGAAATGCCCTGCCTGTTGTTACCCAGGAAGATATGCGTCAGCCCGCGATTGAAATACGCTTCGGCGAAATCGGGATTCAGTTCGATTGCCTTATCGTAATCAGCCAGCGCCGCACGATAGTCTTTCAGCATGGACGATACATTGCCGCGGTTATAATAGCCGTAAACGAAGTCCGGAGCCAACCGGATGACGTGATCCAAATCATTCTTCACGATATCGTAATCCATCGCTGTCACTTCCGCCTTCTTCACCTCTTGCGCGCCGGAAACAGCTCCCTCGCTCATGCCGGCTTCCGCTTTCTTGTACTCCAACTGCTTGTAGCGTACCAAAGCACGCATAAAGTACGCCGGGAAGAAAGTATCATCCAGCAGGATACTCTGCGTGAAGTCGTCTATGGAACTCGCAAAGTCCTGCACCAGATAGAAATCCAGTCCGCGCATAAAACGTTTTCCGGCATTCTTGCCGTCCGCCACGATATCCGATGTATGGGCGTCTATCAACGCGAAGTGGAAACGCACCTGCTCTTCCGTCAGCGGAGATTCCATATTGGTGATACGCAATGGCTTGGGGAGCATCTTCGAGTGATTGAGCTCGTCGATATATTTATGATAATGCACCATACGTTTCACATCACTCAGCTTTTCATAATAGGTCAGCGCATACATAGGCTCGAGCTTGATAGTCACGTTACGGTCTTGCACACGTCCGCGATAATCGCTCTTGTAACGCTGGTCGGCTTCCGAATCATCCGCAATCACAATCTTACGGTAGTTCTCCATGTTCTTGTCGGACTTCTTACGGGTTTTGCCGTTATCTTGTCCGGAATTGCCGTCCGTATTATCCGCCACATCCTTGTCATTGCCGCCGGTCGTGACACCGTTGCGCTTGTCGAGTTGCATCTTCATGACTTTGAACTCGTCCTGCTCGGCTCCCTTACGGTCGCCAATCTTCTTGCGGGCTTCGGCACGGTGATAGTAACCCGCCATAAAGTTGGGGTATTCGTCTATCACTTTGGAGTAATCGCTGATAGCGCCGCGATAATCGCCCGTCTGCGCACGCAACAAGCCACGGTTGAAAGCGGCCATCATATTGTCCGGTTCCATCTTCAGCACAAAATCGAAGTCTTCTATCGCACGGTTATCGTCGCCTACCTGCGCACGCAGCAAACCACGGTTATAGTGTCCGAGGAAGTTGTTGGGATCAATGTCCAGCGCCAGGTCATAGTCGCTCATCGCGCCTCTCAGATTGTTCTGGTGGAAACGCGCCAAGGCACGGTTAATGTAGTTGCCCGAATTGCGCGCGCTCAAATGTATCGCCTGATCCAAATCGTTTTCGGCTTCCTTGTACTTGGATTGCTGAAGCCGGACAATGGCACGCGCGGCCCAACCATCAGGGTCGTAACGGTCCATGTCGATAGCCGTATCAAAATCTTTCAGGGCCTGTATCGTATCGTTCTGCTTGAGGTTGACCTCACCGCGCATCAGGTACGCACGCGTATAGCGGGGCGCTATGGTCAGCAGCTTGCCCAAGTCCTCTTTGGCGGAATTGAAATCCTCTTTCTGCATGTGGCAAAGGGAAAGGTTATGCCAAAGCACTACATTCTCCGGGTCGTACTTCAAAGCCGTCCTGTAATCCTCTATCGCACCGTCGAACTTATCCTGGCGGATACGCGCCAACCCCCTTATCTGATAAGCGCCTACGACAAAAGGATTGCGCTGGATAGCCAAATCGCAATCCGCTTCCGCCCCCTGGAAGTCGTCCAGATTGATTTTGGCCAGCGCACGGAAGAAATAAGGCTCGTATAAATAAGGCTTCGCATTGATTACCTGATTGAAATATTGGATAGAAAGCACGTAGTCCTCGAAATACAACGCGTTCCGGGCAATGGTCATCACCCGTTCCGTATTGATTTGCGCATATAACAACGTGGGCAATAACAGAATTGCCAGCAATATCTTTTTTATCATCTTGTCTTATAAATGCTTGTAAACAAAACAAAAGTAACGTTTATTCATTTACATATCAGGATATGCGGAAGACTTTTTATATTTTTTGAGCCTTTTATACCTTATTATATGGTTTGCTTACTTAATGGTTTTCACTTTATAAGAGCAGCGCGCCTTACCTTTCAGCATGGCATTCAGCTTTCCCTTTATCATCTGCTTGCGCAAGGGGGAGATATGGTCGATGAACATCTTTCCGTCCAGATGGTCGAACTCGTGCTGCATCACACGCGCCAGATAACCTTCTACCACCTCGTCATGCTCCACCAAATCCTCATCCAGATATTTCACACGTATTTTGTTACCTCTTTTCACCGACTCATGGATACCGGGCAGGCTCAGGCAACCTTCTTCCATAGACACCTCTTCGCCCGATACTTCCAGAATATGCGCGTTGATATACGCTTTGCGGAACCCTTTATATTCGGGATAATCTTCCGACAGCACATCCAGGTCTACCACCACCACACGAATCGGCAAACCGATTTGCGGAGCCGCCAGTCCCACGCCGTCGGCATGGTCCATTGTTTCAAACATATTCTGAATCAGTTCTTTCAAGTTCGGATAATCAGGAGTAATATCCTCTGCCACTTTTCTCAATACGGGTTGTCCGTATACATAAACAGGTAAAATCATTTCTTTAATTATGAATTATCAATTATGAATTATTGTCTATACACTTATAAAGAAGAGAAACGTCTGTTCTCCAAATAAGTTTGCAGGATAATAGTCGCGCTGATTTCGTCCACCAACGCCTTGTTCCGCCTGTCTTTCTTTTTCAGTCCGGCTTCCAGCATGGTACGGTGCGCCAGAACCGAGGTGAAACGCTCGTCCACATACTCTACCGGCATATCGGGCAACCTTTTTTGCAGGGAACGCACGAACGGTTCTATTCGTTTCATATTCTCGGATGCCTCGTTGTTCATCTGCTTAGGCAATCCGACGAGAATCCGCTCCACCGGCTCTTTGGCCACATAATCCATGATAAAGGCGAGCAGTTCGTGGGTAGGCACGGTGGTAAGCCCGTTGGCAATCATTTGCAACGTGTCGCTGACGGCTATGCCCGTACGTTTTTTACCGTAATCAATAGCTATTATTCTACTCATAATGGGCTACAAAATTACGATTTATATTTGAACTCTTTTTCATACGTACCAAAAAAGATTTTGCCTATGGTGAAAATCTCATTTGATGTACATCAAACAAGTTTCGCGCCATAGGCAAAATCATATATGCCGGTATAGGAATGAAATCAATATACCAGCTTCACATTATCCACATAAAACGAGTTGCCCGGAGAACCTATGTATGCCCCGCCGTGGCTGGATGTAAACTGCAACTGGATATGGGTGGGGATATCGTCTTCCGTGCCCCATGCCACTTCTTTGATAGGCACGCTCTCGCCCTTACTGTTCACGGCATAGCGTTCCTGTACCTGCAGGCGCATCATGTGCGCTTTGTATTCGGGATTGCCCGTGATGTCGCCGTACATGATGGAGTAAGTGGCATTATTGTGCCAGTCGTCCGTCGTAGTGTAATAACGCACCACCGCCGTACCCACACGTTTGGCGTAGATATTTCCGTCCTTGTCTTCCCAGCGTTTCTGCAAAAAGAGATTCATTTCGGGGAAGTCCTTTCCTTCCACATCGGTTATCTTGCTGAAACCGGTGGCATGGACACGCTTTTCACGGTCGGACATCTTCACCTTATAGTCAAACTGAACGGCAATCGGCTTCTTGGTGAACGGAATACCGGAGTTCAGTATCTTTTGCGGGTTCTTCGTTCCCTTGATAGGCTCGTGCACGTCGCCGAGGAAAATGGAACCGGCCGCCAATACCGTAATATCCACGATGCCCAGCACCTTTACACTTTCCATGCGGGTATCCAAACGGGCGCAAAAGCCGTCACCGCGCTTCTCCGGAAACACCGAAGTATTGGTTTTGGTGATACCGGCCACACGCGCCATTACGTTGGAAGTAGCCCAGGGCGAACCACCCATGTTCTTATACGGCTTATTCTCGCGGATAGTTGCCGTGGGGCCGATAGCGTACACATTCTTGGTGGCGCCACCGATAATTCCCGACTCTTTAATTTGACGGTCAATCCATTGATCCATATTTCCGAAAGGAATCATCTCAACCTTATGCTGCGCCGATACCGCTACACTGAAGAGCATTACGGACAGCAAACTCAACAAACGAAATCTTTTACGAATCATTTCTTTATTCTCCTACAAATCAATTAAAGTTCATAATTCCACTGTTTCAGCGCAAAGTCCCAGTTGTCCTGAACCAGTTGCACCGTACGGTCGTCATATTTATATTTATTCTTCTTATAGCCTTTCTTACCGCCTACATACTGTTCGATGGCAGCACGGGCATCCGCAAAACCGGGGATGGACAACGCGTCGTAGATGTGTTCCGTCATTCCCATCGCATCGGCTTCAAAGTCTTCGAACTTCACTTCAATCAGATTACCTGCCGGGATACTTGCCTTGTCCGCTTCATACTTATGGTAAAGCTTGGCGTAGACAGACAAGATATTCCGCTCCAACTCCGCCGGAGTAATATCCTGGAGCTTCAACGGCTGGATGGTATTCGTGAAGAAACTGCGCGTACTTTCAAATACCGTGTAAGGATTACGCATCAGGTAGATGAACTTGGCGTTGGGGAACATCTTCACCAATTCCTTCACACGTCCGGTATGCGGCGGGTTCTTGCTGAGGAATTGCGTGCCATGCGTATTCCACAAGGAAATCTTGATGAGCTTGGTAAACGTCTCCTCAAATACTTTCAACTCCGCCTCGCTTATATCGTCGAACAACAGATATTTGTCGGCATACTCCTGCTGGTGTTTGGGCAGGAACCAGAAGTTATAATAAGTATAAGGCATCATGTTTGCCAATGCGAACTCCTCTTCCTGCGGCAGGTCCACAGCCAACTCCATATTGTCCGTAGGACGCTTGTCGGGCATCAGCCAGCTCATATTCTTCTTGAAGAAAGGCTGCCCCCACATCATCAGATGTGGAAATACGGTCTGATAAGTTGTGTTATAGCCGAAATGCTTGTCACAAGAGAACACATTATGCACGAAAGTTGTTCCGCTGCGCCAGTGACCGAGGATAAATACAGGGTCGTGTTCCAGCGGCTTGTCCGCCAACAGCTTCTCGTAGCGTTTGTCCTGCAAAGGAGCCAATGTGGAAAGCAGGCGGCAAACAGCTTTCGTCAGCCGGTATTTGCCCTTGTATGCGGCATCTATCTCACACCCTTTCGTAATGGCATTGAAAGTTTTCCAGTCTGCACCGACAAGCGTATTGATCGGCAGTTTGTTGAATTCTAATAAACCCATTCTTGTTTAATTGAGAATTGAGAATTGAAAATCGGGAAATAGCCTTTCGGACTAATGCGACAATTCCTATCCAACTCTTATTTGTTAATGTTTAATTTTCATTTCTTAATCATCACTGCTATTCCCTGACGCTCCAGTTCCTTGGCGGCTTTCTCTATGGCCTCGTAATGCTCGGGAGCGATTCCCAGCTTCAGCAAGTCAAGAACGGGAAGCTCTTCGGAGATATGCATGTCCTTATCTTCCACACGGTCGATAATCATACCTACGGCGCTGGTATTGTTGGTTATCGGGTCTATCAGGATGAAAGAGCCGGTGGCTTTGTTGGCTTGGTAAGGGTCGAAGAACAGCTCTTTGGCGGTGGTCAACACTACGCGGGCAATTTGGTTCAACTGCATCGGCAGGGTCTCTTTCGTCAACCGGCCGTTCTCGAGGGAGAGTTTCTCCATGGTATTGACATCTACTTTATACCTGATGTTGTCAATACGCGTACGGCTCAAATTGGTGGTTTGCTTGATGAAGAAAGATTTGTTTACGTCCATCGGCTCCTCGTCCATCCATACCACCATGGCTTCGAAGTTACGCTCCATCATCGGAAGATTGTCGGGGTGCACCAGCATTTCTCCGCGCGAAACGTCGATTTCGTCTTCCAGCGTCAGCGTAACGGACTGCGGCGGGAAAGCGTAATCCAGTTCTCCTTCGTACGTAACGATGCTCTTGACATGCGATTTCTTTCCGGACGGTAAAGCCATCACCTCGTCTCCCTTGCGGATGATACCCGAAGCCACCTTGCCGCAGAAGCCGCGGAAGTCGAGGTTGGGGCGCAGCACATACTGCACGGGGAAACGGAAATCCTTCAGGTTATGGTCGTTATCGATGTGTACGGTTTCAAGGAAGTCGAGCAAAGACGTACCGTTATACCAAGGGGTACGCTCCGATTTCTCCACCACGTTGTCACCGTCAAGCGCAGAAAGCGGAATGCAGGTCACATCGGGAATACCCAGCGGAGCGATAAACTTCTTGTATTCGCCTACAATCTCATTGAAGCGTTCTTCGGAGAAGTCCACCAAGTCCATTTTATTAACGGCGAGCACCACATGCTTGATACCCAGCAGAGACACAAGGAAAGTGTGGCGGCGTGTCTGCGTAATGACACCCGTGCGGGCGTCTACCAGAATAATCGCCAGGTTGGCGGTAGAGCCGCCGGTAATCATGTTGCGCGTATACTGTTCGTGTCCCGGAGTGTCGGCAATGATGAATTTACGATTATTGGTGGAGAAATAGCGGTAAGCCACGTCGATAGTGATACCCTGCTCCCGCTCCGCCTTCAAGCCGTCCAGCAACAAGGCGTAGTCGATGTGGTCACCGGCATTACCCATACGCTTGCTGTCACGCTCCAACGCATCCAACTGGTCTTCGTACAATTTCTTACTATCGAACAACAGACGGCCGATAAGTGTGGACTTTCCGTCATCCACCGAGCCGGCAGTAAGGAATCTCAATAAGTCTTTCTGTTCGTCCTTATCAAGGAAAGCCTTTATATCAAGTCTTGAATCATTCATTTCTTAATTCTCAATTTTTAATTCTTAATTTCCTAAAAATATCCCTCACGCTTCTTCTGCTCCATACTCGCTTCCTGATCGAAGTCGATAACGCGGGTGGTACGCTCGCTCTTGGTGGTGGTCATCATCTCTTCCACAATCTTCTCGATGGTGTCGGCGCCGCTTTCCACAGCTCCGGTCAGCGGCCAGCAGCCCAACGTACGGAAACGCACCATACGCATCTCAATCTTTTCACGGTATTGCTCCGGCAGACGTTCGTCATCAGCCATAATCAGGTTACCGTCAATCTCTACGCAAGGACGCTCCTTGGCAAAGTACAAAGGTACGATGGGAATATTCTCCAGACGAATATATTGCCAGATATCCAGCTCCGTCCAGTTACTCAACGGGAACACGCGGATGCTCTCTCCTTTATGGACACGCGCATTATAGATGTCCCACAACTCGGGGCGCTGGTTCTTCGGGTCCCACTGATGGAATTTGTCACGGAAAGAGAAGATACGTTCCTTAGCACGCGACTTCTCCTCGTCACGACGGGCGCCGCCGAAAGCCGCATCGAATTTATACTTATCCAGCGCATGCAACAGGGCTTGCGTCTTCATCAAGTCGGTATGTACCTTACTGCCATGCGTAAAAGGCCCTACACCGGCTTCGAAAGCTTCCGTGTTACTCTCTACAATCAGGTTCCAGCCATATTTCCTGGCATACTCGTCACGGAATTGAATCATCTCCTTGAACTTCCACTTGGAGTCGATATGCATCAACGGGAAAGGAACTTTACCCGGAGCAAAAGCCTTTTCGGCCAGACGTACCATAACCGATGAGTCCTTACCGATACTATACAGCATCACCGGATTCTCAAATTCCGCAGCCACTTCGCGGATAATATGAATAGACTCTGCTTCGAGTTCTTTCAAATGGCTCAGTTTATATTCTTCTTTCATTATATATTATTTCTTCTGAATTCTCGGTAAAATTAATTCCAGTAACTTATTGACGGATTCTTCCAGGCTCAATGCGGATGTATCCAGTGTCAACGCCGGATGCGCGGGAGCCTCGAAGGGGGCGGAAATACCCGTGAAGTTCTTAATCTCGCCGCGGCGCGCCTTTGCATACAGGCCTTTCACATCCCTGCGTTCGCATTCCTCAATGGGCGTGCTGACGTACACTTCCAGAAAATCATCCTTTCCGATAATATTCGCCGCCATTTCACGGATGTCGTTGCTGGGGCTGATAAAAGCCGCAATCGTTATAATGCCCGTATCTACAAACAGCTTGGACACTTCGGCTATACGGCGGATATTCTCTATACGGTCGGCTTCCGTAAATCCCAAATTGTTATTGATACCGCTGCGGATGTTGTCTCCGTCCAAAATGCGGCAGAGCAATCCGCGTTTATGCAACTCACGCTCCAAAGCGATGGCTATCGTACTCTTGCCCGAACCGCTCAGTCCGGTAAACCAAATCATCACGCTGCGCTGCTTCAAGAGTTCTTCCTTGTCCTCGCGTGCCAGCATACGGTCGAAGATAGGATAAATATTATTGTTATTGTCAGTCATAATTCAATTAAAACGGCCAAATTAAGGGAATGAGAAAGATAGATATAAGGAAAGTGATAATGTTCAGCGGAAGTCCGATACGGACAAAATCCGTGAACTTATAATTACCGATACCCTGTACTATCAAATTGGTCTGATAACCGATAGGCGTCGAGAAGCTTGCCGATGCAGCCATACAGATAACCACAAAGAAAGGCATCGGGCTTACTCCCAGCTGTGACGAGATGGAAAGAGCCAACGGGAAAGCAAGCGCGGCGGCGGCATTATTCGTTATCAATTCGGTAAACAGGTTCGTAATGATGAATACGGCGGCCAGCAGCACCTGAGGGCCGTAATGCTCCGTCAGGCCGATGATGTACTTAGCCACAGCGTCCGCCACACCGGAATTTACCATAGCCTTGCTGATAGCAAAAGCGCAGGCAATCGTTATCAGGATATCCCATGATATATATTTGGTGTATTTACGGGCCGGAAAGATTTTCGTCCACGCCATTATAATGGTCGTAACGGACACGAAGAAGAACATATCCAGCTTAATATCCGGAAAAGCCTCTTTCACCGCAGGCAGTTCGCCCACCGTAGCTCCCGTAATCATCAGAATCAGCAAAACGAGCGCAAACCAGCGTTTGCCCTTGCTCGCAACAGGTTCCGTATCCTTGCCGTTGGCAAGCATCACGAAGACGGAAGACTCTCCCCAGGTCTGCACAAAAGAATCGTCAGCCATGACAACCACCGTATCGCCTTCCCTGAAATATTCATTTTCCAAATCCTGCGTATAACTCTGACCGTTACGCTTTATCTCTTTCACTTCAGCGCCATAATGGCGTTTAAAGTTGAAATCTTTCAACTTCTTGTTGATACCCGGGAAACGAGGTCCCAAAACGGCCTCTACCCGATGCAGGTCGCTATGTTCTTCCGGCTCGTCATCCAGTTTCACCGCATCTTTGCGAACATCCGGCAATAACCTGGAAGAGAACAGAAACAAATAGACAATACCGGCTACCGCAATAAAAATCCCCACTTTTCCAAGCTCAAACATCGTAAATCCCTCATAACCGGCTTCCAGTATCATGCCATGCACGACCAAGTTTGTGGAAGTCCCGATCAACGTACAGATACCGCCCAAAATCGTTACATACGAAAGAGGAATCAGGAACTTGGTAGCCGGAAGTTTTACCGACTCGGCCCAACGCTTTATAATCGGAGCAAAAATTACAACGACAGGAGTATTGTTCAGAAAAGCCGAGATAAAGGAGATTGTCGGCAACATGCGGAGTTGCGCCTTGAAAACGGTGGTTTTACCTTGCGGAAGCAGTTTCTTGATAAGTTGTCCCAATGCACCGGACTGGCGAATACCCTCGCTGACCAGAAAAAGCATGGCTACCGTAATCATGCCCTTATTGCTAAATCCTTCCAGCATCTCTTTAGGTGTCAGGATTCCTACGCAAAGGAACAATACCACCACCGAGAAAAGCACCATTCCCGGACGCATCTTGTCCAGAATCAAGGCTATCACCATGCCCAGCAGTGCTAAAAGCACAAATATGATTTCAAACGTCATATATACGAGTCGTTATTTAATTACGCCCGGGCTCTACTATAAACCAGGGGTTCAACAAATCTTCTTTATTATACCGCAACGGTTCTTCTTTTCCGGCTTGATACACTTCCATCCCTGCGGCACGTGCAATAGCATGCCCCGCCGCCGTATCCCACTCCATTGTCGGAGCAAAACGGGGATATACATCCGCTTTGCCTTCCGCCACCAAGCATATTTTAATGGAGCTTCCGCTGGAAATCAATTCCACATCCGAATGACAACACTTCATCTCTTCAATGTAGTCTTCAGTCTCGGGAGACAGATGTGAACGTGATGCCACAATCACAAATTTATCGCGGCTATCCTTTATCGGCAAACGAACGGCTTTCGCCGTTAATTCTTCCAGCGACGCCCCGCCGCGGGCTGTTACATCCGAAAGCTTGTAAGCGCCCAAAGTCTCTTCGGCAAAATAAAGCTCTTTCTTTACCGGAAGATATATAATTCCCATTACCGGAACGGAATTACGTACCAAAGCGATATTGACGGTAAACTCGCCATTCCGCTTGATAAACTCTTTCGTACCGTCCAGAGGGTCTACAATCCACAAAGTCGTCCATGCGCATCGTTCCGTATAGGGCAAATGCTTTCCCTCTTCGCTCAATAACGGATAAGGTGTATTCTGCAGATAACCGGCAATAGTCGCGTGCGCTTTTTTATCAGCAATCGTCAAAGGGGAATTATCCGCTTTCTTTTCTATTTGAAAATCTGATGCCGGATCGTTATAAATAGAGAGAATATCTTTGCCGGCACAGAGTGCTGCATCAATCGCGTCAAGTATATATTGTCGTTCCATATTGTATTCTAAAAATATACAAGATGCAAAATTAAAAACTTTTTTACCGCCAAAAGTTTTTAATTTTGTTTTATAACTTCTTTTAAACGAAAAAGAGATATTTATAAGTACTTTTCACAATCACTAAAAATAGGTTTTCATAATCATTTCCAACAGATTATGAAAAAGGCAGTAACTTCCCAGTTACCGCCCTATCTTGAAAGGAGGGAAATACCCCTTTCTTATGAATTACCAAAAAGAATTCAAATTAATTAATGCGATACAGCAGCCAAGCACCCTGGAAATCCTGACGGTTAGGGTATTTAGCCTTGAAAGCGTCACGAGCGCTGGCAGCAGAATTCCTGTCTGCGTATGTGCTTACAATCACGCGATACATGGCAGCATCCGCATTAAATGCAATGACCGCATTATAACCTTCCTTATCCAAGAAGTTTTTCAGGTTCTCCGCATTGGCTTTCACGCCGAAGCTACCGCATACCACACTATAATCTTTCAGTCCGTCAACACCTGACACTACCGTCACCTTTTCCTGACGTATCGTACCCACAGGTGCACTTTCCACCACTTTAGCTTCTACCGGAGCGCTAACCACAGGAGCGACTTCCTCTACCGGCGCGGTAGTCTGCGGCTCCGCCAGTTCCTGCTGTTTAGCCTTTTCGTATGCTTTCTTGTAAGCGCTTTCACTTGATTTACAAGAAGAGAATGCCAGTACCATACATACTCCCATTCCTAACACTGCCAATTTTTTCATCTTTTCTTTTTATTTTTTGTTAGTAACTATGTCTATTCTCAAATTACACTCAATATTTACGAAAAACGTATTTCATTCCTTCATAGTTCAATCGCATCTTCTTATTCGTCAGCTCTTCCACCTTGAACGTCCTCTCACCGGTGTCTCCCCAGCCAAAGAATTTCTTATAACTTGCCGAATTCACCAACTCTTCATGCGCAGCCTCGTTTCCGGAACTGTTATCCGGCCACAAAGTTATAGAAATTTCATCATCTTTCAACTTATAATAACCATAAAAAGATTCATAGCTTCCACTTTCATTCATACAATACGCCAGAAAGCTGCCTTTTTGAAAACCATAAAAGATACTGTCCACTTTCTGCACTTCACCATCGGGATACTGATATTCGCGCAACTGCCATTTTCCTACCCAGTCGGAACCGCCGTCATTCATACAAGACGCCAATCCCAGCACCGCACACATCAAAAGCAAAAGTATTGTCCCGTTCAGCAATTTTTTCATATATCTCTTTTTTATTTAGAAAGCAAAAGTACGCCGAACCGCTTATCTTATGACCTCTAATGCCGTTAAATATAATTAAAATGTATGTTTTGTCGTTTTTCATGGTACAGATTTCTAAAAAACAAGAATCCATGAACAATCATTCAAAATATTTTGTTAGCTTTGTCATATCAGACCTAATAAAAGAAAGGAGTATTATTATGAAAGGATTAAATGTTTTAGCAGCTTTTTTGGGTGGTGCAGCGGTAGGTGCAGCCATCGGTATTTTGTTTGCCCCGGAAAAAGGTGAAGATACGCGTCACAAGATTGCGGAAATTCTCCGCAAGAAAGGCATCCGGTTGAACCGTAATGAAATGGAAAACCTCGTTGATGAGATTGCCGCAGAAATTAAAGGCGAAGCAAACGACTGATTCAAACCACATTTCAAAACAAAGCCACTATGTTTGCAGACGACAACAGCATTGAGAATATCCAGCAGTTATTTTTCGATTTCAAGAAATATCTGAAACTACAAAAGAAATATACCCAACTGGAAGTAGCGGAGAAATTAACCATATTACTCTCAACACTCATACTCGTATTGTTGGTCGTCATTCTCGGCATGGTGGCTTTGTTCTATCTCTCCTTCACCCTGGCCTATATATTAGACCCCATAGTAGGCGGATTAATGGTAAGTTTCGCCATGATAAGTTGTTTCCACATCTTATTGATTGTGCTAATCGTTATATTCCGCAAGAAAATCATTATTAATCCAATGACCAAATTCATTGCTGGATTATTCATAGATAACAATAAGAACTAAAATATCATGAATATGAATGATACCGTCCAAACAGAGATTCTCACACTGGAAGACCTTCAGCAACAAAAGGCCGAAGCATTAGAGGAATTGCGCGCCCAACAGCAAATTATGGCCGATACCGCCCGGAACCTGTTTGCTCCGATTGCTCCCGCTGCGGACAAAGGAACAGCTATCATGCGTGCGTTTAATACCGGCATGGCCGTATTCGACGGAGTTATGCTTGGAGTAAAGCTGATGAGAAAAGTCAGAAAAATATTCAGACGCTGAAAATCAACCGGCCTATAAAATTATAAATGAGGATGCTCAAAACTCTGCCTAACATATCATGTCTGTCATTCAAAGTCTTAACGCACCCCCATTTTCATTATCAGGTGGACTTTATATAGCCATCACTTGCCCGCCAATCACGCCTGCAATGGCACTTGCCACCGCAATAATCACTTTCAGAATCTTATCCCAAACCGATACTTTGATACTCATTGTCTTTTGATATTAATTATTACTTTATCTTTCATCGCAAATCGTAATTTATAAACCACAACTTGGCTTATCCTAACGGATTTTCCTCTTCTCCGCTATCCGGGCCGCCATTACCATTACCGGAAGAATTATCATCGGCGGTTGTGCCTTTCCACTTCTCAAACTCCACTCCCTGTATCAATGCACGAGTAGTGCCAATAGCAGCCGGACGCGTATATTCCGGAGTAAACTGACAACGTAACGCCGTCACCTGATTCGGATTCACATCTTCCGCTTTCTCCGTTCCCTTACCACGTGTACGGGCTTTCATCGTAAATGTACCCAAACCGTTCAAACGTACCGTACGGCTATTCAGCAGGTGCATCCGCATTGTCGACATCAAATTACGGATTACATTCTGTACATCACCCGGCGTCAGTGAGGACTTCTCGGCAATACTTTCTGCCAGTGACTGCGTATCCACCGCTTTTCCCACTTTTTTCAAACTCAAGTGCCATGTTTTAATACCGGTTTTCGTCGCCAGTTGCGACTGTCTTGCATAATAAAATAGAGGCATACTATCTCTCTCCTTTACATTTTTAATTAAACTTCATTTTAATTTTTGTTTCGTTGATCAACAGTGCAAAGGTGATGATATATACGGGTATAAACAAAGAAAACAGCCTATGCGGGGCTGTTTTCTGAGAATGATTTATAATGCGCTCATTTTCTTATGGTTATATCTTTCTGATTTTACAGTTCATCTAATACACCATTCCCACTATCCACAAAGGTAACTTCTTCCCCGTAGCAAATTCTATATTATCGGCAAGAATAAAGGAATCCGGCAGATCGGCTATTTGCTTAAAAGTCTTATCCGCTCCACCCACCTCGAAAATATATTTATGGTCGACTACAAAGTCCCCCTGCGCCTTTCCATACTCCACCTCATGGTTTACGGACAATTGATTCACCGCAAACGTCTCCCGTACCGTACCAATCTGCACCGGTGCCGAAGCTACAGCATAAAGCAAGTTCGGATTCTGGAGATATATTTTATCCGGTTTTTGCATTTTCTTGACAGAAGTCAAATCAGAATACAATAGTGTAAGTAACTCCGCCCTATTCAAATTTTGCAGATAAGTGATAACTGAATTCCGGGTCAGCCCTATCATGCCTGCCAATTTCGTAATATCCACCTCGTAAGGCACGGACGATGCAAGTACACCCAGCAAAGCTTTCAGCTTCCTTATATATGCAGGATCCACACCACACAACAGAGGCATCTCTTGTTCAAGAATGAAATTCACCACATTCTCAATGTTCATGTAATAATCCTCGCGATTGCCGGTAAAGAAAGGATAATATCCCTCATGCAGATATTCATTGAACATTTGCACCGGCCGGCATTGTGCATTCACATCCTGACAGATACTTCCGGCATTCTCCAGCACTTCCGGCAACGTCATCACCGGAAAGCGGATATTCTTATAAAACATCAGGTATTCGCGGAATGACAATCCGTACATGTTATATGCCAGACATCTTCTTGAAAGGTCTGCATCGGCATTCAATATGTTGAGTAGCGACGAGCCGCTAAACACCACCTGCAGCGACGGGTACAAATCATAGATTTCTTTCAATTCCTTGCTCCAAGTGGGATATTTATGCACCTCATCCAAAAACAAATGCTTACCGCCTTGAAGATAAAACTTTTCCGCTAACTCCAGTAGTGTATGATTACTGAAATAAATACTATCAAGTGTACAGTAAAGTGCTATTCGGCTTCCCGGCGGATAGTTTAGTTTGATATATTGCAACATCAATGTTGTTTTTCCCACACCGCGAGAACCCCGAATGGCAATCAGGCGATTATTCCAATGAATCTTATTCATCAATTCTCTTATAATATCGGTGCTTGTCTGCACCAACATTCTTTCTTGTTTTAAAAACAGACTATCCATAACTGAAATTGATTTTGTTACAAATATAGCAATTTGTTTAGAGCAGAAAGCAAATTATAGAAAAATTTGTTTAGAGCAGAAAGCAAAACACTGTAAAATTCATACCACAAAAACAGCCGAAATCACTTTAAAAGTAATTCCGGCTGCGCCTAAAACAAAGTAACCGCTGTTACCTGTCGTTTATTCAACTTTCTTTTTACGAACTATCAATGGAGCCCCCAGTTCTTCACGCTCTACCACTTCAAGAAAACCATTTTGTTCCAGTTCGAACAAGGCAGGATATACGCGTAATTTATCAGCACCTGAATTCTGGATAATATCAGTCACACAGACACTCGTTTCAAAAAGACTTATGTAGTCTATTATTTTTGCAGTATCTATAACTTTATAATTTATGGCATCCATACTACGACCGAATAGAATTTATTTAAGTATTTTCAAGAAAGCTCTATAAGCATAATTAACAAAGTAATATACAGCTTTTAAATAACCTGTTTTTTCTACATTTACATAAATGCTCCATTGCCAAAAAATAGCTTTCAATTTATTAGAAGATACCGACCGATTTCTGACACGATATAAGGCTGTAACAGTATTGGTATTTTTAGCTATATAGCCCCTTTTTAAAATAGACAGCCACATTATATAATCTTCATGCGCGTGCTCTGAAAAATAGACTTTGCCTGTTTTATCTGTATCATATATGGCAGTCAGACAACCTATCACATTACCTAAAAGCAACTGTTTATAACTTACTTCTGCAGGAGCCTTTATTATTCTCTGTTCTCTTTCACCCGACTCTGTTATTTTCTCATAATTAGAATAGGCAATTGCAGCTTTGGATTTATCAAATAGTTTTAATTGTTCTTCCAATTTATTCGGTAGCCAAACATCATCACTATCCAAAAAGGCGATATAGCGTCCCATAGCATTTTCAATACCGATATTTCGTGGCAATGTAGGAGAACCGGAGGATTCTTTAGTTTTGTAATACTTTATTCTATTATCAATAGCACAATAATTCTGAATTATCGAAGCTGAATTATCACTGGAGCAGTCATCTATAATCAACATTTCCCAATCAGTGTAAGATTGAGAAATTACAGATTCAATTGCTTCTATTATATAGGGAACTGCATTATAGCAAGGAACAATGACTGAAACAAGTGTTGTTCTCATATGCAAAACCTAATTAATGGTTAACACGCAAGCCATTGTTAGCATTATTGACAAAGCGGTTAAATTTTTCATGTACAATATTATCCGAATAGCTCTTCATAAACACTTCATATGAATATTTATTAAAAGTAGTCTGCTTCATATTTAATATCCCCAAAACATAATCTTCACTCGAATTACATAAACCACCTATCTCCCTAAAATCAGCTTCTATCCCCTCAAAAGCTTCCACAGTTCCAAATATACGTTTACCATATCGTAAGGCTTCAATTGTTTTAGTCTTCATTCCAGAGCCTGAGAAAATAGGACATATTACAGCAGACGCATTAATATAAAGTTCATCCAAGTTATCAACAAACCCTTTTAAAACTACATTGGGATATTCATTTGGGAAACACCACTTCTCTAAAGACGTGCAACAAGCACCCGCTACACATAAAGAAATATTCAAATGCCTGCTTACATGTTTAATAAACCACGTTATTCCTTCTATATTCGCAATTTGCCCAGCACCCACAAATAGAATATAAGGATTAGCTATTGAACAGGAAAGCAATTTATTTTCAGGAATCGGTGAATAAGAAATTGGCAATAATAATTCCGGACATCTTTTGTAGTATCTTTTTATACCAATAGCATCTCGCTCATTCAGAGCAATTACGGTATGAGCACGGGATATGGCTAATCGTTCATTAAAATGGATATACTCTTTCATTAATAAGTTAGCGAATGAACGCTGAATGCGGTATTTAATTGTATAATAATCATATTCTACGTTGTGACAGAATACAATCACCTTACATCCCGATTTAGCCAAATCATCAACGTACCTACCATAGTGTGTACCATCTACAAAGCAAAAATCAAAATTCTCTTTTGAGATACCTTTTAATAAATATTTAATCCTCGCTGTATACCCATACCCTCTTCGAAGCAATATATTTATTAAATGACGGCATGCAGAAACCTTAGGTATCTCTAAAATAGCAACATTGCTTTTTCCATACAAGCCCAACAACATTTCCCTGTTTTTCAGAGATACATAAGAACCACCATCACAAATTTTCCTTTGCAGTTCGCGACCGATATAAAGAACTTTCATTAATTATCTTCTTAAATAAAAATATATAGATTTTATCCAACCTCAGTTTTTATAATTTAGCGAATATTTAAAACCGTTTCCTATTAATATATTTGAGTAAGAACGGAATGATAATTAGAATGGAAACTACTACCTGACACAAGACTATTCAATCTAAAAAACGAGAACAAACACAATAAAATAAAGAAAATTATTCTATTTTGCAAAAGTTTCAAATTCGATAATATATAAGCAAAAATAAGCATATCCACACATTCAAAATACCCACACATCCTCATAGCCGCCTCTCTTATCACAGGAAACACAGCACAATAAAAAATAGATGAAAATATATAGATATTAAATAGGCCACGAAAAGTCATATCCGCCTTTACAATATCTCTCATATACATTAAAACAAATACCAGTACAAAGACCTTTTTTATCAGATGTCCTATGATAGCTCTTTCCGTTGTTATGGTAGACCCAAAAGTTTCCCCAGCTTCGGTGGCCTCCATATATGTTTGAATTTTAGTGTATAAAGCATCTCCTAAAAAAGACATGCTTTGAAATATCATGGGACCTACCTTTAGAAATAACAGAGTATTGATTATAAAAAATAACAATATGTATCTATAGCGTATTTTACAATAAAAAACAGGATATAGGACAAATCCTACTAACGCTGATAAATGTAAAGAAGAAGCAAACAAAATGCACAATGCGAATTTCAGCTTAGATTTCTTGACTACAAAGACAATAGAATATAGTACGATTACTACTGCAACAGAACTCCTAACATATCCAATGTCAGCAGCCGTTGTCGAAAAGTATACCATATAGCTAATCAAAGGTAAAGGAGACAACTCCTTTATATAATGGTATACGGCATAAAAAATAAAAGATGCTATTAAAAACTGGAAAAGTGTATATGAATCTGATACATATTTGATAATGGTACTGAATATCACCCAACCATATTCAAATGGAACCTGAAAATCCCAATCAACAATATTTTTAAAATAAGATAAATAAACATCCCAATCTCCACCATATTCCCAACGTATACCGGTTAAAATAAAAGTAAAGAGACATAAAAACAACAGAATCCATACCGATTTTTGTCTATTCACAAATAATGAATAAAGAGACAATAGTACAATAACAAAAAAATATATAAATATTAGCATTGTTGTGGCTATAATGCAAAATTAGCCAATATACATTTCAGATTTTCAACCCCTACCGAAAATGAAAAGAAGCTATTATAAATTGTAGCGATATCATATCGTGAATATTCATCTTTACACAACTTCATTTCATCTATCAATCTGTATAATTCATCATTTGTACTGTACACGTTGAAAAAAACATATTGCTGCATTTTTTCATACCCGCAAGCAGACACTGTATGCACTAAACATGGCAGTCCATACCTCAAAGCATCCATGTTTCTCAACTTTAGTCCACTCCCCATCTTTACAGGATTAAGCAATAAATCCGCTGAAGCTATAATTTTTCCCATATCTTCCGGAGTATCAATAATCTTAAATCCTGTTGTATTTCCAAATTCATCATATAAAGATTTTGGCGGTCTCCTGCCTGCTATGATAATCTGTGTCATAGCATTATTCGCAATATAATATTTCAATACACTTTTTATAGACAATATAGAAAGATACGTTTGCGGGTCTTTTAATGTGCCCATTATCAAAATACTAAAAATACCATTGTTTGCCTTATCTGCAATTTCAACTTTACCCTTATCTCTATATTCATAGCACCCCCAGCATACGATATTGACAGATATAGGTAAAGAATATATTTGTATAAGTGACAACCTATCTTCGTCCGTTATTGTCAAATTCAAATACGAATGCATTAAAGCATTTTGTTCTTTCTTTCTCACCCAAAATGGAAGTATTCCCCACATAGTAGCAATATCTTTATTATCCAAATAATAATGATATTCCACATTAGCATGAAAAGTTACGACTTTTAATCCCTCTTTTACAAAAAAAGGCGCCAAATCACCAGCCACAATACCACCACTAATATAGACAAAGGCATATTTCCTGTTTTTTCCATTATCCTTATACCATTTCTCTACAAAAGGAGAAAAACGGTGTATTCTTCCCATAAACAAGCCTGCTAATTTCTCTAATCCTGAACGTTTCGGAACATACACTATTTCTACTTTATCTTTATAATATTCCGGTATTACAGTTCCTGTAAAAGGAATAATTAAAGTGATGGCATAGCCTAACTCTATAAATGAATCAAGTTGCGCTCTATTTGCATAGGCTCCCCCATTATCTATAAACAAATCAACTTGTGAACAAAAGATTATCGACTTCATAAGTTACACATAATATTCTTACAAACTTGTTATTATACTATATATTTTCTTACAAAAATCCTCATACGTATGTCCTTGCAAAAAAATAGATATTTTATCCCTCATCTGTTTATACTCCTCGTCAGACAGTCCCTGCATCTCTTTTAGCACATCTCTTAGCTCATCCGAGTTACCGGCTTTATAGATACGCCCAAATCCTAATTCTTCAATATCAACACCTATCAATGTGTTATCTGACATAATAACAGGTATTCTCATACATAATGCATCAACAAAGGAAGTTAATCCGGCCAATACTGGAATATCCGTTGTGCCATAATCTACAATAGGAATTATAACAAAACGACTTTGAAGATAGTATTCCATTAATTCCGATTCATTAATTTCATTTTTGACAGAAGATTTATTTCCAATCATAAGACACCGGGCATCCGCTGGCAAACACTGCTGTAATAAAGAAAAATCACGATGAATCTTCCCGGCGCAGATAAAATCATACTTATGATTATATTGATGATAATAATGAGTATAAAAATCCATATCACCACCCCAAAAGACATATTCAGCAGGAAGTTTTTTATTGTGTGCTTTATTTATATAATCATTTTTGACATCCTCAGATATAAAAATCAATTTATCAATAGTAGAAATGAATAATGCCAATGTCGTCGGATGATGTATTATCGTCACTAATTTATACTTCTTCAATCGCAAAAGTTTGCACAACGAAAAAAATAAAGTGAAATTCGGTACAGCAGAATATATTAAATCATATCTCCAATATTTAAAAAACAAGAGAAAGTTTATCCACAACTTAGTAAAAGATGTTATTCTACAGGACGGAAAAGATGCAAAAGTTACATCATATTCTTTCCGCAATGCATCTGCACCCCATAAATGTTGACGTGGATATTTAAACTCATCGCATAAAAAAAGAACCGATGAGCTATTTGCATAATCATTTATATACAATATTTTCTTATCCTTTTTCATAAGTATCATTCAATAATAATGCCATCACGTTTCATGTAAGGATGAAATAATTCCGTTAGTTCATGCAAGTCTTCTTTATCAACAATCCTTCCTAAAATAAACGATATATTACTTACATACTTAGCTATAAATGTTTTCCAAACTTTTCTTTTTACGATAGAATCCCCGACAAAAACAATCGGCCGATGTAATATTCTTAATTTGTGATGATAACAATAAAAAGGTAATAATATTTCTCCCAAAAAACCATATATTCGCTTCTGATAGGAATAAGGAGAAAGTCTCACCCATTTTTCCAACTCCTCTAACAACGGAAAAAGCCAACCGGAATACTCGCAAAGTAATTCACGCTTACATAGGAACATATTGCAAGGAATCCAATGATTTACATTTCTTATATAATCTTTCCATGAAGTATAATATTCCGGAGTCATTTTCTGAATAACCTTTGTCAGTATCAGCATATCTTCAATGGGGTGCATCTTATTATAAAAACTAAATACCGAGCAATTAATAGGTATTGGCTGTGGTAAAACTACATCATACTTTTCAAAGAGTTTTACATCCGGATAACTGATTATTTTATCCATGATATCCGGAGTAACTGTAGCCAATCCACTTTTACTAAAATCAAAATATCTCCGATAATGACATAAACCAATATAATCAACTTTTTTCAGATTCTTCCATGCCCAATACAAGGCTGTAAGTTCGCAATAACTCAGATTTTTATAACTTATATTCTCTCCGCTATCATCCCCTTGAAATCCAAGATTGGCTGTCGCATTTACTTTACCTACCTGAATCGGCATGTATATACTGTCGTTACGTACGTAGTCCTCTTTATGTGAGCAAACCAAGATTTTTGTAGTAGTTGCCATACTTTCCCTACTATATATGAAACAAATTAAGTTTATCAATCATAATCTTCCATGACAATGCTTTTCTATTATAGGTAGAATAAACATTTATATTCTTCTTGCCTGTTATTATATCAGACAATGTGCCAGATAAAGTATCGCTATCATCTTGAGGTATTTCGACAACATATTTCCCCTTCGCATGACCCCAATTATATCAATTACAAATTGAATGTCAGAATTTTCTCTACAATCTGATGCATATCATAATACTGATATTCAGCCAAACGGCCGCCAAATATCACATTCTTCTCTTGGCTGGCCAATGCTTTATATTGTTGATACAATCGACTGTTTCTCTCGTCATTTACCGGATAATAAGGTTCCATCCCCTCTTTCCATTCCATAGAGTATTCTTTTGAAATAACCGTTTTAGGACAAGCATCAACTTCCAAACCAAACATCTCAAAATGCTTATGTTCTATTATGCGGGTATAAGGAACTGATTTATCAGTATAGTTTATAACTGCATTTCCTTGATAATTTGTACAATCATGTATTTCTTCTTCAAAACATACAGTTCTATATTCAAGTTTACCAAAGCAATAATTATAGAATTCGTCTATTTTCCCAGTAAATACAATTTTTTCGGCCATATTTTCCCAGTAGATACGATTTGAGAAAAAATCTGTATTCAAATTTACATCAACTTTATAAAGCAGATTTTTAATGAAAATATTATAGCCTCCAATTGGTATACCTTGATATTTATCATTAAAATAATTATTATCAAATACTAAACGAACAGGCAATCGTTTTATTATAAAAGCCGGCAAGTCGGTACAAGAACGCCCCCATTGCTTCTCTGTATATCCTTTAATTAATTTCTCATAAATGTCATTTCCTATCAATGACAATGCTTGTTCTTCCAAATTTCGCGGAGTGGATATACCTTCACCACGCATTTTTTCTATTGCAGAATTCCGTTGCTCATTTATTTTCATCAGTGCTTCATTTGGAGTTTTCACTCCCCACATCTGATAGAAAGTATTCATATTGAAAGGAAGATTATAAAGTTTTCCTTTATAATTAGCAACAGGAGAATTTGTATAGCGATTAAACTCAACGATAGAATTCACAAAACTCCAAACATCCTTATTTGATGTATGAAAAATATGTGCACCATATTTATGCACATTGATACCTTCTATATTCTCACAATACAAATTTCCACCAACATGAGGGCGTTTATCTATTACGAGAACTCTTTTACCTGCCAATTTTGCTTTATAGGCAAACATTGAGCCAAATAATCCTGCGCCAATGATCAAATAATCGTATTGAAACATAACAAAATATTAATTATGCGTTTATTACACACTTATTTAGAATAGAAAGAGAGATGTTGTATCTGTTTCTTTCGAAAAGTTTTCCAAACTTTTCTCATTAGATTATGAACCCATAACATCCGTAATGGAACAAAAAGACAAGCTATTTTCCAATATAAATTCACACTACTTTCGAACCTTCTATATTTTATAAACTCAATAAAATTTATATCAGAATAATAGTCATACCATTTTCTCTGCAAAGTGCCTTCACTATATAAAAGCAATTCTTGCATATTTCTAATTCTATACCCTATATATTCTTTATGGAGTTCTTTTATCATCCCCTTGTCGCGATAAAAATCAAATATCACTTGCTCACTAAGAAAATGGTCTTCCAATAATTTCCGACTACGTGCCACAAATGTAGAAGAATTAGAATTATACTTCACATAATGATAAAATGCCTGAGGAATATGTACTATCTTCTCTGCGTAGTAAAGTAAAAAACTCACTAAAATCAAATCTTCTCTATAATTAATATTCTCAACACATTTCAAATTTTTATCTATGAATAATTTGCGACGTACTAATTGCAGCCATAAAGAATCCGGAAATCCCGACTTACCAAATAAACTTTTTATACGTTCCAAACGACTCTCAGGAACACAACTCAAACAATATATTTCATGATCCTTAAAAGAGCACCAATGATCTGCAACCACAATATCAGCATCCTCTTCAACAGCTTTTGAATACATTTTCTCTAACATATCCAACTCACAATAATCATCGCTATCAATATAAATTATGTACTTTCCTGATGCAGCACATAAACCCATATTACGAGTTGAAGCTATCCCTTGATTACTTTTATGATAAAGTAACTTAAATAATATTTCCCCTTTATAGTCTGCTACCATTTTCTCTACAATCTTCATGCTGTCATCAGGTGTGCAATCATCAATAATGATACACTCCACCCCTTCTGTATAAGTCTGATTTATTATAGAAAGTATACAACGTTCTATATATTTTTCAACATTATAGACTGGAATAATAACGGATACATTCATCTTATTTTTTATTTATCAATAGTAATTTCAATCTCATAATATAGGAACAAGAGGCTTTATCAAAACACATAAAAAGAACCAAACTGAATATAGTATATAGCACAAAAAGCCTCAAAGCATAAAACAACCATTCTGTATATGTATTTATCGTATCAAAGAATAACTTATCAGCTAACCATGAAACGCAAATACACGAAATTGCAATTAGGAGTAAATATTTAGAAATACGAATCAAATATTCTCTGACATTGTCTTTAAACCCATATTTATAAAGGAAAAAAGGTTTCCAAATACAAACAATCAACAGAAGACTGATAACAACTCCCGATAAAATTCCCGGCAAACCATAAAAATATCCTAAAAGAATGGATAGTCCCAAATTTAATATAGCTTCGGTTATCGGTGCCCAAACATCTTGAAATAAACCATAGGCAGACAAGAAGATTTCATTTGTTCGAGAGAGACTTATGAAAGTAATAACTATCAATATTATAAAGGCCTGCCGCTCCATAACAAATTCTTTCCCTATCCAAAGAATTATAAATGCGTCTCCTAACTTATAAATGCAAAAAGAGATGACCGATGCAAACCATATCCTTAATGAGGTCAATTCCCAAAAAACAGATTTTATACGAAACTTATCACCTTCTGCTACCAAATTGCCCACACTTGCACCTACACTATTGAATAAAGCATTCATCAGCAATGATATTCCTGTAACAATAAACATATAATTACCATAGATAGCAACCAAAGTCAGCGAGGTATAAGCATAGATAATCAAGGGGCTGGTTTGATAGAGAACGAAAGCGCTGATTTGATGAAAAAAAACTTGCTTTGTTTTACCGATAATTTCAGGATACTTCTGTCGCAATTGCCTGCCATTATGTACTATTGTCTTTAGCCAAGGGTATTCTTTCTTTAATAGTTTGTGTAATAAAATAGCTGTAACCACAGAAACCATAAACTCCAAAGCCAACCAAAAAATATATCCATTGCTCAAATAATAAATGACCACTGTCTGTAAAAGGACCTTTATTACTTTTAATCCTTGTACATTTAGCGTTATCTTATACTCTTTCTGATCGGCAGTCAACACTATCTGCCGATAATTGACAAAATAGCCAAGCAGAGCACTAATCAAAAATATAATAAATGCGCCGTACGTATACCACATCGGAACTTCCGCTTTCTCGAAGATAAGCGGAAAAAAGCACATCAGCACGCAGGCACTGGCTATGACGATGTAAGCTACCCGCCGATAGAGCCACCCTTGCACGGAAACAATCTCGTTGATGGCTTGCGTGTCCCTCTCAAAAATTGGTTTGTAAAGGGTGAAAGCGATGGCACCGCCAATGCCCAGCTCCGCCAGGTTCAGAAAGCCGATAAGGTTCTGTGCAGTGGTGTTTAGTCCGAGCACTTCCGCCCCCAAATAGTCTAAAAAAACCTTACGGGAGAAAAACTGGAGAACTAAATTGATGAAATAAAAAGCAAGGGCTACCTTAGCATTCTTGAAGCTCTTGGCAGTCCGGGAAAGTTCAGACACGTAAAAAGTTATTATTTATCTGCCCGTAGGCAATTTTATGGAATAATAGTCTATAACAGACCATTCGTTTTGCAACCAGATTATTTCCATCCCATACGTTCCTTTTAAATAGCCTTTACCTGCTCATACGGAATACACCTACCCGCTTCGCATCCGAAACGGCAAACTCAGCCAACCGCTGCATCAAGTCCACGGGAATGGATGCAATGAAATCATCTATACTACGGGGTGACGCTTCGTACATCATGGCAGCCTCATTCACTACCTGGCTTTCCGGCTCCTGCTGTTTATATGGTTTGGATTTATCCATTATCTCCTATTTTGCTTCAAAGATACACTGAATTATGGTACTTCCTAATAGAAGAAACTTTATCTCGTAACATTTCAAAATTTCTTTCCGAACGCAATATTCATAAACGTCATAAAAAGTATCTTGGTATCAAAGCCCCAGGAACGATGCTCCAAATAGAATAAATCATAACGCAAACGACGAATCATTTTTTCCAAAGTATCGGTATAGCCATTGTAAAGTGTAGCATACGAAGTGACTCCCGGACGAATCTGGAATAAATAACGATAACGGGGATCTACCTCCATAATCTGGTCTATAAAGAACTTACGTTCGGGACGGGGGCCGATAAAGGCCATATCACCGCAGAATACATTCCAGAGCTGGGGAAGTTCGTCCAGATGATGGTCACGAAGAAACCTGCCGACTTTCGTCATACGAGGGTCTTCAGCACCGGCATAGAGGGCAGGGCCATACTTCTCCGCGTCCAACTTCATGCTGCGGAACTTATAGATATTAAAGGGGCGACCGAATCTGCCGATACGCTCCTGCTTGAAAATGGCAGGACCACCATCTTCACGTTTCACAGCAATATAGCAAATCAAAAATAGAGGAGAAAAAACAATAAGCGCGCCAAGGGCAAGAAAACAATCACCTATACGCTTCACATTGCGCTCGAAAGCATTCATTCCGTCGGGGATAAAATGGTCATCTTTCTCAATTGGTTCCATAAAATTAAAAAGTCTTAGTTTAGATAGTCGAATAGTTTAGGTTGATGAGTGAAATTATTCTATCACTTCATAGGGATATTGGTTTTCTTCAAAGCTCTTTAGCTCTTCTATTATATCCACTTGTTCCAAAGTCAAATCCGCCTTATTCCAAGTGGCAATAATGTCATGAGCTTGCCTTGCCAGTTCTTCATCATAAACTTCGCTATAACAATAGATAAGAAGTTGAACTTTGAGCAAAGATGCAGGCAGTTTAGGAAGAACTTCCCAACTACGGTCCAATACCTGCTGAATGTATTGCTGCTTATGACCATTATCATAAATGGTAGCGGCAAAAGCAGCTAAAAGACCGAGGCAAAGCTCAGCTTCAGACTCTACAGTCTTGCCGCGAGTGCCATAAAGCTCCAGTGCCTGCTCGTAAACTTCACGGTTCAAACGTGTAAATTCGTCTACATAGATAGGGCTCCCGTCAAGCCCGTAAGTGAGAAGACGATGGGCTAAGGAAAATAATGAATCCATTGATTTGTGAATTATGATTTGTGAATTATAATACTTAGAAAAAAGAGAATTACTCTTTTATGGGTTCTACCAGAGAAGGCGGAATAAAGGTAGTAGCTACGGCCATGACACCCTCGATATTAACTACTACACGACGGTCATGGCGAATACGGACAAACTCGCCGATTACTCCCTCAAAGACACCACCGGTAATACGTACTTTCTGCCCCTTAACCAAATGCAATTCGGCCGGCTCTACATAAAGAACCGCTTCGTCACAATTGCCTGCCACCAGAATAAAACTACGCATTTGCGCCTCGGGAATTACAACCGGACGGCAATGCTCGCGATTCATAATAAAACGTATAGGCATAGACGGTTCGAGTTTATCTTTCAAAACATCTATACGCTTACGGGTGGAGTAAACAAAAACGAGATTGTGAATAGCCGGAAGCAGTTTACGGACGCGTTTCCCCGATTTCATGATATATTCATAGCGCATCGGAATGAAGTTCTCAATATTCTCGGCATCCAGAATTGCTTTCAACGCTAATTCGCGGCTATAAGAAACACGAATCGCAAACCAACATTTATCTACGTCATTTTCAGTAGATAATTGTCTACCGGGTTTACATTGTATCTCAGAAGATTTATTTGCTGATAAACGGGGCATTAATCTGTGATAATCGCAAGATTGGGAATAACATGAAGCCTTGTGAAAAGGGTGTTCTTTAGGGACACCGGAGTAGCGTAGTACCTACCGGTCAAGTCATGTAATGCAGTTATTTCCAATAGTTTAGTTAGCATCCATATTGTTTTAGAACTTCCTACCATCACGGAAAAAGAAGTAGAAAAACAGTTATGTTAGTTATTAGCTTACAAAAAGCTGAAAA
>UMHO01002980.1_pt1 | contig 142863 bp, 123 predicted proteins | sample 1965561 | NCBI WGS metagenome assembly UMHO01 (sample SAMEA4836102, study PRJEB28245) | human gut metagenome | biome: gut microbiome; material: fecal sample | place: Denmark | collected 2008 | reverse complement strand
AAGCGTTCCTGTCAGCAATCGCTTTACTAGCTTATTCATATTTCTTCTTTCTCCTTTCGATTTTGGGTAAAAAAATAGACGCTCATTTCTGAACGCCTAAAAATTATAAAATTGTTACATCATCAATATTCTTAAAGATTTCATCTTGTAACAAAGATAATGTTTCAAAAATTGCAGTATATTTGTTTTGATAATTTATGCCTTTTATAAATTCAACTAAAGGACTAGTAAATTTCCTAAAATTTTCAAATTCATAATCAAGGACATCTAAGCCTAGTTCTTGTTCTGGGGATAATCCAAATTCTTCTCGTTGTCTACCATATTCTTTTATTTGCAACCATACCTCATAATAGAAATCCTCAGAACCATAAGTCATGTCTGTAGAAAATGTATTTGAATAATCACCTCTTACAAAATCAACATCATATACCTGTCCAAACCATATTATACCTTTTTGGGTTAATATTCCTTCTTTTATCTCTTGAGGAAAAGTTGTTCTAATAGCTATTTCACAATCAGTACAATTATTATTTTTATATACTGAAAATTCCTTTATCATAGCATAATATTGTTTGCGAAAGATATTTAAAATAGATCGTACATCATCATTTACTGCTGTCTCATAAATTTCTATACTTTCGTTTAATAAAGTTAATATGTTTCTTGTCCTTTCATAAAAGTAAATTCTTTTATCAGCTTGAAGATATTTCAGTAATTCCTGAAGTTCCTGCTCACAACTATTTTCACCTTGAAAGGTAACATAACAATTTTCTTTTTTTGTTAATTCAACTATTTTTTTCTGCAAATTTGAAATTGCAATAGAACATGGTATCCAATATTCATCTCTTGCCTTAGTTTGTGCATTTACTTTTAATTCACTTTTTTTACTCGAAACAGTAACAAAATATGTAATATAAGCTCCTAATAATGTTGAAATTAAAGGCAATATTTTATCCAAAAATTGAAATAAATTATCCATCTACTAAATCCTCATTTGTTATTTTTTTATAGTATAAATCACTTCCTCCCTTTTTTAAAGTTTATTCTATTAAAAATACTAGAACTATGTAGGATAGCTTGTTTTATCTTCATATTATATTGTGTAATGTTGTTCTTACGAAGTCGCCCCAGAACAAAAAGCAAGAAAAACGTATGACAATATACTGCGTCTGGCAAAAGATCAGGAAGTTGCTGATCCAATCCGCTTTTTGCGCGAGCGTGAAATTGTGCATTTCCAGCGTTTTGGCGAGGCTCTTCGTCTGCTGCAGGAAGAACTGGACAGCAAAAACTACTATGCTTTCAATCCCAATTTTGACTGTATGCAAAACACTACACGATAGGACAGGAGATAGCCGCCCCTTTCACACTGGGCGGCTATCTCAAAAGAAAACGCAATAAATCACTATTATTTTTACTTAAATACCGGATTCATCGCTTCAATCTTGCGGATGATCTGCTCCAGCTGATAAGCATTGTTTCCGAGCTTGCTCATATTTTTGAGAGCCTCACCCTTCATCTCATGGATACTTCCCACACTGTACTCCATACGTGCCCGCAGTTTCTGCCGCCTTGTCAGCAGTTCATGCTTCAGCTCTACCATCTCCCGGCTGTCGACCAGCGCATTTGCATGTGTCAGCCATACACGGGTATCATACATCCGCAGCCGTGTCAGATACTGCAGAAGATTCTGCGTATAATAATCCAGATCATCACTGGTTTTACGGAATGTTTCCTTTTCCCGCGCTTCCTCCTGATACTGTCCATATAAAAATTCCAGTTCTTTCGCATTGCGGACATGATATTTTTCACAGATGAAATCCACCGCGTTTTTCGTATTGACATAGCGGATCTTTACCCGGTTCTCCAAAGTAATCGCCTGATTGCGGTTGACATCCGCCTGACGGATCTCTCTTGTAGAATCCTGATAACGGATCAAAATAAACGCGCCCGCTCCCACAGCTGCAAATCCCATAATGGTGAAAACCAGCTGCAGATCCCTGTTCAGATACCAGGAAAGTATTCCCACAAAAGCAAACAACGTAATAAATACAGCTAACAGATAGCATGCTGCGGTACGGGTTACTTTCTGTACCTTTGCGGAATCTGACCGCTGCATGGACCATTCCAGTTTTTTTCCTTCCAGATATGCCATATTTCTCTTGATCGCATCCAGATCTGCCTCATTGGCTTTCAGCCGGCGGATCACTCCCGGAAGATTCTCTTCTTCCTCCTGCATCTGCGCAAACTGCGTATCTGTCAGCCGGCGTTTGGTTTTCAGGAAATCGGTTCTTTGCTTTTCCAGCTTTGCAACCTGTGTGGCACACTCAAGAATCGGTTTACGCTCTGCGTCCGTCAGGTCTTCGAGAATCTGAATATCTGTCAGATAATTTGTCACCAGCTGATATTCCGATTTACTGTCTTCAATATCCTTAGACGCCTGAATCATCTGCTTACACAAATCCACTACATATTTCTTTGCCTGCGCCGCGTCCGACAGATTCAATTCTTTTACAATGTTTTTTGTCTCAAGTTTTGCATACTCGCTCTGATCATATTGTGAGAAACTTCCTGTCTCACTTTCTTTGTTCTTTTTTCTATGAAATAAATTTGAAAAAATCATATGTTATACCTTGCAGCTCCTTCGATACTCTTTCTTCCACTGAACAATCACATCCATTGCTTCTTTCTTTGCCTTCGCCTTTTGGACACCCCCGGTCCGCTGCGCTAATTCTTCCAGATGGGATTCAAACTGTTCGAGTTTTTCGCTCTTACATGCGAGGGAAATTTCATTTCTGATTTCCTGCTGCTTTCTCTCCTCCACCTGATATTTTTTTGCAATTTCCGCAAACGCTTCCTCATCATGCCGGCAGCGGCAGCACATCAGGCACTCCCGGAGAGATTCCTTTTGTTTATTCAATGCATATGCCTTCTCAAAGCAGCGCCCTGCCTCTTCAAACAAAAAGAGACGTGCATACGCCGTTCCGAGGTTATGCCAGAGATTTCCCCGCAGAACCTCACCGGTTTCCTTCATATCTGCTTCGTCTAACAGATGTTTATACCGGTAAATAGCTGCCAGATATTTTTCCTTCTCCATCAGCTGGTCTGCCCGGATCTTGTCACATTCAAAATCCGACTTCTGTTCCATTTGCCGGACCGCAAAAACGATCTCCTGCATTTCTTTCATGGTACAGTATGCCGTATCCTGCAATACGGCAAAAACAAAATCGGACAATTTTCCTTCTGTGCGGATATTCTCCCTGAGTTTTTGTGCGAGTTCGACACGATGCATCTGTTTTTCCACCCATGTACATAAACTCTCGCACATGAAGGAATGATCCAGAAGATACACATTTCCGGAAATATAATAGCTGAGTTCTTCCATGGAATATATGTTTATCCCGGTTTCCTCTATATAATAGGGCAGAGCCGCAATTGTTTCATGACAAAGTAATAATTCACCCATACGTTTATCCCATCATTATGATACTTTTCCATGCCCGACCGGTAGCCGGAAAAAATTCACCAAATCCCAGATCCCGGATTTCCACTTCAATCTTATCATTTGCCACCGGACTGGCCGTAATCCGGAGTCTTGTCGTGCGGTCCGGACGAACCGGAAGATCCTCAAGTTCCACCGTCTGTATCTGGGGAGTACTGCTGCTTGGAAGCTGCTTTAAAAATTCCACCTGCGGCGTGCCGCTTAGGATCACCTCACATGTATTTTTTATCTCAAACCAGTTTTTCCCGGCACTGACAAGATTTAAAACCTTCTTTTTTTCTTTTTCCACGACACTTAAACTCAGATTAAATTTCATCTCGTTTTCGCCCATGTAAATGAATGGCCAGTTTTCTCCCATTTCACGGATGCGAGCCATATAGCATGCCCCTTTGGAAAAAAGATTCTGTCCCAAAAACGCGCGCCGTCCCCGGCAGAGAACTGCCAGTGACTGTTTCATCCATTCTCCGTCAAACCCGTCCCCGACCAGATAAACCGAAGATACCGAACGGTTTGCAAAACAGTTAGTCAGGAGCCTTGCAAACGCCTCATCTTTCTCCTCTCCCAGTTCCTGTGCCCCGGTTGCGTGAATTGTGATCATCTGCGGCTTCGTATGCATATCCCTCAAAAGGTCATAGGAACTGACGGCATTCTTCCCGCAGGAAAACAAAAACACATCGTGCATCCACAAAGATTTCTCCTGGTTCATGGCAAACGCATAGAAACTCTCTTTGTCATCGATCACCGCAAATGTTTCCTGCGACAATCCTAAAAGTTCTGCCACATGCCGGAAAATGCCGATCAACTCTTTCGTCAGATGATCCACCGTCAGGACAATTCCGGTCACATGCGAAGTATTTCCCAGTTTCTGCGGCAGTTCAATCACTTTTTTAATAAACAGTGCCAGCAGATCTACTGCATCATAACTTTCTTTTGCAATGGTAATCACTTCCGATGCAGCGGCACGGCGAAGAAGGGAATCCACACAAATCACCTCACTGGTTTTTGCCATCCTTCCGGCATCTTCCCCATAATACCACATGCCGACATTTTTGCGTCGGGCAAGCAGCGTGGGAATCCGGTAATTTTCACTGCCGGCAATCGTGCTGACCGTCTCCGGTTCTTCCATATTCGGTTGCATATAACTTACCATGGCATACGAGTCGTTCAGTTCGATGCCAAGATAACAGGTATTGGCTTCCATCTCTTCTCCCATCCTGCTTACAAAAGCTTAAATACTTTTTTCGTCACCTCATCATATCCTGCGTACTGTTTCATCGTCTGAAACATGGAAACTTCATCGGATAAAGTCTCTGAAATCAGCATCTGGTTGATCAGATTGTACCTGCTTTCATCTTTCTGTGCATAGATATCGTTACAGGTCAGACGATTGCTTTCCGTCGAGACGACCTTATTTTTATATTCTTCGGTGATGTAATACTGGATCTCCTCCCCGAAAAATACCACAAATGTTTCCACAAAAATACCGGCATAGACATTCGGCATATCCACTTCGTGAAACTGCTCCCCGTCCTCATCCCGGCTGTAGTGCAGCACGACATGTTTCTTTGGGTTTGTCCGGTGTTCCACATAAATTTTGTCATACAGATGATATTTCTGTACCAGCCGCCGGTCCAGTCTTTTATAAAATGAAAAATTCATATTTCTTCCGGTGAACTCTGCCAGCAGCACATCTGCGGCTTCATACTGTGCCTCCTGCAGAGAGGACATCCCGGAAAACGATTTGAGCAGGGCAAGTTTACAGGCATCATTTAGTTTCTTTCCGCTCTGATACCGTCTCCGTATTATGGCAAGGATTTGTTTTGGCAGCGCGGCTTCTTTTACAAAATAGTTCTGCGCAAATACCGTAATGACCGCAAGAACAATCAGTTCCTGCCCACCGCTTTCATAATAATGCGCAAATACCTCCAGTGCCTGCATAAGATCCATATCCGTATACAGCATCTGCTCAAGAATCCGTTCTTCCAGATCTCTTGTCCGAAGTTCAAAATCCTGTGCTGCTCTCCATAAACGAAGCATGGTCTCAACCGGTCCGGAATAAAAATCACTCAGATACTGCAGAATCCTGTCATTGTATTTTTTGTTTAAAAACGCACTTGTACACAAAAGCAGCAGTTCCTCGTCCTGCTCCCTCTCTTCCATCGCATCCAGCAGATAGGTGGCAACTGCAACCTTTGCCGATGATCCGATCTGATCCAGCCCATATTCCTGCATCTGTTCATACAACCGGTCATACATCCGCCAGTCTGCAAGGGATTCCATCATATACTGACGCACCGCCTGCGGCATCTGCTCATAATCTGCCTGTTCCAGATATTGTTCCACCAGGGGTTTTTGCTCCTTTTTCTGATAATAACGCACAATCTCCCTGGAAAAATACGACTGGTATTCCGTATCCAGCTCCTGTGCAAACAGCACTCTCCGGAAAAATTTTTCCTCTTTGGCATCAAACATATGATGATCCGGCTTTTCCCCAAAATGGGAAACAATATACGGAAGTTCCTCCGGTGCCAGTGCCGTACATTTCTCCAGATATGATCCGGCATCCATCAGGGGATCCAGCCGGTACGGGACACTGTGGATATATCTTTGGCCTTTCCCATCTTCAAACAAAATGGCATATTCCCTGCAGAAAAGGGACACGTAGGCACATCCGTTTACAATCGGAACGATCTGCGGATCTTTCATCTGCTTCTGGTATACAATCGCGCGGACCATATGCGGCTGCATAATTACCAGCTTATGCGCAAACAGAATATTGGAAAGACATTTTGCAAGTTCTTCATTCACCAGCCCCAGTTCGAGCATGTCCTCATAAACCACCGCCAGATTATCGTCCACATGTTCCTGCTCGATCTGTTCCATGGCAAAACGGCTCATCACCCGGCGATACTGTTCATAAATTTCCGGTTCGCTTTCCTTTGACGCAATAATATTGTTGTAAAGAATTGCCATCTTCCGATAGGGAAGATTACTGTCATACTGAAAATACATCCGGATAATTTTTGGAACCGATGCAATCTCCCGTTCATCCAGTGACATCAGATAAGCCTCGTATAATCCGGTAATCCGAAGTTCAAGCCCGATTCCCTTTTCATACCAGTGGTGAAATTTTGTATCAAACTGCTGGGTTCTTATCAGGTAACTGCAGATCTGTCCCACATATTCCGGTTTTTCCTCTGTCCCGTAAGCTGCCTGCATCAGTTCAAAATGAACCGGATGAAATCCCTGATTCATTTCCACCACTTCAAAAATCTGTGCTGCAAGTTCCTTTGTCAGAACCTGATGACGGATTGCCCAGCGCAGAATCCGCACTTCAAATCTTCCCAGTTTTGTGAGCAGATACGGGTCATGGCTGATCAGATCGTATGCCTCCAGATACAGGTACGGGGAAACACAGCCACTCATCACCCAGTGCGCAATTGCACGCAGTTTGTGCGCACTGTTGTTGTAATATTCCTCTTCCAGAAACGAAAGAACCCAGAATAACAAAGCAGAATCCGGATTTTCATGAAAAATCATTTCAATCTCATGCGTCATGCGGTCCACATATGCCGGTTCCCGTTCCAGAAGTGTCATAATATAAAGATAATACCCCCACTCCGGTGTATGGTGATCGGACCATTCCCGTTTAAATTCCTCAAGAATCCACTCCGCTTCCTGTTTCTGGTGATTGATCACCAGTGCCTGTGCTTTCATCAGCGGATACATCACCTGATCCGGAAGCATGGCATGCAGCTGGTTTAAACGTTCTACCGACTCATTTGCCCACACACCTGTCACAATTTTTTTCAGGCGGAATGCCTCATACAGTTCTACCAGCCCGGACTGACATTCCCTGATTTTGGCATGTTCTTTTTGTTCTTTGGACTTTTGTTTTTCCCCTTTGTGCGCATAAATCTCCAGAACCTTTGTCTCATATACCGAGGAAAAGGTAATTTTGGCATAATTGTTTCCGGCATGCATCCGGTCATAGTCCACGATGTATTTCAGGACAAACGTACTCCCCAGAAAATCCTCCGAAGTAATCTGCGTCTGTGCCGGCTGTACAAACGCGGCATCGGAGATGATGGCAAGTTCCAAATATCCCCATTCGCTCTTTTTGATTTCGATCTTCTGCTGCTGGCTTTCGGTAAGCGCATCAAACCGGCAGTCTGTCTCAGAAATTGTAAAATGGATCTGTTCTTTTCTGCCGGCTGCCACCAAAAATTCTTCCAGATTCTGCGACGATGGTTTTGCCGCAAGAATCCCCTGATAGTACATCTTTTCTTTTGTCTCTTTTGCTTTTAGAATATTGGGAAAACTCTTGTGATAAAAGAGCTGATATGCTTCCTGCCAGTTTTCCTTTGCAAGTGCCGTAAAATCCGAAAGACTGCGAATCGCACCTGTGGCAGTCTGCGCATATAAACGGGATATGGATACACAAAAAGAAAGGCTGTGTACACTCTGATTGCAAAGAATCACAAACGCACCCTTTTCCTCCTGCCCCTCAACGAGACCCTTACTATGAAACTGATACCGAATCCGTATATTTTCGCCTTCAAACTGGGGAGTCAGGCACTCCATCCTTGGGTGGGTGGAGTAGACAATGCCCCTCACCGGAATATGGTTTTCACTGGTAATTTCAAATTCCCCGGTATATTCCTGTCCTTCTGTAACCGTAAGAAACAGTTCCTCGTCCGAAATAGAAAGCGAAGGCTGATCCGATTCGAATTTTCCTGCGGCTATCTGCCTGATTCTCTTCTGCACATCCACACCTGCTTTTCTACTAGTATGTCTTTTATTATATACGATTCCTTATATGCATGCAAGAACCAGCCCCACTTTTACGCCCTCGAAAAACGGGCATGGATCATGCGGCATCTCGCAGAAATCCACTCAACAATCAGGCTCAGATACCGAAGAACCGGTTCCGTAATAATTGCAAAAATTACCATCAGCATTTCACACTGTTTGGAAATTCCCGTAATTCCGAAAAAGCTTCCGCCAAACAGCATGCAAAGAATCCATCCTGCAATCACACCGACCAGCATTACAATATGTCCGGTATTCATCGGTCTTGCAATGCGGTGCAGAATCATAAAACCAACGATTGCAACCAGAATGGTACATGATGTAGACAGACAATCCAGATCTACCTGAAATTCCCGGCAGAAAATCACCAGACCACTTACTACGATAAAATCCGTCAGTCCTGCCGGAAGTGCCCGCACAAGTACGTTTGTCAGGAAATGTCCGCGGATCAGCTCCTTATTCGGCTCCAGTGCCAGAACAAACGACGGAATACCAATCGTAAACATACTGATCAGCGATACCTGTGATGGTTCCAGTGGATAATCCAGCATCAGAATCACGGAGAAAATAGCAAGCAGCATGGAGAAAATATTTTTTACAATATACAATGCGGCGGTCCGCTCAATGTTATTTACCACACGGCGTCCCTCTGCGACCACCGATGGCATTCTGGAAAAATCGGAATCTAAAAGTACCAGCTGTGCCACATTAGAAGCGGCTTCGCTGCCGGAGGCCATCGCCACGCTGCAGTCTGCATCTTTAAGTGCCAGCACATCATTTACACCATCTCCGGTCATGGCAACCGTTTTTTTATGTTCTTTCAGTGCCTGTACCAGCATCCGCTTCTGGCTCGGGGTCACACGGCCGAATACCGTATATTCTTCCACCGCGCGATAATAATCTTCTTTTTCTTTCAGAGTCGATGCATCGACAAAACGCTCCGCACCCACAATCCCCGCCTCTGCCGCAATGACGGAAACCGTCAGCGGATTGTCACCGGAAATCACCTTGATATCAACATCATTTTCCGCAAAATAAGTAAAGGTTTCCTTTGCCCCTTTGCGGATCGGATTGGCAAGCATCACAAAACAAAGCGGAAGTACCGGCTCTGTCAGCGGTTTCCGGTCAAGCGTCCCTTCATATTGCGCAAATACAAGCACGCGGTAACCTTTGCTGCTGTAGGTGGCAATCTGTTCCTGATACTGGGCAAACTGCCCCCGCAGAACAAATTCCGGTGCTCCGATCACATAAGATTTCCCATCGTTCATCACGGATCCGGAATACTTTGTTTCCGAAGAAAACGAATACACTTCCCTTGCCCGCATACCACTTCCGTTGGAGAAATGCGCTTTGAGTGCTTCCATCGTCGCATTGTCTTTTTCCTGCGCTGCCACAAAATCTGCCAGCAGCTGGGAAATTTCCAGCTGATCTGCCCCATCCAGAACAGAAAAATCATAGACATGCATCCCCGGCTCGGTAATCGTGCCTGTTTTATCCACACAAAGAACATTGACTCTCGCCAGCGTCTCAATACATTTCATATCGTGGATCAATACCTTCTTCTGTGCCAGCCGCACGGAACTAACCGCAAGTGCCACACTTGTCAGCAGATACAGTCCCTCCGGAATCATTCCGATGATAGCCGCCACCATACCGGTGATACTGTCATGAAACGTTCCCTCATTGTAAATAAACGACTGCACGAACAGGGCAATCCCGATCGGGATGATAATAATTCCCATCACCATGATCAGATAATTCAGGGAGCGGATCATTTCTGACTGCTCTCCCTTTTTGCTTTTCGTTGCCTGCAGAGTCAGCTTTGAAATATAAGAATCTTTTCCGACCTTCTCAAGACGTGCACATGCCTTTCCGGATACCACAAAACTTCCGGAAAGCAGGGAATCCCCCTCCCGTTTTTCAATTTCATCCGACTCTCCGGTGATCAGGGATTCGTTCACCTGCAGTTCTCCGGATACCACTTTCGCATCCGCCGGAATCTGGCTTCCCGCCGAAAATTCCACAATATCATCCAGCACCAGCTGATCTGCCGGAATCTCCTGCCGCTTTCCGTCACGGATTACAACTGCATGCGGCGCATTCAGAATGGATAATTTATCCAGCACCTTTTTTGAGTGTACCTCCTGGATAATACCAATACATGTATTTGCCACAATAATCGGAAGAAACAGCATATCCGACCATGCACCCACAATAGCAAGCAAAACCGCAATCACAGCAAATACAAGATTAAAATATGTGCAGACATTTGAACGCACAATTTCCGAGACCGACAACGTGGAAGACTCTACTTTATAGTTGTTTTCTCCCTGTGCAAACCTTCTTTTTACCTGCTCTGCAGACAGCCCGGACTGTGGATCTGCTGCAATTCGTTCCATTCTGACTCTGTTTTCCTGTTCCATGATAATAATTCCATCCGCTTCCTATGTATTTTTCGTTAAATTTTCAGATAAAATTATTATAACCGATTCTTTCACAAAAGTTGTCCATTTTCCAAATATTTTTCAAATATTTAACAATTGTTTATAAATAATGCCGTAGCATGAGTTTCTGATCCCTGATCACCTATACCATTTTTACCACCCAGACGTTGCTTCGTACCATGCAGTATCCGATCACGACCTTGATCAGCTCCGTGGCCTGTACCAGAAAATAAACACTTACAATTCCAAGTCCCGTGCCGTGTGCCAGCAAAAATGCAACCGGCACAACAACCACCCAGGTAAACACCGAATCAAATAAAAACGTAACCATCGTTTTTCCACCGGAACGAAGCGTAAAATAAGACGCATGACTAAACGAACAAAACGGCATGATCAGCGCAGAAACGGCGATAAACTTTGTAGCCAGATCCTTAATTTCCGCTGTCGTATTGTAAATATCAGGGAAAAATCCCCCCACGAGAAACATGATTGCTGCCATAATCACACAGCAGAAGACACTGAAAACAATCATCTTGTTGTCTGCGTCTTTTGCCTTTTCCAGTTCTCCGGCTCCCAAATACTGTCCCACAACAATACTGATACACGCTCCCAACTGTATATAGACAATGTTAAACAAATTGGTAATCGTCGTGGCAATATTCAGCCCTGCCACCACATCAAGTCCACGCACAGAATAGCACTGGGTCACGGTGGTCATGCCCGCCGCCCATAAAACCTCATTGAACATCAGGGGAAGCCCTTTGATCAGTACCGTTTTCAGTTCGCTCACCGGGATTCCAAATCCGCGATAAGCCCCTTCCAGATACCGGTTCTTCTCCCGGTTTCTATGTGCCCAGAAGACAACAATAACCGCTTCCACATACCGGGCAATCACAGTGGCAAGTGCCGCCCCTGTCACCCCAAGTTCCGGAAATGGTCCCACACCAAAAATCAACAGATAATCCAGCACTGCATTGGTTCCCACCGCCACAAAACTTGCCAGCATCGGAACGAGCGTCTGTCCCGTTTCTTTTATATTGGTGGCATATGCCTGGTTCACTGCAAACGGAACCAGTCCCACCAGCATAATCACCAGATACTGCTTTCCATATTGAAGTGCCACATCGGTTGCTCCATTTCCCGCAGTATCCGTCAGATACAGGGAAATCAGGTTTGATCCCTTCGTAAGCAGCAGCAACATGGTAAGTCCTGACACAAGCAGCGTCGCATAAAGCTTAAAACGAAACGAATGCATATGCCCCCTGTGATCCCCGTTGCCAAAATACTGTGCGCCAAAAATACTTGCCGCCGATACCGCTCCAAAAATTGCCAGATTGTACACAAAAATCAGCTGGTTTACGATTGCAACACCGGACATCTGTTCCGTTCCCAGCTGTCCCACCATAATGTTGTCCAAAAAGCTGACCAGATTCGTGATGGCATTCTGCAGGATCATTGGCACTGCCAGCAATAAATAATGGCGGTAAAACGCACGATCCCCCATATACTTCTTTTTAAATTTTTTCCAATAACTCATAAAAAACCTCTTTCATATTATTTTCAATCCTCTTTTCGAAATCCCTGATTTAAAAATTCATTCCATTTCGCATTTGTATTCTCCCATTCATGCTTCTGCATAATCCGGTTCCGGTCACTTAGAATTGCCAGCATCTCGTCCACGATTTCCGCCATCGGAAGTTTCCTGTAATGTGACAAATAGCCAAGCATCCTCTGTGCCGTCCAGTCTGTGTTCAGATTCCGTGAAATCTGCTCACAAAACTCCTGTGGAAAGCCACGGTTCAGGAGGGTGTTATATAATTCTATTGATTTTTGTGTTCTGGGTTTCATGTCTTTTTGTATCCTCATCTAATCATGGATAATCCTACTTTCGCGTAAATTCATCAAATTGATCCATAATTTTCATAAAATTGCTCGTGCTCACGCGATAATGATGCTGTAACAATTTGTCAGCATTCACATCCATGATAAGCTTCTTCGCCTTAAATGTCGCCGCTTCTTTTTGTTTTTTACTTTTCTCTACCTGCTTTCCTATATATACCTGCTCAATATCCCTGCAAAACCAAACAAATCCATATCCATTTTCTTCACAATATTGTTTTGCATTTTTCAGAAAATTTTCATCCTCTGCATTCGTGTCAAAATTATCACAATCAAAACAATATATTACCCTGGATTGATTTTTCTTAGAAGCAGCCTTATATTGTGAAATCAGATTTTGAACATCTTTTTCCTTTTTCTCATAATTTCCCCGTCCGTCCATATATACAACACTTAATTTTACCTGTGTTCGATCAAACGCATAAAAATGCTCAATCGTGTCCTTGATATACATCCAGTCGGACTGACATTTTTTGTTCGTCTCAACAACAAAAATAAACTGCCTCCCCACTATTCATCCTCCTCACCTGTACCAAAAACTCCGATAAAATCAATCGCATCTACATTAAACGGAGAACCTTCTATCATACCGTTTCTGTATAATTTTGAAGGTGAATAGTTGCCATTTGTCTTCCATGGATAAATCTGATGATCCTCTGACAAAAAGTCTATTGACTTCTTGTGCTGTTTCAGAACATCCATCGGTCCAACATTATGTGTTGTAAAACAGAGCTGTCCTTCTCCATATTCCATCAAATATTCCAACAATGCACACAAATAAACATCATGAAGGTTCGAATCAAATTCATCAATAAAAACAATTCCACCACGAACCATTTCTCTTACATAGACAAATAATTTAATCAGTTTTTTGATTCCGGTACTTTCAAATTCTGCATGAATCTTGTAGGAATCATACACCATAACCAAATCACACATCCAAAAATCGCCGTTTTCTTTTTTATCAATCTCTATACCCATCAGATCCGATTTAAAAATATGGAGAAATTCATATAATTTATTGATTGTTTCTATAAATTTATCAAGCCTTGGTTTTGCAATCATATTTCGGTTACTGAATATTACATTTATGTTTTCATTCTGTAACTCAAAAATATTACCTATCAACGAATACAATTTTGCATTTTGCGAATCAACATCGTCACAAGAGAGAATGGTATTTTGTATCATATATGGTTTATGATCATCTGACTCATCTAAATACACATGCAGCTTATGTCCAAATGAAAACAGCACACTGATAGCATTCATTATTACCCGTGCAACTTTATCCTCTCTATAAAAGGAATAATTACCGTCCCCTGAGTATAACATATTTACATAAATCAATGCACATGCAGATCCCGTGGTCAACAAATTCATCGTCTTATTTCTAATTTCAACCACAAAACCATTTTCTTCCTCCAAACCATACATAAAAATGATTTCACCATCACAAATTTCATAAATGATTTCCAGAGAACTGTTCTTTGATGTCGCATTTTTTTCTTTTAAACATTCGTGTGATATTGTAAATTTACCTGCCTTATTTTTAGACAAGGTGATTCCATACTGAAAAAGAAGCAACTGTGCACCACTCTTTGCGATAAACTCTGCTTCTATCGAAAGTTCCCCAACTTTCTTATTGACAATAGCATCCAAATGTTTCTGTGCAACCGGATTATTCAAATATCCTGTATCAATGATAAGATTGCGCAAAATTTCCACAGAAGTCACGATCCCCGATTTTCCAGACCCATTCATTCCATAAATTCCCTTAATATTATATTCCTGCGTATCCGGTTCCTTATTGATTGTTTTCTTATAAAAAGACAATGAAACCGTTTTATCCAATGTCTTGATTCCATTAACAGAATAATTTGTTAAATAGATATCCTTCATCCTGGTATCCCTCCATCTTTGCTTCCAATATAACACAAAAGGACAGAAAAATAAATACAAAATGTATTTTTCCATCCTTCGTAATCGTAATTTATTTCATTATCTCTCAATTTTACATCAATTCAATTAAAAACATCTCGTACAGATCATCCTCTCCCTGCAACAGCGGCGAATTCTCGCCGCCTCCATTCGTGGAGCGACGCATTGCTGCGTAAGAATCCTCACCGGCAGAGACCAGATCCATAGCGGAAAAGGTGCATCCATGCTCCTGTGCAATACGGCAGAATGCGGAAACCGGATTTTTCATTCCCCGCGTGGCTAACAACGCCTGCGCAAGTTCCGGATTGGAGCGAGCCCTGACTTTTAAATTTTCCAATTCATCATATATGTTCATCGTGTTTTCCTTTCTCATCCATCTGTAACCTTGTTATGTCACACATCTTTCCTGCCTATTCTTTTAAACTCACAAAAAAATGCTCTCCTGCCGGTCAGATTACCTCTGCGCCAAATGGCATCAGGGATAATTTTGCAATTTTGAAAAACTGCTTTCCAAAGTATGTTTCCTAATATGCTCATATCAATACTCCTTTTCTATTTTGCCATCTATTCCATACATTTTCTTGAATTCATCAAGATCCGCCTGACTCTTAATCAGCATAACCTCTTCGATCTTACCTGTATGGATGTCCTTAAAACCGGCAACCTGCTCACCGTTACAGATGCTTGCCTTAATTACCGGCTTCTTATTTTCTTTATCATAAGTCTTTATAACTGTCTTTTTCTTAAATAGTCCCACTCTGAGCACCTTCTTTTGATTTTGCCATCAATATGAGTTTTTCAAAAGACTGAGCAAAGCGTACATCATCTTCCTCTGTACGCTTTCTTGGTCCCTTCATATGATTCTTATGCGAGCTGCGTCTTGCCTTCTTGTTAAGATGCCGCTCCATAAGCATCTGGTCAATATTTTCATTTGTGTACCACTTACCGGATTGGTGAATGGCATACGCCCCTTTTCCAAGTGCCATAGCAGCTACACCATAATCCTGAGATACTATGACATCCCCTTTATGACAAATGCTAATGAGCTTGTAATCTACAGCATCTGCTCCTGCACCAACTACGATCACTTCGCTATAGTCTGAATATAATACGTGATTCATATCACACAGCAATGTGGCTGGAATACTATATTTCTCTGCTATTTCTTCTACAATACCTACTACAGGACACGCATCTGCATCTACAAATATCTGCATTTTCATAATTTCTTTTTCTGCCTTTCCAGTTCTTTTTGAATCCATGTCATAATTATATCTACAAGATAATCCTGCTGCACCTGACTCAGTTCCCTGCCCGGCTGCATTTTGTGCCACTTCCGGATACACTCTCTGCAGCATGTTGCAGTTGCATGTTGGGCAATAAATACCGGATGGCCCCTCATAGGAGTCTGTTTGCCATCATTTGCTATAAATGCGGGAGCTTCTCTCTTTGCAATAAAGTCCTCTGCATGTTGTCTGATCGTAAACGTCAAATCATGCGCCAGTCATTAAATTCAACGCCGCCTGTTATGGGCGGCGCGGCTTCCGGCATTCGTCCGGAAGACTATCTGACCATGGCATGAGATGATCCAGTTTTGCCGGATCTATATTTCCTTTTTCATCACAGAGTTTTGGCAACTCTGTAAGGATATACTTAAAGTAATAATACGGTCGCAGCTGATTCAGCTTTGCGGTTTCAGAAATACTATATACCATTGCACTGGCAGATGCTCCTTTTGCGGTATTGTGGAACATCCAGTTTTTCTTGCCCAGACAAAAGGTTCGTATAGCTCTCTCCGAAGCTGAATTGTCGATAGGCACATTGCCATCTTCGAGAAATATCTGTAAGTATTTTTCCTGATTGATTACGAAATTAAGTCCCTGCCCTGTTTTTGATTTTGGAGGTACTGTACAATCGCTTACCTGCTGTTTTACCCACGCAAAGAATTCTTCAACCATCGGCTTGATCACTTCCTGCCGTTTTTGAAGACGTTCCCTTGATGAGAGTCCTTTTAGCTCAGTATCAGCATTATAAAATTCAGCGATCTTCTGCAACGCCTGGTATGCAACCGATTGTCTTACCGACGACGGATCCTTTTATCTGCAGCCTTAACCGCATCTGCAAAATCACGCCTTGCATGTGCCCAGCAGTTCGCATTTGTTACATCTGGCAGCTTTTTGTCAACCAGATGGTATTGCTGCAAACTGTCAGTTACAAGGACTCCCTTATAGTCCTTGTAAAAATCCAGAGGTTTTTGATGATCACGCCCCTTCTGATATTCATAGACCACGATTGGACGCCTGGTATAAAACTCTCCGGAGCGGTGCACCCACATATAGCATTTACTGTTGGGGTGGTCGCTGTCTGCTATCACCTGCGTTGGTGTTTCATCAGACTGCGTGACATGCAGCGACAGCAGTTCCTGCTTCATCCGCTCAACGAACGGAGTGAAATACATCTGGGAGCATTTAACAATCCAGTTGGACATTGTCTGGCGTGATATATTCACACCATTACGTTGGAATTCCTGTTCAATCCGGTGTAATGCGGATGAATTCACATATTTTACATTCAGTATGGAAGCCAGTAATGATGGTGTTACAATGCTGTTGCGAAGCAGATCCCTGGGTCTGTTTCCACGCAGAAATTCATCCTGATGATCACCATCGGTTCCTACATATACCTCGACGGTATGAATTTCGACCGTCCATGATTCAGGCTCATGGCGAAGCCTTTTGTAGGTTTCATCCGGCATACGGCGCCAGTTGTTCTTTCCATAAAAAGCATCGAGCTGTTCTTCAGAAACACTGTACGGTGGAAGTATTTCCTCCGGGAAATCCTTCAGATCAAGATCCCGTTGTCCTTTTTTCTTCACTGTACGCTTTGCTGGGAGAACTTCTTCCGCAGAAGGCTCCTTTTTTGATTCATCGCAGGCAGCCTCCGCTTCATCAAAAAAGGAAAGCTGACCTTCGATTGACTTTAAGGTCTCTGTATGTTTGCCAAATCTGTAATTGTTGGCAATGCGAACCTGCTCAATGAGCTTTTCGATGTTGTCATTTAAAGCATCAAGCTGCCCCTGCATCATAAGAACAATCGTGATCAGTTCTTCACGGCTGCAATTATTCAGTTCTTCCAAAGTGTGTTTCTGTGCCATTGCTTCGCTCCTTCAAACTGATTTTATTATAGCAGAAGTGAGCTTAATTAGCGAATGCTTATGTGCTGGTTCTTCGTCATTATGCCTACAGACGTAAGGCTGTATACTGCCAATAAAAGCAAGGAAATATAGAGTTTTCAAAGTTCGAAATATTTATTTCAAGCCTCTTCCAGCCAACATAGCAGTGACAAAGATGGCTTACAATCGAAGCTGTACTATAGTTTTTGCAGCACCATAAATGTCTTTAAAAAATCTCTGTTTTGCACAAACTCAGAATGGCTTTTGTGGTGTGACATCCTTAATCTTAGGGTCAAGCGGATTTAAACCGAGCATCAGGTAATCGAATTGTTCCTCAGTAAGATCCGCAGCTTCTTCGGTGGTTCTTGGCCAGGATAACGAACCAGCTTCGATCCGTTTATACAGCAGAAGAAATCCATCGCCCATCCAGAGCAGCCCTTTGATTCTGTCGGAGCGCCTGCCACAGAACAGGAACAGGGTTCCTTTTTCAAACGGATTCTGCTTATACTTATCACCAATGATCACCGAGAGACCATCAATGCCTTTGCGCAGGTCAACTGTTCCACACGCAAGTACGACACGGGTGATTTTAGCAACGTTCTCCAGCATGGATTACCTCCTTTAGGAGCAGACTCAGTACTTCCTCTGAAATAGCATTCGATATTTCCAGAGTGATAGCTCCATGTCGGATAACCGCGGTCGTAGTTGAATTCAGCGAATCTTGTGTTGAAACAACTTTCTCCGATGTGGGAGCTGCGAATTCAACAAAAGAAATTTCCGCAGGTTCTTCAGTAGCTGCTGGAAGTTGCATCTGGTCGTATGATTCTTTGCGAAACTTACGCAGCCAGTAATAGTATGACTTTTCTTTGATGTCATTGTCTTTCAGCCATTGCCGGACGGTTACGTTTGCAGGTCGTTCCTGACATTGTTTTATGATGTTTAACCAATTGGCACGCCTGACATTGTGTGTGAGTTGATCCATGATAGTTTGCCTCCTCTAAAAAACTATTAGTTTTTTCGTGTTTTTTAGAGTGTCTCACAAAAATGCTAATTATCCAAGGCGAGTGGTTTGACGTTTACCAATAAGATAGTATTTTCCGCGAAATTTTTCTAAGGGGAATTTAAGGTTAAATTCCTTGAGAAAGTGACGGAATGCAGAAACGGAAAGTTTGGAACGTTGTTGATAAAAAGCAGAGCCAGTAGGAACTGAGGAATCATACTCAAAAAAATTGAGAAGTTCATGATTTAGGCTTCCGCTTTCCATAGAAATGATCAGATGCATCATTTTCTTAAAATCAAGTTTGCGTTTGCGGATAAAATCCTTATCTAGATTTTTTACAAAAGAAGAAAGTGAGCGGGACATCTCATCAATAATGTCCCAAAGTGTAGTTTTGACAGTTTCAGGAAATGTCATAGGTAAACCTCCTTGAATCAGAATGAAATATAGTTCTAATTCAAGAGCCGCTCTCGTTACCTTAAAAATATATCAGCAACGAGAGCGGCCGCACATTTTGATTGATGTGTCAACTATAATTTATAAATTTTTGTTAGAGGTTTGCCTCATAGTGAACCAATAAGCTTAACTAAGTGACATTGGTTCTGAACAGTTACTTTTGGGATATGTTTTCATATAATGTGTTAAAAGTTGCAATTATGCAAGATAAATTTCACAATTATTCCGACAAACCGTAGCAAAACTCTATATAATCTTTCATATAGTGTCCAAACGATATTTTACCATCTATATAATTATACAATTGACCATCATCTATAAATTTTAGTTCCAGACCACTTGCCACACTTGGATAAATAGGAATCATTATATGATCCAGTTTTTCTATTACCAAATCCTCAATATCGTATGTATCTATGCCTAATATTTTCAATATTTGTACACTCATGTATCTTATAATTTTAAAACTTGGATGATTCACTGTGAAGAATAAATATTCCTTATCATATGATGCTTCTATCAAGTCAGATATATTAAAATCACAATTGCACTCGCGTTTTCTAAGTTCCTCTAATGAATTTTTAATATTTGTCTTTAAAAATTCTTCATTATAAAAATCCCTACTTTCAACCTTCTTCAAAAACTGTTCTCTCTCTTCCTTTTTATTACTTAGCGGAGATTCCATAAACTCAATTATATTCGAGTCACCATATGGATATTTTCCCCAAACATACTTTTCTGATGATTTATTGACTGGATTATGCGCATACTGTGGAAAATAACCTGTGAAGTACGCCACCGGAATATTAATGCATATACATTCCTTTTTCAGTAATTTTTTTATGTTTTCAGTTTTCAGCTCATGCTTAAATTCTCCATTAATATTCTGGTAAATAAATACATCACAATCTGCAAGCTTTTCTATTCCTACATCTTTTTCACTAACTGCAAATATCGGTTTTGATAAGACTATTTCATATTTTTTAGAAAATCCCAATGAAGCTTTCAAATAGTTTTCAATATACTCTATCTGACAATTCCCATATATAATAACTTTTTTCATAACTATAACTATGCCTTTCTCATACATGTACCTTAATTACATGTATACACTAATATTGTATCGTTTACTCTGCGCATCCCACATCTTTGCATATTTCCCACGACTTTTTATAAGCTGATCATGTGTTCCAGTTTCTATGATTTCGCCTCGATTCATCACAATTATTTTGTCTACATCTTTAGCCATCGCTAATCTGTGAGATATAAATAGTGCTGTCTTATTTCTAGTCAAATTTTTCATTGTAGTATTCAAGATATCTTCCGATATAGGGTCTAATGCACTCGATGGTTCATCCAGAACATAAAAATTATGTGGACCGTATAGGGCTCTGGCAGTTGCGATTTTCTGCTTCTCACCGCCCGAGAAATTTATCCCCATCCTATCAAATTCGGTTGTAACGCTGGTATCTATACCATGTACTAGATACTGTGCCTTTTTAAATCCAAGTTTAGTCAATAGACTCATCGCATTTTCTTTTTGCTTTCCATTGTTGCCCTTATCTTTACACATTGAAACATTTTCATATAAAGACGCTGCATATACCTGAAAATCCTGAAACACAATTCCTGCAGATTTTCTATATTCATCAACGTTATATTTCTTAATATTTATGCCGTTTAACAGAATCTCACCACTAGTCGGATCATATAATCGAAGCATCAGTTTAACAAGTGTTGTCTTGCCCGCCCCATTGTCTCCAACAATTGCAATTCTTTCGCCTACATTTACCTTAAAGGAAACATCTCTTATGATATATGGTGAATCGTCGTTATATCTAAAATAAACGTTTCTAAATTCTAAACTCACATTTTCAGAAGGTACGGCTATATTTTCACTGCTGACTATAGTAGGCTCTTTACCTAAAAATTCTTTAATCTTGCCAATATACAAGCTGTTTTCAGATAATTCTGTTATGGTTGTTGATATAACATTTAGTCCATCTCTGAACTGTTTTCCTGAATCATAAAGAATAGCCATTGTGCTTACAGTTATAGAATTCACAACGATAACTTTATATAACAGATAAACGATATACCAAATATTCAAACATATTCCGCAAAATATATAATTCTTTATAAATTCCATCCAGAACTTAACATTTACATATTTCTTTTCAATGTTGTATATCTCTTCGTTTGATTCAATAAATTTTTGTCCAAATATCTCTCTGACCTGAGGAATCATTCTCACTTCTTTAGCATACTCATTCATATAAAAGATACGCTTGCAATATTCTCGTTTTCTTTCATGATGATTTCTGCTAATTGCAATTTTAAAATTGATTTTTGTAGTTATAAGATCAATAGTAAAACATCCAATAAATGAGATAACAATAAACAACATAGATAATTTGTCATTAAAAACATACAGCATTCCACAACATATAACACCAGTAATACCTTCCGTGAGATTCTTAATAGTATTTATAAGTCTTTCAATAGATTTTTCCACTTCATTAACCGACAACGAAAAATCATTATAATAATTTGGATCATCATAGTTTTTAATATCCATATCCTTGGCATGTGAATATATTTTTAATTTGACCTGCATATTTACCTTGGGTAACAGATACAAAGTGTAATAATTATCAAATATAGCTCCGATAAACAACTTTGCTATCAACAAGAGCAAAACTATGACCATTATATTTATAGCTAAATTAAAAGGTTTATTAAATTCTGCAACTTCTAAAACATATTTAATCGAATAAACATGTTCCAAAAATACAACACAACGTGCAAAACATGAAAAGACAAATAAAGAAATTATATATCCTGGAGCTGCCTTAAAACATAGCTTGAACAAAAAATCTAAATTTTTTAAATTGTTATTTTTCTCCATCATACCACCTCCATTCCGTCTATATAATTTTGTGCCTGGCGCATATACATTTCTTTGTATATTCCATTCATTTCCATGAGTTCCTTGTGATTTCCATCCTCAACTATTATTCCTTCATTTAAAACCAATATCTGGTTAAAGTCTACTAATAACGACAATCTATGTGTGATTAATATAGTAATGCCATCATTGTTCTGATTACATATATTTTCCAACATTCTCTGTTCGGAGATAGGATCCACAGCACTTGTTGGCTCATCAAATACCTTTACGAACGCTGAACTAGCAAATGTTCTAGCTATCGCTAACTTTTGCTTTTGTCCACCAGACAAATCTATTCCATCATCATCAAATTCTCTAGTCATAATAGTCTTGGCACGCTTTGGAAGTTCATTAATTTTTTCACTAATCAATGCATATTCAAGAATCTCATTAAAATTCTGCACTGTAATCTCTACGTCTCTGCACAATTTGATGTTGTCCTCAATAGGTAATGCAAATAATTGATAATCCTGCATTACAGATGCAAATAATTTTCTATACTCTTTCAAATTATATTTCTTAATATCTACGCCATTCACCAAAATCTGACCAGATGTTGGATCATATAATCTGAATAGTAATTTTAATAATGTTGTTTTTCCTTCACCATTCTTACCAACCAGACCTACTTTGCTGTTTCCCTTAATAACAAATGAAATATTATGTAAAAGCTCGGAATCACTGTTATACCCAAAACTGACATTTTTAAATTCAATGGATCTTACGTTCTTATCAGGGGTTATTCCCTGCTGGTTTTCGTTAATCTTTGATTCATAGTTAAGAAATTCAATTAGATTCTGAACAAATAAAAGATTTTTTACAATATCTGAAAATACATATGTAATCTTTATGATAATAAATGAAGAAACAGACGCAACTGTAAGGATAACTGCAAGATCTGCCATAGTCATTGTCTTTGATACTATCGTTCTAAAAGCTGCATATGTAAACAACAATGAAAAAATCGAGAATGATAAAATCACATTTACAAAATTTAAACTAAATGTTTTCAGGAAGAATTTTTTTACTATTTTTTTAATTTTTGCCACGCTTTCTTCGTAGTTATAACACAATAGTTCAAACAAATTAGTTGTTCTGATATCATTAGCATAGTTTTTCAACTTCAATATTCTGTCTGTATAGTCAATTCTTCGCTTTTGACTGATAATTTCTTTTTCTCTATCGAAGGATTTTTTATTGTAAAGTACGCCAATCGTAAAGTTGGAGAGCAATGGAACAAATACGAAAAATATCAAAAACTTATCCATTCGATACATTATGATAAATGTAGCAATTACAGCGATTGATCCAAAGAATATATCATAAGCATTCTTAATTACATTTATTAGCTTCTCATCGGCCTTATCTAGAACCAGCATGTATTTGTTATAAAACTTTTCATTTTCAAAACATTCTAATTCAACTTGTGAAGCCTTATTATATATTTGCCCATATACTTTACTGTAAATATCAATTGTTGTTATAGGTCTCACAACATTATTTATATAACTTCTGATAATGAAGATTAAAAACAGAATTACCGTAAAGCCAAGTATTTTTTTTAAAATATATGATAATTCTTTTCCACTCTGTACATCTGTTACGATCCACTTCAGATACAGACAACCAACCAAAATATATTCAAGATATTCTATAAAGCAGTATATTCCTTCATATATAAAACGCTTTTTATTAAATTCTTTTATATATTTAACTTTTTCCAAAAACTTCATATTTCCTCTCTCCTTTATTACAATGCTGACACATCGATATCCTCAAACATCTTTGCCAGCTTGTAGAATGAATTTGTCTTTTTTGTATTGAAAGGTTCGTTATATTCTTCCGTTTCTGTATCAAGGTGATTATATAATTTTCTATGCGCTTCTTTGACAATTTCACCATTATCATAATAGTTGTATCTGTATTTCTTTTTAGCATATGATTCATTAGTATTGCTTCTTAATGCAGACACATATTCACTAGTGATTTTACTTAAGTCTCTTCTGTCCTCTATCAATAAGTTGAGCCCATCATTTATGTAGAATAAATAATTAGGTGAATTAATATTAAAGTGACTATAATGAACAAAAACCAATGGATAATCATTATTTACATAATATGTACTATTTTTTTCAGAAATATATCGTCCCTGAATATTCCAGAATGCCACATTATAATTTGGACTTCTTAAAACATACACTCCATCAAATAATGCTGGTACAAAATCAACCCATTTCTGATCCCATGCCAAAGATTTCCTAGAATCACAGAAACAATAGTTCATTAATTTTTTATGCCACCATTTTAAAAATATCTTTACCACATCTGCATTTTTTACTGCAATAAATCCCAGGTTATATATACCATTTCTAAGAAAATCAGTCGCCGGAGAAATACCCTCTTCGATTGTTCCTGAAATATGTGGTGTTAACACTATATTATGAACATCTAAAAGATTTTGAATTTCTTCAAGTACTGCATATACCATAATATCCGGATCAAGATAAATAATCTTATCGTACTCATCTGCTAACATTAAAAGATATTTTGGTTTAACACATGTACAAAACTCAACCATATCGTATTTAAAAGCAAGATTCTCGAAATCCCTTAATTCCAAATCCTCAAGAAATGTAACTTTGACATTAAGCTTTTTAATAAGTGCATCATTAAGAAATTTTTCCTTGTTTTCTACCTTATCTGATATCAATATGTTTAATTCAATATCAGGATTAAATTTATTTACACTCTCTAACATTGTTATTCCTTTACTGTAATAATTTAATGCAAATATTGTCGCAACCGTTGTTTTATTTGACATAATCTTTCTCCTCTTTATCAATTTTATCTATTTAGGCATTTGCAAAACACCTATAGCACGCATATATACGGCATTTTTTGTTACTATAATAAAATATATTCTCTTGGATTATGGTAAAATAGAGTTTTCTTGAAGCTATTAACCGTCCACCTAAAGGAGATATATTTATATGGTACCATACAAACAGTTCTCATCGGCAGATATTTTTGATGATGTTCAAAAACTTTTACCCACATTTATCCCAAAATACGAGCAACACTTGAATTCTTCCATGTTTTTAATCAAGATGTCGAACAAGCTTAGTAAGTTTTGCAATTATCTAAATTTTGGCTATTCGATTGCACATAATCGCATAGGTCATGTAATGACTCGAATTTCTCTACAGTCATATTTTCAATATCAAATTCAATATCAAATTCATCCTCGATTTTTACAAGAAACTCAATTATTGTAATTGAATTTATGCCGTAATCAGTTAATTTTCTGTTAACATCAATATCCTGATCAATATTTGTCACCTGATAAAATAACTCTTTTATTCTATTTTCCAAAATTTTAATCTCCTTATTGTTTGTACTCATTTCCTCTACCTTGTTATCTGCCCATTTAAGCAGTTTAGAAAAATACTCTCTTAGCAATGTTAATGCATATTTCATATTAGACTTATCGGTTTCAGTTAAATCCAATGACTGCTTTCGCATTTTTTTAACCAAAACAATTTGAAACATTTTTTCAAATATTTTATTAGATTCGATAATAGGATTTTTTACCTGTTCATCATCAACCAATAATTCCGCCTTAAATATTTCCATCTTTAGAAATATCCTCATCTGTATCAACCTATCACTGAACAATTCAGTATTGTCCAATGCAAACTTACCCTCAACCATTACCACATTAGTTTTACTGATATTTTTTTTGAGCACAGATTTGTGCTTACATATATACTGCACAAAATCCCGCACAGGATCTTTTTGTAAATACGAACTATCCTTTATCTTAGAAACTTCGTAATAAGATTCTCTGGTATAACCAGTAAAATACTCATATGCAAAATTAGCATTTATAACTTCTTGATACGAAATCTCTATCTCCTTATAGTCTAGCGAGTTCACATTACTATGCTCTAATGCATATAGTTTCTTTTCGAAATCATTGAAACCAGTAATACATAATGCATGCATAAAATGACTCTTATTATAAAATTCTTTTCTATACTTCTCGTAATAACAATCGATACGAACAATTGGGATATTCTTATTTAATAATGCAGTTCTTATCTTATCGATAACATTGCTATTTCCAACAAAATCTCCTTTAATAAAGTCCTCGCCATAAACTTTATTAATATGGCAATCAATTTTAACCATATTGTTATCTCGTTTGAAAATAAAATTACTTTCATCTAACGTAGGAAGTTCATGAGAGAGAAAATATCTGAGTTCAATATTAAAATAGTCAAATGCCGAAAAAATCGCATTATATATGCAATCTTCATAATATACTTTATTAAACGGTTTCACCATATATCTGACTTCCTTCTTGTCAACATAATCCGTCAAACAGTCTGGCATTTTCAATTCGTCTATTTCTTTGATACTTCCTTTCTTCATTTCAATAACACAAGCCAGCTTCTTAATAGATGAATTTTCCAATAAATCCTGGTATTCAAAATTATCCAGATTAAGATACGACAGTAATTCAATTCCCAAAATACTTGTTCCACCAACCGAAAAGAAGTTATCCTCTATACTGAATTCCTCTTCACAATTTAAAAGTTGTTTCCACAGTTTATACAACGCCTTTTCCATATCCGTTTCCGGCTTTGTGATTGGATTGTTTGACTGTAATAATTTGCCTGATTTTTTCATAATCTTAAAGTCAATCTTTCCATTAAGTGTTAAAGCAATTTTTTTAACAACATATATCCTTTTAGGAAGCATATATGTTGACAACCTTTCACCTAAAAAATCATACAGTTCATCATATTCGATATTCTTTGATTCCTTTATATATGCAATGATGTCTTGGTCTTCCACATCGATTTCTGCAAAATCGATACTCGCAAATTCAAGCATTATATTTTTTATTTCATTGACTTCTACCCTGTAGCCATTAATTTTGACCTGAGAATCCTCTCTTCCCATAATATTTATCAGACCATCATTTTCAATGTGTACTATGTCCCCTGTACAATAAATCTTTCCTTTATGACCACCGTTTACAATAAACTTTTCATTTGTTAATTCTTTATTGTTGATATATCCTGCAGATGTGCTTTTACTCTGAATACACAACTCTCCTTTGATATGATTTTTTTTACAATCTTCGTAATCATGCAATACTCCATAATCATCTTTAATAAATACTTCAGTATTTATGATTGGATATCCCACAAATGGTTTCTCTTTGTATTTTTTTAGACTCAAATCCGATATTTCTGAAAATGCTATACCTATTGTTGTTTCAGTTGGACCATAATGATTTATGACTCTAATATTAGGATTATCTTTTATAAATTTGCTTACATCTTTAATTTTAAGATTTTCACCACCAAGTACCAAAAACCTGAATTTTTCTCCAAAGTCCAATATTCCTGTATCATTATAATTCATCATCAGATTGAAATAGCTTGGTGTACATTTCATAAATGTTACTGCATTATCCTTGATATAATTAATTGCCTTGACGGGTGATATATACTGTGTTTTCTTTAGTAAATTTACAGTTCCACCTACCGCTAATACAGGAAACACATTTGAATAACCTAGGTCGAATGCTAAAGATGACACAACAATAGAACTTTCATCATTAGTAAGCGCAAATTCACTTATAAACCATTGGATATAATTAGCAAGGTTCTCATCCGTTACCATTACGCCCTTTGGATTTCCCGTTGTACCAGAAGTATACACAATATACTGAATATCCGTACATTTTCTACACACTTCCTTACTATTTTGTAATTTACCTTTCAGACAATTTTTATAATCAACAAACGTTATATCATTATTCTGTTTTAACTTCTCAAGTTTTTCATCATTTCCTAAGTCATTGTAAATAACGGTATTGCACTCACTGTTATTTAACATATATTCAATTCTTTTTAATGGAAATTCTTTATCAATCACCATAAATGCTGCACCAGATTTAACAATTCCAACTATCATTGAAATTATTTCTGGCACCTGTTCTGTGTATACTGCGACTACTTTTTTCTTTGAAGGGATAGATTCTCTGACAAGATTACTATATTTATCAAGCTCATCATAGGTTAAGGATGCCTCTTCACTTTTTACAGCAATTGCGTCTGATCTTTCTTTTATTTGTTTATGTAAATATTCTATAAATGTCATTCTTCGCTCCAATATCCATAATTCAAATCATCTAAACTAATAAAATATTTATCCTGAATTATTCATGAAACAGTATCTAAATCAGAAATTGCGCCATGAATCTTTAAATTTGATCCATACAGCTTCAACTAATCTCTTTTGACCGAAAAAAGGGTATAAAATCCCTATAGCAAGGTTTTGAGTAGTTATCCAGCTGTCAAGGTTCGTTAATAGTTGCTATTCCAGTTGCACCTGCAGTTTGCTGATATTAGATAGAGTCTCATAGAACTCATCCTTATAAGGGTCAACTGCTACACAGCTTGAATGTTATATATCTTGCTGAATGTATTGTTTTTGCGGCAATCTTCAGCAGTTTTAAACGGACGGTATCGATGCGTTGTTTACGCATATTTGCTGATAACGCCAATCGTCTAAACCAATTAAATATGTTATAAGCCAGTGCATGTATTTGAAGTCTGTTGGCATTCACTATTCTTGTGTGACTGCTCACAGAAGCAAAGTCAAAGCCAGATTTGCTTTCTTTGATGAAATTCTCCATCAGACCTCTTTTACAATAAAACCTGATGAGGTACTCCAGGGATGAATCCATGTTTGTGACAATAAATGTATACATGTAGGTCATCTGATTCTCAGGTTTCTCGACCTTGCAGACAACACGCCTTTCGTAAGGCCAAGAACCAGCCTGATACATGAATTCACCATAAACTACAGCGTAGTCAACCTTGTTTTCGCGGGTAACTTCATCAAGTTCCTCTACCAGATACGATGCTTTTTCACGGAGATTGTTGTTTTCTTTTAGTCTGATGACATAGCTGGTTCCATTTTCTTCGCATTGCCTGGCAAAGTTCTGGTGTAGCGAACCCACTGTCACCACGAAGCAGTAGATTGATGGATGGATAATCTGCCAGATATTCATCCAAGATAGGCTGGAGAAAATCGATCACACCGGTACATGAATACTGGGTTCCGCCTCTTAGCTGGATTATAATTAAATCACCGGTTGTTCCGTCATAACAGACGAGTGGGTGATATCCGTTGCTTTGATAATGAAAGTTAAAGGCTCTTCCTTCCTGGCTGTCATAAGCGTCAAGAAGAGTTGAATCCAAATCCAGAATAACAGCCTCAGGCATCTGAATACTATAGATTTTCTTTCTAAGAACTCGACTTATCGAAAGGAACTGATTCAGCGAATCTTCGTCCATAAGATTATGAAATCTTGAAATAGTTGGCTGTGATGCCAAAGCATCTTTGTTTAGCACGGCTATAAACACTGGATCATTGGTAAGTTCATCTGAAGCATCATCTTCAAAGTAACCCGCAATGACCATATATATCATCTGAAGGAGATTTTCCTTGTCAGTGTGATATCTGAATAATGCAGAATCATTGGTCTTGAAAGAATGACTGAAAAGTCTGTCAATGCCAAGTTTACTTACGAATTCTTTGATAAGAAGTAAGCCTGCATCGGAGAATAAATCGCCTCCATCGAAATTAATTTTAATTTGACTATTGCTTTCAAGAGATAAGGTGTTTACAATACTCATAAAGGGCTCCTTTGTTGGGATTGTTAAGACTTTAGACACCTTAATTTTACCACAAATGGATGTTCTTTTTTCATTCACTTAACAAGTGAAAGACAATATTCAGTTAAAATATAGAAACTATGTGGCTTTCAGCCACTTTCACGGCATTGCCGTGAATAATATAGGTTTATTTATCAATAATCCCAACAACATATACTAGCGGATTACAAGGCAACACTATTTCATCAAATGTTGTATCATTCTTAATTTTAACTTCGACCAATTTACCAATATGACGAACCTTTTCGTTGCCCTTTCTAAAAAGAAAAATATTCATGTTTTCTTCTCTAAGAAACTGTTGACAGCAATCGAAATAATTCTCGACCCATCCATTCAAAATTACCTGTTTCTGACCAACGGTATTACCAGCAGAACTCAAATCTACAGTGCATGTCATCGCCTCACTGTACGCAGCAAACATATATAAGGTAATTTCCTTTGCTGGTTGTTTTACCTTATATGTCTGGCCAAGACATACCACAGCATCTCCATTTTTTGTAGACACTACATTTTTGTCCAACTCTAAATCACTATAAATCCATGCAAATGAAATATTATTTTCGAGTTTCCTCTTAGAGAATATAAATTCATTTTTTATATCATCTATATTTTTTGATGCTTCACATAAAACTTTTCTATCGATACCATAGGTTGTATAAGCATCTCTCATTTCCTCAAGATCGCTCTTTATTGAGCATTCCAATTTGCATACTCTGTCTAGCATATTCAACATATAACTATGTAGTCCATCTAATTCTGAAATGTCATGATATACTCTAGATACGAGTAGCCTAAATGAATTCCACAAAGCAGAGCATTCCATAAGATCATCACTAATCTTAGAAAATCTTGCATTTCTTGTTTTCTCAAACAGCTTATAGATCAGGTTTGCCACCAACATTCTTGTTCTAAAAAGTATAAGAGTCGCTCCATAAAGAGGTAAAAACAAGAGATCATTTTCATTTTCAAATTCTTTAGAAAGAGCTGACTTTTTAATATCATTCCAGAAGTCCTTAATATCTCCGTTCTTCTTGTCCTGCTCCTTATATCCTATATTCTGAATATTTAAGAATTTACTAATCACATCAAAAGAATTTCTACTATCATCAATATTAATATTTACATCATGCAAAAGATCATCTAACACATCTTTTACACCTAACTTTCTTTCTGCACTTTCCTTATCAACAGTTACCATCCATAAAAAGCTATTACATAGCTCGTCCTTACTAATAATTTTTCGTTTTCCCCAATCATGAAAATCAAGCAACTCCACTTTGTCAGGCTCTACCCATGTAATCAGATATATAAGCATATCTATACTTTCAGCTCTTTCTACCCATAGCTTCTGACTATTATCGAGCGCAACAATAACAGGTTTTCCATATTTTAATTCTTCATTGATAGCCTCATAGCAGTTGTCACGATTATTTTCGCTTTTAGTCATCGATATTCCATAATATTTCTTCAATAACTCAATAGTGTCTTTATAATATAAAATTATCTTATCGCCCACTTTTGTAATAGTGTTATTAATTTTATACTGAAAATTAAAACACCTGGCATATGCCATTTCATATTCTGTTCCATAATACTTACTTACTAAACTTATTACTTTGTCTTCACAAAATAAATAATCATTGTTCGTAATTGTATCTAATACCTCGTTACTAAGTCCAATACTATATCTCATACAATTTCATCCACATTTAATATGTGTTTCCTCCTTAATTTAAATGATATTTCCAGTATATCTTATTCTTCTATCGTAATAGCAAATATAAACATATCTGGGTTAAATGGTAATTCTATACGTTTAATTCCATTTTCACTGACTTCATCACACCGATTATAATAAATGCATCTTACAAGTTTCTCGTTGTCCTTATCTCTACTCTTCAACGCATCTATACATTTAGGCCTAAATTTCTCATAAAAATCCATGTTCGTATTACCAATCAAATAGTAACAATCTCTAAAATATATATTCCACGAACTACTTTTACCATTGAAATCACTTACTTGTATCTTTTCCAAAATATAGTCGTTATTAGTCGCAATGCCCAATAAATGTATTTTCTTAGCATTTGCATTATTTATCTTTATTGTCTGAGCTTCACATTCAATACAATCGTATTTATTGATAGACTTATCGGGAAAAACAAATGGCACATCCTGTATTAGGATTTCAGAATTTGATTCTGGAAGAGAATCAGGATTAAGTAACCCCTTGACACTGATGTTTTCCAGTTCACATTTGTCTTTATCTTCTTCATCAATAATAAATTTATATGAACAGTACGGCTCTAAATTTATTGTCTTATATTTCATTTTCATCTCCCCAAAACTATGCTATATTCGACATTAACATTTGCAATCTTTCACACTCATTTTTATACTGCTTGTCAAACATCTCATTAAGCATTTCCAATGACTTATCTGTTATAGATTTCTTAAACATGCTCTTTGTAACAATTGCCCTAATCGCTTTCCATAATCTAATAGTTTCATCAATAACGACACTATATTCTGATGGCAATTCAAATAGTTTAGAGAATAGATATTTCTGAACAACAACTTCATCCAGCATCCTGTTAAATGAAGTGACAATTGTTGATATATTATCATTTATCCCATTAGCAAAATAATTACTCAGTTTCTGCTTATAATTATTGATCTCTTTGAGGGATTCCAAAAACACATCCGAATTACTTTGAAAATACTCAGTAAAATTATTTTTTCTAACCTCATATTCTTTTTTGTAATCAACGCTATTATCAACCTTTTTAAACTCATAATATGTGTGATTATGAGTTTTAAATTCTTCTATATACCCCTTATAAGCATTTCTTACATGTTCATATTCAAGTTTTTTTGCATCATATACAACACTGTCTACAAAATCACCTTCAAGAATATCGAACATATTCCTAGTGTTATCATATCCATATATAGGAATTACATGTCCTGCATGGTATTTCTGATAACTATCAATTCTTAATGGTTCATAAAAACAATCAATTCTGATTATTGCAATCCCATCGTTATTCAAGACTTCTATCGTATGATCAATCATTTTCTCCGAAGATATACGTGATTTTTTCACTGAAATTCCAAACTTCTCAAAAATGTCACTATAACTCTGAGAACTAGCATTTTTCATTATTAATGTCGGAACCTTATCCTGATTCTCGATAGAATATTCCAAACAAATGTCATTTAACAATAGTGGTTCGATAAACCCTGTAAAATGTCTAAATGTTGGTATTAAAGCATGATAAAAACAATCTTTATACATTACTTCATTGAATGATTTTAACTTTCCTACGATTTTCTTCTCTGTCATTGTTTTAATTCACATCTCCTCTTATTCTTAAAAATCCATAAATAGATCTTCCAATTTTATCTCTTTTATCAACGCCTGCTCGTTCTTACCACATACTGACATGTAGTAATTTGGTACTGTTTCTTTGCTATATTTAATCACGTCATAATTATCTGTATCACAGAGATCTATTATTCTTTTATTGCTAACATCAACTCGAAATGACTTCAACGAAGTTAATAGTCCGGTTCCAATGTATTTAACATAGCTTTCTTTAATCGTCCAAAGCTTTGTAAATCTTCTATGTCTTTCAGAACATAATCCCGAATTAATATATCCAATTTCTTCATCAGAAAACAACCTGCATATCATACGTGGTTCAGCTGGACGAATCCTTTCAATATCTATTCCAACTTCTGCCAAATCACAGACAACTGCTATCCATTCACTTGAATGGGAAATATTAAAAAATAGATTGTTACTTTTTAAATATGGTTTTCCAAATTCATTATATTCATAAGCAATCGAAATGTCTTTCTTTATAAGACTTTTTCCTGTAATCTCTTTAATCGTATACTTGAGCAGGCTTTCAGAACATATACATATATCTGCGTCAATTTTTCTCTTATATATTTTACTCTTTTGTTTTCGCTCATCAGAAGCTGCATCATATAAAATGTACATATCATCAGCATTTATATTTGAAACATTCAAATAATTTACTATCAATTTATCCTCCAAGGTTTCTTTGTTGTCCCAATAAACATTACCTAAATCCGTGAAGTTCAATGCAAGCCAGCCCATCAAAAATTTGTATTTTAGAAGGTTCAAGGTGTTTTTACAAGTTCTTCCGCTTTCACCTATTGTGTGAATGAATTTCATGGTATACTTACTCTATCAATCACTAATGAAGGAGTTCTTTACCATGAACAACTATCGGAGTTTTACCCTGAATACGAACCAAAACATTATTGTCGAATTTACAGATGAGCGCATTATCCCTGACAGCGGACTTGCTGTTGTCGATGCACTTTTTGGAAAAAATAATTTTTTCCAAAAACTAAACCGTATGGATGTAACCAAAAACTGTTCCCAGCATCAGATCAAAAACGGTTACATCATCCCACTTACATTGGTATGCTCCGCATGGGAAAACCATATTTTGAGGCAGTACACGAAATGGATGATGATAAAGCATTTTACTAGGCAGCGCTTGGCATTACCCCGAGCATTCCATCCGAAGAAACTCTGTGTCAGCGCATGAATGATATTGGTGACAGCCTTCGTGTGTGAAACCATTTTGAATGAAAATGTCGAGCTGTTAATTTCCAATAAGATTCAGCCAACTGCTCTGCCGAATGGATTTGTATCTGTAGATATTGATGTCACGCCGATGGACAACTCCAATTCCAATAAAGAAGGTGTTTCCCGCACATATAAAGGCTTTGATGGATATGCACCTATGATGGCTTACATTGGAACGGAAGGTTATGCCATTAACTTTGAACTACGTTAGGGAAAGCAAAGAGGGATGGTTTAAAATGACCAAACAGTACTGTAAAAACCTCACAATGCCCAGAGAAAGCAAAAAGATCCATTGTTTTAATCTCCTTTTCAAAATAAATATTTTATTTACACTTATTTGAAAAAGTGATATACTTGTCCTAGGTACTTTTTCATAAGTGCTTATTCCTTGGGACTCTGATGGTTTTCGCGAATTTATCAAAGTCCTCTTTTTTTATATATAGTGGTCTTACTTTTGTAAGCTACAATATACCATTTTTATAATATATTCGGATTTATACCTACATATATTTCAATTTCTACATTTTCTATGTCTAAAGGATTCATTCGTTTTGTTACGCTATATCCAACTGTAATTGCCTGCAATCCATACCAATTTGTTGTATTTCCTTCTGATTAACAATGCCTCTGAAGGATAATACGTTTTCCAACAATAACTCCCTACCGGTTTTAATTTCCACCATAGTATTTGTACCTCCCTTTGAACGCAAAAAAACTGCAATATTATTATAATATTGCAGTCGAACTATCATAGTATTAATTCACCTTAGATTCCCAACTTTGCGTCCTTATATTTCTATAAGTTTGCCACATATTATATATAAGCATATCAAATATGAATATATTTGTCAACATTTTTTTATAAACGAACTATTAACTATTAACTGAACTATTAACTATCTTGTAATTACCTTGAATGAAAAACTAAAACTCAACTGAAATACTGTCTGATTACACAAAAAAAGACGCAGAATTTTACTCCCACGCCTTAAATACTATCTGGAGTATATAAACCATTTATATGTACTGGGCAGAATTTTGATATTTCCGCCCTCTGTTAACTCTAGTCTGTTATCTCACATTATTTTTCTTATCAATTAACGTAGTTTCTATATTAACTGTATCTCCCTGTTTCTCCATATATGCCTCAAACGCCTCAGCACCATACTCATATTGATTCTCCGATACTAATGCCACCGTCTGTTGTTTCACTGTATTTTTGCCTTCCTGATTTGTCTGCTCATACAGTTCATCCCATTTCTTCTCCATCCTCTGTAATTCCACATCCTTAGCCAGATTATCTACCTTATCTATAGCCGCATCCAGATGAAGTTCCAGATTCTGATATACCTTCTTCTGCCACTCCCAAAGTTTGCGTATAACTGCTATATTTGACTGTGCATATTCTTTCTTGGAATAATCCACCTGCTCCTTTCTGGCAAGAACACGAAAACTGTTTGCCAGCTGTTCATTCGTCATTCGCATCCCCTCACCGAAACCATCAATACAGTCAAGTGTCTGGTCTGTCTCAACAATCCCCTCACGGACATTCTCTCTGATAGATTCAAGCTTTTTCTTTACTCCAAAGAATTCTGATACCTTATTAAGTGCCTCTTTTCCCTTCTGCTTTACTGCCTTTACGATTTCAGCAGCCTTGTTATGCATCTCTTCCTTGACTTCAACGAGTTTCTCCTTCATCTGCTGGCATCTTGCCTGTGCCCTGTCTACCATTTCCGATAAGGTCTCTTTCAGGGATTTTGATGCCTGCTGTTCCTTCATCTCCTGCAATTCCTTACGCATCTGCACCAGCTCGTTTGTCATCTGGTCAAGCTTGCTTTCAAGCATATCCACATAAGCCGCACTCTCAAATACATCTGCCGCCTGTTTTGGTCTGCCATCTGCCTTTAGCAGTTCCATAAGCTCCATGATCATTTCATCTTTTGTCATTGATTTTTTCTTTTCTTCCATAATGTCCTCCAATCCGGGCAGCTTTCGGCCGCCCGTTCTTACTAATCTACTGCTCATTAACGAAAGGGAAGCGGTTCTCCGGATGCTTTCATAAATCCGTCTTTATCCTGCGACTGCTCCTTTCCCTGTTTCTGTGACTGTTCCTTTGCCTGCTCCTGCTGCTTTTCCTTCGCCTCCGCATAAGCCCTCTCAATCTCTGAATAAAGCTTTTCACGGAATTCCTTTGTTACCGGATAGCAGATATCCTGATAGATATCCTTGCCATTTTCATCCTTCTGCTTTGTTTTATAGGAAGGCATTGCCACAAAGACCGTTTCCTTGCCCTGAAGGATATTTACATTATTGACGATAAAGCTGTCCTCAAAATAAATTCTGGCAAGTACACGGATATTACTGCCTTCCCTCTCATAGGGTGTAACCGTTACGGAAAACTCCGGTGGTGTCACATCCTTTTGGGTTCCTTTCTCCGGCTGTCCCTGTGCCTGCACTCTTTCATATTCCTCAAGGATATTGCTGTAAAGTTCCTCACGAAATTCTGCTGTGATTGGGTTGCATACATCCTTGTAGATGGCAGAACCATCCTCACTTCTTTCATTGGACTTGTATCTTGGCATGGATACAAATAACTGTCCCTTGTCCTTGTTCTCCACGATTGCGATATTAGTTATCTTAAATGAATCACCAAATACCACAGTGGCAAAGCCCTTCACATTTCCGTTTTCTTTTTTCACTTCATTCACTTTAATTGCATATTTCATATACATTCCCTGACAGATAATGGTGGGGAAACCATCGGCTCTGTCTTTTCCTTTCTTTATTCTGTTTTGTGTTCTTCCCCATCCTCCGGTACGATAATCTCGCACTTTAAGGCTTCTATCTGGCTGATGGAAAGTCTGCCATTCAGCCAGTTGTAAAAAGTTGCTGTCATGCCGTCCTGTTCAAAGTAGATATATTCCGTTCTGTCCGCATCTGCCTCATATACTACTGTTACTGCCACATCCGGCATGAACATCTGCTCCTCTTCATCCCAGTTACATAAAATTCCTTCGTGAAGCTGTAAATTAAGCTGTGGCAGAAATACCCACCAGCCACTGACAATCAGCTGTGTATCTTCCTCTGTCTCCGCTATATCATCAGCCACATCTATGAGCCTTTCTTCCATTTCGCTTATTATCTGCTCTGCTTCAACTAATCTGCACTTAATCTTCATCTGCCTCACCCTCTTTCACTGCCGGCACACAGCGGCAGACAAAACGCTTAGTACCCCTATTGACACAGGTAAGAAGGGTTAAGATTTCCTCATCCGACTGGTTTTTAACCGTATTGTCATACGGACCGATAACACTGGTGTCTGCCACCTCATACATATGGACTTCTCCCTTCTTATCTGTAATCTTTAACATACTCTAAATCTCCTGTATAGGGGGTATCCACCAGATACCAGTTACGGGCAATATCCATTTCCATCCGGGTTTTTACCCATTTGTCATCAACCTTGACTTCTAAGCATTCTCCACAATGGAACCCGGTATGTTCCCATAAATCTGATACCAGCAATCCATATCTACCATTCTCACTGTTATAGCCCAGTCTGCCTTCAATCTTCTTTTCTTTATTTGCCATAGCCATCCCTCCCGATATGCTATTTTGATTAGTGTTCAACTGCTTTTCTTTATCAAATGTTTCTCTGCTTCGTTTCTCCGCTATTCTTTGATCTGCTATAGCCGATACTCTAACTGCTGAAAACAGTATCAAATAACTGCCTGCAATAAGAATTATTACGAGGACTTCAATTAGCACTTTACTCATACAATCTCTTCCTTTCAAAATAAAAAGCAGGACTATATCAGCCAAACGGAATATCTCCGTGTTAAATGCTAATTTAGTCCTACCTAAATAAAATCTATTAAATTGTCACCTCACTTGGATGCACGAACCACACTCAGGTCATAACTCCTGAATTGTTGATGCAATGTTTGGATTTCGGTTTGATTTGTCAGCGCTGCCTTATCTACCGATAAAATGGTATAAAAATAAGGACTAAATTAGTGCTAACCCCTTGATTTTACTGGGTTTCTCTAACTTTGTCCTTATTATAACGCGCTCATCATCTACTACAATATAATTATATTTTTCCTGCGCATATTTCTGATAGTTCCGCATCATATAAGCAAATGAACAAATTTCAATTTGCTCCTGCAGATCTGGGAGAGATTTCTTCACTCGCTGCCTCCAATCAGTAATAATGTTTGTATTAGGAGCCATAATAAGCGCATGAAATTCTGTATTCTTTCTGGAAAAAATACGCAAATCTTCTTCCACAATCCTGGATTTTCCACTTGCCGTTGGAAATACCACAAGAAATGTATTTATTCCCGCAGCACGCTGTTTTTGTATTTCCTCAAGCGTATTTTCCTGATGCTCATATAACTTTACCAGACGATCAGCAAGGAGTCCATTTTCTTCAAACTCATCGGTATTTTCACCGAAAAAAGTTTTTATGTCATCCTCAATTCGATTTTCAAATCTACAATCTTCTGAAGAAAAACGATATAACTTAATTCCCCATTCGGTACATGTATTTTGTTTTTGCAGCTGTCTGCGATAACGTTCCAAACCAATCTGCTGCGGATGATGATAAGTTACCCCATTTTCTTCAACTGCATAATCTCCATGCTTTGTTCTTAACAAATAATCCAGAAAATAATTATTCCCCTGTTCGTCCAAAATACCATATTCTTTCTGTAAATATTTCAAGCTATTACGACCATATACACTTGCAAAATTATTTTCAAAGTCGATTTCCAATGGAGAGGCATCTGCATGATCTTCGCGATTTGCCACATACTTTATTGGTATTTCTTCCTTTTTGCATGACAATGTAATCACTTCATTGATTATTCCCATATCTTCTTTTAGAAAGCGATATACTTTTGCATATTTATTCATATATGTATTTTGCTTGTCCGTAATTAAAGAATAGGAAAAAGGTTTCTCATCCTTTTTGTAATTACATATCCCATCATCAATAATAATAGCCTGCTGATCTCTTACATAAAAATAGCTTGCACCACCATTTGGATATGAGACTGTTTCTATCAGATCATATTGTCCGTTTTCCAGCTTTAATACTTTATCCATTCGTCACACTTTCCTCAATATAAAATTCAGCCATTGTTCCGACTCACGGCCTGGTCTCACATCTCCTGTCAGCCATTGTTCTTCTATCTTTACATGTCTTATACCGCTTAAAAACCCATCAAATGTTTTTTCTGTAAAGTCAGTAAAATATCTTCCGTTTCGTTCGCCCTCAAATGTTCCATATTTAAATGATGTATAAATCACTCCATCATCCTTCAATGCACACAACATTCGCTGCATAACATTTTTAAGTTCATCCTTTGGCAAATGCAAAATAGAGGAACATGCCCAAATGCCATCATATTTTTTCTGCTCGTCCAACTCCTGAAATAGCATATATTTAACCGAAACTCCAGTATATGTGCTTGCTAATTTACACAACTCTGCTGAACCATCCGTTGCTTCCACTCTATATCCATGTTCCATAAAATACTTTGTATCACGACCAGATCCACAACCAAAATCTAAAATATATGCATTTGGCTGTAACAATGCAAGGAACTTATCCTGCGTTATGGAAAAATCTACGATTTGTGTAGTAGCAGAAAAAATTATAGCATTTTCATTGTAGTATTTTAATGTTGTATTTTCACGAAACTTTTCTTCTAATTTTCTCATATATATTCCTTGCTGCTATTATCCAACTAATTTTTCTAACCACTCTGCAATTATTTTTCTTTCTCCACTACCATTTGTTTGAAAACGCAACAATGGTATCTGGTATAATTGCAATATGTGATTCTTCAACATATCCCTTGCTGCTTGTACTGTTCCATTCTTATGATATTCATAACCATCAACTTCAATTGCCAACACCGGCTTTTTGCTAATTCTGTTGTATATAAGAAAATCTATATGCGTCGCTGGATTCATAGCATATTTGCATTCCTGCTCATTTAATAACTCCAGATTTCTTATTAACATGTTCATCGGAAAATGGCAAACAACATCCAAACTGGAATACCTGCTGTCTCTCAGCAGTTCTTCAATTAATACGTACATTAAATTTTCCGAATCATATTCTGATATCTTCTTGTGATTTTTTAAAAATTCTTTTCTTTCTTCAGAATACTGCTTATACAAATAATCAAAAATTGAATAAATTTGACTATCTATAACCTCAAAATTATTATATTCAATATAATTAATCAGATCAATAATATTACTCTCTTTTGATTGCTCATTTCCAGTAACAACTAATATAAGTTTCTTCTTTGCCCTTGACACAGCCACATTAATCAAATATGGATCATCTGCAAAATCAGATATCTCATCATCAACCGTTGATATAATAATATTATCCTTTTCTTTTCCTTGAAACTTATGTACAGTATCAACGTCTATTCCATCAACTTGATTAGCTGTGGCCTTTACCTGATTTTTATATGGTGCGATAATTCCTGTTTCATTTTTATCAAAATTAAATTTGAGGCTTCTGGCATAATGGTGGAAGCCAAACACCATAAATTTACATTTACATATTGAAAAAACCATTTGGTTTCCTTTAATGTATTAGCGACCAAGCAAATAGAAAAAAGGATAACGCAAATGGTTTCTGCTAATACATTATGCAAGAATGTTCTTAATGTCAAGAACACAGTGATAGAAAATTTTAATCTTTATTCTGATGAGGATGGCATGAAACACATCCGTATCAAAGCCAGACCTAATAAATGGCACGAGAACAACTGCCCATTCTGCCATAAATCATGCCCTGTTTATGATAAACATTCCAGCAGACCAACTATCTGGAGAGGTCTGGACTGGGGTGGTATTCTGGTCGAAGTTGAATACCAGACTCATCGGATCAACTGCCCTGAACATGGGGTATATGTTGCCGAAGTTCCATGGGCATATCCAGGTAGCAGATTTACCAAGGATTTCGACCTTACCGTTGCATGGTTTGCATCCTATCTTCCAAGAAGTACCACATCATACTTCATGAGAGTAGACTGGGAAACTGTAGGCCGCTGTGTCAATCGCCCTCTTCACGATTTAGAACCAGAGCGTTCAAGAAGACTTGATGGTCTGGTTAATATTGGCATTGATGAAACCAGTTATAAAAAGGGTCACAAGTACATCACAGTAATCGTTAATCACGATACTAACACGGTTGTATGGGCATCAGAAGGCCATGGCAAATCCGTCCTTGAAAAGTTTTATAAACAGCTGACTCCAGAGCAACTATCCAGCATCAGGGTTGTCACCTGCGATGGTGCCAAATGGATCACAGAGTGTGTAAATGAATACACTCCTGACTGTGCCCGTTGTGTTGATTCCTTTCACGTAGTCGAGTGGGCTATGACAGCTCTCGATGAAGTCAGAAAAGATATCTGGCATGATGCCTACAGCGAATATAAGCAGGTCAAAAAAGATAATCCACGTGGCAAGGGGCGTCCTAAAAAGGATGATCCTGAACTTGCTATTGTGAAAGCAGCTAAAGCTAAAGCAGATGAGATAAAAGGCTCTGCATATGCACTTGGAAAGGCTCCTGAACATCTGACTGAAAAGCAGCAGCTCCGTATTAGTTTGATCGCTTCACAATGATTCTGCATTATTCACTTTTTTCTTTGCTCTGCTTGTTTTTATACTTTTTATCGCCATTTTAAACACTTCACCACTTGCCTTTACTAATTCAATTGGTACCGCATTACCTATTTGCAACGCTGAATCTGATAATGAATTACTAAAAACAAAATCATCTGGAAATGTCTGTAACCGTGCTGCCTCTCGTATCGATATAGCCCTGTCCTGGCTATAATGTCCGAATCTTCCTTTTGAATAACACAAACATCCTCCAGTAATTGTTGGTGCTGGTTTATCCGGATCCATTATACCATACACATCCCCATGTCCTGAAAAGACATTTCCCTCATCATCTTTCTTTTTATGACAATCCAAAACAAGTTTCTCTGACAGTCCATTTCTTGAACCACCATTAGCTCTTATTTCCCGAATTCTTTTCAAATTAGTATCAGATAGACCAGCACATTTATGGTTATGTATTTTGCCATCATCTTCATATTCTTCTCCAGCATTAATTATAGGCAAATCATCAATCGCTTCTTTAACTGTCTTCCATTTTTTTAAACCGTTATTGCCTTTTTTATCGTGAGTAGCTTTTGGTAAATCAAATAAAAAACCATTTTCTTTCAATTCTTTGTTAATATCTTTTCGAACAGCATGCAAAACAAATCTTTTTCTTGCCTGTGGCACACCATAATTAGCTGCATTCAATACATCTTCTTTGATGTCATAATGTTTTTTTAACCGTTCCAAAAACTCGCTTAATATTGCACTATTAAACTCCGTCTTTATCCCTGGAACATTTTCCATCAAAATAAATGGCGGTAGAATTTCTTCTATTAAACGTAGAAATTCAAATAATAATTTTTTTCGTTCAGCATCGGTTTTATTCTTATTAAGCGGATTTTGTCTTGAAAAATTCTGACAAGGCGGACATCCCGCGAACAAGTAAATATCATCTTTTTTTATTCTGGCCGCCTTTAATATTTGCTCGCCACTCAAATCACAAACATCATCGTTTAACACATTAACTTTACTCAACGGAGCATAATTCAGATAGGTATCAACTGCATGCTTTTCTATTTCCACTGCTGATTTAACCTTAAATCCAGCCAATGAAAGTCCACACGATACGCCTCCGCATCCAGAAAATATGTCTATTGCTTCATATTTTATTTTCATATTTAGAACTCACCATCTTCCTCTTCAAATGCTGCAATTACCCGTTCTCCAACAGGCGTATTAATAACTGGCGGTAGCTCCTGGCGTTTAAACGGCTCTCTCTCCTGTCTGCACAAAGCTCTATAATCACAATTCTTGCAATTCGATGAACACGCTCTCATCGGAAAATCTTCTTGCAAAATTCCCTTTACAGCCCACTCTATTGCACCAATTGCATTTTTAACCGCAGTTTCATCAACCGGAACTTCTACTCGTTTATTATTTTTCAGTGTATGGACATATCCCGTTTCCGCATTTTCACCTATAACTTCTTTTGCAGCCCTCGAATACAGTTGTACTTGTAGTGACATTTCACGCCAATCAAACTCCTCTAATCCATCTGGAACTTCCATTGATTTAAAATCAATCACCTCTGCCGCGTTGATATTTTTAGTTTTGTCCTCCTTTAACAATAAATCAATAGAACCTGTAATCAATGCCTCATCTACTAATAATTCAAACCGTGCCTCATCCTGACGGATTCTGCAGAAATCATCTGAATATGTATCCACGTATTTTTTCATAATTTCATGTACAAGATTTTTTGCACGTTCATACGAACCCGGTCTGTTTATAGGATCATTACTTGGAAATACATGTTTAAGCATAAACGTATCTTCAACTATATCAAATATTTCTTTTTCAGTCGGAATTCTGTCTTTATATTTTTGATGCAATCGTTCCAATATAGTATGAGTTGTTTGTCCGAACCCAAACAATTCAGGTACTGCTGCATTATAACCATAGATATTCTGCAATTTATACATAAACGGACATGTTAAATATGATTTTACTGAAGAAAAATCTGTAGGTAACTCATTATCATCAAATCTTGGTACCGGTTCAATTTTGTCTGCCAATATATCTAATGACGTATCATATCTCATGTCTGAGTGCTTTAAGTCCGCTGTAAAAACAGAGTGTTTTTTCTTGGTTTTTAATCCTGGATGTATTTCACTTCCTGTTAAATATAATAGGCGCTCGGCTCTGGTAATTGCTGTATAAAATAATCTTGCTTCGTCTTCTGCTCTATTTCCATAAGCCCCTCTATCTATCGCATTTGTCATGAGTTCCTCTGGCAAAATTCCATTATACTGTCCCCTTTTTCCTGGGAATCGCTGATTTACCAAATCCACTACGAATACCACTGGATATTCAAGTCCCTTAACCTTATGTATGGTAGACACATTAACTGCATCAACCTTTGAAATATAGTCTACAGAATCCAATTCATAATTCTGTGCTATATTTTCCAAAAAATTAAGCATTTCTCTGTATCTCCATTCGGAGTCTATACTGACATACGTCTGTTCTACATCTTTGATTATATCACTAAATAATCCCAAATCTCTTAATGCTGTCTCATCATTCACGGTTCTTAAATTAAGTGCATCTGCCAACTGATGCAAAAAATTCTGTGGATAAACTTTTCTTCTTGCCGAAGTTGTTGGTGCATATATATTTGAATACCATTCCTGTAAAACCTTAAAATATTTATTTTTGTCAGCCTCTGGAAAAATAGGTAAAACCAGTTCATTAAAACACTTTTCTGCGTCAATTCGGTTTACCCCGGTTCCATTTCGCAATAATTCCATTATGGACAATATACATTGAGCATACGGACGATCAAAAATACCACCTTCCCCAGATGTTTTTACAGGTATATTCAATTCTCTCATTGCATTGACAAATTGAACATCCTTATTCTCTCCTTTCTGAGAACGAATGCCTCTGATTAGAACAGCAAAATCACTGTATGTGAGACCTCTTCTATTTTTCTCTGTTCCATCCGGATTATATTCAATATAAGTCGTTCCTATTAGTGATTTAATTCGCTGTGCAACCCATTCAGCTTCATCCTCTCTGGTCTGGAACCATAAATTCCGCAAATCTTGAATATTACCATTCTTGTGATAACGTATCTCTTTTGGCAATCTTTCAAACGGAATTGTTTTTTGAACAAAACTATTTGCTGTTTCAATTATTGCTTTTGTACTTCTAAAATTCACCAACAATTTATGAACTTTAACATCTTCATATCTATCCTCAAATGTTAAAATATTCTGTACATTAGCACCACGCCAACCATAAATAGCCTGATCGTCATCACCCACAACGAATAACATATCCAAAAAACCAGATAATGTTTTTATAAATTCTTCTTGTATAGGATTGATATCCTGGTATTCATCAACGAAAAGATATTTAAATTTTTCAATATAGGAACCCTCTTTTTTATCTATCTTTTTCAATTCTTGAACTGCAAGATATATTGCAAAAGAAAAATCCATGTATCCATCATTACTCAACAATTCCGAAAGACATGATAATCGACAAAACAATTCCTCATCATACTGTTCAATATCTTTTAATGCTATATTTTCATTATGCATGGTCTGCCACGCATCAGTAAAATCTTTGATACGTTTAAAATATCCTTGCCCATTCTGCAATCCCAATTTTCTAAATCTCGACATGACATATAATACCAGTCTGTTCTGATCCAAGATATCAAACTGGCGGTATTTCGCATTAATATCTCCCAAAAGTTTCTGACAAAATGCATCTAAAGTACCAATAAACATAGCACCCACTATATTTTCAGATAATCCAAATTTATGTAATGCCTCCGCCACCCTACGCTTGATAGATTCTGCTGCTTTTTCTGTAAATGTAAATGCAATAATACTCTCTGGTGCTTCACCTCTCGATATTAAATAGGCTATTTTATATGCCAGAGTCCTTGATTTTCCAGATCCTGCGCAAGCCAAACACAATATATTTCTGGAATCATCAATCACAGCCGAATATTGCTCATCTGTTAAATTTGCATGCAAAATTTCTTCTATATTCATAGTATTCTTCTCCTTTTCCAATTTGGGTTACAGCTTGTAACCTTTTTATTCTGACAATTCTTCTTCAATCTCCTCTATAGTCGGCAAACTGCTCTCAAATTCTTTGCTCAATACTTTTGTCAACTCATACTGGGCTATTCCTATAGGTTGTGAAATATTTTCCAATGAATACTCAGCAACCACGTCATCTTTATCCTTACAAATCAGGATTCCAATTGTCTGATTATCCTGCTCATCCTTCATATTCTTATTCACTGCAGTAACATAGAAATTTAGTTGACCCGCAAATTCTGGTTTAAATTTTTCTGTTTTCAATTCAACCACAACATAACAATGTAGTTTTACATGATAAAATAATAGATCAATATAAAAGTTACTTTCTCCAACTTTTATTTCTACCTGCTTACCAATAAAAGAAAAACCTGTTCCCAGTTCCAATAAAAATTGTGTTATCTGCTCCACCAATGCATCTTCCAGTTCTCTTTCATTGTATTCTTCTCTCAATGCTAAAAAATCAAAATTGTATGGATCCTTTAATGTCTGCTCTGCCAAATCAGACTGTGGTTCTGGAAGCTTGACTTGGAAATTATTAATTGCTTTCCCCTGTCTTGCATATAAATCACTTTCGATCTGGTGAACCAATACATTTCTACTCCAGTTATTATCCATAGTTTTTTGTATATAAAATAATGCTTCATCAATATCTTTGCACTTATACATAATTCGTTGATTATGTCCCCACGGAATGCTTTTTACCATACTTTCAATTTGGGTTACACCTTGTAACCATTTTTCATTATTCGTATAAAAATTATACCAATAACGAATATGTTTTAGATTTTCTACCGAAAAACCAGACACTCCAGGAAAGGCTTTTTGCAAATCATTACTCATTACTTTGAGAAATGCATCTCCCCATTTAGCTTGATTCTGCTTTTCACATATCGCAACACCAAGATTCCAATATAAATCGAGCATCTCATAATTAATTCTAACAGAAGCCTTAATCTGACTATTTCTAATCTTATTCTTTACTTCTTCTATCCAAGTTTTATAATCATCAGTCACAACAAAGCCAACCTCTTTTCTCGCCATCTTAAATCCTCCTGTTAGTATTTCCTTAATATAATAGCTAATTCATACCATATCATTTTCCTGTATAACTGTATCAAAAATTGCCTCTTCAATAACCTTCACACACTCATCCGTGTGCTTCTTAATATCATCACCCCAAAACCGAATAACAGTCCACCCTTCAAATAGCAATCTTTTATTTACCTCATCATCCCTCTCTCTGTTGCGGGATATCTTACTTATCCAAAACTCACTGTTATTACTCTTCTCCAACCTGGGTTTTAATACTTCCCAATCCTTTCCGTGAAAGAATTCTCCATCACAGAAAATGGCTATCTTATATTTTGTCAGAACAATATCTGGCTTACCCGGTAACTCACTATAATTTTTCCGATACCTATATCCTTTTGCCCACAAAGCTTTTCTAAGTATAATTTCGATTTTAGTATCTGTTCCCCGTATATTTTTCATGTTTTTATGTCGTTGTTCTTTTGTTAAAACATCTGCCATAAAACCACTCCTTAAATCTTAGAAAAAAAGTCCTCATCTATTTCGTATGTTTTGACTTCTTTTACACCAATTGAATACTCCGCTAATTTACTAATGAATTCCTCGCCATCAATTAAATCAATTTGCTTTTTTCCTGGTGTAGTAGCTTCATCTTTTGCCGCTTTTGAAAAAGAACCCGTTGTAATAAATATTCCCTTTTCAATATCCGTTGTCAGTGAGCCTCTGAAGTCCCTTATATCGCCAGACGATACAAGCCCTTTGTATCTTTTGCACTGAAAAGCAACATTAAAACTTACAATTCCATTAATCTTCAACTTTCCAGTTCCGTCAATGCCTCCATCTCCTGATTTTTTTGTAACAGATACTTGTGTGAATCCACACTCACGTAATAATCGTTGTGATAATCGTTCAAATCCATACGGATCCATATTCTGTAATACATTTGCCAACTGCTGTCTCCACGGCTTAACCTCATCTGGAAATTCCACATCATCATTCGAATCAATATCATCTTCCGGCTTATCCGTTTTACCATCCGGCTTATCATTACTCTTTGCCATTTCTCTTTTTTTTGCATTTTTCTGCACTGTAAATGCAACTATTTCTTTTGCACTAACAGTCAGTTCAGATGCATATTCTGAAGTTATTGACCACACGCTTCTTGCACTGTTTACAATTATGCCATAGTTTTTCAAATATGTACGTGCCCACGCAAGCTGATATTCCACTTCACTTTGATTAAGACTACCCAAATGAGGTTCATCCAACACCTCATCTGATAAATTTAAATCCACAATTACTCTTTCGTAGATTTCATTATTTGTTCCCGAACCTCCCAACTGTTTCAGAGCATCGTATGTTGGAATAATCAATTCTGTATATGTCGGCGACAAATTTTTTCGTTCTCTGCCCATCTTCTTCTCCTTCCTCTTCACTTTCACAGCCTACATTCTACTTTTAAAACCAAATACACTTTTTCCTATATACCTTGAATGAAAAACTAAAACCCAACTGAAAATACGTCTAATAATCAAAATTCTGTTCTGAGGTCAAATAAAGCCCTAATAATGGATGTTCAAATTCAAATATCATGCTATAATTAAGGCATTCCAGATAGCAGGTATATATTTGTTTGCATGATTAACAGACAGCTGGCTACTTGTTATGCAAAAGTAAATGCGACCCGTCTATTTAATACCTATTGACAAATCGATTACTATCTGCAGCTTCGGTCTAATTACTTTTTAACGAATAAATCTGGCATTAAATGCACTTCATCTGGCGGGATGAGGTGCATTTTTAATAATGACATTAATGCTTTGAAATCTTCATCATCCTCTTCTACGAGCTCGTATGGACTTTTATTTCCAAGTCCAGGACGTTTTACACTATTGATATGATTCATTAATAAAGTCATATCTTCTTGCGTGTATGGGTTTAAGCTTTTTCCTTTTGGCACGGCATAACGAATAAATTCATGATTCTTCTCGATACACCCTTTTTGCCATGAAGCCATTGGATCACAGTAATAAAGGCTTGTTCTATAAACTAGGAAGCCATCCTCATCCAGCGTAAGTTCTAACTCATCTACCTTCTTGAATTCGCTGCCGTTGTCAGTCAATATAACCGGAAACAACCGTCTAAAAACATCTATTCCCAATCCTGTCTCGAGATAGTCCAGAACCCTTTTTACGGATTCTGCTTTTCCATCTGGCATCAGGAATAGTAGCATTACGTTGTTCTTTCTAAAGATCATTGTAAGCAAACGCTTTCCAGATTCTCTAACGCCTTTTACAGTATCCATTTCTGTTACTTCATCTTCTGAATATTTGAATTTCATCGCATACTCAAAATCCTCATATGTCCTACACTGTCTATACTCCATTGAGTGAAATCCATTGATATCGTTGTACTTTTTCTTTCGTGGTTTGTAGCCTGTCTTTCTTCTTAAATCTATGTTTTTAATAGATAAGGCACCTTCATCGATATAGTTATAAAGTGTTCTCAAACACACTGGCATTTCATTTTCAGGTTCTGCATATATGTGTGTTAAAGGCTGGCCTTTCTTAACAAGTCGAGTCACAAGTTCATCCAATTCTACCTTCTTTTCATCAGAAAGTCTAACTCCTTGTCGACTCTCCGATCTACGACGAGTTACAGCTGCATCAGCGAATTTCGCACTGTAAATATACTTATCTTTGTTGCAAAGCTTTTTATCCTTACAGTTATTACAAACATACGGAGGCGAATCAAACTTATGGCAAGCAACTGATACATATCTATCGCATACCTTGGTACAATCCACTTCTCTGCAAAGTCTACACTTTGTATTACAGGCTTCTTCATCACAGCCGCACAAATTCCTTACTGTGCATTGTCTTGCCATGCGGCAATCTTTTCCATTCGGGTAATTACCTTTAATGAAGGTTCTGTTTTCTTTAACTTCATGTGCAATAGTAGATGGATGTCTGCGAAGTCTTTTTGCTATTTTTTTGAATGACTCCCCGATGCATATCCCAGTTTCTATTGCTATTCGATCTGACAGGTCCATTTGTCCGCTAGCATTGTAATAATTCATATCTGCTCCTTTCCCAGCAGATAGTAATCGATATAACCAATATATCATGCCTTGGAAAGGGCTGTAGAAAAAGTAAACTAGACCTTTTATAGCCATTTTCAGTTGTCAAAGTACAGGTTTAATTTTTCATTTTAGGCACTTTTTCCTATATACTACTTCTTTTTGCCGTCCCATAAACCGTACACTTTCCTATATTTCTTCCCTAATCCCTTATTTTTATTTTCTATTATATCACATTTTTACATCAACCGACCTTTTTCAGCAAGAAATATAACAAAATCCATCCATTTTTCTCATTTCAACAGAAAAAACGCCCATATCCATGGCACCCGCCACGAACACAAGCGTTTCATCCTTTCCCAATATGTAATTCTCACACTCTGACACAATCCCGTGTGATCTCCTTCAGCGAAGCCACACCGCACATTGCCATCGTATCTTTCAGCTCACTTCCAATCTTATCGACATAAGCCTCGACGCCTTCCTGCGCTCCGCCATACACGGCAGTCACAAACGGGCGGGCAATGATCACCGCATCGGCTCCCAGTGCCAGTGCCTTAAACACATCCACACCGGAACGGATGCCTCCGTCGACAAAAATCTTCATGGAGCCATCGACTGCATTTGCGATCTCTTCGAGCACCTCTGCAGTGGCAGGACACTGATCCAGAACACGCCCGCCGTGGTTTGACACAACGATCGCATCTGCCCCGGCTTCTTTTGCCTTCATGGCACCCTTGACGGTCATGATTCCTTTGACGATAAACGGCAGCCCTGCCGCCTGTTTCACTTCACGCAGATCCTCCACCGATTTGCTTCCGGCCGGTGGGGTCAGATTCTTTAAAAACGGCAGTCCGGCCGCATCGATATCCATTGCCACGGCAAAGGCACCGGAATCCTTTACCATCGCCATTTTCTCCCGGATCACTTCGATATTCCACGGCTTTACGGTCGGAATTCCCAGTCCGCCGGCATTTTTTATCGCTTTTGTCGCTGCGACCATGACATTGCTGTCGGTTCCGTCTCCGGTAAAAGCAGCGATGCCGGATGCCGCACAGGCGGAAACGAGAATATCGTTGTAGGAAATATCATTCAGGCAGTCTCCGTAATGCAGCTGCACGGCGCCTACCGGACCGGCAAAAAACGGATACTGAAACGTTCTGCCAAACAGTTCCAGTGTCGTATCACATGGACGGTTTTCGACCAGCGTGTCCATCTGGACGCGGATTTCTTTCCATTTGTCATAGTTGCGGATGGCGGTATCTCCGATGCCTTTGGCTCCCGGCCCCGGCATCTGGTTTTTACAGGCTCTGCCGTTACATTCCCAGCACGCCTTACAGTAAGATCCGATACGGCCTCTCGCCTGTTCGATACACTCTGTATAATTCATAGGTCTGTTCCTTCTTCCTTTGTCTGTAAATCAGAATTTTTATCTGTCATGATTCATACGCCAGTCGATGCATCGTTTCAGATAGTGCACATAATCCGGGTTCTTACACATTCCCTTGCCCGGGGTATCGGAGATCTTTGCGACATCCATGCCGTTGCACAGCGTGGTTTTCATGACAATATTCAGTGCCGGTACCTCCGTATCATTTGAGATATAGGTGCCGATTCCAAAAGCCACCTTTGTGCGGTTTCGGAAATGTTCGTACAGTTCGTGTGCCCGTGCAAAATCAAGAGAATCACTGAACAATAAAGTCTTGCCTGCCGGATCGATTCCCAGTTTCCGGTAGTGTGCGATCATTTTTTCGCCCCACTCCACCGGATCTCCGCTGTCATGACGCACGCCGGAGAATAACGTTGCATAGGTCAGCTGGAAATCCCGCAGGAAACAATCGGTCGTAATCGCATCGGTCAGTGCAATACCGTTTAACACGCCATACTCGCGTACCCAGGCATCAAGCGCGTACCAGTTGGAGTATGCCGGGTTATGTTTGTGATTTCCCTGTCCGACACACATGATCCACTCATGTGCCATGGTTCCGACCGGTGTCAGATTGTATTTCTTTGCCAGATAGACGTTGGACGTTCCGACAAATTCTGACCCGTGAAATTCTGCTTCTTTCAGCTTGCGGACAGCAAGCTCCTGTGCCTCTGCGGAAAGACGGCGGCGCAGTCCGAATTCACTGAACGAACCGATCTCGTATCTGCCGCTGGCATCTTTGATCTTCCGTTCCAGACGTTCCCGGAAACTGGCATAAAGCCTGTCATAATCGTACGCCATACGAAAATACACTTCGTTGACAATCGCCAGTGTCGGGATCTCATACAAGGACGTATTCAGCCAGGTACCGAATGTCTCGATGGAAAGTCCGCATTCCGCCTCATCCGAAATCTTAAAATCCTCATAGCGCGGCTGCCACAGGCGCAGGAAATCAATATAGCTTCCCTTGATCCATGTAATGCGGTTCAGATATTCCAGCTCTTGTTCCGTAAAACGCAGACTGCAGTATGCCTTAATCTGCTCTTTGATCTCCTGCACCATCTCTGCCGTAAAGTGCACATCGGTATTGCGGCACTTGAATGTCCATGTGGTTTTATAGTCGGAGAACTGGTGATAGATGGCCTCTCCCATACTGAATTTGTACATGTCTGTTTCCAGCAGACTGGTGATGATCTGATTTAACTTCATAATTCTTCTCTTTTCTTCTTACTTAAATAAGATACAATTACTGTATATCCACCTGACAAGTTTTCATCGCTTCGATCGCCGTGCGGTGCGACTCCGGTGTTACGCAGGCGCATGCTTTTTCAATCACGCACACGCGCGCTTCCGGAACAAAGGCTTTGGCAATCATGACATTGCTGATGACACAGATACCCGTGCACACACCACAGAAATCAATCTGTGCCTCTGCATCACCGCAGTACTGCTTTAAGCACTCGCCAAGCTGCACACTGCCAAATGCCGGCTTACAGATCGTCTCGATCTGTTCTTTGGAATAAAAGGATGCTGCCTTACGGATCACAGGCGCAATCTCCCAGCCTTCGGTTCCTTCGATGCAGTGCACGACGGGCAGCCGTTTTCCTTCCTGCGTATCCAGATAATTACTCTGGTGCGTGTCTTGGGTGAAAATGATTCTGTCATACACGCCTGTTTTTATCACTTCCGCGACCTTCGGAATGACTGCTGCACACTCTGCATTGCCCAGCGGTCCGGTCGTAAAATCGTTTTGCATGTCAACGACAACTAATATTCTTTTCATAGTCTCTCCTGTGCTTCCCTTTTTCTATACACGATAACGGTTAAAACAGGAATACATCTCCTGCACCCGCGGCATGGCATAACCGCCGGAAACGATACCGTTTTCTGCCAGAAAACGCATGCCGGACGTTTCGAGTTCTTTCTGTAACTGTACAACGACTTCGGCAATTGTCCGTTTGCCGTCCACCAGGTGTTCGACCGCATATTTTAAGAGCATGCCAAGGCACGCAGTCTGTTCGCTGTCGATCAGCTGTTCTAAATACCGCAGATCCACGGTCTGCTTTCCGATGGCAAATCCATCCGTTCCCATGGTTTTTAATTTTAACCGCTCCGGCTCATTTTTGCGCACGGCTCCGCTCCGGTAATCCCTGCGTTTTGTGGCACCGTTTTTATCTTTTTCCATGATCCGGTGACTGTGTGGCAGGACGAACGGATGTGGCTTTTCCTCTGAAATCGGAAATTCTTTGCACAATGCTTTCGCCTTTTTTGTGATGTCAACCGGCTTGTAGCGGTCCATCTGGATCACGGTATCCGCAATATGGAAAAAGGCACCGGAACTGCCCGCTACCAGGATGGTAGAAATTCCTGCCTGCTCATACAAATCGCGCGCACGGGAAAGAAACGGCGTGATCGGCTCTTTGTCCGGACTGACTACTTTCTGCATAAATGCATCCCTTACCATAAAGTTCGTCGCAGACGTATCCTCATCCAGCAGAAACAGGCGGCTTCCCGCCTCCATGCCTTCCACGATCCCGGCTGCCTGCGATGTGCTTCCGCTGGCATCTTCCGTTGAAAAATGATGGGTATCTTTTCCGTTTGGCAGGTCATTGATAAACATGGAAATATCGACATCTTTGATAAACCGTCCGTCCTCCGAACGAAGTTTTAAGGCGGTCTCATCCGTGATCACAAACTCTCTGCCGTCCCCTGCGATATGGTTATAAACGCCCAGTTCAAGTGCAGTCAGAAGTGTCGATTTTCCATGATAGCCGCCACCAACGATCAGTGTGATTCCTTTCGGGATTCCCATACCGGTGACCGCACCCCTGTGCGGAAGCTGCATCGTCACCCTAAGGGATTCCGGAGAGGTAAAGGCTACGGACTGTTTCATCGGTCGGGAGGAAATCCCACTCTCCCGCGGCAGTACCGCATCATCGGCAACAAAAGCAACCAGCCCCTGTTCTTTCAGCTGGTCACGGACTGCCTGCTGGTCTTCTGCCAGTTCCACGGCATCCCGGATTCTGCGGGCATCGAGATTCTTATAATAAAATGAATGCTTTACACATTCCGGCAGATAGGTAAACAGAATTTTCTCCAGTTCCCTGGCATTGATCGTCCGTCCGTTTGCCGGAAATCCTACCGCAAAACGCGCGGTGATTTCTTTTTCGTTCACTTCACAGGCTGTCCGGGTCAGAATCTCCTGTCCGCAGTGGGTTACCGAGATCAGGCCGCTCTTGCCCGATCCCTTCGCCTTAAATGTAAAGTGGTTGATCTGTGCGGCAAACGTGCGCAGCAGTTCATCTGCCAGTGCTGTGCGCGTCCGTGTATTTTTCATGGCATATTCCGGAAATGCCGCTGCCTTTGTATCCACGGTCACGCGCACATGGGAAGGTGCCGCAAAAGGATCTCCCTGCACATGATCGATGGATAACACATAGTCTGCAAACCGGTAACTTCCCCGCAGGAATTTGTATGCCGGATAACTTTTATGATCGATACTCCGTAACGTTTCTCGTAAATTGCTGTCTGATTGCATAATGACTCCTGTTTTCTTTTAAACGGAATGGTTCCGCTTTTCTTTTTTCTTTAACAGCGCAGAAGTATCGAGTGCCTGGGAAGCCGTTTCCTCCGGTTTTGCTTTCTTTGTCTTTTCCTTTGGTTTTTCTGCTTCCGGCTCCGGCTGCCCGTCTTCTGCTGTTTTTTCTTTTGTCATTATAGCTTTTTTTGCCGGCTTCGTCCAGTGTGGCATTGGCGGAACATAGGCAAACCGCCGCATGGCGATATCTGCAAGAAATACGAAAAGCAAAAGGATTAAAAGCGGATTGGTCAGACAAACCCGTGCCCGCCCGGAAGCTTTTAACTTCTTCCATACATTCTTCTTCGGGGAAAGCATCTTTCCATACTGTTTGATAAACGCACAAAAGCTGTCGTTTGTCAGCGCAAATTTGTACTCCTGCGAATACTGCACCACGGCTGCGGTGGTCAGGGCATTTTCGATTTTTTTGCCGTTTTTCCGCTGCACGCTCAGATTGTAGACACCGGAGGCTGCCGTATCCAGCTGTGCCTCATAAGTTCCCGGCGCACTTGCGGTCAGTTTCGCCTGATGCGTTTTTCCATCCGGATCCGTGTACACAGCCTCCACCTGTGTCTGCTCTGCGTAGTCTTTGGCATAATAGGTAACTTTTGTTGTTCCGTTTACGGTAGTTACGTCCACACGGTCTTCGCCGAGTGCTGTATTTCCCGCACTGTAATCGATGATCCGCTTCCACAGCTGCACGTAATCATTCTGCTGTGCCAGCCCGGCAGTCCAGCGGTTTGTCACATCGGTATTCCACGCAACCGTATGCCCCAGTCCATACTGCATGACAGACAAAATCGGGTCATCCTTTTCGGCAGATGCCAGCAGCACATTGGCTCCGGTTTTCGGAGAGGCACTCACGTACCCTTTGATCTGCGGCCAGCCATCGGCAAAGAGATTTTTCGTGATGGCATTGCTGCTGTTTCCTTTCAGTGAAAACTGTCCGTTCTGCAAATAGGTATCTCCATTTAAAAATACTTCCTGTGCAAAGATTTTCGGGATATCGGTTGAGATATCGGAATAATAATAGCGGCCGTTACACTGCGTTGCCAGTCGTTCCAGAAGCTGTCTGTCAGACGACTCTCCAACCGCTACCGTGGAAAGAGTTACATCGGCATCCTTGCAGTCCTTGATGATATCTTCAAAATTTCCGGTTTCCCCCTGTCCATCCGTCAGAAGGACAATATGCTTTAGCTGCGCCTTGCTCTTCTTGATTTCATTTAGTGCCGCACGCACGGCCGGTTTGATGGTCGTTCCACCGCCTTCGCTGATCGTCTCGATGCTTTGATGGATCTTGTCTTTATCCTTCACTTTTTCCAGCGGCACCTGCCAGGTGTAACCATCATCAAAGGTTACCACACCGACTTCATCTTTCGTATCCAGCTGATCCACAGCCGCTTTGGCAGCCGCGATCGCCAGATCCAGATTGGTGCCTCCTTCGGTCTGTTCCGACATACTGCCCGAATGATCAATCACCATGACCATTGCCAGATTCTGTTTCTCATTTACCCCGCGCAGCTGCATATCGACCGGAAGAAGTTTCTCCAGTTCCGTATCCAGATATCCGCCCAGTGCAAAACTGTCCTCACCGCCGCATGCCACCAGACCGCATCCGTAGTCTTTCACATAAGTTTTCAGATTTTTTAGAAAGCCCTCCGGCAGATCTGTCCGGTACACATTTTCCAGAATGATGCTCTTGTACTGCAGCATCTCTTTTAAAGTATCCGGTGCACTGACTGCGGATACCTGCCGGTAATTGCATCCGGCAGCATCCAAAAGTCCTAAAAACGGTGTGCTGTCCTCTCCCATTCCGGATACAATCAGAATCTTTGGCAGGGAATCCACCGTCGCATACGTACCATAATCATTGTTTTTTTCACAGGTGTCCTTCGGTGCCTTCACGCGCACGGTATACTGCTGCGCATCGGTACCGACTACCTTCTGTTTCAAAACAAAACGGTTGCTGCCTTTGTTTAAATGCACGCCTGTCTGACTGACCATCTCCGTTCCCTGCAAAAGCTGCAGCTTCGCATCGGTCTCATAGTTGCTTTCCACAGTTACGGTCATGGAATAGGAATCACCCGGATAAAGATACTCCGGCATTTCCACGTTTTCGATATAGGCATCGCTCCCCTGCTTTGTATCTTCATAGAGAACCGAATACAGCTGCACGTTTTTTGCCGTCAGTGCCGATGCCGTATGCTCGATGTTTCCCTTTGTCTGCTTTCCATCCGTAAGCACCACAAGCCGTCCTGCCGCATTGTCCGGGATCATGGAAAGTCCTGTGGAAACGGCTTCCTCAAGGTTGGTTGCATCCGCCTCCGGTGCCGAGAGAATCTGAAAACTGTGTTTCTCACTGGTCAGAAACTGTTCCACAACCGCATTGGCTCCAAACGTTACGATGGCATACTGATTGTTCTTTGGCATGTCTTTGACCTGCCGGCTCATATACTGCTCCATCTGCGTGAGATTTGCGGCATTGCTCTCCGACAGATCAACCAGAAAAACGGTTGTGTCTTTCGCGTGGGAAAGCGGCACCGAAATTCCACAGACAGCCAGCACCAAAAGGGCAAGCCCCACCAGACGCACCGCAAGATAAAACCGCCCACGGTAACGCATCTGCCGGACATAACAGATCCACTCCAGTATCATAAGAAGAAGCACAAGGATAAGGATGACATTGCGCATCTGCTTTCGCACAAGCTGCCGCTGCATCGTGTTGCGGCTTCCGGAATCGCCTGCCGTGATCCGTCCATCCGACTGGCTGCTGCATGCAAATTTTACAATATAGGATTCCTTTCTGTCCCCTGCTTTTACGTTAAACAGTCCTGCCTGACCGGTAGGTGCTGCAATCTGCTGCACGTCCACACCGTTTAATGCATGAAACTGCACGGTATCTCCGGCATCATAGACGTTTTGGGAAAGAAGGGAACTATCCTCAAGATAGTGCAGCGCATGGTTCATAAATACCGGAAACTCCGGCTGCAGGGCAAAATCCGATTCCCGCAGGTCAAATCCGAGTACCACCTCCCGGATTCCGTCATGCTCCCCGTAGTATGCGGCGCACTGCTTTCCGTTCCACAGAAAGCCCGTGGCCCAGACCGGCAGATCATACACATACGTCTGATTTACCCCGAGCGCAAAGTCCCGGATTCCGGAAGTCAGTTCGGTATCGCCGGCGGACAGGCTGACATTTTTTTCCTCGTTCTTTCCCTCTTTGGCAAAAATCATCTGCGCCTTCTGCTGATTAGATTCCTGCACTGCCGTATCCGCATCAAAAATACAGACCCCCGGATCGTCACGGTCAAGTGCATCCGTTGTTTTTGCCTTGGAAAGATTCTCTCCGGTCACGGCAAGATACGCTTTTTCGATATAGGTATTTCCTTCCCCGATCAGTGTGGCTTTGCTCGTGGAAACCTGGTCTTTGAGTGCATAGGCACAGTTATCCTCATGTAAGGAATCCTTCTGGCTGCTGCCGGCAAATGTCACTGCGGAAAGCTCGGTGTGCAGCGGCTGGTTTCCCCAGTTCACCTGTTTAAACAGGCAGGTATACGTCTCGTCTGCGGCAAGGGAAAGTGTACGCACTTCAAGAATTTTCTTTCCCTCATACAGCGTAATCTCCATATTTGCCGCATGATCGCTGTAATTTGTCACGCCTGATGCAACCGTATACGTGTCCCCGCTGCTGTCTTTGGTGCAGGACAGAAACGTATTCGCCACGTTAGAAACGGGACTTCCCACCACGCGGATGGTTGCCTGAAGCTGACTTTTGAGATTTTTCGTCTGTTTTGCCCCTATGCCGTCGGTATAGACGATGACATCTGCCAGATCGTTCTTTTTGTCTTTTTTCTGCACCGTCTGTACGGTTGCCAGTGCATCGGAAAGCGATCCGGCTGTGTCCGTGCCCTTGATGTCTGCCAGCGTCCGATACAGTGCTTTTTTCTCGGAAGTATGGACGGCAAGCAGATTGGTTCCCGTGCCGTCACAGGTAACAATGGATATTTTTGCCCCATCCGAAGCGGCAATCTGCTCTTTGATCTCACTTACGGCTTCCCCTAAGCGGGTATTGCCCCCTTTGGTGAGATGCTTCATGCTTCCGCTGGTGTCAATCAGATACACCACGTCCGTACTGCCTGTACCCTTACGCTGTACAAACGGTGCCATCAGTGCCAGAATAAGCAGCAAAAGGATCACGATCTGCAGATACATCAGCAGATTGTGCAAAAACTTTTCCCAGAACGTTTTAGACTGTTCATTATAAAAAAGCTTCTTCCACAACAGATTCGAAGACACTGGTGTGTCTGTCCCCTTTGGCACAAGCAGATATAAAATCACAACAACCGGAACCGCCAGCAAAAATGCCAGCGGCCACAAACTCTCAAATATCATAATCCATCCTCAAATTTTTCTCAGACAAACAAAGGTCTTAAATCTTCTAAAATAAGCGCACGTCTCTCTTTTTCGGAATCACAGAGTATATAAGTGCCTCCGGCAGCCGATGCACTTTTTTTCAGCCGCACAGAAAGCTTTTGCAGTTCCTGTTCATATCGCGCAATCACATCCGCACGCATCGTCACGCGCAGTTTTTCTTTGGACTCCATATCTATCAGATTGCGCGTACCGTCCATTGTCACACGCAGTTCTTCCGCACACAGTGTCTGAAGCAACACGGGTCTTTGTTTCGTAAAGTCCAGATACTGCATCGTTTTTTCCAGACAATCCTGCGTGGGATCTGTCGCTGCTTCGGTCAGGAAATCACTGACGATCACGGTAACTCCCGCCCCACGCCTCTGCATCTGGCGCACGGCGGAAAAAGAATCCGTCTCTGTCCCCGAAAATGTGCGTGCCTGCAGCCATCCAAGTACTTTTGGCAGTGCATTCTTTCCCCCGGAAACCACAAGCGGAGTTCCCATCTGGCTGCTGTCATACAGCACCAACCGGTCCATATGGTGCAAAGTCAGAAAGGCAATCACCGCGCACAGATCCTGTGCCAGTTCTGCCTTGCTCTTTTTTCCATAGTGCATTGATGCACTGGTATCTAAAATAACCGATACCACTGCTTCCTTTTCTTCGAAATATTCCCGGATATACATGCGCTCCGACCGCGCATAGACATTCCAGTCCAGCCTGCGCAGATCATCTCCCGGCATATACTCCCGGAAATCGGAAAATTCCGCAGAAGTCCCTTTCTGTACGGATCTGCGGTTTCCTGCCATATTCTGGCTGCTTTTCTGTTTCATCGCGATCACAAGCCGCGACAGCTGTTCATAAATTCCCGCATCAAGCATACAGTCCCTGTTCCTTTTCTGTTAAGATCTGCCCAATCACCGCATCTTCCGTAATCCCCTCCGATACTGCATCGAAACTGAGCAGAATCCTGTGCCGCAATACCGGAAGTGCGACACATTTGACGTCCTCAAACGAGACATTCAGGCGGTTTTCCATAAACGCGCGTGCCCTGGCCGTGCGGATCAGTGCCTGTGCCGCACGCGGGCTTGCCCCCTCCCGGATATACGGATTGTCTGCATGAGTTGCCATAACCAGATCCAGAATATAATCCATGACGGCATCCGCAATCGGAATCTGTGCAACGCATGCGCGCGCTGCAAGCAGGCTTTCCTTATCCATGACCTTTGCGATCTTTGGCGGATGGTTTCCCTCCGTCAGTTCCACGATTTCCCGCAGTTCCTGCCGGTCCGGAAATTTTACCAGCACTTTAAACAAAAAACGGTCCAGCTGTGCTTCCGGCAGCGGATAAGTTCCCTCGTTTTCGATCGGATTTTGTGTGGCAAGCACCAGAAACGGCTCCGGCAGCTGATGGCTGGTCGTTCCGATCGTCACGGTGTGTTCCTGCATGGCCTCTAAGAGAGCTGACTGTGTCTTTGGCGTGGCACGGTTGATCTCATCCGCCAGCACCAGATTGGCAAAAATCGGTCCTTTTTCAAACCGGAATGCACTTTTTTGCTCTTCTTTTACGATGATGTTGGTACCGGTCACGTCACTCGGCATCAGATCCGGGGTAAACTGGATTCTCTGGAAACTCAGATCACACACCTGGCTGATCGTACGCACCAGCATGGTCTTTCCCAGTCCCGGCATACCTTCTAAGAGTACATTTCCGCCCGCCAGAAGTGCCAGCATGACCTGGCGGATGACGTCTTTTTGTCCGATAATTCCCTTTGCAATTTCCTGTTCACATGCCATGGTGTTCTGCTGGCATACTTCATATTCTGTCATAAGATCTCCTCTCCATCAGTTCAGATTTTCAAAATAATTCCGGATGACATCTTCCATGCCGGCCGGGTATTTTCCATTGGCAATGCCTTCGTAGGCCTCTTTCGTGTAATCGCCGACCACGGAATCTAAATCCACGTGTTCGCCTTTCCATGCCAGACCATTCTTCGCCTTGTAATAATCGGAATTCTTCGAATCCCCCTTGTCCTTTGTGATACTGCTGTCGTTTCCGAGTTTATTCGGAACACTCACATAATCATGTGTTCCCCCTCCGGATCCGGTTCCGCGTCCACCGCCTGTTCCGTTTCCTGTTCCACTTCCGTTTCCGCTTCCTGTCCCCTTGCCGTTTCCGCTTCCACTTCCATTGCCACTTCCACTTCCGTCCTTTCCACTGCCCGAATCTTCCCCATCCCCGGAATCCTGGGAACTGGTTTCCGAAGACTGCGTGGATTCCCCACGCTGCGTACCGCTTTGTGTAGTGTTTTGTGTAGTGCTTTGTACATCCCCCTGTGCCAGCTGGTTTCCTGTATTGGTATTCACCTGGATATTTTTAAGTACCGATGCCAGGACATCTGCCCCGGAAATCTGTGCCGCCTGTCCATACTTGTAGGAAAGTTTCTGCCCGGCAGATGCCAGTGCCTGCTTCGTATCTGCCTGCTGCATTTCTTTTTGCGATAAGGCCAGTGACTGTATCAGTTCCTGCAGGGCTTTCTTTTGTTCTTTTGTCATGGAAGCGGTGTCAGTCTGTTTTAAGGCATCCATCACTTTTTGGATTTCTTTTTCCTTTTCCCGGGCTTCCTGCCGGATGGCATGCCGCTGTTTCACCTGTTTATGCGCGGGGGACGGCACAAACGAAAGAACAAGCGCCAGTCCAAGGGAAAGAAAAAGTGCCACAAGTTTCCTTCGGTCCGGACAAACACGCGCCTTTTTCCATGCATGGTCTTCCTGTAACATATGCACGGCATCGCTGCGCTGCATCCGGTCGATACTGCCCTCTTTTCCAATACGCCCATATGCCGTCACGATCCGTTCCTGAAACCCGAAACGGTCGATCTGCTGTGCTGCCTGTACCATGGTACATCTCTTCATTACCGTATAAATGCCTCCAGCTGCCGCACCACATAAAACTGCCAAAACAGCCCACACATGCACCGTATAAAAAGGGACAAACACCGCACATCCTTCCAGCACCATGGCGATGGTTCCACCTGCGGCAATTCCTGTGCTTTCATAGCGCAGGAACTTTTTTACGTTCTGTTTTCTTTTGCTGTAACGGATTTCCTGCAACAGAAATGCTTTTTCATCCATGCTGCTTTCCCCCTGCATGTTTTCTTCCATATCCTGCCATCGGATTGATCCGCCGCATCGCAATCAGAAGAAAGACAAATGCCAGTGCCACAAATAAAAGCGTGGAAACGGCCATCCATCCATAATGTACGGCAGCGCCCGAAACAGAAAATGTTTTCCCGTAATTTGTGATCAGTTCTTCCGCCACGGATGTTCCGGTCATACTCCATGTAAAAAATTCAAGCAGATACATACCCGGATTGACCAGAAGCACCCAGCAGGATTTTTCCGGTACCCCACCTGACAAGCGGACAACCGTGGTGACCAGATAGGGAAGAAAACTTCCGATAAACAGCAGAACATAGATACCATACGATAAAATTATGGCACTGATCGTTTTTTTACAGATGGAAGAACACAAAATTCCAATACTTGCAGAAACGAACGAAACCAGTAATGATACCGCCAGAAACCAGAACAGATTGCCCCATGAGAGTCCGCCGATGACAAATGCCAGTGCTACGATCGGAAGTCCTGCCACCACATAAAACATGCTCTGGATCATCGCGGTGAGCACCTTTCCCATAATAATGGAAAATCCGGTCATGCTGGTTGTCATCATAATATCAAAGGTCTGCCGCTCTTTCTCACCCGAAATTGCAGAAGCCGTGCGCACCGGGACTACCACTCCCAGAATAAAAATCTGCGTGACCGCAAGTGCCGGATACAGCCAGACAATGCTGCTGTATATGTTTGCAGACGAATAGGTCATCTGCTGGGAAAACAAAAACATGGCAAAGAAAAATACAACTGCCATAATCGCCTCATAAACAAATATTTCCCAGCAGCAGCGCATACTGCGCGCCTGTACTTTAATATCTTTTTTTACCATTGGATTAATTCTCATCTTCCTGCCCTCCTGTCAGCTGCATAAACAGGGATTCGAGATTTCCCTCTTCTTTATAAAATCCTGTCACGATAATTCCATTCTGTATCATCTGTGCGATCAACTGCGCGATTTCTTCCTCTTTCATGGCATGCGAGATATGGATTTCCTTTTCTCCCACCGATTCCACACGGATCTGGGGGTGTTCCTTAAGCATGCGCACTGCCGGCTCCATCTCCCCGTGAACCGAAACCACGATCCGGTTTCCACCGAAAACATGTTCCATGACATCCTCAATGTTTCCTGCTTCTACGAGTTTTCCGTGATCCATAATGCCGATGCTGTTGCACATCTCTGCCAGCTCCGACAAAATATGGGAACTGATCACAATGGTTTTTCCCATGCCGCGCAGATTCTGCAAAAGTTCTTTCATCTCCACACGCGCACGCGGGTCCAGACCGGAATTCGGTTCATCCAGCACCAGAAGGGAGGGATTGTGGATGAGTGCCCGTGCCACGCACAGCCGCTGCTTCATTCCGCGGGAAAGCGTATCCACATAAACCTCTTTTTTGTCGGATAAATTGACAAGTTCCAGCAGATCATTGGATACCGCGGTGATCTCCCTGGAAGTCATACGGTACATGGAACCGTAAAAATCCATATATTCGCTGACTTTTAAATTATCATACACACCAAAGAAATCCGGCACATAACCGATCTGCTTTTTGATCTCCTTCGGATGCTGCAGGGCATCCACGCCATGGATCGTAATGGTTCCCTCTGTCGGCGGCATAAGTCCGCATACCATCCGGATTGTTGTTGTCTTTCCGGCTCCGTTTGGTCCCACAAAGCCAAACAGATCCCCTTTGGGCACATGCAGGTTCAGATCCCTGACCGCCTGAAATTTTCCGTAGTTTTTATACAAATGACTAATTTGAAGCATGAGACACCTCCTGACCGGCAATCGTATACAGACAGCCAAACGAAATTTCCGAGCACCTGCTCTCTATGGTTTTTCCGTAGTCTGCGGTTACTCCTTCCACTACAACAGTACCCGACACATCGTTCTGCCGCCGGATCTGGCACAGTCCCAGATACAGTGCGGCTGCCATATCCTTATGCTTATACGAATATGTATTTCCATTCATGTTGTCTTGCGATAACACGCTGTAGACATCATCAAAATAAGAAATCTGCTGGGACAGCAGTGGTTTTTTACTTTTCCCGTCTATCGTTATGGTTTCACCTGCTTTTACATCCGAAAATACCATGACCGTATCATCCGACACGCAGACAAGATAAGGGAAATCATAGGACGTGTTGTTTGTTATGCTTCCCCCCTGTTTCTGCTGCGTGATCACCAGACCTCTGGTGTCTATACTTCCACATCCTTTGGCAGTTCCTGCCGCAAACAAATAGGCATTTTCAAAATTGCTCTGCGGTTTTACCCCAAGGGACAGACCCCTGTCATATTCCACCAAATAGTGATAACGGTCTGCATATACCCTGCCGGAAGATGCCATACTATAAGATTCACTGAGACCTGTACCACCATATGCGTAATTATCATTCAGCCGTACCTTCCACGGTTTTACCCCGGAATGATACGCATTGTAATAGGTGGCGATACCAGTGGTACTTTTTCCATCCGCCTGCTGTGCGGTCACCGAATACACCCGTGTCTCATGCAGCTTTAAATTCCGCCCGCCGATAAATACCACACCGATAAAAATTATGCCAAGCGCCGGTACCCCCAGCCAGTACCAGTCTCTTTTTTTCATCTTGCAAAGCAGAAGATAAAGCACCGGTCCAACAACGATCACATAGACCACTATCAGAACTTTCAGCCAGGAAAAATCCAATGCCGTATTGAGGTGGTCAATGACACCGAATGCATTTTCCCCACTCCATCCCCATTCCTCGTCATTGACATACTGGGAATAGCTCATGGAATATCCTGCCACCTGGTCATAAATTCCGTAACACAGATCCGGGGAAACTTTCTGCATCTGTTTTTCGCCAAAAGAAATGGCACATACACCGATGGCACCATCCCCACAGGCATACACCCACCCCGGATAAGCTTCGCTTTTGCTTGCATTTGTATTGTTCCGCTGCAGCTTTGCAACCGGCATCTGTGAAAAATCAATCCCGGTAAATCCGGAATAACTTCCCAGTTGCTGCATTTCTTTCGATACCTCATTTTCTTCTCCCACTTTGCTGACGCTTTTGCAGCTGACCTCCATAAATGAGGAATCAAAACCACCCAGTGTATCTTTGCCGCGCTCTCCGGTTCCAATCAGCAGCCATCCACCGTTTTTCACCCATTTCTCGATTGCCTTGATATTCTCTTTCCCAAGTGAACTCACATCGTAGGAATCAATCACAAGAAAATACAGTTCATCCAGCTGCGCCTGCAATGTATCCGCGTCCATCTGTGTCAGATATACATTCTGGTCTTTTCCGTGAAGATAATAGGTCTGGCCGCTCATGCTCATCCAGCCAAGCGCATCATAATGATCCGAAAGCACTCCCACACCAATACCGCGCTTTTCTTTGCCAAAAATACTGGCAAATGCTTCCTTTGCCACAACGTTTCCCTTTTCATCGATAAATGCCACGATTCCGTTTCCGCGTGTCTGGCTGACATCCGCATACGGAATGGTCATTGTATACTGTTTTTTCCCGTTCTGCGGCAATGTCAGGCGCTGTTCAAATGCGCAGCCGTTGGAGTTGTCGGTACCGGAAAACACCAGACGCACCTTCCCGGTAAAATCCGCCCCGCTGTTTTTTGCCTCCACCTGTACGACACAGTCTTTTTCCTGTTTCAGCAGAGTCACCGTTGCCGACAATGCCTGTTTCTGATCTGCATATACATTTGCTCTGCCACAAAATATGCCTAAAAATGCCAGGCATACCAGAAGCAGACTGCAGATTGTCTTTCTAATTTTCATAATCTTCTCCTTCCATAAATGTTCTTTACGGTTTCCTGTCATTTATGATAACATACGTTATTTTGGAATGACATTAAGGTTTTCTTAAAATTGTCTGGCTTATTTACAGAATTTCTTAAAATAAAAAGCCCCTGCTCTCGCAGGGACTTCCAGAACCTTCTATCAGATATAATTTTTTATTGTGCGGTGGCACGGAACATGACATTTCTGTATTTTGCAAGTACACGCATCAGAATGCTTCCAAGAACGCATACTGAAATCACCTCTCCGATTCCGACCGTCATGGCATTAAACGGGATGGTTACATTCACACCGTGGAAATATACTGCCGGAATACCGTACGCATAGACCAGCACGAACGGAACAATAATCATATTAAAAATAACCGGCGGAAATGTGCATGCAATCTTGTGATTGCGCAGCAGATAGGTACATACCGCTGCCAGCAGCGTGGCAATGCTTCCGAAAATGACATCATAGATCACGGCGCCTGTCAGCAGATTCGCAAGCAGACAGCCAATCCACAGTCCCGGAATCGCTGCCGGCGTAAAAACAGGCAGGATACACAGTGCTTCGGAAAAGCGTACCTGAATCGTGTGGGATGCAAGTCCCAGTGCGTTGGCTACAAAAGTCAGCACTACATAAAGTGCTGCAATCACAGCAGCCTGAACAATAAATGTTACCTTTTTGTCTCTCATATCCATTTGTCTCCTTTAGTTTTGTTTTACGAGTGGAAGGTCTCGAACACTCGGTAATTTTTCGTGCAATCCCCTGTTTACAGAATCTGCAACGGTTGACAGTATAGCACAGTACACCGCAAAAAGCAAGAATGCAATTTTCTACTGCCGGATATTTCTTTTCCTCTCCGTTTTGTATATTCCACATTATAGCAATAACAAAACCATTTTACAACAGGCCGCTATCATGTACGCAGATACCCCTGCATACTTTTTAACGCATTTTTCTCCAGCCGCGACACCTGCGCCTGCGAAATATGAATTTCATCCGCGACTTCAATCTGTGTCTTTCCCTCAAAAAAACGCAGACGGATGATATGCTCATCCCGTTCATTCAGATGTGACAGGGCATCGGAAAGTGACAAATCCTCCACCCAGTGCTCTTCTTTGTTTTTCTTGTCCGAAATCTGATCCATCACATACAGGGTGTCCCCTCCATCCGTATAAACCGGATCAAACAGACTCAAAGGTGTCTGGATGGCATCCAGGGCATACACCACATCCTCCACCGGAATCTCACATTCGGCTGCAATCTCTTCGAGAGTCGGTTCCTTTTGTGCATTTTTTGCCAGCCGTTCCTTTGCCTGCATGGCTTTATATGCAATATCACGCAGTGAACGCGGAATGCGGTAACTGCTGTTATCCCGCAGATACCGGCGGATTTCACCGATAATCATCGGGACGGCATAGGTGGAAAATTTCACCCCGACACTCGTATCAAAATTATCTATTGCCTTCATCAGTCCGATACAGCCAATCTGGAACAGATCGTCCACATTTTCATTATGATTATTAAACCGTTTGATCACGGATAATACCAGCCGGAGATTTCCCTTGATATAGGTTTCTCTGGATGCCTTGTCGCCGGCTTTTATCTTTTTGAAAAGTTCATCTTTTTCTTCTTCTTTCAGTATTGGCAGCTGGGCCGTATTTACCCCGCAGATTTCAACTTTGTACGTAGACATGGGATTCCTCCGTTATAATTGGATTTATAATAAAGGATTCCCATGTGCTGTTTTTTTATTCATTTTCATCCGGTTGTTCCGGACATGGAAAAAGCGGGACGTAAGTCCCGCTTTCCCCTCAAATTTACCGGTCCCACTTATCGCAGAGCGAATTGATCTGATCCGCAAACTTTCCAAGATCTTTATTCGCCATGCCCTGACATTTTTTAATAACCGCAATGAGACGTTCTCCCGCAATCATCAGGCGGTCAAACGCGCCGGATTTTGCACGGTAAACACCCTGTGTCTTTTTCTCCACAAGCTGTCTGCTGCCCTGTGCGATCTGTTCTCCGGTAAGCAGATCATATGCATCCCCACTGTAGGGAGCCAAAGCATCAAATCCCACATCGTTTTTGACATGTTCCGCAAACTCTACCGCGGTGGTTTCCTCGCCATGTACAATAAACACTTTCTTCGGCGGCTTCTTAAAGTTTGCAATCCATGCAGTCAGATGATCCCGGTCCGCATGACCACTGATACCCGGAAGGTTTACAATGCTTGCTCTGACCTCAATTTCCTCTCCGAAAAGTTTTACCTTTTTTACTCCGTTTAACAGAGAATAGCCCAGCGTTCCCGGCACCTGATAACCGACAAACAGAATCGTGGAATCCGTCCGCCACAGGTTGTGTTTCAAATGATGCCGGATACGGCCTGCTTCGCACATACCGGAAGCCGAGATAATCACTTTGGATTTCTGGTTGAAATTGATCATCTTGGATTCTTCACTGGAAACTGCCACTTTCAGTCCCGGAAACTGGATCGGGTTGATGCCCGACTGTACCAGCTGTCTTGCTTCCTCATCAAAGCACTCTTCCACACTCTTATGGAAAATATTTGTTGCCTCCACGGCAAGCGGACTGTCGATATATACTTCAAATCCCGGATACTCCGGCAGCAGCCCCTCGGTTTTGATCCGGCGCATATAGTAAAGCATTTCCTGCGTCCTGCCGACAGAAAATGCCGGAATGACCAGATTTCCGCCTTTGGTAAACGTGGAATTCATCACCTTTGCCAGTTCTGCCGCATAATCCGGCGGTGTATTGTGATTGCGGTTTCCATAAGTGGATTCCATGATCACATAGTCCGCTTCCTCAAGATATTCCGGATCACGGATCAATGGACGGTTGCAGTTTCCAATATCCCCGGAAAAGACAAGTTTTCTTGTCTCGCCATCCTCAGTCACCCATATTTCAATGGAGGAGGAGCCAAGCAGATGCCCCGCATCGACAAACCTTATGGTCAGTCCCTCGCAGATCTGCACCGTTTCATGGTATGTACACGGAACGAAATGCTCTAAAACCCCCTGCGCATCCTCCATGTTATACATCGGTGTCACTTCCGGCCTTCCTGCACGCCGCGCCTTGCGGTTTTTCCATTCTGCCTCAAATTCCTGAATATGTGCCGAATCCTTCAGCATGATATTACACAATTCACAGGTTGCCGTTGTTGCAAAAATCTTTCCCCGGAACCCGTGATTATACAAAAGTGGGAGAAGTCCGGAATGATCAATATGGGCATGCGTCACAAACACATAATCAATCGTTGCCGGGTTAACCGGTATCTCCTGATTCACATACAGATCCGCCCCCTGTTCCATACCACAGTCCACCAGAAAATGAGTCTCCCCAAATGCCACATAATGGCAGCTTCCCGTCACCTCACGGTCTGCCCCTAAAAATTCAATCTTCATAAAAACCACGCCCTTTCATCCTGCTGTCCTTGTTATTTTGCATATAAATTTTACTATTTCAGAGCAAATTTTATGTAATTAGTATAGCACACTTACACATTATTTTGAATTGATTTTTTCAGCCGCACCATAATTTTTTTCTCCAGTCTCGAAATATAGGATTGCGAAATTCCAAGCAGGTCTGCCACTTCTTTCTGGGTCATTTCCCTGCCGTCTTTTCTTCCGATTCCATAGCGCAGACAGATAATTTCTTTTTCCCGCGGAGTCAGCGTATTAACCGCAGTGCGGAGAAGCATGATCTCCGCCTCATTCTCCATATCCCGGTAAATGATATCTTCATCGGTTCCAAGAATATCCGAAAGAAGAAGTTCGTTTCCATCCCAGTCCACATTCAACGGCTCATCAATCGATACCTCCAGCTTCACTTTATTATTTCTGCGCAGATACATAAGAATCTCATTTTCGATACACCGGGACGCATAAGTCGCCAGTTTGATCTTCTTTTCCGGATTAAATGTATTGATTCCCTTGATCAGCCCAATCGTTCCGATGGAGATCAGATCCTCCACACAGATTCCGGTATTTTCAAATTTCCGTGCCAGATATACCACCAGACGCAGATTGTGTTCGATCAGCTGCTTTCTTGCGTCTTCGCGCGTCATGGGTTCACTGTCCCCATGCAGCCCGCTTAAAGCGATAAGACAGCGGTTCTCCTGTTCCCGCTCCAAAGGTGGTGGCAGTACATCTGCCCCTCCTATGTAAAAAACCTCATCATCCGTAAAAAACAGGCGGATTCTCTTCCACACCAGTTCAAACAGTGAAAACATTACGTTTCTCCTTTCTCAGTTTTTTTGTCATTTGGGATGGATCTTTTGTGCAGCCACAGTGGTCTGCCACCGATGCATGCAGAATCAGCTGATACGGTTTATTGCACAGCACCCCATTTTCCGCGCAGCCAACCCATACCTGTTTCCAGTCACAGAATTTTGCCGGCTCCGTCTCCACTTTCATCCCATCCATGCAGTACACCTGCAATTTTCCTTGCGGATTTCCGAGTGCACGGTATGGAATCTCCTTTTGTACCGTTTTTTCATCGACAAGCTTCTGCAGCAGGGCTGCATCTGCAATATGTACCGGATTCCCACTTAATGGCATGGTTAAAAGATTGCCGGAATCCAGCAGTCCGATACATGGAACCGACACCGTTTTGTTATACAGAACCACAGACATCTGTCGCTTTTGCCTCTGCACCGACACCACAAGATTTTTGACAAGTACGTAAGTGATTCCGGCCGTTGCCAATGCGGTATACAGATACAGATTTTCCAGTCCCGTCAGATTGTAAACTGCAGTTGCCACTCCGTTTAACAATACAATAGACAACCAGCTGCTTAAAACCCTCACCATCCTCTGTTTTTTATTTTCCCTGCCAAACGCAAGAAAAACCATAAGCGGCACGATGCCGATGGCAGTACACAGAACGGAAATTGCATAAGGCAGCACCATCAGTCCAAACGCTTCAAGTCCCGTGCCGGAAACCGCCGCAGCCAACATGCGCAGATTCCGGTGACAGACTGCACTTTTGCAAAATACACAGGTAAGGGATAATACAAGAAAATTCATCAGAAAGTTTTGTTTCAGAAAGATATCAATATAGAATACATATATAAAAAATCACCTCCTGTCTCTGCTCCTATTATAAGAAAAATATTCCTCATAATTTGGCAAAAACAAGAGGTTGTTATTTGGAAATTATCGACATATTGTGCGATTTTATCTTCTAGGGTTCTTCAGGAAATCCGGAATATTGATTTCTACCGGCTTTACATTACTCTCTACCGGCTTCGGACGCTGAATCCCGGAATAGTTTGAAGCGGAAGGAGCCGGTGCCTGTGGCTGCGGCTGATTGACTGGTCTGCTTCCCACACCGGTACCTGTATTGACATAATTGCTGTTATTGACCCCCGGAAAACTATTGTTTCCAGAAGCAGCTGCACGGCTGACAATTCCAACGGAACCTGTCGGACGGACATTGTTTGTATTCGGATATACCATACGGCCACCGATTCCACCCGCCTGCTGCTGTGGCTTCATCTTCATGGATGGATTCTCCAATCCGGTTGCAATTACAGTGATCGTAGCTTCATCTGTCATGGTCTCATCATACTTTGCACCAAAGATGATATTTGCATCTTCTCCTGCCAGATCCTGTACATAGCTTGCTGCATCATTTGCATCCATCAGGGAAATATCACCGGAAATATTGATGATTACATGGCTTGCACCATTGATGGTTGTCTCAAGAAGCGGAGATGCAACGGCAAGTTTCACTGCCTCAATCGCTTTCTCATCGCCCTTGGCATTACCGATACCGATATGTGCCATACCCTTGTCCTTCATAACGGTCTGCACATCGGCAAAATCCAGATTGATAAGTGCCGGCAGATTGATCAGATCTGTGATTCCCTGTACTGCCTGCTGTAATACTTCGTCTGCTTTCTTTAATGCATCCGGCATGGAAGTGCGTCTGTCAACGATCTCTAAAAGTTTATCGTTTGGAATCACAATCAAAGTATCCACACTCTCTTTGAGTTTTTCAATACCGGATACGGCATTGATCATACGTTTCTTTGCCTCAAACTTAAATGGCTTTGTCACAACTCCAACGGTCAGGATTCCCTGCTCCTTGGCAATCTTTGCAACAACTGGTGCTGCACCGGTACCGGTACCGCCACCCATACCACAGGTAACGAATACCATATCTGCACCCTTGACTGCAGCGGATAATTCTTCTGCACTTTCCTCTGCTGCTTTCTCGCCGATCTCCGGCTGTGCTCCTGCACCAAGTCCTTTTGTAAGCTTTTCTCCAATCTGTATCAACGTAGGAGCCTTGCAAAGCTGCAACGCCTGCTTATCTGTATTTACTCCGATAAATTCGACTCCACCTATATTCTCATCAATCATGCGGTTCACAGCGTTATTACCAGCACCACCTACACCAATCACGATAATTTTGGCACTCGTATCTGTCTCTGTTGTCCGAATCTCCAGCATGGTTCTTCCTCCTCTTTCCTATAGCCCTGCGGCACCGTGAAACATAAAAATGTTTCATACGTACTCATATAGACTATAATATAATTTTTCATACAAATAATCAACCGAAAATTATGATTTTTTATTATCTTTTTTCGAACTTTCCGTTTTGTCAAACACAATATTTGTCGTTTCTTCTGTCCAGTTTTCTAAATGTAGTGTTCCTTCCATTCCCTGCAGCTGCGGTTTGATTTTTGCCAGCCGCTCCACTTTCTGGGTCAGAAATTCCAGGGAACCCATGGAAACTTTAACCGTCCCGTATGTCAGAACCGGCTCATTTTCCACACCATAGGTAATGGAATCCGGGATCAGATCATTCCGTTTTAAAGCCTGCGTCAGCGTCAGAAGCTGCTTTAGCCGCTTTGAACCGATCGGCAGCTTTTCATACTGCACTACTTTTTTACAGTCAATCCCAAGGATCTGCGGTGTATCCTCAATCACACGGTCAGACAATTCTGTCACAATCCCATCTTTGTCGAAATAGACATTCTTATTGATCGAGGAGAGATACAGATATCCCATGATTCCCTTCTCATACACTTTGATATGCAGCGTCTGCGGATCTTTCAGGCTGATCTCCATCGTGTCCACAAACGGAACTTCACTGGTATTGACAAATTTATATTTCAGGAATACATACAGGGAATTCCAGGAATACTCATCGTTTAATACTGCTTTTTCAATCACTTTGGCATCGTAGAGTTTGTTTCCCTCCACCTCCACATTTTTTACTTTAAAAACAGTAAAAATAATCAGGACTGCCAGCGCAAGCACTATCAGGATTCCGAGTATTCCCTGCAGGATATTTTTTCTTTTTTTCTTTTTTCTTCGTTCTTCTTTAATCATGACAAACCTACTCGATCGTATCCAGACGGATGCCCTTCGACACGCTCAACGCAAGCCCCATCTCTGCCATAAGGAATACAAGCGAGGTACCTCCGTAACTGATAAACGGCAAAATGACACCGGTATTCGGAATCGTATTGGTAACAACCGCAATATTTAAAACTACCTGAATCGCAATATGTGACATAATGCCCGTCACCAGAAGTGCCCCGTACAGATCCTTTGCATTATTGGCAATGACCATCATCCGCCAGAGCATCAGGACAAACAGAAGAATGACACAGACGGCACCGAAAAGGCCGAGTTCCTCACAGATAATGGAAAAAATCATATCATTCTGTGCCTCCGGCACATTGCCCAGCTTCTGCAGGCTCTGTCCGAGTCCTTTTCCGAACAGCTTGCCGGATCCGATTGCATAGAGTGCCTGCATGGTCTGATATCCCTTATCTCCCGCTGTCTCCGGATGTTTCCATGCCTCCACACGGTCACTCCGGTAAGACGCGGTATTGATAAATGCGAAAATAAACAGCACCCCCAGCACGGCAACCACAAAAAACTCTTTGTACTTCGGACTTGCCACAAACAGCATACAGACAGCAATCCCAAGAATGATAATCGCCGTACTCAGGTTGTTTACCGCGACAAACAAAACAAGCGGCACCAGACGGATTCCTACTTTTGCCATGCTTGAAACCTTATCCAGCTGCTTGGGAATACGCTCGATCAGCATCGCCAGATAAATAATGATGGCAATCTTTGCAAGCTCCGATGGCTGAAAGCCGATCGGTCCGACCTGAATCCAGCGGGACTGTCCGTGGGAGCTTCGCGTCAGCCCCGGTACCTTTGCCAGAACGACAAGGCAAAACCCCAGGGCTCCCCAGTATGCCAGCCTTCCGAATTTTCTCCACACATGATAATCCTTCTTTGCAAAATAGAACATAAAAACAAGACCGATTGCAATATTTCGCGCCTGCAGTTTCAGATAATGTGCACTGTCCCCATATTTATTTGCTGATGTATACGAACTGGAACTGTAAAGCATCACCAGTCCAAAACATAATAGGAAAATAATGATAAACAACAGATTATAGTCAAAATATGTTGTTTTCTTTTCCCCACGTCTCCGTTTCGGCACGACTCACTACTCCTCTAATCCACGAACGATTTCTTTGAATATCCGTCCACGCTCCTCATAGTTCGGGAACATGCCCCAGCTGGCACATGCCGGTGAAAGCAGAACCGCATCCCCGGATACTGCATGGTCATAGCAGTAACGGATCGCTTCCTCAAAGGTCTCACAGCGCACGGTATCCATAAAACCATGCTTATGCGCACACACTTCAATCTTTTCTGCTGTCTGTCCGATCAGCACCAGTTTTTTTACTTTCCCGTCAAATGCATCAATCCACTCATCGTATGTGGACTGCTTATCATAACCGCCTCCGATCAGAAGCGTTGGACGGTTCATCGCACGGATTCCCTGAATTGCGGCATCCGGGTTGGTTCCCTTGGAATCGTTGTAAAAACGAACCCCTCTTTTTTCGGTCACATACTCGATCCGGTGTTCTACCGCCTGGAAACGCTTCAGCACCTCCACGATTTTCTCCATCGGCACTCCGAAATTCACACTCATGGCAGTTGCGGCCATGACATTTTCATAGTTATGCCGTCCCAGCAGATTCAGATCATTGACATTGATCACCTTCTCGGTGTTTCCGTCATGCGCATAAAAGATTTCCTCTCCGTCGAGATAAAATCCTTCAGCAAGTTTTCTTGCACTGCTGAACCAGACCACATGCACCGGTGCGCTCTCTCCGAATGCCCGAAGCACTTCATCCTCATAATTAAGCACACAGACCTCATCCTTTGTCTGATTGGTGGTGATTGCCTCTTTGGTCTTAATATAACAATCCATGGTGTGATGACGGTTCAGATGATCCGGTGTAATATTTAAGATTGCAGATATTTGTGGATGGAACTCATGAATGGTTTCCAGCTGGAAACTGCTGATCTCTGCGACGGTTACGGTTTCATCCGTCATTGTGGCAGCCTCGGAAGTATACGGAATTCCGATATTTCCAACCACGCGCACATCCTTGAAATAATTTTTCATGATTTCTCCGGTCAATGCTGTCGTAGTGGTCTTTCCGTTTGTTCCGGTGATTGCAATCAGTCTGCCTTTTGCGAAGGAATATGCAAGTTCAATCTCGCCCCAGATGCAGACGTTCTGTGCACGCATCCGCTCTACGACCGGCAGATCCGTCGGGACGCCCGGACTTAAGACTGCTACATCAAATGTGCGCAGCTGCTCATCCGTCAGCTCCCCCAAAAGCACCGGCATTCCTTTCAGTTTCGGTGCCTTTTCATATAACTTTTCTACATCCAGATCTTTGTTTCCATCATAGAGAACAGTTTCAATTTTTTTATCCAATAACAGTTCTGACGCAGCAATGCCGCTCTTTCCGGCTCCCACAACCAGAACCTTTTTTCCTTCAAGTTTCATTACGATCAACCTCCATCTTTGCGTATAATTACGATTATAAGGTATTTACTGCTCCAATTCAAGGTAAGGCAGTATGTTTTCGAAAATTTCCTTTGCCACCGGAGCCGCAATGGTACCGCCATAATAAATGCCGGAAGGATTCCTTATAATCACAAGTACCAGAACTTTCGGGTCATCCGCCGGCGCAAACCCCAGAAATGAGGAGATGTATTTGTGTGCGGAACGTGGCAGGGTCTGTGAAGTGGCTGTTTTTCCGCCAATTTCATACCCCTCAATATATGCTTTGTTTCCGCCTCCCTCGGATACCACTTTTTCCAGCAAAAACCGCATTTTTTCCGACGTTTCCTCCCTGCAGATCCCCTCCTGCACCGGAAAATCAAACGTTTTTATTACTTTTTTATCTCCATTCTCCACCTGCATTCCCACATGTGGTGTCACGCGGTTTCCTCCATTAATAATAGAAGAAACGGTGGTTGCCAGCTGGATCGGTGTGATCTGAAATGACTGTCCGAATGAGATGGTTGCCAGTTCCACCAGCCCGATCTTTTCCCGCTTGTGCATGATGGTCGAAGCCTCTCCCGGCAGGTCAATCCCCGTTTTATGTAACAGACCGAACTGCTCAAAATAGTCATAAAAGTGATCGGCACCGATCCGAAGTCCCACATTGATAAACACGGGATTGCAGGAATTTTCGATTCCTTCCACAAAGCTTTCCGCTCCATGCCCGGTCGTTTTGTGACAGCGGATTCTGCGGTCCTCCACCACAATGTATCCCGGACAGTGAAACCGGTCTTCCAAAGAAACCACACCTTCTTCCAGTGCCGCTGCCGCGGTAATCACCTTAAATGTTGATCCGGGCTCATAGGTATCATTGATACACTGGTTTCGCCACATCCGGTTACAGTATTCCTGCTCCTTTTTGGTACCCTCATACTCCTTATACTCCTCAATCAGCTGAAACGGCTCATTCAGATGAAATTCCGGATAATCCACCATTGCCATGACGGCTCCGTCGGAAGGATTCATCACAATAATACTGACAGAATCCGCTTCTTTCTGAATATATGCTTTATTTGCCGCCTGCATGGCAAACATCTGAATATTTGCATCCAATGATGTGCGCAGATTATTTCCGGCAACAGGTTCTTTGCGTTCCTCTCCGATATTGTCAACTTCCACACCACGGGCATCCGTTGTCGTCAGAATCAGACCATCGGTTCCCTCCAGATATTTGTCGTACACACTTTCCAGTCCGATAATTCCCTGGTTATCCCCGCCGGTAAACCCCAGCACTTTTGAGGCAAGCGTATCGTATGGATAATTCCGTTTATAATCCTCATCCACTTTCACCCCTGCATAGCCATAGGCAAGAATCCGGTTTCCGGTTTCCTTATCGACATTACTTTTGATCTTCTCGAGAGACGAATATTTTTCTACCCGCTTACGGACCTTTTCTTCCGGAATTCCAAGCTCCTTTACGAGCATGGCAATGACCGCTTCCGGTTCCTTGATCTGGTTATGTATGACAGAAATGGTGCAGACTGATTTGTTATCTGCCAGTACTACACCATTTCGATCCAGAATTTTGCCTCTGGCGGCTTTTATTTTTCTTTCTCTCTGCTGCAGATCTTTTGCCTGCGTCTCATAATATTTTCCCTCAAAAAGCATAAGATAGACCAGACGCCCGCACAAAACCATCGACATCAGAACAACAGAAAAGAATATGATACATATTTTTCTGCGGTGATAGGTTTTATTCCACTCCATGAAAAGCACCACGATCCTTTTCTTAAAGCATATGCACTGCAGAGCCTTTCTAAGAACTCTCTGTCTTTAGTTCTTCTTTTTCTTTTCATTTCTGGACTTGGTTCCGTTATGCTTTCCGGTATACTGTGAGCTGTCTTTTGACCCGGTAACATCATAGCCCTTGTTTACACCGGTCTTCTTTTCATCCGGATAAATATTCATATACGGAAGAACTTCTTCTAAGATCTCACGCGCAATGTTCTGCGCAAACACGCTGTGCGGCTGGTCTGCCACATTTGGTTCATTCACAACCACATAGATCAGTACCTGCGGATTGTCGTATGGGGCAAATCCCATAAATGAAACAAGATATTTTCCGTTTCCACGCGGAAACTTCTGTGCGGTTCCTGTTTTACCGCCCATAGAATATCCATCCACTTTTGCCGTATTTCCCGTACCTTCCTTTACGACACTCTGCAGATAATCCCGGATTTTATCGCTGGTACTCTGGGAAATGGTCTGTTTCACAGCTTTCGGTTCCACCGTGGAAATCGTATTTCCTGTCGAATCCGTGATTTTGGTTACCAGATGCGGCTGATAATAAGTTCCGCCATTGATCAGTGACGCAAATCCACTCACCATCTGGACCATCGTACAGTTATAGTTCTGTCCGAATGCATTGGTTGCCAGATCGATCGGTTTCATATCTTCCACCTGATACATCAAAGATGCGGTATTTGCCTCTCCCGGCAGATCAATTCCCGTTTTCTGTCCAAATCCATAGATGGACTGGTACTCTGTAAAATGATTCTTTCCGATTTTGTATGACATCTGCATGATGGCATCATTACAGGAATCCATAAGTGTCTTCCGGACGGTTTCTATTCCATGTCCGTAGCGCGCCACGCAGCGCACCTTCTGTCCATTAAAATCCTCGTACCCATCACAGTCAAATGTCATTTTATCTTTGATTGTTCCGGTTTCAAGTCCACACGCAACCGTAAAAGGTTTCTGTACAGATCCCGGCTCATACGTTGAGGATACACAAAAATTCTGCCATATCTCATTGAGTGCATCCATTTTGTCATCCTCAGACATGCGCTTGATCTGTTTTTTGGTGTACCATTTTCCCAGATCCCTCGGGTTATTCAGATCCACATTCGGATAATCTGCCATGGCAAGGATTTCTCCATTGTTTGGATTCATGACAATCGCTGCCGTATTGATACTTCCGGTTCCTTTATAATAGTTGTCCCGGTATTTTTCATTCCAGTCTTTGATTTTTTCTTCAACGATGGACTGGATATTTGCGTCGATGGATGTCACCAGCATATCCCCGTCCTGTGCATCAATAACGGTCTTTTCAAAATCGCTGTCCGAGTCCAGATAACCGTACTCCCGCCCATTGATTCCGTTTAATGTACTGTTGTAATAATTCTCCAGTCCGGTTGTGCCGACATTCCCGGAAGAAGTAAAACCAATCACGGAAGAGGCTAAAGATCCAAACGGATAATTCCTCTGATATTCTTTTTCAAACCAGACGCCCTTGATATCCGGGTTCACTTTGTTTCCCTTTTTGTCTATGGCATCCTGCAGTTCCACAAAAGGCTGTACTTCGTCATATGGTACTTTCTTGGCAAGTACAATATAGCGTTTATCCTTTTTCTCTTTTATAATTCTGCGGATCTCCGTTTCATCCAATTCCGGGAAACATTTCACCAGTGCTTCCACGGTCGGATCAACATACTCTTCTTTGTCATTGACAACGGTACAGTCTAAAATCACATTATAGACTGCCACACTGGTAGCAAGAACCGTACCGGAACGGTCGATGATTTCTCCCCTCTGGTACGGAATCGTTTTACTGTCATAGGACTGCATGGAAAGTACTTTTTTCTGATAGGTTTCCCCTTTCGTGTGTTCAATATAAGTCAATCTGCCGACCAGTCCACACAAAACAGCCAGAATAAGGGAAAACAAAACCATCAGTTTTGTCCGCATCTTCCGGTTAAATTTCTGTGCCGGTCTTCTTCTCTTTCTTCTCACATCTGACTCCTGTTATTTGGATGGAATATCCTCATACTGATCCATGAAATTGCTGTTTTCCACGGTATAATATACCACCTGTTTTTCCGTTGGATATTTCATGCCAAGCTTTTTCATTGCCACTTTTTTGATATGTTCAAGGTCTGTTGAAGTTGTAAGATTTTTATAACGTGCATCATTGTCCGCGCGAAGATCTGCCAGCTGACTCTCCAGATTTGCCACATTTTTCATTCGTGTCGTCATCTGCGACTGCATTTGTACAAACAAAACGGCAGTCAGTGCAGTGATCACTACACATGCCGTAAGAAATACCACATAACCGCGGCTCATCTCCATCGCTCTCTGGCGATTCCTTCTCGCTGCATTTCTACGGTTTTTGCGGCGTCTTGCCTCTTCGATTTCTTTGCGTGTTCTCTGATTGTGCCGAACCGGTGTATCCAGTTCTCTCACGGTATTCCCGTTTACATAATAGTTTTTACTGCTCATAACGCTTCCCTGCTTTCCATTCCATCTTCCACACGCTCAAACACGCGTAATTTTGCACTCTTTGATCTGCTGTTCTCTTCGAGTTCCTTCTCCGAAGGCAGAACGGGCTTTTTTGTCACCACACGTCCTTTGGATTTCTTTCCACATACACAGACCGGAAAATTGCTCGGGCATGTACACGGATTTTCGTTCTTTTTGAAGTTGGATTTTACAATACGGTCTTCCAGTGAATGAAATGTGATAATGCAGATTCTTCCCCCATCATTCAACAAATCAATCATGGTATCTAACGTATCGCGAAGTACATCAAGTTCATGATTCAGTTCAATGCGGATTGCCTGATACGTCCGCTTGGAAGGATGTCCTCCGGTCACCTGTACTTTCATCGGGATGGCTCCACGGATGATTGCGTTGAGTTCCCCGGTCGTTTCAATCGGTTTTTCTTTCCGCGCCTGTACAATATGCTTTGCAATATTCTTTGCGAACCGATCCTCTCCATAATCACGAATCATGCGGAACAGTTCCGCTTCACTGTAATCGTTCACAATGTCCCTTGCGGTCAGGCGCTGACGCTTGTCCATCCGCATATCCAGCGGTGCATCCTCACTCCGGTAGGTAAAACCGCGTTCCGGTGTATCCAGCTGGAAAGAAGAAACTCCCAGATCGAGAATGATTCCATCCACTTTTTCGATTCCGAGATTCTTCAACACGTCCGCCATCTGTGCATAATTGCTTCTTACGATGGTAACCCTGTCTGCATAATCTTTCAGTCTCTCTGTGGCAGCGGCAATGGCATCCGCATCCTGGTCGATTCCGATGAGTCTTCCGGTTGTCAGATGTCTGCATATTTCCAGTGAATGTCCGCCTCCCCCAAGCGTTCCATCCACATAAATGCCATCCGGGCGAATATGTAATTGTTCAATTGTCTCGTTCAAAAGAACGGAATAATGTTTAAACTCCATATTTAGATTCCAATTCCCAACTCTGCCATATGCTCTGCGATCTCATCCATATCGTCAAAATCGTTGTTTTCCAGATACCGTTCTTTGCTCCAGATCTCCACACGACTGAATACACCAACGGAAACAACTTCTTTATCGATTCCTGCGTATTCCCTCAGATTCGCCGGAAGTAAAATTCTTCCCTGCTTGTCCACTTCGCAGTTTGCAGCTCCTGCAAAAAAGAATCGCATAAACTTTCTTGCATCTTTTGAAGTCAGTGGTTTTTCACGAAGACTCTCCTCAATCCGTTTCCATTCTTCCTGGGAATAAACAAACAGACAGCCATCCAGTCCCTTTGTCACAACAAATTCATTGCCAAGTTGTTCCCGGAACTTGGAAGGTACGATCAGTCTGCCTTTTGCATCAACCGAATGATTGTATTCGCCCATAAACATGGCAGACTCACCTCCCCTTCCTCATTTTCTGAACTTCTGTTTGTTCACCACTTTGCACCACAAAGTGGATTTTTTACTCCACTTTCCACCACTATGTATCCATAATACCCTAAAACCACCCTGAAATCAAGGGTTTTTCCCAGTCTTTCTTGAAAATGGATAGACGATTGCCGTATTTTTTCCAAAAAAAATCCTCCACACGTTTCCACGTGTGGAGGATTTTCCCATCCAGATGTATTTTATGCTGTTTTTTTGTGCCGACGGATATGCCAGATGATGATCCAGGAAACCGATACGATCACAAGAAGCGCTGCAAGTGCCATGGACACCGGATAACCGATGACCGGGAGCAGCAGCTGGTCCGTCCGCAGGGATTCTATCCAGAACCTTCCAATCCCATACCCTGCCAGATACAGCAAAAAGACTTCCCCATCAAACCGCTTGTGTCTGGTAAACAGGATCAGAAGGATCAAAAGAATCAGATTCCACAAGGATTCATAGAGAAACGTGGGATGTACCTGGATATAAGAGATACCATTTACTTCCACCACATGCTGCAGCAGGCTGTCCGTCACATCCGAGGATCGGACGGCAGAAAGCGGCAGCTGCATGGCAAACAGCCCGTCCGTATAACCGCCAAATGCCTCCCTGTTAAAGAAATTTCCCCACCGGCCGATGACCTGTCCTAAGACCAGACCAAGTCCCGCGGTATCGCAAAGCAGACCCATGGACAGTTTCCGTACCCGTGAAAACACAAACACGGTAATGATTGCCGCAATCACGCCTCCGTAAATCGCCAGACCTCCCTGCCGCAGATTGAACACACTCAGCAGATCGTCCTTGTATAGATCCCAACGGAATATCACATAATAAACCCGCGCCCCAATGACAGAACAGATAATGGCAACGAGTGCCAGGTCAAAATAAGTATCCGTTTTCTGGCCGGTCCGTTTTGCCATCCAGCAGGCGATTCCAAGTCCTGCTAACATTCCAATTGCAATCACAATTCCATAATATGCCACCGAAAAATTTCCGATCATGATATTTTTTCCGACATGGTGCAGATAAATATGTAAATGTGGAAAATTAATACTGTAATCCGTTAGTTGTTCCATTCCTTTTCTCCTTTCACTGGCAGGGCGGCAGTCTGCCGCCCATATGCCCCTGTCAGCAGCTGCATACAAAACTGCCGCACTCTGTCTCCCTGCTGCTGTCTGCATGTCCGCCGGAAATACCAATGTGTCCTGCATGACAGGCATGATCCTCGTTGAATTTGCACTCACACGCTTCACAGCTGACGGTTGTATCTTTTTTGACATCTGTTGTATGACAGGACTGACATCCACTTCCTTTCGGTGCAAAACTTCCACAACAGGTTTCGGAAGAAGTTTTTGCCTGTGTTCCTTCCACCTGAATATCCGTTCGTCTGCAACAGTTGTCTGCATTATAAGAACAGTTTACCACATTACAATCCAGTTTTGTCATCTTACATACCTCCTTGTGTTAAATCATCGCTGCCACATCAGTATGTACCAAACCACATGGTCTTATTCTGTTCCGGTTCTTCTTTTTAAAAAAGCCCGGTATCAGCTTTTGCGATACCGGGAATTTCTTTTTTAAAATTTGAAATTTATTTATTCTTTCCACAGCAGAATTTGTATTTCTTTCCACTGCCGCATGGACACGGATCATTACGTCCCACCTTTTTGCCAACGATAACCGTACCGGATTTTTTCTGTTCCATATACAGTCTGTGCTTTGTCTCTTTATCAAAAATATCATCCCACATCGGAAGATTGTAAAGCCAGTCAGCCTTGGCATCTACCATGTTCTTGTACAGCTTTTCCTTATCGAAAACGAGATTTACCCTGGTATTTTCATCCATTGTTTCGATTGGATTGTCTTTTACCAGACTGTCATTGATTCCGTCTAAGAAACCAGCCATCTCCAGAATGGTAAGTCCATACTTATCAGCAAGTTCTTTTACCGTTCCTTCTACTTTTTCATCCGGGTTTGTCAATAATTTCTCATACACACCCTTCTCTAACAGGAAATATCTCTGCCAGAATTTCTGAAGTTCCCCCTGACTTGCGTTCTCATTGTAGGCAATTTTCTGCCAATCCTGCAATATAGCCATTTTTATACCACCTTTATCACTTACGAATTTACATGCCTTGATGCATGTATGTTTATTATAACAAAATGTCTGCCATTTTCCAAGCCCTTTCTTGACGAAACCTGCCATTTCCCGTATCATAAAGTTACGGTTTACAGGTTTCCTGCAAATAGCATATTTAGCCAAGGAGGTTGTTCATATGAAAAAAGGAAAACAGATTCTTGCCATCATTGGCATCATTTTACTGATTGTTCTGTACCTAAGTACACTGGTATGCGCCATCACAGACAATACCGGAACCATGAAAATGTTCAAAGCTTCTATCTTTGCCACCTTCGTGATCCCGGTACTGATCTGGGCTTATACGTTCCTATACAAACTTACGCACAAGAAATAATTATTTTTCTGTTGTTTCTGTAGCTAAGACAGATTCTGTCTCAGTCTCCGTCTCCAAAACACTTTCTGTCACATTTCCCATGGATGCATTTGGTCCGTCATTCTCTGTGGAATCCAGTTTCCCTGCGTTTTTGCTGATAAAAATATAAGCAACAACGCAGATCACCAGAAGAATGACCACCACAAGCATCTGTAGTTTCTGCTTTTTCATTCTTTATTTCTTTCTCCTTACCATAAAGATTACAATTCCTCCGGCCAGTAACAGGATTGGAAGAATAATGGTAACCAGCAGTCCCAGAAGTGCCGCATGTAATGCATTTACTGTCAGATTACTGAGCGTGTACTCTTTTTCCGGAATTACGCTGCCGGCCGACTGGGTATCCGTGATCATATTTCCGATCACATCGGAAAACAGTGATGCATTGTTTGTCGTCATCTGACTTGCATCATCGCTGAATACATACGGGCTTGCGAATACCACAAGCTGCGTCGTGTGATCATCATCGACTTTATCTTCTACCGCCAGTCCGACACTAAACGGTCCCTTGTCGTCTCCATCTTCGTATCCATAATCCTGCATACTGTTTGGATTGTTCTTTGCAACCGCATCATCGGAAGTATCCAGTAAAGAAGTATACGTTGTCTTACTCTCCTCTGTACTCTCCGTATCATCCGTCGTGCTGTTCTGCGGATAATTGATTCCCAGAGCAATCGGAAGATATACATATCCGCCGGAAAGACTTCCGGTATACGAACTGCTGTTTACATTTGGCAGCAGATACAGCGGACCTCCCATATTGTAATAATGCCGTGCATCATTATCCGCGATCGGCCCTGTGGTAAAGCTTACTCCGTAAGTATCCAGAATCGATGCGAAATTCGGCATCTCGGTCTCGGAATACATTCCCACGATAATCGCTTTTCCGCCTTTTTGCAGATAATCAATTACTTTCTGTGCATCATTTTTATTAAAATCTTTCTGCGGTGCATTGATAATAATCGCTGCCGCATCTTTCGGAACACTTTCTTCATTTAACAATTCCACGGAAGATAATGTCATATTGGATTTGCTGATGACATCCGAAAATGCACTTCCGATTGTGGCCTCGTCATGTCCGGTGATCTGGTATACGACAGGAAGCTGGTCCGCATCCATCGTTACATACTGGATGGCACTTGTAATCTGTCCTTCCGCATCAAATCCCTTCAGTTCGTTGTTGTAGGAATATGTGGAATAATCCATGCTTGACTGATAATCATAGATATCATAATAATCAATCACTTTCGAACGCTTGTCACTGACAACGATCAGACTGTTGCTGGTCGGTGCATTGTCCGTATAGTCCTTATAAAAATAAGGTTTACTCTTCGGATTGACGTATTTTACCCTGATATGCCCGGACAGATCTTTGTAACGCTCCAGCATGGAATCAATCTGTGCGTCCTTGCTTTTTTCCGCTGCCAGAACATAGATGGTCACATCACTTTTCAGTTTTTTCATGGTCTTTTTCGTATCCTTTGTAATGGAATACAATTTAGAATACGAACAGTCCACCGAGGTAATTCTCGTCGGCAGCGCATCGACTGCCAGGTTGGCAACCACGGCAAGAGCGAAAACTACGACAATAAAACTGCTTGAAAAAACGCTGAGCGAAAATGTCTTTTTGCTGATGCTCCAACGCCGTTTCTGAATGGCCTGCACGGTAAAGAAATTAAATAATACAATAACCGTTACATAATAGAGGATTGCCGTAATGTCCAGACAGCCCCCCTGGAATTTTTCAAACGGTGCATACAGATCCAGACCGTTTAAAATCTTTGTCAGCCAGTTTCCATCCGATGAAATAAGTCCTGTCAGACTCTGCATCATATAACTGATAAACAGTACCACAAACGTCAGAACTGCCGCAATCACCTGGCTTTCCGTCAATGCGGAAATAAACATACCTACCGCAATGGAAGCTGCTCCATATAACCAGAACGCCAGTATGGCAATATAGCTCTCGCCCATGGGAATGGTTCCAAACGCCCGTAAAATGAGCGGTGTCACACAGAAAACTGCAATATCCACGGTAAACACCGCAAGCATTGCCAGATATTTTCCGAGCACAACCTTTGCCACCGGTACCGGTGCTGTCAGCATCAGCTGATCCGTTTTATTTTTCCGGTCCTCTGCAAAACTGCGCATGGTAAGGATCGGTACCGCAATCATAAAAATAATCGTAATGGCACTTAACGTATAATACAGATACGGATATCCCTGTCGGAGATTATACACATAAAAATACAGTCCGAACAGTGCCATAAGGGCGGCCACAAACAGCCAGCCGATCACATTCTGGAAATATGACCGGAATTCTCTTTTCAATACGGCAAACATTACTGTGCACCTCCTTCCTGGGTAATCTCAAGGAATACATCTTCGAGAGATTTCGTCACGGTCTTCATCTCCAGCACCGGAATGTTATGCTCTGCCATCTGCCGGAAGACTTCTTCCCGCACATCGGCACCTTTCTTTGCATAAATACGGATTTTATCATGATCCGCCTGCTCCACCCTTGCAATGTTTTCTTCTCCCTGTAAGTATCCGGCTGCTTCCCCGGCACCGGTCCGCACCGTCAGTTCAATCTCTTGCGCACCCGACATCAGATTTACCAGATTTTCCGTAGAGTCGCTCGCTACAAGCTTTCCTTTGGAAATAATAAACACATGGTCACACACGGCAGAAATTTCCGGCAAAATATGGGAACTTAAAATCACCGTATGTTTTTCGCCCAGATGACGGATCAGTTCACGGATCTCTATGATCTGTTTCGGGTCCAGTCCGACCGTAGGCTCATCGAGTATGATAATCTCCGGATACCCCAGGACCGCCTGTGCAAACCCGACACGCTGCCGGTATCCTTTGGACAGATTGCGGATCATGCGCCCTGCCACTTCTGTCGTACCGGTCGTTTCCATTGCCTCTTCCACATACCGTCTGCGCAGACTTTTTTCCAGCTGTTTTAAATCTGCCACAAAACACAGGTACTCCTTTACCGTCATATCCATGTACAGTGGTGGAAGTTCCGGCAGATAACCGATACATTTCTTTGCTTTCTCCGGCTCCTTTAAAATGTCATGCCCGTTAATTTTAATCTCTCCGCTTGTCGCACCGAGATATCCGGTTATCATATTCATCGTTGTTGATTTGCCAGCACCGTTTGGACCCAGAAAACCATAAATTTTCCCCGGTTCCACAACGAGTGACAGATGATCGACAGCCGTATGATCCCCGTATTTTTTTACAAGATTATTGATCTCAATCACAGCGAAACGCTCCTTTTCTTTTTGGACAACAAAATGCCCTTCATGAGAACAGTGTATCGCTTTTACGTGTGTAAAAAATGTAAACTATGTGTTCATTTTGTGAACGGATAAAAATACGGGGAAGCAGTTCATGGACCACTTTCCCCGTATTTTATGAAGTATTCTTTTTATGTTTCTTATTCTTCGATCACAAAGTTGCTTACATTCCTGCGAAGTTCTCCCGCAGAAGCTTCCGCTGTCTTTGCGCCTTTCATGACTTCTGCCGATCCGTTTGCAATGGAAACGGTCTTCTGTGCAATGTTCGTTGTGCCAGCAGCACTGTCATTCGATGCCGAGGTAATTCCGTCAATCGCCTCTGTAATATTGGAAATAGATGCTACCAGTTCTTCGGAAGTTGCACTGAAATCCGACACCAGATCGTTGATTTTAGAGGCATCCATGTTATAATCATCTGCCATCTTCTCAAATTCATCAAAACTCTTCACAATATCTGTATCCACAAAATTCAGCAGACGGTTGGAATCTTTGGTCAGATTTCCTACTGCATTATCCACGTTTTCCGTCACAGCCTGAATATTTGCCACGGCATCTTTGGACTGTTCTGCCAGTACCCGGATTTCCTCTGCAACAACTGCAAATCCCTTTCCTGCCTCGCCCGCGCGTGCTGCCTCAATGGATGCATTCAGTGCAAGCAGATTGGTCTGTCCGGTAATCGCGAGAATGGAATCTGCAAGCACACCGATCTGTTCCACAACCTTTGCGTCTTCGAGTGCCTTTTCGAGTCTTTCCCTGATTTCTCCAAGCATTTCCTGAACTTTCTTCCGGTTCTCTACCGTTGTTTCTTTTGTCTGCGTTGCCCGCTTATGGATTTCTTCTGCTTCTGTAGCTCCGTCCTGTGCACGTACGGCAATCTCTTTTGCCGCTCCGTCAATCTGCTGGGTCATGCTGTTGATCTGCTCTGCCGATGCCGCCGTCTCCTCGGTACTTGCAGCAAGCTGCTCGGTCGTTGCAGACACATCCTCAATTTCCCCATTCAGATTTGATATATTGGTATCCATTGATTCCACAACGTTATCAATATTTGCAGCTTCCTTCTTTACCTGTGCAAGCAATCCGCATACCGATTCCCGCATCGTCTCGAGTGTTCCTGCCAGCTGTCCGAAATCATCCTTCCGCTTCATCATATTCGTCTGCATCTTTCGGGCAAAATTTCCGCCTGCAATCACTTCAATCTCTGCGACAACTTTCTTTAACGACTTTGTAATATCCTGTGCGATCATAAAAACAAGTACTGCAACAACCGCAAGCATCACAATACATACCGCGATCAGGGCGATTGCCTTTTGCATTGCATAGTTGGAAAATACCTTGTTCTGCTTTGCAATGGCAGTATCAATATAATCCGTATAATTTCCGGTACCGACCACCCAGTCAAACGGTTCAAAGTACTCACTGTAGGAACGCTTCGGGGAAGGTTTTGTCTCTCCTGGTTTCGGGAATACAAAATCTGTGTATCCTCCACCGTCTTCCACTGCTACACGTATGATTTCTTTCACCATCTGGTATCCTTTTGCATCCTTGGTTTCCATACGGTTTGTTCCCTCGGTATCACTGCCAAGCAGAACCACATTTGTACCATCTGACTGGTCAATCCAGAAGTAACCGGCCTCTCCGTAACGCATCTGCCGGACTTCATCTGCTGCAATTTTTTTTGCTTCATCCAGCGTATAAGTTCCCGCTTTATATGCGTCATTGATCTCCGACAACAGGGAAATAACCACCTCCACCTGCTCTTTGATCGAATCATCATAACTCTGGCGGGACGATGCTTCCATCGTTTCCAGTGCTTTGTCTTTCACATCTTCCATGTCTTTGACGGAAACAGTACCCCCGAGAGCCACAAGTAAAATGACCAGAACCAGAATCAGATTCAGCTTGGTCCTTACCTTCATGTTCTTCATAACTTTATTCTCCTTCCCTTAAAACCGTTCGGTTTTATATATTTTGCTCAAAAATTCAAAACTTGTTATTTATTAAGTATAATCTTTTACCACATTTCCGTCAACCATATTTCCCTTTTTAAAAAATCCCCCTTCCTGTTTCCAACTTTCCCTGCGTACAATCCCCCTATTTCTTTGCCGTATTCCCTTCTCTTGCCATTCTTTTTCATTTGACGTATAATGGATACATATTAAGGAAAAGAGGAACAATACCTATGGGCATTTATCTTGTAGACTATGAAAATGTACACAACGATGGCGTAACAGACATCCAAAAACTCTCTGCATCTGACCGTGTTGTCATTTTTTACGGAGACAGCATCAAGTCCATCCCTTTTGAAACACATGTCGAAATGATGGCGTCCAAAGCGGCGATCGAATATATTGAAACACACAAGGTAGCTAAAAATTATCTGGATTTCCAGCTGGCCACCTATCTTGGATTCCTGATCGGGAAAGGGGAAAAAGGTCCGGTTTACATCATCAGCCAGGATACCGGGTTTGACAGTATTGTCGATTTCTGGCGCGGAAGAAACATCGAAGCCTTCCGCCAGCCAAGCATTGCTTCCCCTTCCACCCCAAAGGATGTTTCTTTAAAAAAGGGAACCTCCACAAAGAAAAAGAAGAAAAAATCGGATCACGTTTCCAAAGAATCAAAAAAAGATGCAAAAGAAATTACGGAAAAAAAGAAGCCGGAAAAGAAAAAACTTCCGGAAGCGATCCGCAAAAAAATACGAACGGAATTAAAAGACGAAAAACTTCCTGCCGGCAAATACACATCCATCTATAAAGCGGTGGAGGAATCCGAGAATAAACTTGCATTAAACAACGCACTGGTCAAAACATTTGATACTTCCATCGGAAGCAGGATCTACAATCACATCAAAAAAATTTATGAGGATTACCAGAGGTAATCCTCATTTTTTATTCAAGTTCCGTCATTCCTCCAAGCAGGATTCCCACATTGTCTTTATAAATTTTCGAAAACTGCTCCATCGGCAGCGGATTTTCTCCCAGCCCCGCCTCGATGGTATATCCCGGACGGTCATAAAAATTGATAAACCAGTCTTTGTATCCGGCATACCCGGACGCCGCCGGTGTTTCCTCGATCCGGTAACCGCTCACTTTTGCAAAATATTCCGCAATGCGGCGGGCGCCTTCCGGTTCCTCATCCAGATACTTCCAGTAAATCACTTCTCCCTGTGTGTGATATGCAAGAATCAGGGAAAAATCATGGTTTCTCGTAAAATCAAACATGGCAGTACTCTCCGGGACGCTGAGCGGTGTCTGTCCCACGTAATCCCTCGGTGCCGGACGGTTATACCCCTGTTCAAATTTTATTTTCTTTGCCATATCCCATCCTGCCGGAAACTGCAGATTCAGATCCACACCCTGGATATTTGCCTTCCATCCGTCCGGAAACGGAATATCCGGGAATCCGGACGCAATGCGGACCGCACGGCGATAATAAAAGCCTTCCGTCAAAAGCCCATTTACCAGATCCACACCATCCGGATTGACCAATGGTACAAGATACAGGGAATATTCTTCAAACAGCCGCTCCGGGTACAGTTCTTCATACATACGTTCGTCTGCATATGCCTCTAACAGCTGCTCCACAAACTTTAAAAGTACCGGTGTGGTAATACTCTCATTTGCATGAAAGGAAGCATTGTACCCCACCTCTACCGGACCATTTCCCAACTGCAGCGACCACAGGGGTGTTCCCATAACACTTCTTCCGATCGTTCCCACCTGCAGATAGGGATAACGTGCCTGCAAGCCCTCGATGATCCACCCGGTAAGCAGGGAAGTGTATGGAACTTCTCCGGAAACCAGCGGAAAATTAAATGGTACAACAACCGTACTTCCAATCTGTAATGCTCCGGCATCCGTTCCGGGATTTGCATGCATCACTCGCTCCATCGTTGTATCATACATTTTCGCAATGGAGAAAAAAGTATCTCCTGCTTTTACCTCGTGTGTGATATACCCACGTAAAAAGGGCAGTAGACGGTTCCACTGTGCTTCTTTTACCGCACACTTTCCGCTGCTGCCCATTACTTTTTCCACGGCTGCACAGGTCTTTGGTCCAAAAATTCCATCCAGCATCACCTGCTGTCCTGCACGCTGCAATGCCAGCTGCAGATATTGTACCCAGATTCCCTGATCCCCAGGATATAATTCTTTCATTTTGTTCCTGCCTTATTCTCATTCTTTTTATTTTATGAGAATCAGACAGTTTTGTTTCCATTATGCAAATGCTTCTGCTACATTTTCTTCTGTTACTTCTTCCTTCTCATCGAGCAGATTGTTCATGCTCTTTAAGCTGATCAGAAGTGTGGACGTGTTGTGAAGCAATGCCGATGTGGTCGGTGGAAATACCCCTGCCACACCAAGAACGATCAATGAGGTGTTAATTCCTACGATCAGACGGTAATTTCTGTGAATCCGCTCCATCAGCCCATTACTGATCTTCTTTAAGGTAACGAGCTCATGGAGATCATCTGCACCCACCGTCACATCTGCAATCTCGCGTGCGATCTGTGCACCATCACTGATGGCAATGCCGACATCCGCTGCAGACAATGCCGGAGAATCATTGATACCGTCACCGACCATGATCACCTTTCTTCCGGCATTCTTTTCTGCCTCAACAAAGCTTGCTTTATCTTCCGGCAATACCTCGGAATGATACTCATCCACACCGACTTTTTTCGCAATCACAGATGCCACGCGGTCACTGTCTCCGGTCATCATAACAACCTTGGAGATTCCGAGTTTCTTTAACTTTGCAATAACCTCAACCGCTTCCAGACGAAGTGGATCTTCGATGCAGATCACTGCCACAAGCACTCCGTCAATCGCCATATACAGGTGGGAATACTGCTCCGGAAGCTGCTCAAATATCTCTTTCTTTCCCTCCGGAATTGTAGCATTCTCATCCTCAAATACGAAATGATAGCTTCCGATCACAATATGTTTCTCCCCGATCTTGGAAGAAATACCGTGTGCGACAATGTACTCTACCTTTGAGTGAAGTTCCTCATGTACCAGATTCCGGTTTACTGCCTCACGTACCACAGCCTTTGCCATGGAATGTGGAAAATGTTCCTCTAAACAGGCAGCAATACGAAGCAGTTCATCCTCGGACTGATCATTGAAGGAAACAATCTTTGCCACTGTCGGCTGTGCCTTGGTCAGTGTACCGGTCTTATCAAAGACGATGGTATCCGCTTCCGCCATAGCTTCCAGATACTTGCCTCCCTTTACGGTAATGTTATAGGTACTTGCTTCCCGGATTGCAGAGAGCACGGACAATGGCATCGCAAGTTTCAATGCACAGGAGAAGTCCACCATTAACACAGAAATTGCTTTTGTCACGTTTCTGGTAAACAGCCATACAAGCCCTGTTCCCAGGAAGGTATATGGCACCAGTTTATCTGCTAAATGTTCGGCTTTTCCTTCCAGTGAGGATTTCAGTTTCTCTGATTCCTCGATCATCGCCATGATCTTTTCATACTTGCTTGATCCGTTTGCTTCTCTGACGCGGATCGTAATCTCGCCTTCCTCGACAACAGTTCCGGCATATACCACGCCATCAGGTACTTTGCGGACCGGAACCGATTCTCCGGTTAAAGATGCCTGATTTACCATTGCCTCTCCATCCGTTACCGTTCCGTCAAACGGGATCACATTTCCCATATGAATGCGCACTTCATCTCCGGACTGCACGTTGTCTGCGGAAACGAGTACTTCCTGTCCATCACACATCATCCATACCTTGCTGATGTTGAGTGACATACTGCGTGCCAGATCTCCCACGGATTTCTTATGTGTCCATTCTTCCAGCGTCTCTCCGATACCAAGCAGATACATCACAGATCCTGCGGTCGCAAAATCACCACGGATAATGGAAACACCAATGGCAGTTGCATCCAGTACCGGAACCTCGATCTTACCCTGAAACAGAGTCTGAAGCCCTTTCCAGATATACTTCACGGATTTCACCGTTGTGATTACTGCACGAACGGAAAACGGCAGAAACAGTTTGTTACCGAAATGCCAGAACGTCTGCTCCACCAGCTGATCCCAGTAATGCTGATTCATTTCTCTTCCGGAATTTTTAATATAGGTATCCGGAACATCCGTCTTTTCATACGAAAATGCCTTTAACACTTCAAGGATTGCATCTCTGCTTCCTTCATAACAAATGGTCACATCTTCGGTACGATTTTGAATTTTTGCGGAAATCACAGATTCACACTGTTCCAGATAATACTGTAATGTATCTGCCTGTGCAAATGACATACGACTCTGGATCACATGAATCCTCATTCTTCCTCTTATCTCATGTCTGATTTGAAATTTCATATCTATAACCTGCTTTCGATAAAAGAGATGTTACATATAAGGTAACATCTCTTTCATGCGTTTTTATGCCTCTGCTGTCTCTTCTGTAGTTTCTGTCTCTTCGGCAGTTGTCTCTTCGGTTACTTCCTCACCGTCAAATACTTCCTCTTCTTTTGCTGCACGGTCTTCGTTGATCTGCTTAGCCTCTGCATAGATATCCTCTGCATTCTCCTGTACCTTTGTAGCGGTCTTTAAAACAACTTCCTTTGCACGGAGTACGGCTGCTGTACAATTTGTATAAAGTTTCTTTGCATCCTTGCTGGAAAGAATCTTGATTCCTGCGGTACCGAACAGTACACCTGCTGCAAAAAGTCCGGTTTTCTTTGCATCAAAATTTTTGAAACACTTTAACATCGTTGTTTCCTCCTTAGTAACTGATTTATAATTTTGTTTTCCTGTTTAAAAACGTATTTTATGCCCCATTTTTCCAATTTGCAAGTATTTTTTTAGTCACCACGGCGTGCAAAAAAGAGCATAAAAAAAGGACTCACACCATCTATCATCCGATAAATAGCGGAGTCCCACACTTTATGCAACAACAATCCGGCTGTCCTTATTGAGAAAACTTATCATTACTGTTCCACGCCGGCTTTTCCTGCTGCAATCTTTTCTTTTTCTTTGTTCCAGAGTTTCTCTGCGGTAGGTGTCCAGTTCTCGGCATAAGGAGCAGCCTTTTCTTTCAGATGTTCCGGTGTCTCCGGTGACTGATAATCGGTATTTACTGCCTTTGACTCTTTTACCATCTCTCCAAGCTTATCCGGGTTCTCAAGCATCGGACACGGACGAAGCATATTGTCATTAAACGGCTGGTTGTCATGATATGCCTGGAATAATGGGCTCTTTAAAGCATCCAGCAGGCTGCAGTCATGAATATTTGCATTGGAATAATGAATAAATACGCATGGCTCCACATCACCCTTGGCATTGATATGTAAATATCTTCGTCCACCGGCGATACATCCGCCGACAAACTGTGCGTCATTCTGGAAATCCATGCTGAAAATTGCCTTTGTCTGACGGAACTTACGGATACGATGGAAAATTTCCTCACGCTGCTCAGGTGTAGGCAGAAGTTCCACTGCTGCATCATTTCCAACCGGCATATAGTGGAAGAACCATACAAATAATGCACCACTCTCAACCAGCATATCAAAGAATTTTTCGCTGGTTACATCATCTAAATTCTTTCTGGTATAGCAGGTGGAAATACCAAATGGTAAACCATGGCTCTTTAACAGGCTCATGGCATGCTGTACTTTATCAAATACACCTTCGCCTCTTCGTCCATCGTTTGCTGTCTCAAATCCTTCCAGACTGATTGCCGGAACAAAGTTCTTGACACGAAGCATTTCCTGGCAGAACTCTTCATCGATCAAAGTACCGTTTGTGAAAGAAAGGAATTCACAATCCGGATGCATCTCACAGATCTTGATCAGGTCTTTTTTACGTACCAGTGGTTCTCCACCTGTATAAATATACATATAGGTACCAAGCTCCTTACCCTGACGTACGATAGAATCAATCGTATCCAGATCCAGATTCAGCTGATGGCCATACTCTGCTGCCCAGCATCCGGTACAGTGTAAATTACATGCAGAGGTAGGGTCTAACAGAATTGCCCACGGAATGTTACAGTTGTTTTCTTCAGCAAGCTGTTCCTGTAATGCACTTCCCTTTAAACTTGCATTGAAAATGAAATTCTGGAAGAATGCTTTACGTACTTCCGGATCCAGCTGGTAAATACGAAGAATTAACTGATACCAGTTTCCTCTTTCTTTGATTACCTTACGGATCATATTTCTCTGTGCCTCATACCATCCGTCCGGTGCAAATTTGTCAACCATATCCATCAGTTTCGGAATATTCTCCTCCGGATCTTTCTCCATATACTTTAAGGCCTGCTTGATTCCAAAGTTCTGAATACTCTTCTGTAATGACATTTTATTCATAATCTCAACTTCCTTTCATTCTGTCGCCATAACATGACAGAAATGTTTTTGTGTAATCTGAAAAGTATTATATCTTTTCTCTTCTTAAATTCAAGTGGACAAATGCACGAATGTGGGTAAAATTTGTCGAATTTTGCCAGATTACAGAATACTTCTGCCCTTATTTCTGACTCTGCAGCACATACTTTGCAATCATTTCCACACTCGAACGCAACAGTGCACTAAATTCCTGCGGGGACACACATTCCCTGTCCTCAAGCCATCTCACCAGTGCTGCCAGAAATGCATCCGAAAAGAAATGAATATAAAATTCCTCATGTTCTCCTTTTTCCTCTTCCTCTACCATCGCAAGAAATTTACGATTGACAGGGACTAAAATATCCCGGAAATGTTCTGTAAAAGAGTTCTGCCCCTCAATCTGCAGTACCTTCGAATAGAATGTCCGGTGTTTATAAAAATACTCACAGATTTTTTCCAGTATATCCCATGTAAAGCCGGCATTTTTCCATTCTTCTTCTGAAAAAATCTTTGTAATTTCAGTGTCAAAAATCCAGTTGACCAGATCATATTTATCTTTAAAATGATAATAAAAACTTTTGCGGTTCATTCCGCATTCTTCGCAAATGTGTGATACACTGATCTTTGCAAAAGGTTTCTGTTCCAACAGTTTTCGAAGAGCATCTGCAAATGCCTGTTTGGTGGCGTTTGAGTATGGCATAACCGACTCCTCCTTATTCCTTTTCTCTTATCCATATCATAACTATTGTACCACACTTTTTTTATTTTGTTACCCTTTTATATCTCTCATATGGAATTTGTATATATAATAGGAAAGAACCGCTACGATATACTCGGTAACGGCAAATCCATACCACACGCCCGATGCCTGTAACAACCGGCTGAGCGCAAAAGAAACCGGCAGCATCACAACGATATAGCGCGCAAGAGAAATCAAAAGTGATGGCATGCCCTTTCCCAGTCCCTCCAGGACTCCGGAAAATGTAACGGAAACCGAGGATACCACGAATCCAAAACTGATGATTCTGAGTGCCGCACCTCCGATTTCCATTGTTGCGCGGCTTGTGGTAAACAATCCCATCAGCTGCTGCGGAATTGCACAGGAAATTGCCATTCCCATAACCATAACCAGTGCGATCAATCCCATGGAGGTGTGCGTAATCTTTTTCACCCTGTCATATTCTCCCGCTCCATAATTATATCCAACGAGCGGCCGGATTCCCTGCACAATTCCGTTTGCCGTCAGATAAATAAATGTCTGCAGTTTATAATAAACTCCGAGCACCAGAATATAACTTCCCGGAAACGGCGCAAGGATTGCATTTAATGCGGACACCTGAATGGAAGGAAGTGCAAGATTTAAAGTTGCCGGAATTCCGATGGTATAAATATTTTTCATTACGCTTCCGGTTGTCTTCATATTTGCGACGTTGACCTTTACATGCATCGGACGTGCAAAATAAAACAGCAGATACCCCGCCAGCGTCACACACTGACCGATTCCCGTGGCATAAGCCGCACCCGCAATTCCAAGCTTCGGTACCGGTCCAAGACCAAAGATCATAACCGGATCTAAAATAATATTGGTTACACATCCGAGCATCATACAGATCATCGACACCTTCATCCGCCCGACTGCCTGAAAGATCTTTTCATATGCAAGTTCCAGACCGATCACTGGTGCAAACGCAAATACCCGCGTGGAATACGTGCATGCCAGTGCGATCACCTGTGTATCGCCTGTAAACATCCGAAGAAACGATGGCATAATGGCAGAACAAAGCAGTGCCAGCACCAGACCGTGGATCAAATTTAACAAAAGCCCCACGGATGCCGACTCATCCGCCAGTTTCTCCTCTTTTGCTCCCAGATAAAAGGCTACCCTTGCATTGATTCCGATCGCAAATCCGATAACAATGGCATTGACGAGATTTTGCACCGGAAACACAAGGGCAAGCGCCGTCATCGCATCTTCACTGATCTTTGCCACAAAATAACTGTCCACAATGTTATACAATGCATTCACTGCCATGGATATGACCATGGGAAGTGACATGGAAAGCACCAGCGGCAGGATTTTTCTTGTTTTCATGTACTCCTGATTCATACAAACTCCTCTTTTCTGCCGGATGTTCCGCAAAAAAAGACTATAGACCGACGGTTTGAATCAGAAACCGTAAAATCTATAGTCTTTTTCAGACATCCTGTTTTGTGTATCTTATCTTACTTCAATTGGTCTGTTTTTGCAAGTCTTTTCTAAAATAAAGAGGTGTCAGTATCTTTCCGGGATTTGTGGAGCCGTAAGGAAACAGACGTATTTCTATGTACAATACCGGAATGTCCGGTCGGTCAGAATTCTTGCAAAGATCAGACCAAGCGGCAGTGCCACAATAATTAAAATTGCAGAAGCAAACCAGGATGCAGAGGTATTCAAAGACATCGCCCCCAGATTGTAAATTGCCCGGTACAGATACAGTCCCGGTACCATAATGACAATCGACGGAACCGTAAGTGAAATCCTTGGATATCCCGCCTGGTTTTTGATCAATGATGCAAGGATTCCTGCCAAAAGTGCTCCCACAAAAGCAGCCGCAGCCGGAGGAAATGAAGCAAGATCCACCAGCTCCAGCCGGAGGGTGTTGGCCACTGCTCCGATCAGTGCTGCCGTTGCCGCCAGTTTCCACGGACTGTTAAACATAATCGAAAATCCGAACACGCCGCAGAAACTGAAGACCAGACGCAGTATGATATGCATGGGAACGGACATGGAAAGCGCCGGAAAATCCACCGGATGCAGATGCAAAAGCAGTGCCATCAGCCATGCCGTAATGGTCGCAACAACAATGATAATGATCGCATAGGTCAGCCTCTCCAGCCCAGAACGCATATCCAGCTTGGCAAGGTCAATTCCGCTTGTAATAAACGGAAAGCCCGGAATGATAAAAAGCATGGAACAGATATATCCCGCCTCATGCTGCAGGGAAACCCCGGCAATCAGCTCTGCGATCCGAAGCAGAATGGTATAGGTAACGCACGCCGAGGCAACGGATGCCACAATCCCGAGAAACAGTGTCAGATGATGCTTTGTCAGTTTGCAGCGGACAAAGTTTCCTAGTCCTGCCCCGCAAAAAGCAAACAGCATTTCCACGGGTCCTCCGCCAAGCAAAAATGTGAATGCGCCGCATGCCAGTGCCGCGGCAAATCCCAAAGCCACCGGGGAATAGAGTCCATGAATCCGGTCGATCTCATCCAGATGATCATGGAGCTGTTCGCCCGTCATGGTTTTCCCTACGGTTGAAAATTCACCGATAAAACGCTCCAGCCGGTTCAGTTTTGATGTGTTGACTCCGGTATTGGTCAGGCAAAGAGACTGGGAAAATCCACTTGTTCCATCAAAACAGGTATATTCAATCGACATCAGACCGATATCTGTCGAACATGTAATTCCGAGATTTTGTGAAATCGTATTCATGGAACTGCGGACACGCCAGGCTCCCGTTCCACAGGATAACAGCATCAGGCCGACACGGCCGACGATTGAAGCTTTTTCGGTCAGGTCTGCCTCTGTAATCGGACAATTTCCGTGGCCGCTGTACTCATGCCATGGGATATCCATGTGATTTTTAGGTATTGCAGTGGTTTGCATGAATCATCATCCTCTTTCTTAATGCATCAATACAATTTTGTTTGCAATATCAATGTTTTTCTCCAATGCCTTCCGAAAATGGTACATCGGCAAAAACACCCCAAGTGCATCGTAACGGTTTCCCTTATTTTCCATGGAATCCTGTCCGTAATAAACGACCGAACGTGGCAGGGATTTCTGCAGATCCATCAGGATATCCCAGATGACCGCATATGCCTGCGCTTCTGTCTCCTGCATTTTTACCGTATCCGGCATTTCATAGACAAGCAGCACTCCGATATGCTCTCCCATACGGATTTCCTGTGCTTCCATGGTATCTCTGTCATAACAATGCCGTTTACGGAATCCGTATGCCAGATACATCTTCACCTGTTCACTCTTTTGAAATACCTTAAAAAACTGCTCATAATTTTTGTCACTGACATGAAATTTGATATCCGGAATTAATTTCCCATCCTCATCCGTCAGGATATAGGGATTTGTCTGACCATTGGCATTAAAACGAAACGGAGCCAGAAACGAATTCCGCAGCAGATCAAACATACTGTTCTGGCAGATTGCCATCAGAAACGCCGTCAGATCCTTTTCCTCATAAGAACGAAACAGTGCGGTTGCAAACTGCTCCGCAGAAAGACCGTTGCCCTCATAATCATCGCCCACTCCGAGCGCATCATAAAACGTTTCCATCAGGCGCTCACATGCCTGCGGATTCTCTTTAATCTTTTCAAAAAGCATTTTTGCCTTCTGTTCCCTTGGAAAAATTGTTGCCATAAAAATACACTTCCTTTTCTCAATCTCGCTATCTTTTATTATAAAGAATATTTTTAAAAAGGATAACGTATTTTCTATATAAGTTTCATATTAAATTGACATATTAAAATGCGGTGAAAATAATCCTTTCACCGCACATAATAATTACTGTTCTGTTTTTGCAATCTGCGTATCCATCTTTAAAATATGATTGATCAGCCATCCGCCAAGGAACTCAATCAGCTCATGCAGATATTCCTGCTGGTTGTCATCAATTTCTTCCAGCTTATCCAGATCGATACTCATCAGCTTGTCCACAAATGCCTGATGCGCCCTCTTTTGCGCTTCCAGCATCGGGCTGTTGATTTTCTGCATATAGGCCTCTTCATCTTCAAAATGAAACTTGGTATATTCCCGGAGTTCATCCAGCAGACGTACAATTTCATCGTATTTGTCATGAAGCAGGTCGTTATGGATCAGTGCATTTACCTCTCCGATAATCTCAAACAGTTTCCGGTGTTCCCTGTCTACCAGTTCAATTCCCGTATAATATTTCGCGGTAAACACAAACGGATCTTCTTTCTGCATTTTTCCGATCATCATGTCACTGCTTAAAATATGCCGGTACAGCCAGCGTACCAGATAGGTCAGAATCTCATCGAGCATCGCCGATGCATTCTCCCCGGTGAGTGGCTGCTTTTCCAGAAGTTTTACGTGATCGGCAAATGCCTGATGCTCTTTTTTCTGCAACGGCAGTTCCGGATCGTTCTGTGCCTCCATATAGGCTTCTTCGTGTGCAAAATGGTTTACGGCATAATCACTTAAATGTTCCAGTATATTTTTTACCGTCTGTGGTGTGCGTGCTTCCTTCGGCAGTTCAACCGCTTCATTGATCAGCGAAAACAGTTTGCGGTGCTCTTCATCGATCTGGTCGATGCCCGTCAGACAATCCTGCGTAAATTCGTACATTATTACGTTCCTCCCTCAGTGTATTTTCTCTGTGAAAACAAAAGTTCTTTTCTGCCACTATATAATCATTTTTTGGAATTGTCAAATACGAATTACTTCTATCATACTCTGTGCCGTTACACCATTAAGTATCCGTGCAGACATTTCTCCATAATACCAGAGTACTCCAAACTTTTTTGCATCCATAAAAAAATTCCTCCTATATCTTTCTGGTTCTAAGCTTAGAAAATATAGGAGGAAAAGTCAATCTACGATTCCTTTATATCGCCTGATTCCGGTGTATTCTGCCCCACAGCTGCGGAGTGTACAGTGTCAGAACTTTATTTACCTGATTTACCACCTTTGGATGAACAAGCAGGTAGACCACGCAGATACTAAGACAAATCAAAACAAACAACGCAAACCATCCCCAGTCTCCGAGATAGTCATAGATTCCAGCAAACATCAGGATATCCCGCAGGATCCGGTGCAGCATATATACCGGCATCGTATTCTGTCCAATTACGGACAGACAGGTTTTCCCACGCGGTACAAAAAACATAATCGCCCACGAAATCAAAAACGCTGCAATCATCAGCGCCAGACGGACAAACGGTCCTTCCCACACATCATCCAGTTCATAATAGGAAATGTTTTCATAGACCATACCAAGTTCATCTTTTAACTTGGAGCCAAATGCCAGAATTCCCGCACAGATTGCCACAGCAGCCGGTACAACAACCCTCCGGTAAACCGGTCGCAATGCCCGTTCAAGCACCGGCTGTTCCATATAATATCCCAGATAAAAGAACGGACCAAATACCAGAATACGGGACAGGCACAAAAAATCACCGACATTTTTGAAATATCCAGCGGTCAGGGCCAACGCAACCGTCACGATTAATACCGGTATCTCTTTGTACTTCCGGATGACAGGAATGGTAAGATACCACACAATCATGGCGAACAGATACCACGGTGCCCCACTCTGTGAAAAAAAGTTGATCTCTGAGAAATCCCGGAATCCACACAGTGCATATACCGCCTGAATTGCAACAACAAATATGATGTATGCCTTGATCAGATATAAAATCTTCTTGAAATTATACTGCCCGTTTTTATATATTTTCTTTGCAAAATAACCTGACACAAATACAAAAAGCGGCATATGAAATACATAGATCAGGCGCTTTACCACCACAAGAACACTTTCTCCGTGGATAGGGAGCAAAAAATGCCCCAGCACGACTAAGAATATCAATACCGCTTTCAAATTATCAAAAAAATAATCTCTCTCTTTATTCATTCGACACATCCTCTATTACCGAGAATGTATTATAGAACTTTTGCCGAAAAAGTCAAGAACTATTGCGCTTTTTGTTGAAACATTCCGTAAAATACCGCATCGGTATGTTTGCGGATTTCCCCAAAATCATGGTATGGCACTTTCATGTTCCAGAAACACAGATGGGTAGAATGATTAATTTCCTCCATCACAGACAAAACTCCCGGCTGATCGGATTTCGTGATATAAAAAATCACAGAATCGAGAATCTTTTTTTCGCTGTAACTATATTCAATTTTCTTACGCGTATAGCGAAATTCCGGTGTACAATCGTATTGTCTGAGTTTCAACTCAATCAGTGCCCGGATTCCCTGCATGGTATAAATAGAATACGGGGCTTCAAATCCAAACCAGAAACCTTCTTTCTTGTAGAAACTCAGTTCCGTAACATCCGGCCGCATATATTCTTCCCGCGCAACAACACGGATTCCGTCTGTATAATAAAATGTTTCTTCCGTATACACCATGATCGACGGCATAAAATCACCTCATCTGTACAATGTGCCAGTCATCTGTTCGTATCTTATTTGCGAAGAACAAAATCAGATACCATCTCATCCAGACTTTCAGCAGATGCAGAAAGTTCTTCACTGGTTGCAGATACTTCTTCAGAAGTAGCAGAATTAGACTGCACAACCCCGTTTACCTGCTCAACAGCAGCGGAAATCTGCTTTACCGATTCTGCCTGCTGATCAGAAATCTGACGGATCTTAGCCACCTCCATAACAACCGCATCCAGCTGTTCGATCATTTCCGACATAAACTGGGAAGTCTCATCTGCAACAGAGCTTCCGACACCCACCTGATTCAGACTGTTTGTCAGCATGACACGGGTTTCTTCTGCCGAAGAAGCACTCTCTTCCGCAAGGTTTTTAATCTGTTCTGCAACAACCGCAAATCCTTTTCCTGCTTCACCGGCACGCGCAGCCTCAATGGATGCATTTAAAGACAACAGGTTTGTCTGGCTGGCAATGCTTTCAATCTTTCCGATGACAACCTGGATATCATTGGTGGTCTCTGAAATATGCTGCATGGCTTCGACCAGTTCTTTCATCTTTGCACTTCCGCTGTCTGCCTTGATTGCAACCCGCTTTGCCTGGTCATGTACACTGTCTGTAGACTTTGTATTTTCTTCGATATGTGTAGCAACCTCGGCAACCGAAGATGTCAGCTGCTGTACTGCCGCTGCCTGATCGGTAGCTCCCTCTGCCAGTCCCTGCGCACTCTGTGCCAGCTGGTCAGCTCCTGCGGATACCTGATTGGAAGATTCCTGTACATTTTTGATCGTCTGGCTCAGATTATTTTCTGTCGCTTCCAGTTTCTTTAAAATTTCACCGAAATTTCCCTGATAGGCTTCAATATCATGGGATCTCGCATCAAAGTTTCCTTTTGCAAACTCTGTAAGGAGCTGATTGATATCGTCCACAACACCCCTTAAATAAAAAGATGTATTGCGGAAACTTTCTGCAAGCTTTCCCAGTTCATCTTCCCCCTGATAAGAAATATCAATTTCGAGATTTCCGTGTGCCATGTCATCTGCGGCCTTTTCTATCTGGTCTAACGGTTCAAGAATATTTTCTGTCAGTTCCTGAATGATCATTTTGGAAAGCAATGGCATACCAACTACTGCAATGACAGGAATGATAATCCATACCGGATGTCCAAATACAAGCATTAAAATTGCAAACAGAATATTGTTCACCAGTAAAATTGCAAAAATTGCTTTCATAACCATTTTCAGCTTATCCGCAATTTTCACATTTTGAAAGTAATTCTTACGCATACGTTTCCTCCTATGTATCGTATACTATTTATCTATAATTCTACATCGAAATGTACATAATATCAAGCAGAATTATCCAAAAATTATACAAGTCTGTCCAAAACTGCTTGAGATCTGCAATTCCACACACGGAGCATCCGGATCACTGCTGCCCTGACCTTTACATTCCACATGTCCGCCTGCATTGCTGTGTTCAAAGTATCATGTGCATTTTGCTTGCCACCAGATATACTGCGATAAAAATAAGAATAACTGCGTGAAGCCCACAAGAGGTAAAAAAGGAGCCATCTGTTTCAGATGACTCCCAAAAATCATATGGCTATGCACCAGCCATAAGTCTCTATTTTACTGTACGGACAGATAAGAATATCCCATCAGACTTGTATCCACGTCATGTGCCACCTCACGGCCCTCACGAATTGCCCAGACAACCAGTGACTGTCCTCTGTGCATATCTCCCGCAACAAATACGTTCTTTACATTTGTTGCATATGTTCCAGGCTCTGTAGCTACATTTGTTCTCTGGTTCAGCTCTACACCGAATGCCTTTGCAATGTATTCCTCTGTTCCAAGGAATCCTGCAGCGATCAGTACAAGTTCTGCCGGAATCTTCTTCTCGGAACCTGCAACTTCCACCATATTTCTGCGTCCGGTCTTCTCATCCACCTTGCTCTCAAGTCTGACGATTGTCAGACCATTCAACTTGCCGTTCTTATCCTTATGGAATTCCTTTACGGTTGTCTGATAGATTCGTGGATCTGTACCGAAACATGCAATCGCTTCTTCCTGGCCATAGTCGGTCTTTAACACCTTCGGCCACTCCGGCCATGGGTTATTTGCTGCCCGCTCTGCCGGTGGACATGGCATCATCTCCAGCTGGGTTACAGACTTTGCACCCTGACGGATAGCCGTTCCCACACAGTCATTTCCGGTATCACCGCCACCGATGATCACAACATTTTTTCCCTTTGCGGAAATAAATTTGTTATCCTTAAAATTGGAATCCAAAAGGCTCTTTGTGTTGCGTGACAGATAATCGACTGCGAAATAGATTCCTTCTGCATCACGACCTGCTGCCTTGATATCACGCGCATGCTTTGCTCCACAGCAGAGGATGACTCTGTCATACTCTTTTAACAGCTCTGCACTCTTGACATCCACACCGACATTACAGCCTGTGATAAACTTCACGCCCTCTTCTTTCATAACATTGATCTTACGGTCAATGATCTGCTTTTCAAGCTTCATATTCGGAATACCATACATCAGAAGTCCGCCGACACGGTCATCTCTCTCATATACCGTAACATCATGTCCTCTCTGGTTCAGCTGATCTGCTGCTGCCAGTCCGGAAGGACCGGAACCGATGATGGCAACTTTCTTTCCGGTACGAACCTTTGGAATATGTGGTCCGGCATAACCTTCTTTGTATGCCGTCTCAATGATTCCATGCTCATTGTCCCGGACAGATACCGGATCTCCCCAGTGTCCACAGGTACATGCCTTCTCACACAGAGCCGGACATACACGGGAGGTAAACTCCGGGAAATTATTTGTCTTGTGCAGACGGTTATATGCCTGCTGATAGTTTCCGGTATAAAGCAGATCGTTCCACTCCGGTACCAGATTGTGCAGCGGGCAGCCGGAAGTCATTCCGGCAACTGTCATACCCGACTGACAGAACGGGACACCGCAATCCATACAGCGCGCTGCCTGCTCTCTTTGTTTTTCTTTGGAAAGGAAGATGTGGAATTCATCAAAATTTTTGATTCGTTCCTTTGGTTCCACCGAACGCGCCTCACATCTGTCGTATTCCATAAATCCTGTTGGCTTTCCCATTGTTTCTTCCCTCCTTATGCTCTCGTGCTGGCATAAAATGCCTCAATCTGTGCCTGCTCTGCATTCAGACCTTTTTCTTCCATCTGAACGATTGCCATCTGCATACGGTTATAATCATATGGGATGACTTTCTTAAACTTCGGCAGATACTCACTGAAGTGATCGAGAATTTCCTTACCTTTTTCCGAATTGGTCAGGGTAACATGTTCTTTGATCATTTCTTTGAGCTCTAATACGTCATATTTATTGGTGACTTCCTCACTGAATACCATAGACTTGTTGGTACGCATGTACAGATCGTTATCCTCATCTAATACATAAGCGATACCACCGCTCATACCTGCGGCAAAGTTCTTTCCGGTTTTACCAAGGATAACGACACGACCGCCCGTCATATACTCACATCCATGATCGCCGACACCCTCAACAACAGCAGTAGCTCCGGAATTTCTGACACAGAAACGTTCTCCTGCCACACCATTGATGAATGCCTTACCGCTTGTCGCACCGTACAGTGCTACGTTACCGATAATGATGTTCTCATCCTTTTTGAAGTTTACTCCTGCCGGTGGATAAACGATCAGCTTTCCGCCGGAAAGTCCCTTTCCGAAATAATCGTTGGAATCTCCCACCAGTTCGAGTGTCAGTCCCTTTGGAATAAAGGCACCAAAACTCTGTCCGCCGGCTCCGCTACATTTAATAATGAAAGTATCCTCATCGAGTGTATCGTCATACTTCTTTGTAATCTCTGATCCGAAGATTGTTCCAAGCGAACGGTTTACGTTTGTTACTTCGGTATCGATCATACGCTTCTGCTTCTTATCAAGTGCCGGCTTTAACTGTTTTAAGAACTCCGTGATATCTTTGGTCTTATCCAGTTCGAAATCATATACCTGCTTCGGATCAAAAATAACCTTCTGCTTTGTTCCTGCAAACGGATTATTTAAGATATTGCTCAGGTCAAGCTTTGCTTCACGCTCGGACAGATCTCCGCGAACCTTTAAGAAATCGCTTCGTCCGACGAGTTCATCCACTGTGCGGACACCAAGTTTTGCCATGTACTCCCGAAGTTCTTCTGCGATAAAGCGCATGAAGTTCTCAACATACTCCGGTTTTCCTGCGAAACGCTTACGAAGCTCCGGATTCTGGGTTGCAATACCTGCCGGACAGGTATCCAGATTACATACACGCATCATGACACAGCCCATGGTTACCAGAGGAGCGGTTGCAAAACCAAACTCTTCCGCGCCAAGACATGCAGCAATGGCCACGTCTTTACCACTCATCAGCTTTCCGTCTGTCTCAATTCTTACTTTATTACGCAGTCCGTTCATAATCAGCGTCTGATGTGTCTCTGCCAGACCAAGTTCCCACGGAAGACCTGCGTTGTGGATGGAACTGCTTGGCGCAGCACCTGTACCACCGTCATATCCGGAGATCAGGACAACCTGTGCACCGGCTTTTGCAACACCGGCTGCTACGGTACCGACACCTGCCTCGGAAACCAGTTTTACGGAAATTCTTGCATCGCGGTTTGCATTCTTTAAGTCAAAGATCAGCTGTTCAAGATCCTCGATGGAATAAATATCGTGGTGTGGTGGCGGGGAGATCAAAGATACACCCGGTGTGGAAAGTCTTGTCCTGGCAATCCATGGATATACTTTCTTACCCGGAAGATGTCCACCTTCACCAGGCTTTGCTCCCTGTGCCATTTTGATCTGGATCTCCTGCGCACTGGTCAGATAACGGCTGGTAACACCGAAACGTCCGGATGCAACCTGTTTGATTGCGGAACAACGGTTCTTTCCGTCCGGTCCGACGGTCAGACGATCCTTGTCCTCACCACCTTCACCGGTGTTTGACTTACCGTGTAAGTGATTCATGGCAATGGCAAGTGTCTCATGTGCTTCCTTCGAAATAGAACCGTAAGACATCGCTCCGGTCTTAAAACGTGTCACAATAGAATCTACGCTTTCCACTTCCTCAAGCTTCACACCCTTCTTCGGGTACTCAAAATCCATCAGTCCACGCAGGTTCGTATGCTTTTCTTCTTCATCTACCAGACTCGTATACTGCTTGAACATCTCATAGTCTCCACGCTGGGTAGACTGCTGCAGCAGATGGATGGTAGCCGGATTGTACAGATGCGCATCGGCTCCGCTTCTCATCTTGTGGCGCCCCTTGCTGTCAAGGGTTACATCGGTTTCAAGTCCCAGCGGATCATAGGCTGCGGAATGAAGCGTATTGACATCATTCTCGATATCCTTGATGGAAATTCCGCCGATGCGGCTGACCGTATTGGTGAAATACTTGTCAATGACATCTTTATCAATACCAAGTGCCTCAAAAATCTTGGAACCCTGATACGACTGGATCGTAGAAATACCCATCTTGGCTGCAATCTTTACAATACCGGTGATAATTGCATGGTTATAATCATCAACTGCGGCATAATAATCTTTGTCTAACATGTGCTCGTCGATCAGCTGTTTTACGGTATCCAGTGCCAGGTATGGGTTAATTGCACTCGCACCAAAACCAAGCAGTGTTGCAAAATGATGTACCTCACGCGGCTCTCCGGATTCGAGAATCAGGGAAAGGGAAGTACGTTTCTTTGTCTTTACCAGATACTGCTGCAATGCAGATACGGCAAGCAGGGAAGGAATTGCCACATGGTTATCATCCACGCCTCTGTCGGAAAGGATCAGGATATTGGCTCCGTCTCTGTATGCACGATCCGCCTCAATAAAGAGACGATCTACGGCTTTCTCAAGACTGGTATTCTTATAATAAATAATCGGAATGGTTTCTACCTTAAATCCGTCTACTTTCATATTGCGGATTTTCATCAGGTCTGTGTTAGTCAGAATCGGATTGTTGATCCGAAGTACTTTACAGTTCTCCGGCTTTTCCTCTAAGAGGTTTCCGGCAGATCCGATATACACCGTCGTAGAAGTAACAACTTCCTCACGGATAGAATCGATTGGCGGGTTGGTTACCTGTGCAAACAGCTGCTTGAAATAGTTAAACAGCGGCTCACGGTTTCCGGACAGTGCCGCAAGCGGTGTATCTGTACCCATCGCAGCGGTACCCTCAATGCCATTCTTTGCCATCGGCAGGATGGAATCCTTTAAGGACTCATACGTGTAACCGAATGCCCTTTGCATTCTCTGACGTTCTTCCTGTGTGTATTCCGGCACACGCTCATTCGGGATTTTTAAATCCTTTAACATGACGATGTTGCTGTCAAGCCACTCACCATACGGACGCTTATCCGCATATCTTTCTTTTAACTCATCGTCATCAATCACACGGCCCTGCACAGTATCTACAAGAAGCATTTTACCAGGACGCAGACGGTCTTTTGTCACGATATGGGTCGGATCAATATCAAGAACTCCGACCTCTGAAGAAAGAATCAGATAGTCATCGTCTGTAATGTAATAACGGGATGGACGCAGACCGTTACGGTCAAGAACCGCTCCCATCATATCTCCATCGGAGAACAGGATGGATGCAGGCCCGTCCCAAGGCTCCATCATAGTTGCATAATACTGATAGAAATCTTTCTTTTTCTGTGTCATCACAGCGTTGTTTGCCCATGGCTCCGGAATCATGATCATGACTGCCAGTGGCAGATCCATGCCACTCATCACCAGAAACTCCAACGTATTGTCCAGCATTGCGGAGTCAGATCCTTCGGTGTTGACGACCGGAAGTACCTTCTGGAATTCCCCGCGCAGCTTGCCGGATGCCATCGTCTCTTCCCGGGCAAGCATCTTGTCTGCATTACCGCGGATGGTGTTGATCTCACCGTTATGTACAATAAAACGGTTTGGATGTGCTCTCTCCCAGCTTGGATTTGTGTTGGTAGAGAAACGGGAATGTACGGTTGCAATTGCAGACTCATAATCCTTATCCTGCAGATCGGAGAAGAACTGACGCAGCTGCTCTACAAGGAACATTCCTTTATATACGATCGTTCTGCTCGAAAGAGAAGCAACGTAGCTGTCATCGTTGGACTGCTCGAATACACGGCGTGCCACATACAGCTTGCGGTCAAAATCAAGTCCCTTCTCCACATCTTCCGGTCTTTTGATGAACGCCTGCATGATGCATGGCATACATCCTCTTGCCTTGTCGGAAAGCTTGTCCGGATGAATCGGTACCTGTCTCCATCCGAGGAATTCCATTCCTTCCTTCTCGACAATTACCTCAAACATCTTCTTTGCCTGATTGGTCTTTAACTCATCCTGTGGGAAGAAAAACATTCCGACGCCGTAATCTCTCTCTTCTCCCAGCTCGATTCCAAGCGGCTCTGTCGCTTTCTTAAAGAACTTATGGGAAATCTGAAGAAGAATACCAACACCATCTCCGGTCTTTCCGTCGGCATCTTTTCCGGCTCTATGCTTTAAGTTCTCAACAATTTTCAAGGCATTTTCCACGGTCTGGTGGGTCTTGATCCCTTTGATGTTTACCACAGCACCAATTCCGCAGTTATCATGTTCGAAACTCGGATCATATAATCCTTTGGCGGTTGCTGTGCTCTCATTCCATTGCTCTTTCATAGAACTATCCTTTCGTTGTAAATCATTCATGAGTTGCTTTTTCTTAACTGATTCTCATTTTACTCCTATAACCGTCGCTTGTAAATCACTTTTTTCGTTCTATTGTCTGATAATTTGTCTATTATTTATTCAGCGCAGTATTGTCAGATAATATCTTGTTTTTTCTTTTATATTAACCGTTTTTCAAACAATAAAGCGGTCATATTCATGAAATATTTTTTCATAAATATGACCGCTTTTTCTGTTTTTATTAAGTTGTTTTTATTTTACAAACAATTTATATCTGAAATTCATTCACCGTCTGCTGCAATGTTCCGATGCTGTCCAAAACCTTTTCCCGTCTTCCTTTCCGATTACAGTTTCCCGCACGAAATTTTTCATATGATCCATCGGTCTTAACAGACCACGGATAAATAGCCAGCTCAATCCGGCCACGAATCGTCCCTTTCCCCATAACTTTTCCTCCTTGGTATTTTTATATTTTAACACTACTATACTTTAACGCAATAAACAAGTAAAAAAAGGCATCTGATTTTTTCAAATCAGATGCCTTTGAAACGCTCTATGCCTGCCGGTCAATCACCTTTCCTGTCCGGTAATAGGTAAAATCAGCAGTAACCAGAACTTTTTGATTTTCATCCATAAGTTTCACGGTATATACGCCGATCCGTCCTCCCTGTCTTTGTACTTCTGCCTCACCGTACACGTAGCCGATATCTTTCACAGCCTCCAGATAATTCATTTTCCCGTCAATCGTTGTAACATAATTGCCATAGGTGGATGCCGCCACACCGGCAAGTGTATCGGCAAGTGCATACGAACATCCGCCATGCATTCCACCGTAAATATTCATAAAATGCTCATCCATGCGCATTCTTCCGTAAGCATAGCCTTCCCGCACTTCCAGCAGTTCCATTCCCAGAAGCTATGCAAATGGATTTTTCTCCAAAAGCCGGTTCAGCTTCTGTGGTGTCAGTTCCTGTGGCTGCTGTGACTGTTGTACTGCCTTTTGTTCTGTTGTTTTCGTTGCAGAAATATGTTTGTGTTTCTTACTCATGTTTTCTTCCTTTATTACCGTTTTTGTCAAATTTTGCAAGATAGGGTTTATGAACTTTATTGTCACGCGTCAAATTATAGTTCCTACATTTAATGTTGCTCCTTTTCTTCATCACTTATATTACTAATCTTTTCATCCACAATTCATATTAGGGTTATTCATATAAAAACAATGAGTTTTGTTGATTTCTGATCCAATCATAAATATTACTTTCATCTTTGCCTAGGTCTTTTAATTCAACATACTTCATAAAATCTGTCTTATCTCCAACTGTCAGCATATAAATATAATAAAAGACATTATCCCTATATTTTCTCAAAAGTGAATATGCATCTGCAAAATTAGCGTTCAGGCAGCAATATCGAATACTTTCTGCCGTTCTACTTACAGAATCAAGAATCTGATTTCCACTGATAACTCCGACTTTATGTAAAACTATGTTATCTCTGCCATATGCTAAGAAACTCATTTCATACATGAAATTTCTTGTTTCCTCTAGCAATGTATTCAACTCTTGGAAGGAACTATTTTCCTTAATGACACTTCTATTTATTTCAAAGTCATCTGGTATTTCAAGCATATGCACTCCTTAATCACTCTCGGCAACACCAAACTTATTTACAAAATCCTCATAGCCATTTACCCAATCAAACTTTGTATCATCGGATACTGCTTTAAAATGAAGTTCTCCGCAATGAATCTTGTTTTTTCCACATCAGTCAGGTCAGCCCATTATTACCTTCAGCAAGGACATTATCAGCAAATAATCCATTTGCTAACTGCACCTTACGCAAATTTTCCAACAATCTGCTACCAACAACAATGTCATTGTTTCTGACAGGATCACCCTCACCAAATTTGCGTGTTCGTGACGGCCTGTAAATTCCATCAACATGTCTTGATAACCCTCTGAACAATTCCACTGTAGAATGAATCGCCTGTATCTGATAATCCAGATCATCCTCAAATTGAAATATAATACGCTTAGGCATTTGGCTCTCCTCCTGCTTCCTCTTCTGCATCTTTTTGTTGCAAATAAAAAATAGCCTTTTGTGTCTCTATTTCCTCACGCAATTCTTCTTCTGTCGGCAAATACAATTTGTACTTACTTGCAAATAGCTGTTCATTTCCATGTAATATAGAATACCTTGCAATATCTTCATCCGTTTCCGAACATAATACAATTCCAAGTGTTGGATTATCATCTGGCGCTTTTTTTAATTCATCATACATACGAATATACATGTCCATTTGCCCAACATCCTGATGTGTAATTCGCTCTGTTTTTAAATCAATTAATACAAAACATTTCAAAATATAATTATAAAACACCAAATCAATATAATAATCTTGTTTCTCAGTGTGGATGTGTTGCTGTCTCGCAACAAACGCATATCCTTTTCCCATTTCCATCAGAAATTTCTGCAGATTTGTTATAATACTTGACTCAAGTTTTGTCTCGTTAAAAGATGCATCTGGCGTTAATCCCAAAAACTCCACTACTACAGGATTTTTTATAAATTCAAGCTTATCATTTTGATATGAGGATGTCTTTTCTCTCATTTCAGCTTCTACAGCTTTTTTATCCTGTGATTGAAGCATACGATAATAATATTGGGTATCAATATTTCTCTGTAAAGTACGAACACTCCATGTCTGCTCATAGGCTTCTTTCTCATACCATTTGCGAGCTGTTTCATCATGCACTTGAAGAAGAGTACGATAATGTGACCATGTGAGTCTAATATCAGATTGTCGACACGCTGTGTCGACAATCTGTGGAAAAGCCTTGTAGAATCTTAAACAGTGATATAAATTACTCCTGTCATATCCCTTTCCATATTTTTGAGTCAGGTACCTTGATAAATTTTTAATAATTTCTACACCATATTCAGCCCGTTCTTCTCCAGCTAATTCTTCCACTGCTATTCGATATCCAATCAACCAATTTCTTTGTGATAATATTGTATTTACTGAACGATAAGCCTCTTTTTGTGATACTTCTATAATAGTTTGAACATCATTTAGTATGTTGTCTGTTTTATGAAAATTATCCATAATAACATTATTTACACTATTCATAACTTCATTCATCTGCCTGCCTCCTTACGGCAGATTATACATCTCTGCCATATTTTCTATATAAATTCCACTGTATATGTAGGTTTGCTAGCTCCTGCATTCTTTTCAATAAGAGCTTTCAGTTTTCTGAATGTCTCATCCTTTAAAGAAATATCATCTTTAAATGCCGAATCTCTGAAAATAAATTTAATTGGCAATGGGTCAAGCTTTGCAAGTTTTGAAACTAAATCCTCTGTGATTGTTATTTCCAAGCATACCAAATAACTGCTTGCATAGAGATATGTACGACTCCCAATATCGGATAACTGCTCTAATGTTTCTGAAAGTGCTACATCACGCTGACGAAGCATCAATTCATATACGATATCTATGTCGTTGGCACCTGGCATGAAGTCAACAAGGTCTGGTGCATACTCAAGCTGATTAACATTGATCTGTCCCATATCCATGATGGAATTCCACTTTATATTGGTATCGGCAGTTCTAAATACTTTAAATCCAATATCGATGTCTGCATCTGGATGGTCTGATCTGATTTTATCTCCTGCTCTACGGATACGTTCTTTACCTATTTCACATATATTTTTATAACCGGCTTTGCTCGCTGTACCGTTATCATCCGTTAATTCCAGTATTTGTGTTACTATAAATTTACAATTACTTTAATAATATTAACTATTGCATCCTTCTTGTTCTGGAGAACTTCATTAATTTTCTGTATCATCTGCTCATTGGAATTTATCGCATTCATATATCAGCCAACTCCTTGCTGAACACTTTCTCTAGCTGTGTTCTTATTGATTATCTCAAAATAGGTGTCCAATAATCTGTACCTTCATCTATGTTCTCTCAAATTTTGTACTTAATATTAGTTATAAAAACTTAAGGTTAATTATATCACAAAACGCTAACCATTTCATCAATATTATGGAGTTGTCTGTTCTTCTTTAAGCTGTCTTATACTAATTTTCTTAAAAAATTTCATGGGCTATACAATTATTCACCAGACTGTGAAAAAAAGCAAAAAATCAGAGCCAGCCTTTCGGCTGACTCTGATCCACTCCAAGCAATATTACAATTTATTTTGATAATTCTCTAACTGGCGGAAAATACCAACTACATTTATCTGCTAATACCTATAGCAAAACGAACATCATAAACCGGACAGATTAGTTTTCATCCTGCATTTTTGCAAGTTTCTTCGCCTGATCGGCCGCGATACATGCATCGATAATCTCCTGGATATCTCCGTCAAGAATCTTGTCCAGCTTGTATAATGTAAGGTTGATGCGGTGATCCGTCACACGTCCCTGCGGGAAATTATAAGTACGGATCTTCTCGGAACGGTCTCCGGTTCCGATCTGGCTGCGTCGTTCCTCAGACTCTGCATCCTGCTTCTTCTGCAGTTCGAGATCATACAGCTTGGTACGCAGCAGTGCAAACGCTTTCTCCTTGTTCTGGATCTGTGATTTTTCGGTCTGACTGTAAATCACGATACCGGTCGGATAATGCGTCAGACGCACAGCAGAGTCCGTCGTATTGACACACTGTCCACCATTTCCGGACGCTCTCATAACGTCGATACGGATGTCTTTGTCGTCAATATGCACTTCCACATCCTCAGCCTCCGGCATAACTGCAACACTGCAGGTTGATGTCTGAATACGCCCCTGGGATTCCGTCTCCGGCACACGCTGTACACGGTGCACACCGGATTCATATTTCAGTACAGAATATGCGCCTGCTCCAGTCACCATAAAGTTGACCGACTTCATGCCTCCGATTCCAGTTTCATCCGCCTCAAGTGTCTCCACTTTCCAGCCACGACGCTCTGCGTAGTGTACATACATACGGTAAATTTCAGCCGCAAAAAGCGCAGCTTCCTCTCCACCGGCACCTGCACGAATCTCCACAATAACGTTCTTGTCGTCGTTCGGGTCTTTTGGCAGAAGCAGAATCTTTAATTTCTGTTCCAGCTCTCCCAAACGGCTCTTTGCCTCATTTAATTCTTCCTTTGCCAGTTCGCGCATTTCCTCATCAGATTCCTCATCAAGAATTGCAAGGGAATCCTCTATCGTCTGCTTACATGCCTTGTATTCCTTGTAGGCATCCACGATTGGCTGCAGATCACTCTGCTCTTTCATCAGTTTACGAAAGCGGTTCGGATCGTTTGCCACATCCGGCTCGCTCAATGTATTCATTAACTCCTCATAATGATGAAGTAAATCCTCTAATTTATCAAACATAATCTATCCTCTCTTTTCACATAGGTGTTTGTGTCCGCAGACCACACGGTCATTTCGCGCAAGATCTTTTTTCACGCAGACGTCCTCAAATCCGGCCTCTTTCATCATAGATGATACCGCCCATCCCTGGTCATATCCGATCTCAAACAGCAGATACCCTCCATCGGTCAGATAATCCGGGCTTTCCTGGATGATTTTCCGGTAGAAGAACAGACCATCTTCTTTTCCGTCCAGTGCCTCATGCGGTTCAAATTCCGACACCTCCGGCATCAGAAACGGAATTTCATCGCTGCGGATGTATGGTGGATTTGACACAATCACATCAAACGTTTCATCCGCAACATCCTCAAACAGATTGCTTCTCTCGAAAATGGCAGGAACATCATTTAATTTTGCATTTTCCTTTGCAACATTGATCGCCTGTTTGGAAATATCATATCCATATCCCCCGGTACCGTGTACATTTTTCAAAATACTGATCAGCACACATCCGGAACCGGTACACATATCCAGCACCTTCATCCCCGGTTTTACAACCTTCAGTGCTTCCTCCACCAGGGTTTCCGTATCCTGTCGCGGAATCAGCACATTTGAATTCACATGAAATGTCATCCCCATGAATTCCTGTTCCCCGGTGATATACTGAAGAGGCACTCGCTCTGCCCTCTTTTTAATCAGCACTTCAAATTCATGCTGCAGTTCCTCCGGCATCTCTTCGTCAATATGCATATAATAGTAAGTGTGGTCAATTTTACATGCCATGGTCAAAAGCAGCCATGCATCATTTCTGGCATCTGCAATACCAGCCTCACCCAGGCTTTTTTCTCCCGAAACAATTGCTTCCCTATAGGTCATACATTCTCTTCCTTCTGCCACTTTCTCCAGTCAAACACAGCTTCCACCGAAGCGATTCCCACTTCGATCATCTCATCATCCGGCTCTTTTGTTGTCATCTTCTGCATCCAGAGTCCCGGTTTGCTCAGTATATTCACCAGCCGGTTATCATATCTTCCGGCCAGACGGATAAACTCATAAGATACTCCGGCGATCACCGGAATAAGAAGAAGTCTGAGCACCAGCTGCAAAATACGCGAATCCACACGGATAAACAAAAAGAACACGATAGATATCAGCATTACAATCAGCAGGAAACTGGTACCGCAGCGCTTGTGCTGCCGGGAACTTTTCCGGACATTTTCCACATTCAGTTCCATTCCGTGTTCGATGCAATTGATGCATTTATGTTCCGCTCCGTGGTACATAAACACTCTCTTAATATCAGGTGTCAGGGAAATCAGTGCAATATATCCGATAAAAATTGCCAGACGGATCAGTCCCTCCAGCAGCGCAATCACGGTATCCGATGCAATAACTTTATGGAAGATCCCGGACAGAAAATATGGCAGGAAAAAGAAAAGTCCCAGCGCAAAAACAATGGAAAATGCAACAGTGCCGCCCATCATTGCCTTCTCCTGCTTTTTTTCTTTCTCTTCCTGTGCCTTTCGTTCCTCCTGCGTCATGGCTTCTTTTTTCTTTTTTTCATCCTCATCGTCTTCAAAAAAGGAAGCCGAATACATGAGTGTCTGCATGCCAAGGATCAGTGATTCTATAAAATTAATGACACCACGGATGAATGGCAGACGCCGCAGTTTTTTATTTTTAATCGTTTCTTTAAATGTAGAAACTTTTACATCAATGGTGTGATCCGGCTTGCGAACGGCAACCGCATAACGGTCTTCGTTTTTCATCATGACACCTTCCATGACTGCCTGCCCGCCAACTCCTGAATATTTCATATTTCCCCCTGTAAGAGAAAAAGGTTGAGGCAATACACAGCCTCAACCTTTTTACGTGACTTATCAATTCTATTTCATGCCATACTTCTTGTTGAACTGTTCGATACGTCCACGAGCCTGGTTAGCCTTCTGCTGTCCAGTATAGAATGGATGACACTTAGAACAGATTTCTACGTGGATCTCCGGCTTTGTAGAACCTGTAACGAATGTGTTTCCACAGTTGCAGGTAACGGTTGCCTGATAATAATCTGGATGGATTCCTTCTCTCATGATTTTCACCTCTTTATATTCTTATCGTTTTCTGTAATCAGTCTTCCGACTGACTCTGGTTCCTGTCACACTCTTTATACCCGTATGCCCGATCCGCATATGATACTTATTACAAGAGCGACACTTTCGTCCGTTTACATCCCGATAAACAGCTTAATTATTGTAACATAGCGTCCATGCAAATGCAATAGTAATTTAAAGAATTCTGTTTTTTCTTACAAGATTGATAAAATCAGCATTTGTTCGCGTGTGTGCAAACATATTTAAAATATTCTCCACAGCCTCATCCGACCGCATGCCGTTTAATGCCCGGCGCATATTCTCCACGCCCTCACGCTCCTGCGGATCAAGCAGCAGATCGTCTCTTCGCGTGCCGGACTTTACAATATCCACCGCCGGGAAAATTCTCTTTTCGGAAAGTTTCCGGTCAAGAACAAGTTCCATGTTACCGGTTCCCTTAAATTCCTCAAATACCACGTCATCCATCTTGCTTCCGGTATCGACCAGTGCCGTGGCAAGAATGGTCAGGCTTCCGCCTTCTCTCATATTCCGGGCTGCACCAAAAAATCGTTTCGGCATGTGCAGTGCCGCCGGATCAAGACCACCGGAAAGTGTCCGGCCGCTCGGCGTACAGGTCAGGTTGTAGGCACGTGCCAGACGTGTGATACTGTCGAGGAGAATCATCACATCCTTTTTATGTTCCACCAGACGTTTTGCACGCTCGATTACCATTTCCGATACCCGCTTATGGTGTTCTGCGGTCTCATCGAAAGTGGAATAAATGACCTCTACATTTTCTCCCTCAATTGCCTCTTTAATATCGGTTACTTCCTCCGGCCTCTCATCAATCAGCAGAATAATCAGATGCATCTCCGGGTTATTTTCCTTTACCGACTTGGCAACTTCCTTTAAAAGCGTTGTCTTACCTGCTTTCGGCGGGGATACAATCATGCCACGCTGCCCTTTACCGATCGGGGAAACAATATCCATCACACGCATTGCAACCGAACCGCCGGGACGTTCCATGCGCAGACGCACATTCGGAAAAATCGGGGTCAGATCCTCAAAGTTTGTCCGCTTCTGTGCTTCCGAAGGATGATATCCGTTTACCGAAGTCACATACAAAAGGGCAGAAAATTTCTCCCGCTCGGATTTCACTTTGGTATTTCCACAGACAATATCTCCTGTCTTTAGATTAAATCTGCGGATCTGGGACGGCGCCACATAAACGTCATGTTCCCCCGGCAGATAGTTTTCACAGCGGATAAAACCGAATCCGTCTGCCATAACCTCCAGAATACCGCTCGCTGTATTTCCACTGTCGAGGCTGACGATATCTTCTTTGATCGCAGCACTGTCATTATCCTCCTGTGCCTTATAGATCTGCTCCTGCGATGCATGCACGTTCTCTCCATGCTCCGGGCTGTTGTGTTCCTCCGTATGGGACGGATGCTCTTCCCTTCGCTGTTTTGGCGTATGTTTTCTTCCTTCCTGTCCGGAAGCTGTCCGCGCGGTATATACCGTCTTTGCCTTCGGTGCTGTCTCTTTCTCCCGCTCATCTTCCTGCAGCATCCGATCAATCAGCTCTCCTTTTTTCATTGTTGAGATTCCTTTGAGCCCGCGTGCCTTTGCCAGGTCTTTTAACACAACCAAAGAAAGGCTCTCATATTTTTCCCTCATTCCATCTGCTCCTTCTTAAAAAATATAAACTTATTCCGTATGGTAAATCACTTCATAAATTTCACTTATTTGCATGGGATATCAGTCAGAAACGACTATGAATCATTTCAAATATTATCTAATGCCGTTATTATACACCATTTCCGATAAAATAGGAAGTCTTTTTTTTCATGCGCAAGAATGGTATGGTGGATAAGAACGAGACTGTAAAGGAGAAAATTACTATGGATAATAAAGAAAAGGCGCTTTTATGCCACAAAGAATGGAATGGAAAACTCGAAACCGTTGCAAAATCAAAAGTAAAAACCCGCGAAGATCTCGCGATTGCATACACCCCGGGTGTTGCAGAACCTTGCAAAGTAATTGCGGAAGATAAAACTGCTGCCTACACTTATACATGGAAAGCCAACACGGTTGCCGTTGTTTCCGACGGAAGTGCCGTTCTCGGTCTTGGAAATATCGGTCCTTATGCCGCTATGCCGGTCATGGAAGGAAAATGTGTATTATTCAAAGAATTTGGAAATGTTAACGCTGTACCGATCTGTCTGGACACTCAGGACACCGAAGAGATCATTCAGGCTGTGAAAAATATAGCTCCCGGATTCGGCGGTATCAATCTGGAAGACATCTCCGCTCCGCGTTGTTTCGAAATCGAGGAACGTCTGAAAGAAATGCTTGATATCCCGGTATTTCATGATGACCAGCACGGAACCGCCATCGTTGTTTTGGCCGGTATCATCAATGGTCTGCGTGTGACCGGCAAGAAAAAAGAAGACTGCCGCGTTGTGGTAAACGGTGCAGGATCTGCCGGTGTGGCAATCACCAAACTTCTTCTGACTTACGGTTTCAAACACGTGACCATGTGTGACCGTGAAGGAATCATCGGAAAAGATTATCCGAACTTAAACTGGATGCAGAAAAAAATGACAGAGGTTACCAATCTCGAAAATGCCTCCGGAACGCTGGCAGACGCACTGCGCGGTGCGGATATCTTTGTCGGTGTCTCTGCGCCAAACATTGTCACTCTGGAAATGGTTTCTTCCATGAACAAAGATGCCATCCTGTTTGCCATGGCAAATCCGGTGCCGGAGATCATGCCGGATGTGGCCAAAGCTGCCGGAGCAAAAGTTGTCGGAACCGGACGGAGCGATTTCCCAAATCAGGTAAACAACGTGATCGCTTTCCCTGGTATTTTCCGCGGTGCATTGGAGGCACATGCCACCCAGATCACAGAAGAAATGAAACTTGCAGCAGCAGAAGCACTTGCAGCCCTGGTTTCTGACGAGGAATTAAATGAAGATTTCATTATGCCGGAAGCATTTGATCCACGTGTGGCAGAAGTTGTAAGTGAAGCAGTCAAGTCTCATGTCCGCTAATCGCTACTATTCTCTGAACGATTACTGTAAAGAGGTCTTCGGGGAAAAAGTGTACCGTCTCAGTCTAAGCGGTGGGATGACGTGTCCCAACCGCGACGGAACACTCTCTTACGGAGGATGTGCATTCTGCAGTGCCGGAGGCTCCGGTGATTTTGCCGCGGATGCATTTCTGCCGGTTTCTGAACAGTTCATACAGGCCAGACAGAAAATCGCCGCCAAAACACACTGCCAGAAATTCATTGCGTATTTCCAGTCATTTACCAACACCTATGCCCCCGTTGACGTTTTGCGTCAGCTCTATTCCGAGGCAATGGCACCGGAAGAAATCGTTGCACTTTCCATAGGAACCAGAAGTGACTGCCTTCCTCCGGAAACCTTAGAACTCCTCTCCGATCTCAATCAGGAAAAACCCATATGGATAGAGCTTGGTCTGCAGAGCATCCATGCAAAGACGCTGTCTGCCATGAACACGCATACCACGGTTGCACAGTTTGATGCCGCTGTATCCAAACTTCATGCCCTTGGAATCTCTGTGATCGCACATGTTATTTTAGGATTTCCCGGTGAAACAAAAGAAATGATGAAAGATACCGTCCGGCATGTCGCCGCACTTCCGGTTTCAGGAATCAAGCTGCAGCTTCTGCATGTCCTGCGTGGCACTGCACTGGCAGAACAGTATCAGCTTCATCCGTTTCCCATGATGGAACTTGATGAATACAGCGATTTTGTGATCGACTGCCTGGAACTTCTTCCCCCGGACATGGTCGTTCACCGTCTGACGGGAGATGGTCCCCGCAGTCTATTACTCGCCCCGTCCTGGAGCACAGACAAAAAACGCATTTTAAACACCATTCATCGCCGTCTCAAAGAACGCAATACCAGACAAGGAGAACATTTTTATGGCTGAACCATTTACAATCTATAAACTTACGATCTTATATATGCTGAGCAAAGCAGGGTTTCCGCTTTCCAACACCCAGATTTCCAATTTCTTTCTGGAACAGGAATACACAGACTATTTCCGTGTACAGGAAGTAATCGGGGATCTGGTCGATGCCAATTTAATCCATGCAGAGTCCACGCACAGCAACACACAGTACTCTCTGACTTCCGCGGGAAAAGAAACACTTGGATTTTTCAAAGATAAATTAAATGATGGAATTGAAAATGATGTTCAGGGATTTTTTGAAAAGAATAAATTAGAATTCCGACAGGAAAATTCCATTCTGGCAGATTACTATAAGACAACCAATCAGAAATACGCAGTACGCTGTCAGGTACGGTCTGACGGCAATCCTCTGATCGACCTGACGCTTTGCGTAACTACAAAAGAACAGGCAGAAGCCATCTGCAATAACTGGAAAAAGAAAAGTGAAGATGTATATGCTGTACTGATGGACACGCTGCTGCAATAAGCCGCGTGTCATTTTTTCTTTTTCTGTACGCTGTATCCAAATTTGCCGAGTTTTTTCCCCAGGGCAAAATATTCTCCGTGGGAATACATGATAAGCCCGGTTCCGTTGATGTCAAATTTTCCTGTTTCATCCAGATACGCATCATCCACCGTCACGCCAAGTACTTCCGCCACAAACATCGTATGGCTGCCAAGCGGATGGCTCTCCACCACCCTGCAGGCAATATTTACAGGACTTTCCGCAATTGCCGGAGCTTTCACATGTTCCACCGGAACCGGTGTAAGTCCTGTTTTTTTAAATTTATCCACATCTCTTCCGCTGACCACGCCGCAGTAATCACAGGCCTTTGCCAGTTTTTCGTTGGTCAGATTAATCACAAATTCTCCGGTTTTCTCTATGATCTCATAAGAATAACGGGATGGGCGGACGGAAATGGAAACCATTGGCGGATTGGTGCAGACGGTTCCTGCCCATGCCACGGTAATAATGTTTGGCCGATGATTCTGATCCGCCACACTGACCATCACAGCCGGCACCGGATTTAACATATTTCCCGCTTTCCAACTCTGTTTTCCCATTTTTCCACTCCTTTTGCCTGTTCCTGTTATTTATAATCCTGTTATAATTTCAGATCCGTATTTTCCCGGATAATATCCGCAATCAGTTCACGCTCATCCATATGATGCTTCACACCCTTGATCTCCTGGTAATCCTCGTGCCCTTTTCCTGCAAGGACGATGATATCACCATCCTCGGCATGTTCCATGCAATACCTGATGGCTTCTTTCCGGTCCGGTATCGTCACATATGCGCCATCGGCTTTGTGTACCCCGACCAGAATATCGTTGATGATATCCATTGGTTCTTCATTTCTTGGATTATCCGATGTGACAACCGTCAGATCTGCCAGTTTTGAAGATACCTCTCCCATCTCATAACGGCGGGATTTTGCACGGTTTCCTCCGCATCCGAACAGGCAGACCAGTCTGCCCGGCTCATACTCTTTCAAGGTCGTTAACAGACTCTCCAGTGCCATGGCATTGTGTGCATAGTCAATCATCAGCGTATATCTCTTTGTTACCGGTACAATCTCAATTCTTCCCTTGACACTTACATGAAGCATCGCCTTTTTGATTTCTTCAACACTGACACCAAAATGATGACAGATTGCAATGGCGGTCAGGGAATTATACACCGAAAATTTTCCCGGCACATTGACTTCCACATCAAAATCCATGGAACCTCCCACATGATATTTTACACCAAGTGCCCCATGCTCCTTTTTTAACTCTACCTTCTGCGCAATCAGATCATTTTCTGCTCCATACCCAAACGTCTCAACCGTACAGGTATGTCCCTGTAAAATGCCCTGCAGATGCTCGCTGTCCCCATTAAAAATTCCATGCCTGCACTGCTGGAACAAAAGACTCTTGCAGTGCATATAATCTGCAAAATCCTTGTGCTCATTTTCTCCGATATGATCCGGTTCAAGATTGGTAAACACGCCGATATCAAACACAAATCCGGATACGCGGTGAAGCATCAGCGCCTGGGAAGAGACTTCCATCACAACAGCATCGAGTCCCGCATCTACCATTTTTGCAAAAAGCTCCTGTACCCGATAAGATTCCGGTGTCGTATTTGCAGAAGGAATACGCTCAGAACCAACAATCGATTCGATCGTGCCGATCAGTCCGGTTTTGATCCCCGCAGACTCTAGAATCGAACGAACCATATAGGTTGTCGTTGTTTTTCCTTTTGTTCCAGTAATACCGATCGTCTTTAATTTTTTTGCCGGATGCCCAAAATATGCCGCAGACATGCAGGCAAGTGCCAGACGGCTGTCCTCTACCTTGATATATGTAATTCCATCGATCGGCGTTACATCCTTTTCTACGACAATGGCCGCTGCTCCCTTTGCTGCCACATCCGGAATAAACTCATGTGCATCACGCACACTTCCGCTGATGCACACAAACACAGAACCTTTTTCAACCTTGCGGGAATCATATACCAGAGTCGTAATCTCTGTCTCCTCGCTTCCCGCCAGTATCTCATATTCCATTTCGTTGATAAGTTCTTTAATTTTCATTTAATTTTCCTCCCAAATTCCATGAAACACTTCTGTCGCTGGTCCGGTCATATAAATATGATTGTTATCCGGATCATACTCGATGGTCAGATCTCCGCCCCGCAGATGCATCAGAACTTTATTTTCTGTCTTATGATTTAAGATACATGCCATAACCGTGGCACAGGTTCCGGTACCACAGGCAAGCGTCTCCGCAGATCCGCGTTCCCACACCCGCATGGATGCTTCCGTCGGAGAAATAACGTGTACGAACTCTGTGTTGGTCCGTTTTGGAAACCGTGGATGATGTTCAAACTCCGGACCGTATTTTTCCAGTTCAAAATGTTCGGTGTCCTCCACAAAAATTACCGCATGTGGATTCCCCATCGACACGCAGGTCATCTTCCACTCTCTGCCCTCTACTTCAATCGGCTCATCTACCACCTGTTCTCCCGATGCATCTACAGGAATTAAATCCGGTTTTAATATTGGTTCTCCCATATCCACACGAACCAGCGAAACCTTGCCATCCGCAACCGTCAGCTGCAACGTTTTTACCCCGGCTCCGGTTTCAATCGTAATCTCTTTCTTATCCGTCATTTTATGATCATATACATATTTTGCGACACAGCGGATTCCGTTTCCACACATCTCCGCCTCCGAGCCATCCGCATTGTAAATCCGCATCCTGAAATCCGCGATATCCGATGGGCCAATAGTGATCAGACCATCCGATCCGATTCCAAAATGGCGGTCACTCACTGCAATTGATACCTTTGCAGGATCTGCTATCTTTTCCTCAAACAAATTGACATATACATAATCATTTCCGCACCCATGCATTTTTGTAAACTTCATATTTCTACACTCCTTTTTTCTTTTCCATCCTGTCGATTCAGAGCTTCTATTCTAAGTATACCCGCACGATCCGTCTTCTAAAACAACTACAGTGCTTTTTATATTGCAAATTGTGTGGAAACATAGTACACTGAATCTAATTAATATTTACAGGAGATTTATGCAATGTCAGAACTCTCACATTATGAAAAAACAGGATATCTTCATGACGATTTTAAGATTTTTCACTTAAAAGATACCTCTATGCGCCCGATTGACTTTCATTACCACGATTTTCATAAAATTCTGATCTTTCGCAAAGGAAATATTTCTTACAATGTGGAAGGACGTACCTATGATCTGATACCGGGGGATATCGTATTCGTTCCCGCAGGTACGGTCCACCGTCCGGTTCTGCACAGTTCTGAAATTTATGAGCGCATCATCATCTATATTTCCAGACACTACCTGGATGCCTGTCATGATTCCGACGATCTCTCACTCTGCTTAAAAGAAGCGCATCAGAAAAAATCGCATGTACTGCGTATTCCGGCACTGCAGACAACACAGATTGCAAGAATTATCCACGATCTGGAACAATCTCTGGATTCCAGAGAATACGCAAACGAACTTTATCATAAACTTCTTTTTCTGGAGCTGATGGTGCAGTTAAACCGTGCAGCTCTCTGCAACCGCATTGAATATCTTTCTACCACAGCCTCAAATCATAAAATGATCAATGTGATAGATTATTTAAATGCACATTTAACAGATGACATCACCATCGACTTTCTTGCCGAACATTTCTATCTGAGCCGGTATCATCTCATGCATGCCTTCAAGGAAGAAACCGGTTATACGATCGGAAACTATCTGACCACGAAGCGCCTTTTGCTGGCAAGAGATCAGATCGCCCAGGGGGAATCCATCACCACCGCCTGTTATGCCTGTGGTTTTCACAATTATTCCACCTTTTCCCGGGCATACCGCAAACATTTTGGCTGTTCTCCCAGAGAACAGCGCAATTGATCTGTCTGCCTGTTACATTTTGCGCTCTGCAAGGGTGTTGATCAGCGCAGGAATCAGCTGTTTCTTTCTGGATACCACATTTTCCAGCATAATCCCCTGATCGGAAGGCTCGCAATTATAAGCTGCCGCAACCAGCTGCGATGCATCCGCACCGCGATAAATCAGATAAGTAGACTCATTTAAGATATCCGTCAGCATGACAAAAATCATCTGGATCTGTTTTTCTCCCATCATCTGTTCCAGTTTCGGCTCGATACGTTCCTGCACCTTATCCAGTTCGGTGCGTCCCATCGCGCTGATCTGCGCCACGCCAAAACTCACATCCTCGGCATGGAAAATTTTAAAATCCTGATTTAAAATTTCTTCTTCTGTTTTATTATCAAAATTGCTTCCCGCTTGAAACATTGCTGAGGCAAGCTCCTCGACCTTAACCTCTGCAATCTCTGCCAGCCGGAGTGCTGCTTCCCTGTCTATCTGTGTACAGGTCGGTGAGCGGAACATCAGCGTGTCAGATAAAATGGCTGCACACATCAGTCCTGCCATCTGCGAGGTGATCGTAATTCCCTTTTCCAGATACATCTGATAAATGATGGTGGATGTACATCCAAGCGGCTGATTGCGGAAATACACCGGAGACATGGTCTCAAGGCTGCCCAGCCGGTGATGATCGATAATCTCTAAAATTTCCGCCTCATCGATATTGGATACTGCCTGTGATTTTTCATTGTGGTCCACAAGGATCAGTTTCTTTTTCTCTGCTTTCATCAAATTTCTGCGGGAAAACATACCCACATAGTTCTGGTTTTCATCGAGAACCGGGAAATCCCGATGCCGTATATTGGCTACGGTCTCTCTTACCTCATCCACGTAATCATCCAGATCAAAATGAATGATTCCTTTTTTTGTCATAAAATGCTTGATCGGCATACTCTGGTTGATCAGGCGGGCCGCGGTAAACGTATCGTACGGTGTACTGATCAGAACGACTTCGCGTTCCTTTGCCGCCTCGATCACTTCCTGACTGATTTCATATCCGTTAGTGACAATCATGCAGCTGCAGTTTGATGCAATGGAAAGCATCTGCGACTCTTCCCCGTCCCCGATCATAACCAGGTCATCCTTGTCTATGGCAGAAGTCACTCCTTCCGGTGTACCGATTCCGATTACCACCTTGCCGTGAACAAAATACGCATGTTCATTTCCTGTCAGCAACTGTCCGTCCAGCGTCTCTACAATATTCTTGTACTGGGTACGTGCGGTAGAAAGGATGGTATTATCATATACATCCATGTAGGATTTTGCAATATCTCCTGTTACAATCAGTCCTTCCAGCTTATTTTCCCGCACCACCGGAAGTGTAACAACCCCGAGGATCTTCATCATCTCCCATGCCTTTTTCATAGAGATATGACTGTTTACTCCCTCTGTACGGCGTATCTGAATATCCTTGATCTGTGTTCCGACATCCGAAATCATTGCCGGGGCCTCTGCATGAAACCTTTCCAGAACATACGCCGTCTCCGCATTTACAGATCCGGCTCTCTTTGCAATATAGGTCATTCCCGTAGCTGTTTTGGGATTCTTTTTTTCTATTTCATTTTTCAGGTTTGCATAAGAAATCGCTGCACATATGGAGTCTGTATCCGGATGCTTATGTCCTACAACCAAAACTTTCTTTTTTGCCATATCAGATTCTCCTATTCACATTTCTCTTTTCGAATTGTTCTATCTCTTTTTTGAGACAAAAAATGCAATCCTCATTCTTTTGAGAATTGCATATCCTTATTCTAAAACGCAATCACGCCCACACTAACCAGCAGGACCAAAAGTAACACCACCAGATTCACGATTCCAAGTATCATTCCCGTCAGGGAAAAAATACGGACCGGATGCATTCTGCTTTCCATAACGGTAAGCTTGTCCAGGCGTTCATCCATGCTGCGGAACAGATCCGAAATATTTCGGTAGCATTTTACATTTTCTGTATGTACTTTCTCGGAGATTTCTGTTTTTGCCGTGGTCAGCTGTTCTTCGATCTGCGCAAGAGAATCTTTCAGTTCCTTTGCTTTTTCTTCATTTAAGCGTTTGCCGTCTGCCACATCTTCCTTCATGGAAACTTCGATTTCTTCCATCTTGGCAGACACTTTGCCGATCAGACGATCAATCTGCTTTTCCACTTCCGCAGTGAATCCATCTGCTTTTTTCTGACGTTCCTCGAGAATCTGCCCCAGAGCATCTGCTTTCTCCTGACGTTCATCCACTAACGTCTGCAGTTCCTGTGCCTCCGTCTCTCTGGAATCAAGCAATGACTGTAACTGCTTGGCGCGTTCTCTGAATTCATCAATCTGGCTAAGTAAGAAATCTTCCCTGCTCACAACATTAACTTTCCTTTCCTGTACTTCGGGCTGTATTTCCGTGTCCGGCTTTGTCTCTTTTGTCTTCTGCGAAAAAACCTCCTGCGGTTTTTCCTGAGCAGATGCACGCATCCGTTCTTCATATGCAGCTTTCCGACGATTGTGCGCAATCTGTCTGCGCAGCTCCAACAATAATCCAGACATTTTTTCCTCCGCTGTATCAGTTCCTCTGTTTATTGTATCATTCTCCCACGTATTTGTAAACAAAAAAGACTGCCAGCATGACGGTACTGGCAGTCCTTCTCCTTTTATAATATTCAGATCTTAAGCGATTCCGTTTACTAATTTTGCTAAACGGGAAACTTTACGAGCTGCGTTGTTCTTGTGATATACACCCTTAGAGCAGGCACTCTCGATAACTGAAGAAGCATCCTTATATGCAGCCTCTGCAGCAGCCTTATCCTTTGCAGCAACAGCAGCCTCTACCTTCTTGATTGAAGTCTTAACTTCAGAACGGATTGCTTTATTTCTTGCAGTCTTTGTCTCTGTAACTAAAATTCTCTTCTTAGCAGATTTAATGTTAGCCAATCTGTACACCTCCATATCAAACTGTAATTTGTTTCCTGCGGTGAAACAGACACGGACGCTTCATCGCAAACATACTAGAATATAATATGTCAAGCTGTCCCTTCTGTCAAGATGTAATTGAAAAAAAGTTGTAAAAGTCTGCCAATATGTATATAATGTAGACATGAAAACGATTGATAACGACATCAAAACAGGACAATTCAAACAGATTTATCTGTTATACGGAGAAGAACAGTATCTGATCCGCCAGTACCGGGACAAATTAAAGCATGCACTGGCAGCGGATGATGATACCATGAACTTTTCTGCTTTCTCCGGCAGCGACATCAACCAGAAAGAGATCATCGATCTGGCAGAGACACTGCCTTTTTTTGCCGACCGCAGACTCATTCTGATCGAAGACAGCGGTCTGTTTAAAAAAAGCGCCGAAGAACTTGCCGATTACATGTCTTCCATTCCGGAAACCACTTATTTTGTCTTTGCGGAAAAAGAAATAGACAAGAAAACAAAGATGTACAAGCAGGTGAAAAAAAACGGAAGCATCGTGGAATTTCCGCGTCAGAATGAGACGACTCTCTCCCGCTGGATCGAGGGAAGAATCCGCAGAAACGGAAAAAATATTACAAGAGATGCCTATGCGCTCTTTATCCGTAAAACCGGTGATGACATGGAAAATATCGACAAAGAGCTGGAAAAACTCCTCTGCTACACACTGGAAAAAGACTATATTGATATCTCCGATGTGGAAGCCATCACCACCGAACAGACCGAGAATAAAATCTTTGACATGATTGATGCAGTGGCACTGCACCAGCAGAAAAAGGCACTGGATCTTTATTATGATCTTCTTGCTCTCAAAGAAGCTCCGATGCGTATTCTTTTTCTGCTTTCCAGCCAGTTTCAGCGTCTGATGATTGTCAAATCCATGACCAATCAGGGATTTGGCAACAAAGAAATTGCTTTAAAAGCCGGCTGCCCGGAGTGGGCAGTCCGCAAATACCAGTCGCAGAGCCGTGCTTTTTCCATGGATCAGCTCAAACAGGCGATCCGCGATGGTGTGGAATACGAAACTGCAGTAAAAACCGGACATATGAATGACCAGATGGCTGTTGAACTGTTTCTGGTACAGTACAGTGCCGGAAAATAATTTTTTCTATTTCACATAAGTTTCACACACCAGCTTATTTTCGATGACGCGCACCCGTATCCTTCCGCCTTCGATGGTGCAAAAAAATCTGCTGCCGCTCTCTTTGATCCTTTGTACGGCATCCGGGCTCGGATGTCCGTAACGATTATCCTTTCCGGCTGAAGCAACCGTAATTTCCGGCCGGATACACTTCAATAACGCTTCTGCGTTCGCATAGCGCGATCCATGATGATCCGCCTTAAAAACCAAAACCTTATCCCATTTTTCGCGGCGGCTCAGCTGCTCTTCCACATCTGTAGAGATATCTCCACCAAACAGGGCGCGGATATCCCCCTCTTCAAATTGCAGTACCAGACACAGATCATTGACATCCTCCGCTTTATCCGAAGCTTTGGGATACAGACAGCTCATGGCTGCACGTTTGTTTCTTACCGTATCCCCCGCCTGCATATAAAGCACTTTCGTTCCATGGCTGCGGGCCAGTTCTGCCAGCTCTTTTGTCTTTGCTTCTTTTTCCACTGCTTTTGCAAACACCAGATACTCCACACGGTATCCGGACACAAGAACCTCCTTAAGACCGGACACATGATCGGTATCCGTATGACTGACAAACCAGTAAGAAATCTCTGACACTCCTTTTGCCTTTAAAAACGGCAGAATCCGGTACTTTCCCACCTGTTTCACATCGGTGCTCCCACCATCGATAAACATGGAAGTCCCGCCGCCCGTGCACAGATAAATACCGTCTCCCTGTCCCACATCAAGGAAATCAATCTCAAACGATTTCTTCTGTGGAAAAAGAAGAAAAAGCAGAAGAAACGCAATAAAACAGGAAAAAACTATGCCCTGCAGACGTTTCTTTCTTCGGCTTACACACAGATCTGCCGTTTCCCTGCAGTCTTTATGCTTTTCATTTCTGCGTGCACAGGCATAGATCGCCAGAAGAAACACTCCAAGCCCCAGGTAATACCAAAAGATCCGCATATGCGCAGGTTTCCCTGTGATCCTCTGCGCACCCGGAATCTTTAAGGAAACCTCACACAGAAACCGGTAACTGTCGAGCATCCAGCCACAGGGCGCAAACAGAACACGCCCCGCAGGCAAAAACGCCATCCCCACAATCACCCCAAGCACAGTAAGCCCCAGTAATCCGTTGACCACCGCAAGTACAAACAGGTTTATCAGCATCGCGTACACGGGAATTTCATAATAAGAATATGCGACCAGCGGGATTGTAAACAACTGGATTGCAAAACTTACCAGAATTCCTTCTTTTTGTCTTGAGAAAAATGTTTTTTTGATGGTTTCCTCTCCGGCCTGCTGTCTGCGTTTCCATGAATGTTCCCATTCCAGCAGTACATTGGCTCCCACTCCGATGGCAATCACCGCCATCACGGAAAACACAAATCCGGAATACGATAGCAGAAACGGATTTTCCCACAAAAGTACGAGCACAACAATTCCAAGCGCATTTAACATGTCATAGGCATATCCTGTCACATCCGCAAACAAATAAATCAGACACATGCCCACCGCCCGCTGTGTAGATACCCCGTTTCCGCTTAAAACCGCATAGGAAATCAAAAAAACGGTCGTTGCCAGCGCTGCTGTCACATACTGGGTATGCAGTCGTTTCCGCAGCAGGCGGTACAGTCCCATCCCCAGAAGGGAAATATGAAGTCCGGAAATAGCAAGCACATGGGCGATCCCCGCTCTCTGATACAAAGATTTTATCTCTGCATCCAGAGCCCCCTTTTCCCCTAACAGCATCGCAGAAAGCACGCCATCGTCCCGGATAGAATGCCGGATCACGTCATTTGCACGCTTTTTCATATTCTGTAGTGCGCACCGGTAACGATCCGGTTTTCCATAGACCCGGCTGATCTTTGTGACCCATATGCCGAAATCAATTTTCTGACTCTGGTAAAACTGCCGGGCATCAAACATCCCTTCATTGGATGCTTCTGTAAATAATGAAATTGTACCCTCAATATTCAGGATTTGTCCAGCCGAATGGCTGGCAGAAGAAACATATGCGATTACATCATTGCATGGCAGTGTCTGCGATTCTGCTTCCACCGTGCAATCTTTTAAATAGTAATAAACGCATCTGATTTTCGGTTCTATCCGATCAATCTTTCCCGCCAGGCGAACCTCCTGGCCATCTGTGAGTTTCTGCAGGTACTGCTGCCTAAAATCGATCTGTCGCTGCATCTGCAGCATCCCCAAAAGAAACATACCGGGAAGTCCTGCCGCAAACAGAACTTTCCGCATCCCCCGTTCCTTCCATGGAGTGGTATATACCAGTAACAGAACTGCCAGCGCACCCCATGCCGGCAGCTGCTCTCTGACACACACAATCCCCAGCAGAAACTCTGTGGCAAGCAAAAGAAATGGTCTTTTCCTCACGCTTTCTTTTCCTATTCCGTAGATTCTACTTTCTCATCGCTTTCTTTTGTGACCAGACGGTCATCTGCCTTGTACATCTTTGATAGTTTATACGTGTAACGGCATTTGCCACTGGTATCTCCGTTGATGGAAATCTGTACTTTATCGATTCCCGTCAGTTCCGTCAGGGAATCCACGATAGAGTATAAAACAACAGGTTCTGAGATTTCCTGATTCTGATTCAAAAACATTTCATCCAGATTGACATAGCAGACCCCATCCACCACTGTGATCGTAATCAGTTTCGTCTCCGAAGGAATCGTTGCCAGGAGTCCGCTTTTTCTTGGTCCCTCAATCAGCTGTTCCATCACCAGTTTTTCCAGTGAAATGTTGGAACTGTAATGTACCTCTCTGGTTTCCGGAACCAGTCTGGTACCCGCCTTATTTGAAAAATAAAGTTTCAGTGTTGCTTTCTGGCTGGAATTGATCTGTTCTCCCGGATTTTCCACAAAACTGTCCAGATTCATGGCACCTACATTTGCTCCCGAGGCATCCACAAGTGGTTTTCCATCCACAGTAAAGGTCACATACTGGCTCAGCTGCAACAGTGTCTTTGCAATTGCAGCCCTGGTCAGAATCTCTTCCGTCGGTTTCATATCGTAATATTCCTTGCTGAAATCCACCGTAATCTGATAAGAGATCAGATCTATATTCTGGATTTTTACTTTGCGTGGAATGGTTCTTCGAAGCGTTGCATCCTCCGGCTGTGTCTGCAGATCTTTGAGCAGTTCCTTCACCTGTGCTTTGCCGGATGAAGTATGCTGCAGGGTAATCTTTTTCGCAACAACCTTTGTCAGCTCATTGTTTACATAAAATACAAAATAGTCTTTTTTATCTTCCTTTTTTCCACATCCGGCAGCCATTGTGAGTACCATTGCCACAAGGAGTATGATTGAAATTATTTTTTTTCTCATCTTTTTCCTCCTATGCAATATAGTTGAGCGGAATACGAACATCAAAGGTTGTTCCCTCGCCCATCACAGAATGTACTTTAATTGCGCCGCGATGCATCAGTATGGAATTTCTTGTAATCGCAAGTCCCAGTCCGGTTCCTCCGATTTCACGGGAATGGGATTTATCCACCCGGTAAAATCGTTCGTAAATATGATCCAGAGACTCCTCCGGAATACCGATTCCGGAATCTTCTACTTTCAGGTAGAAATACTGGTGATCCGCATTCAGCGATACGTGTACCCAGCCCTCTCCGTCATTCCGGTTATATTTGATTGCATTCTCCACAAGATTTGTGATCGCAAGCGTGATTTTTACCTCATCCACTTCTGCGGTAACCGGGCGGAAACTCTCAAGGACAAGTTCCACTTTCTGCTTATCCGCAATCGGCTGCAGACGTTTTAAAATCTGCTCTAAAAGTTCATTGATATTGACGGAAGATACATTCAGCCCTGCTGCAGACTTATCCATCTTCACCAGAGAAAGCAGATCGTTGATGATCTTTGTCTCACGCTCAATCTCGTTGGTGATATCTTCCATAAATTCCTGATACAGTTCCTTCGGCGCATCCGGCATGCTATTGATCGAATCCGCCAGCACCTTCATGGATGTCAGCGGTGTCTTTAATTCATGTGACACATTCGATACAAACTCCTGCCGGGAATCATCCATGACTTTGATCCGGCCAAGCATCTGATTGATCTTCTCACAGATTCCCGCCGTCTCCGTGTAATCATTGACCTGAAGATTGTACTCTCCGTATCCGTTTTTGATTGCAGCGATTCCCTCTTCAATCTTCTGCAACGGCTTCAGGAAATACAAAAGCAGAAGGATTGCAAAAAACACAATTGCAATTCCGACCATGACCATAACGATCACCGCCACCTGTCGCATATATGACTGGTTGATCACAATATTGTCCGTAGAAACACTGATCAGCATAACTCCGATCACCGTTTCACTTTTATCATCAGGATCGCTGATCGGGATCGTCATCTCAATGTAATGGTTCTCCGAATCATAATGCACAATATCCTCGCCCTTGAAACTGCGCATGACCTCCTCTGCAATGATCAGCTTATGGTCATCGAGATTATACGTGTCATAATAAACTTTGCAGTTGTCATCCACAACAATGACACGACCATCATAGATGGTCGTGAGCATATCAATCTGTGTCTGAATATTGCTGGACGATACATCCGCCCCCAGCTTCATATATTCACTTGTCGCTATCTGATTTGCCAGAATTTTTGCCTGGCTTAAGATTTCACTTTCCCGGATAGAAACGGCACGCTTTTCGTAATATTTTAAAACTGCTGCCGAAAGAATCAGACTCGGTACGATCGCGATCACAACGATCAAAAGAATCAGCCGAAACTTTAAACTTTTTAAGAACTGAAGAAACTGTTTACTCTTCTGCATGGAAAAACCTTTCTGCCTTCTCGTCTATTTCTGGTAATAATAATATCCCACACCCCATTTTGTGTGCACGTATTTCGGTTCACTTGGGTTGGTTTCGATCTTTTCACGCAGACGACGTACATGCACATCCACTGTACGCACGTCTCCCGGATAATCTTTTCCCCAGACCAGTCCGAGCAGATTTTCCCTGCTATATACTTTATTTTCATTTTTCACAAGAAGTTCCAGCAGATCAAATTCTTTTGCGGTAAGGTTTACTTCCCTGCCTGAAATAAACAGCCGTCTGCTGTCACAGTCCAGACGCAGATCCCCTTTCTCCACAATCGAAGAAACTTCTTTCTTTTCTCTCGGTCCTGCGGTACGACGCATGATCGCTTTGATACGCGCTTTCACCTCAAGAATATTAAACGGCTTTGTGATATAGTCATCGGCACCATAATCAAGTCCCAGAATCTTATCCATATCGTCGCCCTTCGCTGTCAGCATAACAATCGGCATATCAGAAAATTCACGAATCGCCTGACATACTTCGAATCCGTCCATCTTCGGAAGCATGATGTCCAAAAGGATCATATCATACTCATTTGCTTTCGCCATATTCAGCGCTTCTTCTCCATCGTATGCACAATCCACTTCCATCCCGTCCTGTTCAAGACTGAACCGGATTCCTTTTACGATTAATTTCTCATCATCTACTACGAGAACTTTCTTTGCCATATTACACCTCAACGAATCGTTATATAATCTTTCATTTTCTCAAAAAGTGAGCTTTTGATTCCGGATACCTGCATGATATCTTCGACTTTCGCAAACGGCCCGTTTTTCTCCCGGTATGCAAGAATTGCCGCCGCCCGTGTCTCTCCGATTCCCGGAATGGTCACAAGCTGCGCGGCATCCGCCGTATTGATATCGATCCGCCCGTCCGATTCCTCCTGCACAGAGGCACCGGCTGCCTCTGCAGATGCTTTCCGCTCCCTTGCCTCTTCCTCTGTGGGAAAATAAATCATCTGTCCGTCCGAAAGCTTCTCGGCAAGATTCCAGTATTCGCGGCTGGCAGCTTTGGTCAGTCCTCCTGCCGCCTCCACCGCATCGCAGATGCGCATACCGTCTTTCAGCTGATAGACACCGGGAGCTGCTACCTCCCCGCATACATATACCTGTACCGTCTGGTCGGATTTTAATGTTTCTTTTTGTTCCGTTCGTTCCGTTTCCACAGTCTGCTCCTGTGTCTGAGTGGTATCCAGATATGGCACTTCCTCCCTGCCACATCCCGTCAGATACAGGCATGTCAGAATCATACAGCACTTTTTTATCCAATGTTTTTTCATCTCATTTCTCCCTTTCCGGGGCGAAACGAGTCTCAATGCATTTCTATTTTAACGATTTTTTGTTACTTTTACAAGTGTAAGTTATTCCTGCACAGAAAGTAATGCTTTTTCCAGCTTTTCAATCATTTCATCCACATGCTGTTTTTCGATGACAAGCGGTGGAACAAAACGAAGGACATCCGCTCCCGCTGTGATCACGATCAGTCCCTGCTCAAGTGCTGCGGCTGCCACTTTTCCAACTGGAAGCTTACAGACCACACCCTGCATCAGACCTTTGCCTCTGCGTGTTACAAGGAAGTCATATTTTTCTACCAGCTCATCCAGTTTCTGTTCCAGATAAGGCGCTACTTCCTTTACATGGCCTAAAATGTCACAGGCTTTAAACTGATCAAATACTGCCGAAACGGCTGCTCCGACAAATGGGTTTCCACCATAGGTCGTTCCGTGGTCTCCCGGCGCCAGCGATTTGTCTGCCACACGCTGTGTCAGGAAAAATGCACCGACCGGCACTCCACATCCGAGTGCTTTTGCACAGGTCATGATATCCGGTTTTACTCCGTAATTCTGCCATGCGAACATCTCGCCGGTACGTCCCATGCCACACTGGATCTCATCTAAGATTAACAGAATATCCTTTTCATCACAGAGCCTGCGCACGCCCTCGATAAATGCAGGATCGGCCGGATAAATTCCGCCTTCTCCCTGTACCGTCTCCATAATAACCGCACAGGTCTTGTCCGTTACCAGTTCTTTTACACTTTCTAAATTGTTATACTCTGCAAATTTCACACCCGGCATGAGCGGAGCAAACGGTTCCTGATAATGGGCATTTCCGGTTACGGAAAGTGCTCCGATACTTCTTCCGTGGAAAGAATGTTTCATGGCAATGATTTCATGGCCGGCATGTCCGTCTCTGGTATATGCATATTTTTTTGCAGCTTTGATGGCTCCCTCAATGGCCTCCGTACCGCTGTTTGTAAAGAAAATACGATCCATTCCGCTGGCTTTTAGTGCTTTCTTTGCCGCCTCAATGGTCGGGACATTGTAATAAAGATTTGACGTATGCAGCAGTTTATCCACCTGATCCTTCAGCGCATTTTTATACGCCTCATTGCTATAGCCCAGCGCACATACGGCGATTCCGGCTGCGAAATCCAAATACGCTTTTTTGTCTGTATCGTAAAGGTATACGCCCTCACCATGATCAAGTACAAGTGAAAAACGATTGTAGGTATGCAGCAGTTCCTGCTCCGCGGTATCAATATATTCCTGTTTATTCATTGTTTATCCACACCTCTTATCTCTTATTCATTGTAAAAATGATGTTCTTCATCACCCAAAATTGCAGTACCGATTCCGCGATTGGTGAAGATTTCCAAAAGCAGACAATGTGCGATTCTTCCATCGAGAATATGCACACGGGATACTCCGTTTTCAATGGCATCAATGCAGTTATTCAACTTTGGAAGCATACCGCCTCCGATATATCCGTCTGTAATCAGTTTTTCTGCATCGGAAACCGTAAGTTCGGAAATCAGAGTGGACGGATCTTCCGGATCTTTGTATACTCCCTCGATATCGGTTAAGAATGCCAGTTTCTCTGCGGAAACCGCACGGGCAATCGCACATGCCGCATCATCCGCATTGATATTATATGTATCATAATTGTCATCAAGACCGATCGGGCAGATAATCGGAAGGAAATCTTTCTCCAGCAGATCATACAGAATCTTTGGATTCACTTCCTTTACTTCTCCTACATATCCGATGTCCTGACCATCCGACAATTTCTTTTCTACCTTTAAGAGACCGCCGTCTTTTCCACTGATGCCGACCGCCTGCACCCCAAGTTCCTGCACCATGGATACCAGTGATTTGTTGACACGGTTTAACACCATCTCTGCAATCTCCATGGTAGGCGCATCCGTCTTACGCAGTCCATTGATAAATTCCGGTTCCATTCCTGCTTTGGCAACCCATTTGCTGATCTCCTTGCCGCCGCCATGCACAATGATCGGTTTGAATCCAACCAGCTTTAACAGGGTGACATCCTGAATGACCTGTTTTTTCAGTTTCTCATCTACCATCGCTGATCCACCGTATTTTACAACGATGATCTTGCGGTTAAAACGCTGGATATAAGGCAATGCCTCAATCAGCACCTGTGCTTTTTCCAATGCGTTTAAATTCTCACTCATAACATTCTCCTTACTGATTAAATTTCGTAATGTTTGCTTCGTTCAATGTAAAATCGTAATAATTTAAGTCTTCCCTGAAACACCAGCCGGCATCTTTCCAGAAATGATTTCCCAGCTCATTGCTCTTAAATGCGATCAGGCTGACCTTGTTGATTTTTTCTTCCTGCAGGGCGCGCATACATGCGACTGCCATGGCTTTTCCGATTCCGTTCTTCCGGTAATCTTCGTGCACACAGACATGATACAGACATCCGCGTCTCCCGTCATGTCCGCAGAGAATGGCTCCCACGATCTTTCCATCTGCTACCGCTACCATACTCGTGGTCGGATTTCTTTTTAAAAACCGCTCCACTCCTTCTTTGGAATCATCGATGGAACGGATTCCAAAACCGTGGATGCCCATCCACAACGCATACACCTCATCATAATCTTCCAGTGTCATCACACGGATTGTATATTCTTTACTCATTATTCACCTCATTATAGAGCTCATTGTATGAGAGTTCCGCTTACGCGGAAACAATGAGCGTAGGAAATGCATCAAACAGATGCATTTCATTATGGAAACATCGGAACCATGGAAAGTCCTTCTGCCTCATCAAATCCGAACAGCAGATTCATGTTCTGTACGGCCTGTCCGGCTGCACCCTTGACCAGATTGTCCAGTGCACCCATCATCACAACTCTGCCGGTACGCTCGTCAATGACAAAGTTTACGTCCACGTAATTGCTGCCCTCTACCCACTTGGTCTCCGGGCAGACACCTTTCTTTAATACACGCACGAAACGTTCCTTTGCATAATATTTATCGTAAGCAGCCTTCAGTTCCTCATAAGAAGGATAGGTACCATCCGGCTTTTTGATCAGGGTTGCATACTCTGTCGCAAGAATTCCGCGGTTCATCGGAACCAGATGCGGTGTAAAATTCACGGTAATCTCTTTTCCTGCCGCATAGCCGAGCTGCTCCTCAATCTCCGGTGTATGTCTGTGTGTTGTCACACCGTATGCTTTCATGCTCTCGTTCACTTCGCAGAACAGGTTCGGTGTCTTTGCCCCACGTCCCGCTCCGGAAGTACCGGATTTTGCATCAATAATCAATGTATCCGGATCAATCAGTCCCTCTTTTACCAGCGGATATGCTGTCAGAATGGAACAGGTCGTATAACATCCCGGATTTGCAATCAGACGGGTCTGGGCGGTCACCTTATCACGGTTAATCTCACAGAGTCCGTAAACGGCTTCCTTAATAAACTGTGGGCTTTTATGCTCAATCTTATACCATTTTTCATAGGTAGCAACATCTTTGATTCGAAAATCCGCACTCAGATCAATGATCTTTACCTTATTTAAAATATCCTCATTCAGCACACCTGCCAGAAATCCCTGTGGTGTTGCCGTGAAAATCACATCCACGCGGGAAGCAAGCTCATCCATGTTATCCCCCAGACAGTCTGCATCGACAAGTTCAAAAAAGTTTCTGTAAATATCTGCATAATTTTCATCGATATAGCTTCTTGATCCAAACCATTCGATCTGTGCCTCTTTATGATTCAATAAAATACGCACCAATTCTGCTCCTGCATAACCGGTCGCTCCGATAATTCCTACCTTTACCATGTTTCTTACCTTTTCTTTCTTTTAAAAATATGATTCTATCCTATAATAGTCCATCTTTTTCCATCCGTAAATAGCAAATATTCACAAATTTATGTATATTTATGCAATTTTATGTATATTTTTTCACTTGTGTTTTCATTTGGATTGATGTATAGTAGGGTTAGTCGTACGAGAGCGTACAATTCCATATAGAAAGAAAGGATACAATCTTATGAAAGAAAAAGTTGTTTTAGCTTACTCCGGCGGACTCGATACTACCGCTATTATCCCTTGGTTAAAGGAGACTTATGGTTATGAGGTTGTCTGCTGCTGTATCAACTGCGGACAGGGCGAAGAATTAGACGGACTGGAAGAAAGAGCCAAATTATCCGGCGCTTCTAAATTATATATCGAAGATATCACAGATGAGTTCTGTGACGATTACATCGTACCTTGTGTACAGGCTGGTGCTGTATATGAGCACAAATACTTATTAGGTACTGCCATGGCACGTCCTGGTATCGCAAAGAAACTGGTAGAGATCGCCAGAAAAGAAAACGCTGTTGCAATCTGCCACGGTGCTACCGGAAAAGGAAATGACCAGATCCGTTTCGAGCTTGGTATCAAAGCACTTGCTCCGGATATCAAAATCATTGCTCCTTGGCGTGATGACAAGTGGCAGATGGATTCCCGTGAGGCAGAGATCGCATACTGCAAAGCACACGGAATCGATCTTCCATTCGGCACAGACCAAAGTTACAGCCGTGACCGTAACTTATGGCATATCAGCCATGAAGGACTTGAGCTGGAGAATCCTGCAAACGAGCCAAATTATGATCATCTTCTGGTTCTTGGTGTTTCCCCAGAGAAAGCCCCGGACGAAGGCGAATATGTAACCATGACCTTTGAAAAGGGTGTTCCAAAGACTGTAAACGGAAAAGAAATGAAAGTTTCCGATATCATCCGTGAATTAAACCGTCTCGGTGGAAAGCACGGTGTCGGCATCATCGATATCGTAGAAAACCGTGTCGTTGGTATGAAATCCCGTGGTGTATATGAGACTCCTGGCGGAACGATCCTTATGGAAGCACATGACCAGCTGGAAGAACTGGTTCTCGACCGCGATACCTTATCTGCAAAGAAAGAGATGGGCAACCGTCTTGCCAATGTTGTATACGAAGGAAAATGGTTCACTCCTCTTCGCGAAGCAATCCAGGCATTTGTTACTTCTACCCAGAAGTATGTCACCGGTGAAGTAAAATTCAAGCTCTACAAAGGAAACATCATCAAAGCCGGCACAACTTCTCCATACTCTCTCTACAGTGAGTCTCTGGCAAGTTTCACAACCGGTGATCAGTACGATCATCACGATGCAGACGGATTCATCACACTGTTCGGACTTCCTCTGAAAGTTCGTGCAATGATGCTGCAGAATGTAGATAAAAAAGATCTGGATAAATAAATCCCCAGAATAAAAGAAGCACCGCAAGTCGCGGTGCTTCAGACCGTAGACAAAGTGCTCCGAGAAACTTCCGTTTCTCG